>Ga0070706_100003253_pt1 | contig 16057 bp, 16 predicted proteins | sample KBSK5501metaG_FD_65476 | JGI IMG/M metagenome (GOLD analysis project Ga0070706, IMG submission 65476) | Corn, switchgrass and miscanthus rhizosphere microbial communities from Kellogg Biological Station, Michigan, USA - KBS K5-50-1 metaG | ecosystem: Host-associated > Plants > Roots >...
GATGGCCTCGTCGTCGCCGAGTGCACAGAGATCGTTTAGCAGCTCGGCGCTGATGGCGTTCTTCTGCCCCGCGAGCCCGGGGGCGGCGTCGTAAGCGGCGAGGTCGGCGGCATAGCCGGCGGCCGCGAACATGCGCCGGTAGAAGGGGAGCCCGAAATAGCGGTGGAGTTCCGTACGGACGCCGTCGAGCACCGCATCGCGGTCGCCGCGATACGCGGCGGGCACGCAGGCGATGATCGCGAAGTTGTCCATCGACTTCCCGGCGCGTGCCCGGGTCGCCGTGAGGGTCGGCACGATCGTGTCGCGCACATAGGTGGCCGGGCACGCCCACAGGACGACCCCGTCGGCGACCTCGGCCGCGAGCTCGAGCATTCGCTCGCCGAGAGCCGCCTGGATGATCGGGAGCGCGGGCCGGGGCTCGAAGTCGACGAACGCGAAGCGGCTCTGCCAGCGATCGCCTGGCTCGGGCTCCCGGCCCTGGAGCACCGATCGAACGATTCCGAGGTACTCGCGCATCTCGGCGACCGGCTGGTCGATCGACTGCCCGTGCCAGCCCTCCATGGAGATCCGGTGGCCGACCCCGAGCCCTAGCCGAAACCGACCACCTGAGATGTCGTCGATCGTCGCGGCCGCCTGTGCCATCGATGCCGGCGAGCGCGCGTAGATCGGGACGACGGTCGTCGACAGCATGACGCGCTCGGTGATCGCCGCCAACGCCGCGAACGTGGTCAACGCGTCGCGGGCTGGACCCTGAGTTGACGCCAGATCTGAGAAGCCAAGCTCCTCCGCCAGCCGAGCTTGTCGCGCGATCTCGGGATACGGGACGGCAATCGACAGCATCGCACCGAGTCGCATGTCGCTCATCTCATCTCCTCTCCGACGCGGCTGGAGTTCAGCTCGCTTGTGGGCCCGCGTGCACAGGTGGTGGACCGACTGACCATGGGATGTTTCCTCCTGTGATCGGTTTGGTGGAGCGCGCGCCGCCGAGGGCCAGCGACGCGCGTGCGTGACAGTGCTCGGTGATGGCCTGCGATTCGAGCTGATCGACCTCGCCAGCTACCCTCGATCGGGTGGTGCCAGAACGAGCGCAATCACTCCGGCGTGGCAGGGGCCGCAGTCTCGAACTGTACCGACCACCAGCCGTCGCACAGCGGTTCGACCGCGTCGCGCAGCAGCGCCGTGTGGGCGTCGGATGCCAGGTATGGCCTGAAGTCGTCGCGGCTGGCGAACGTCACTGAGATTGATGCGTCGGCAGTCCGTGGAGATTCGCCGCGAATCGAGCAGGCGGCGCCGGAGACGAGCAGGCCGCGCTCGCTGTCCGGTTCGATCGCGCTCCCCCGGACTTCGACCGGGCCAACGGCGAACGGGGCCTGGGCTGCAAAGCGCGCGAGCGCCTCCATGAACTGCCTTCGATCCGCGTCATCGGTCGGGCGCTTGAGTTGGAACAACACGTGGTGGAAAAGCATGCGCAGGCCTACTTCGGGTTGGGACCGTACGGCCGGCGCGCGTTTGACACGCCATTCACTGCTGGCTTCGGCGGCGCATCCAACGCCACGGAATGCGATTTCATTGCTCGCTCCTTGATTTGCACGACGGCTCAGGTGAGCCCGCGCGGAGTTCCGGCAGGGCGGAAAGCGCGCATCCAGTCGTCGCAATAGTCCCGCCATTCGACGACCTTGCCGTTCTTGATCCGCACAATGCCGAAGGCAGGCACAGACACAACCTGGGAGCCATCGGAGCGGTAGAGCGTGTCAGTCCGCTCAACGATCACCGAATCGTCGTGAACGATCAGGGTGCGGATGTCCTCTGCGCGAAGGTAGGCGGCACCGGTGAGCTCAAACAGTTTCGGGGTCGCATCGACGATTGCCTGCAATCCGCGCAACTCGCCACGCCCGCTGTTCCACCACACGGCGTGTACATCGAACAGGCGGCGCTTGGCTTCGATCAAGCTCGCGGGACCCTGCTCGAACGCCTCGAACACTCCGCGAACGACCTGCTCCTCAGGGGACATGCACACCTCATATTGGTTTGGTCCAGACACTGGGCTCGCGGCTCAATCGTTCGGGCCGACCCCTTGAAACTGTAACAAGATCTATCGATTTTGTCAATAGATCAATTGATCAGATCGGTCAACCCCGCCACATAAGATGAGTCCTGGCAGCGGAACCGGCGCACACTCAGCGCGATCAGCACTGGCCGGCCCCCGGCGGCGCCATCCGCCACCGTCCGCCAGTACCCGCCGTGCACCCGCGCCGACTCCTGCCTGCAGCGCGGGCAGCACGCCGGAACCCAGGACACCACCGGAACCGATCCCGGCCAGGCAGATCACTGAACGTGAAGCATCACAGAATTCGCGGCAGAGCCGAAAATCGTGATCGCGGGCAGCAGCCTTACAGAGGGCCCTAAGAGGGCTGCCGGCGATGACGCTCCCGGGGGTTGTAGAAAACCCCGACATGAAGGCCCCAGACAAAGTGCCACAGGAAGATGGCGAGAACGAACTTCCAGCCAAGGCCGTGGCTGAAGAACCCAGCATTGGGAACGTTCCAGACGCGCGGCACCATCCACACACACGTGATCACTGCCAGCAACATGCCCATGGTCAGGCCCTTGAGCAGGTTGCCGAGGACGGTCGAGCGCCACGGCAGCCTAGGGTAGACCGCGACCGCAAACACGAGCGCGAAGATCAAGCCGTCCGTGTAATGGACCGCCGCGCCGGTCCAAAACAGCACGGCTTTGCTCGCATGCGACCCAGCCCCCAAATACAGCAGACCGTTGAAGGTGTTGAAATCCAGCTCAGGAAGCCTGATGCTCGGGAGCCAGAACCCGATTACCGTCGCGAGATGCGTCCCGACAAGACCGGCCAGCGACGCGGCGGCAATCCGGTGATCCGTAACCCAGTCGCGATAGCGAGATAGATTTTCTGCCGCGGCCGACAGTTCCGGGGCCTCAGCCAGTGTCTTTACTGTCATCTTTCCCTCTCTTTCTGCAGCCGCTCGGTGCGCGCGCTGACCAGAGCCCCTTCAGGGGTGGACGGTTCGTGCAGCCACCGTTGCCGCTCGTTGACCTGCTTGTCTCACGATTGAGCCGGCGACGATCGGTCAAGGCTGATGGCGCTAAGCGTAGCTAGACCGCCCGACTGTGTCAATAGATCTATCGATGCCGTCAATTCAGGCCGTTAAGATTTCCGCAGCGCCGCCCGGCCCGCTACGCTGAGTCCGCAGTTCTCAATCCGCAAGCCGAGCTGGACGGATCATTCTCGTCGAGCCCGCCGAGGAACGCCGAGCGTTCGTTGCCGCGTCGCACGCTGACGTCGCCCTGACTCCGGACGAGGCCGCGGCCCAGTTCGTCTCGACGGCTGGATCGGCCCCGCAGGTGGACATCGTGCTCGAATGCTCCGGCAACGCGTCCGCGACGGCGCAGGCCCTCGGCGCCCTACGTCCGGGCGGTGTCCTCGTCCTGGTCGGCGCCGGCCAAGGATCGGGGCTCGACCCGGCGACGATCCTGTTCAAGGAGATCACCGTGCACGGGTCGTTCACGTACGTCGGTGAGTTCGAAGACGCGATCGAACTGCTCGCGGACCGTCAGGTCGAGGTCGCTGACCTCACGACGGATGTACTATCTCTCGGCGCGGCGTTGTCGGCAATCGAGTCGCTGCGCGCCGCGCGGACGGTGAGGGCCCTCATCGACCCACACGCGTTACCGACCAGCCGAACCGTCTGGAGCCATGTCCGGTGGGTGCCATGCACAGTGCGACGCACCCGCCGGGCTGGCTCCTCACCCGCCCGACGACCAGGCGATGGCGCCAGCCAGAGCCGAGTCGGCTACCACGACAAGTCCGCGATCAGCACAGCCGCTTCCCGGCCATCGTGGTCACGTCTCGGGCGGCACACCCCGAGTGATGACCAGGATGTTAGTGCAGTCGGGCATACACAGCGACTCGAGCCGCGATTCTCGGCCAGGCGGCCGAAGTCGCCGGGCGCGATCGCGTCGCGGGTCGGGAAGACGGTGGATCCGAACTTTACGGTATGTTCTCCGGCTGCGCGACGGTGATGACGATCTTGCCGACCTGATCGCCCGACTCGAGGTGGCGGTGAGCATCCACGATCTGGTCGAGGGTGAAGGTCCGGTCGATCGCCGGGTTCAGCAGGCCCCGCGCGAGGCCGTCGAGGATAAAGTCGACCGCGGCGCGCCGGCGCGCCGCGTCCTGGGTGGTCTCGAAGATGTTATAGCCGACCAGCGTCAGGTGTTTGCCGACCACGTCACTCGACGGCAGCGAGATATCACGCGGGTCGAGCCCGCCGTAGTTGACGATGATGCCACCGGGCGCCGCGGACGACGCGAGGTCGGCAATGCCCGGGCCGCCCACCGCATCGAAGGCGACCTGGGCGCCCTCGCCGCCGGTCAGCTCGCGGACGCGCGCGACCACGTCGTCCTCCTGGGTGGCGATGACCTCAGCGGCGCCCGCCTCGAGTAGGCGATCGCGCTTGTCACTGGTCCGGGTCAGCGCTACGGGGACGGCTCCGACCATCCGGGCGACCTGGATGGCCCCGAGCCCGACACTGCTGGAGGCGGCGGGAAGCAGCACGGTGTCGCCTTCGCGCAGCCTTGCGAGCTCGATGAGACCGCCGTAGGCCGTGACGTACTGCATCCACGCCGCCGCCGCCTGCTCCCAGGACAGGGTGGCCGGGTGCTTTACGACCGCGTGCGCCGGTGCGAGCACGAGTTCGCCGTGAACGCCGTAGTCAGTCATGGCGAAGGCCGGTACGACGCTGACGGCATCGCCGACGGCGAGGTGCGCGACGTCCGGGCCGACGGCGTCGACCTCGCCCGCAGCCTCGTAGCCGATGCCCGAGGGCAGCACCGGGTCGTACGCGTACCGGCCCGCGCGGAACAACGCATCCGCGCGGTTGAGCCCGAGCGCGCGGGTGCGGATGCGTACCTCGCCCTTGGCGGGGTACAGCACCTCGACCTGGTCGAGCCGCAGCACCTCGGGGGGGCCTGTCTCATGGAAGCGCACTTTCCTGGTCATCGTGACTCCGTCGGTCGCTGATTCGAAGGGCGCGGCGGTCGGCACGCGACGGCCACCGCTAGCGAACCGCTCGTCGGCCGGGAGCTCGAGCGCACTGGCGCTCGTTCAGCACCGCGAGCACGATCTCTGTGCCGTCACGCGCGGTGAAGGTGCCGTACTGTCATGCTGGACGGTTCGTGCGGCCACAGTTGCCGCTCGTTGACCTGCTTGTCTCACGATTGAGCCGGCGACGATCGGTCAAGGCTGATGGCGCTAAGCGTAGCTAGACCGCCCGACTTTGTCAATAGGTCTATCGATGCCGTCAATTCAGGCCGTTAAGATTTCCGCAGCGCCGCCCGGCCCGCTACGCTGAGTCCGCAGTTCTCAATCCGCAAGCACGGGAGGGGTGTCCTTCATCAGTGGCCCTATCGGACCGAACCACCGCAACCCCGCGGCGCGCCAAGCATTACGACACCCCCGCCGCTGACCGGGCCGGCGCCCGCGAGCAACTGCTCGACGCCGCGATCACGCTGTTCGCGGAGCGCGGCTACGACGGCGTCAGCACGGTCGCCGTGGGCAAGGCTGCAGGACTCACACAGTCGATGGTGCACTACTACTTCGGCACCAAGGCGAGCCTCTGGGAGGCCGCGGTCGAGCGTGTGATGCGCCGCCGCGGCGTTAATTTCGAGGTCCGTCTCTCGGATCTGCGCGACCTCGACCCGCTGTCGCGGCTCAAGGTGCTCATCCGCCGGTTCATGAAGGCCAACGCCGACGACCCTCATCTCACGAGAATCCTCATCCACGAGGCGACGGCTCCTAGTCCGCGCCTGCAGTGGCTCGCCGCCCGGTTCATGCGCCCCGGGTACCTGATGTTCAACCGCGCGATTCAAGACTGCGTCGAGGCCGGCCAGATCCGGCCTGTCGAGCCACGAGACGTCACGAATATCATCGTCGGAGCATCCACGCTCTCCTTCAGCCTCAGCCTGCTGATCGCTGAGGTCTACGGGGAGGAAGCCACTCAGGCGATCGACGCCGAGCGACTGAGCGACACCTTCATCGACATCCTCATCAGGGGCCTTGAGACGCGTCAACGCTCGGGTGACGAGAGCCAAGAGTAGCTCTGGCGCCGTAAGGCCCGGGGCAAGCTGGTGATTCCGGGGCTCATCGACACGCGCCTGCCGGCCTACGGCGGTGCCGTCGAACTGCTCGATCACGGCGTCACCGGGGTGTTCGAGTTCAGCGTAGCGGCGACTGCCGTCGTCAACCGCCGTCGGCGACCAGGTACTTGAAAATCTCGATAGCGCTATAGACATTGTCGAGCGACTTAGGTATCGTTTTCGTACGCGATGTGATGTACGGGCCAACTTCGTCCCCGCAGCTGGGCAGCTGCGGGGGTGTGGGTGGCCCGGCCCGAGAGAGAGGAACGGACATGACGACGCCAGTCGGCGCACGTGCCCGATACTGGGACGAGTTCCCGGTCGGCGAAGTTCTGCAGACCGCGGGACGGACGATCGAGAGCGGCGACGTGAGTCTCTTCGCCGGCTTGTCGGGCGATTTCAACCCGATGCACATCAACGAGGTTCACGCGGGCACGGCATTGTTCGGAACCCGCATCGCACACGGACTGCTCACGCTCGCGGTGTCCTCGGGGCAGCTGAACCAGCTTGGTGTCTTTGAGGGCACCACACTCGGCTTTCTCGGGATGGACAACGTCCGGTTCTCCAACCCCGTACGTTTCGGCGACACGGTCACAACGCGGGCGACGATCACCGACACGCGCGAGTCGAGTAAGCCTGGCAGGGGTGTCGTCTCGATGCGCATCGAGGTCGTCAATCAGCGCGAAGAGGTTGTGCTTGCCTATGATCAGGCGTTGCTGATGGCGGGCTCGGAATCAGCCGGCGATGACGACGCAAGCTGACATCGTCACGATCGCAGCCGCGCTCGAGTTCCGTCGTGCCGAATCTCCTACGGCGGTGGCAGTCGACTTTCCGGCGGGCGATCGCCGGCTGACCTTCGAAGAGTGGGACGACGCCGCGACTTGCCTCGCCCGTGCCCTTACCGACGAGGGCATGGTTCCCGGTGACCGGGTGGCGCTACTGGCTGAGAACCGACCCGAATGGATGATCGTCCAGCTCGGGCTGGCTCGTGCGGGGCTGGTTGCGGTTCCGGTAAACACGCATTTTCGGGCCGAGGAACTCAGCTACGTGCTGCGGCAGAGCCGGTCGCGGATGCTGTTCCTGACCGAATCGTTCCGCTCCAACGCCTTTCTGGACAGCCTGCGCGAAATCGAGTCCGGGCTCCCGGCCTTGGAGCGAGCCGTGGTGATCGGCTCCGCGAGCGAGGACAGCGCCGGGCTCGCGACTCTGCAGGACATGCTCCTCGCCGGCGCTGGGTCCCAGACGGCGCTCCCGGCGGTCAGTGCGGGCGACGCCTGCGCGATCATCTACACGTCCGGCACGACCGGGCGCCCGAAGGGAGCCACGCTGTCCCATGAAGGTGTGATGGCCAATGGTCGCCTTACCTTTGAGCGTTTGGGGGTCACAGGCAACGACGTCGTCACCTCGATCGTGCCGATGTTCCACAGCGCGTCGTATTGCACGTGCCTGCCGGGCTGTTTGGCGACCGGTGCCACATACGTCGGCCTTGAGACCTTCGATGCAGTGGAGATGATGCGCGTGATCCAGGATCGCCGCGCCACCGTCCACATCGGCGTGCCGACGACCTTCCGGGCGATGCTCAACCATCCCGAACGTCACAGGTTCGATCTCTCGTCACTGCGCGTTGGTACGTGTGGCGGCGCCGACACCGATCCAGCGCTGCTTGAGGAATGTGCCCGGACTTTCCCGATTCCCGGTGTCGTGCAGGTATACGGCCTGACGGAGGCGAGCGCCCTTGCGACATGCCCAGATCCGACAGCCGAGACGCGGTTCGCGACCGCCGGACCGCCCCTGCCACGGTACGAGGTCAGAATCGCGCCCATCCCTGGCGAAGAAGCAGCCGCTGCGCCCGGAGCGGGAGAGCTGGGTGAGATTCAGCTGCGCACCCGCTACCGAATGCTCGGCTACTTCGACATGGATGAGGAGTCCCACGCGACCTTCACCGATGACGGCTGGTTGCGTACCGGTGACGTCGGCAGCCTGACTATCGACGGCGACCTGGTCCTCAACGGCGCGCGGATAAAAGACATCATCATCCGGGGAGGCGAGAACATCTATCCAGCCGAGATCGAGAGCGTGCTGCACCGTCATCCAGGTGTGCACGAAGCAGCTGTCTTCGGAGTCCCGGATGACGCCCTCGGTGAAGTCGTTGTGGCTGCGGTGGTCTGCGATGCTTCGACGACTGCGGAGCAACTGTCGGCGTTTTGCGCTGAACGACTCGCGCGGTTCAAGGTGCCAACCGTGTTCTTCACGCTCGCGGAAATGCCGCTGACCGCCAGTGGCAAGATCCGCAAAGTAGAGCTGCAATCGCGCGCGCGCGACGGCGCTTTGCAGGAGCTGGCGGGGTCCGTGTCATGACAGTCCCGCGGGACAAAGCACCACACGCGTTCCTCAGAGGTCCCAGCCATGAGAGGAGGTCCCAGCCATGAAAGAAGGTAGCCCTATCACCATGGAGATCGGATTCGATCGACCACTACCGGTCATCACCCCCGAGACTGCGCACTTCTGGGAGGGCACACGCGAGGGGGAGCTAAGGCTCCAGCACTGCGTCGATTGCGGGCGTGGGTACTTTCCGCCGCGCCCTTTCTGTCCGCGCTGTACTGGCGCGAACATTGAGATCTCAGTCGCGTCCGGGCGCGCCACGCTGCTGTCGTATGTGATCTCGCACCTTCCCGCGCCAGGGTTCACGCCGCCGTATGTGATCGCAATCGTTCAGCTTGAGGAGGGACCGCAGATGCTGACCAACGTCATTGGCTGTGAGCCATCGCCTGAGGTCCTCGCGTTGGACATGCCTCTGAAAGCGCAGTTCACGCGTGCGTCGGACGAGATCACGCTGGTGCTGTTCGCGCCGGAGGACCGCTCATGACCCGGCGCGCGCGTGCGGCCATCGTCGGAGCGGCGGAGACCACGGAGATGGGTCGCATTCCGAATGCGTCACAGGTGCAGCTTCATGCGGACGCCGCCCTGAACGCTCTGGCTGACGCTGGACTCACGACCTCTGACATCGACGGGATTGCGACAGCCGGTGAGACCCCTGAGTCGATCGCTATGTACCTGGGTATTGCTCCACGATGGATCGACGCGACGGGGGTCGGGGGCTGCTCGTTCCTGATGCACGTCCGCCACGCCGTTGCCGCAATCGAGGCCGGCGACGCCAGCACCGTGCTGATCACACACGGCGAGAGCGGCCGCAGCCAAATCGCTGCGGCGAGCTTCCCCCATCCGATTCCAGGAAGCTTGAGCCAGCAGTTCGAGACACCGTACGGCACGGTCGGTCCTCCGACTATGTTCACGTTGCCCGTGCTGCGGTACCTCAAGCACTACGGACTGGGCGAGGAGGCGCTCGCGGAGGTCGCCGTAGTCCAGCGCAAATGGGCTGCCATGAACCCGCGCGCCAGCCAGCGCGACCCCATCACGATCGACGACGTCATGCAGTCGCGGATGATCGCCTACCCGTTCCGCAAGCTGATGTGCTGCCTGGTCACGGACGGCGGCGGCGCACTGGTGGTCACTGCCGCCGACCGTGCCGCCGACTTTCCGCGCCCGCCCGTCTATGTGCTCGGCACAGGTGAGTCCGTCGAGACACCGATGGTCAGCCAGATGGCGGACCTCACTTCTTCCGCTGCGTTCCGGATCTCGGGAGCGCAGGCGTTCGCAGATGCGGGGATCGCCCATTCGGACGTGGACCACGCAATGTTTTACGACGCGTTCGCGCACCTCCCGCTGTACGGGCTGGAGGACCTCGGGTTCTGTGCGCGGGGGGAGGCTGCCGCCTTCGTGGCGGAGGGCCACACCGGGCCAGGCGGCTCGCTGCCAGTGAACACCAACGGCGGCGGACTCAGCTACATGCATTCCGGGATGTACGGAATGTATGCGATTCAGGAGAGCGTTCGGCAGTTGCGCGGGATCGCGGCCGCGCAGGTGCCCGGAGCGCGAGTGTCAGTGACTCACGGCGTCGGAGGCATGTTCGCGTCAAGCGCAACGCTCGTGCTTGCAAACGAGCACCCGTAGTTCGGCCCCGATGGCATGGCGTTATCAGCCTGTCTCGGAACCCCTCGGCGGCTGCGCCGACGGGTCATCCCAACCAGAGGAGCAACGCATGCGCCGCACCTCGATCGAACTCGCTTACGACGACGGCGTCATACTCGCGGTCTGGGCTCCCGCAGAGCGGCCATCTGGGCCGCTGATCGTGGCGATCCACGGCGCTGCCTATACATGGGACTACTTCGATGCGGTTGACGACTCCCTCATCGCTCTTGCCAACGCGAATATGGACGAGCGAGCTTGCCGTGCTAGGCCCGGCAGTGTCTGTGCCCGTGTGTCTCAGCTTGACCGAAGCCGAGCCTTTCTGGTCGAGTGACAAGGAAGCGATCGCTGCGCTCGCCGCTTCCTTCCCGAATTCCCCCTGGGTGGAGACGCCGCTCATCCCTGGCGCTGGTCACAACATCGACCATCATCTGGTCGGCCACGGGTTCAACCTCCGCCGGATCGGCTTCGCGCTGAGCTGTGCCGCCCTGCTGCGCCCAGGCAGGTCCTGAGGCGTTCAGGCTTCCGCGCGTCGGTGGGTCATCAGAGAGAGTCAGGATGATTGATCGCGACCACCCCCGCTGGGTGCTTGGCTGACCGTTGCGGGACATTGTGCGGGCTCGACGCGAACTCAGTCCGCCAGCCGTGCACGCCGGCATCTCTGGGGCAGCCATACCTCGCCGGTCAGGGCCGGTCCCGCGATCGCTTCCCGCTGGGCTGCATAGAGCTCTGTGCGACGGTGAGAGCACGCGCTGTTGCCCGCACGAAATAACCAAAGAAATAGTCATTTTCCAGACAGTGGCGGCTTCCCTCGGGCGGAATCGAGTGACCTATTGACAAAGTCGATAACGGAACTTAATCTATCCCCAGGTGGCCGAACAGTGGAGTCGGCGGTCAGCGTTCGGGAATAAGCGAGGAGGGTTGTGCATGTCCACTGAAGAGCAGGTTGTTCGTGCGGTGTTTGAGGCGTTCGAGCAAGGCCCTGAGCGGCTGATGGACGCGAAGCGCCGCCTGTTCGACGAAAACGTTGTGTGGTGGAACAGCGGGCGCGGTGAGTTGCGCGGAGTGCAGGCCACGGTCGATGCGACGCCGAAGATGTTCGAGCTCACCGGTGCCGCTTACCTTCGCGCCGAGGACATCCGCACCCTGATCGTTCACGACGATTCGGTGATCGTTGAGCGGACTGACACGCTCTACCGCTCCGACAACACTCCAATCGTTTCTGTGCCTATTCTTGGCATCGTACGGATCAAGAACGGCAAGGTCGTCGAATGGCGGGATTACTGCGACGACTGGCTGCGTGATTTCCGCCCATTGGGAACTTCCCGAGCGCTCGCATGAGGGAGGGCCGCTCAGCGGGAAGCTTGACAGAGGAGAGGGTTTATTAGCATGCGTATCGTAGCGCTGGAGGAGCATTTCATTGTCCGTGCACTGGCGGAGCCGCGGTTTGGCTTGAGTGCTCCCCCAGGCCTCGCCACGGTTCCGAACCCTGGCATCGGTTCTTCTGACCGTTTGGCGCAGCTGGATGACCTGGGGGATCGCCGGCTCGCGGCCATGAACGAGGCCGGCATCACGATGCAGGTTCTTTCGGCGACGTTTCCGGGCGCAGATCAGCTCGATGGTGAGGAAGGCGTGAGCTTTGCCCGCCGGACCAACGACAGATTGGCGAACGCGGTCGCTGCACACCCCGATCGATACGCAGGCTTCGCGCACCTACCGATGCGCGTCCCGGCAGCGGCGGCCGAGGAACTTGAGCGCACTGTCCGCACGCTCGGATTTCGCGGGGCGCTCATCAATGGAACCACGGACGGGCTGTTTTTGGACAACCCCCGCTTCCAGCCGGTTCTGGAGATGGCGACGTCCCTCGACGTACCAATCTATCTACATCCATGCATGCCGCCCAAAGCCGTGTACGAAGCCTATTTTGAAGGCCTGCCGGGAAACGCGGGTCCGCTGTTGGCCGGCGGAGCCTACGGCTGGCACTCCGAGACCGGGTTGCACGTATTGCGCCTGGCGGCCGCCGGCGTGCTGGATGCATACCCGTCGCTCAAACTCATCGTCGGCCACATGGGCGAGACGCTGCCTTTCATGATCGAACGCACCGCGGATGTCTTCCATCGGCACAAGGTGATGGACCGACACCTGATGGAGGTGATCCGTGAACACCTCTACCTGACTACGAGCGGGTTCTTCACGCTGCCTCCGTTTCTCAGCGCCCTACTCGTATTTGGCATCGACCGTCTGATGTTCAGCGTCGACTATCCGTACGCAGACAACGTCCGAGCCCGCACGTTCCTCGACTCGCTTCCGATTTCGACGCTCGACCGGGAGAAGCTCGCCCACCGCAATGTCGACGCGCTCTTGGGATTGGCCTACGTAACGGAGTGATCGGACAACTAAGCGATTCAAACAGGCGAGCTGTACATGGCACACGGGTTGGCTTCTGCGCCTGACCGCAGAGCGGCGGTCGATCATCGCGGCGCGACCAGAGCCGGCTTCTCCGCCTCGACCACGATCGCCCGCCGCGCCTTCGGCGCGACCATGGCCGGCGGCGGTCTCGTCGTGTCCCGCGAGGTGGCATCCGCATCGAGACCGTACTGGTCCGGTCGACCGACTGACGAAAGGACTTCCCAATCGTGATGTCAAGCGACCGCTGTGGCGGGTGGTGACTCGTGCTAGAACGCTCCGTCGCGAATCACAGCCCGGACGTTGAGTCTGCGCCGGGCCAGAGCCAGGACAGTTTGCTTGTGCCCTTTCCCCTCCATCGCCGAGAGGTACATCGAGCGCAGCAGGCCGCGGTGGTAGCGGCGGGGCCGGTGCAGGTTGCCGCTGATGCGGCCGAAGTCGCGCGGGCGCGGGGCGAGGCCGGCGAGGCGTCGGCGCTGCCGAACGCCTCGAGCCGGCCGCCGGTGGCGTCGAGGAACTCCGCCGCGAAGTTCGCGCCCATGCCCGGCAGGCTGCGCACCAGCGCGCCATACGAGTGCTCGGCGAGCTCCTTTCTCGATCAGCGCGTCGAGCTCGGCGAACTCCTGGTCGAGGGCGATGACCGCTTGCGCGAGGCGGGCGACCATCGCCATGGCCACGGTCTCGCCCGGCAGCGCGCTGTTCTGGGCCCGGGCCGCCTCCAGCGCGGTACGTGCGAGGGCGGCCGGGGAGTGAACCTTGCGCTTGCGCAGCCACGCTTCGAGGCACGCGGGTCCGATACGCCGGATGGCCGCCGGGGTCCGGTAGCCGGCGAGAAGCGCCAGCGGATCCCGGTTGACCAGGCGAAGGGAGCGTTCGAGGGCGGGGAAGGCCTCGAGCAGTTGGGCGCGCAGCCAGTTGATCGCGCGGGTGCGGTCGAAGACCCCGTCCAGGCGCCGGGCCGTCAGGGTGCGCAGGTTCACGGCGGTCTCGTCACCCAGGCGCAGCACGCCGAGGTCCCGGCGTACCCGGGCCTGGTCGGCGATGACGTACGCGTCCGTCTTGCCCTCGCCCCGGTTGGTGTCCGACGCGCGGTGCACCGCCAGCCCGGTCAGGTAGGCGATCGGCTGGTCTTGCCGGGGCAGCAGGCCGATGAGCAGCGCGGCGCCGCCGTGGTTGAGGTCGATGGCCCACAACGCATCCGGGGGATATCGCCAGCACGTCCGCGGTCAGTGCCGTCAGCTCGGCTTCGTCGTTGAGGACTCGTCGTGACAGCAATCTCTTGCCGTCCGCGTCGATCACCACTCAGTGGTGGTGTTCCTTGCCGACGTCCATCCCGGTCCAGATCTCGGGCACGGGCGCTTCCACGCCACCGGCAACAAGATCGACATCACCGAGATGGCGATCTGGCGGTTCGAGGACGGGCTGGTCGCCGAGCACCGGTACTTCGCCGACGAGTTCGCGATGCCTTGTCAGCTGGGCGTGCCGCAGTCCCGTTCCGCTTGGCCGTCCAGGACCGGGTGCAGGTAGAAGCTTCGCTAGCGTTGCGCGCCAAATACTCCCCCGCGTGGCCGGCCGTCTACGTTTTTCATGGTCGTCGCGGGGGCCTGTCGCAGAAAGCGAGAGTCCATTGGCTGCTTACGTAATTGCTGAGTTCACGGTTGGCGATTCGACCTGGGTCGAAACCTACGCGTCGCTCGCCACACAGGCGACACTGGAGCACGGCGGCGAGTATCTCGCTCGCGGTGTGGTGCCTGAAACGCTCGAGGGATCTTTCGACCCCGATGAGCGCCTAGCCATCCTCCGTTTCCCGGATGTCGATGCCGCTCGTGCGTGGTATTCATCTGAAACCTACTCCAAGGCGCTGGCTGCTACCGGCGGCGCTCTTCGCCGTCGGCTGTTCATCGTGGAGACGTGAGTTGCGGCTTGGCGTTCGCTGACGTGCGGGCCCAGGCCTTTGGCCTGGCCCGCACGTCGCTGGCATGCCCGTCCGTTGGGCGTCTTCGCGGTGCTCACGCTGGTGCTGGGATGCTTGCCGTGGCGGCTCCAGTCGGCGCATGGCAGCCCCGCTCGAGCCACGGATGGCGGCGGCCGGGCCGAGATATGGCGCGCGAGATCCGCCTAACTCCTGGTTTCGAGGCCGGGCCGGTCCTCCTGTGCCTGCCATCTTTCCGGCGCCGTCGAACACGTCTCACTGCGAGTGCCTGGAGTGCCCGCAATGACGCGGCCGACTTCGCCCCTGCCCGCCGTGAGCGTGAAGGGTCAGACGTTACCTCGCGGGCCTGACGCTGCCAGCGGCCGGTGGGGAACGCGCGCGAACCTTCCGGCTGGGCGAGCCAGGACCCTGTTCGGGGCGGCCGTGGTGCGGTTCTCCCAGATGGGGTGGCTGCCGGCGTGGAAGACCAGCACGATCCACCGGCGAAACAGGTCAAGGGATGCCGGAAAGGACCGGTGCCGCTACATCCCGCTGGCCGGCCAGGCGATCCGGTCCAGGATCCTGTGCCTTGCCCTGCCAGCATCAGGGCACGCGAGCCGGTGCCCTGGATGTTCCTAGCCGCGGCGCTAAGTGAGGGCCTGGGAGGCCCCCCGCCCCGCTCTGGACAGCGATTTTCTTATCCGAACGGCCGCGGTTGACTTCCCGTCAGCTTTAGCCGAGAAGGTCACGGGCTTCGGAATCAAGCCCGACGGTCGCGGCGGCCATGTTCTCTTCGAGGTGGCTGATCGAGGACGTGCCGGGGATCAGAAGCACCTCGGGCCGCAGGTCCAGCAGCCAGGCCAGTGCCACCTGGGCGGGCGTGCAGCGCAGGCGGGCGGCGGTGGCCGCCACCGCCGGGCTAGCCCGGACCGGGTTGCCGCTGCGGGCGAAGCCGGAGCCGAGCGGGAAGAACGGCACGAAAGCGATGCCGCGGGCGTGACACTCCTCCAGTACCGGCATGGACCGCCGGTCGGCCAGGTTCAGCAGGTTCTGCACGCAGGCGATGTCGGTGATGGCCAGCGCGCGGCGCAGGTGGCCCGGCGTGATGTTGCTGAGGCCGATGCCGCCGATCAAGCCGTCCTCGCGCGCCGCCACCATGGCGGCGAGCTGGTCATCGAAGTACTGGCCGGGCGGGGCATCGTCCATCAGGCGCAGGTTGACGACGGTGAGGCGGTCGACGGCCAGGCTGCGCAGGTTGTCCTCGATTCCCTGCCGGAGCTCGGCTGGCCGGTCGTAACGGAGCACACCGCCCGATGCATCCCGGCGCGCGCCGACCTTGCTGACCAGGGCCAGCCCTGCCGGGTAGGGATGCAGCGCCGTGCGGATCAGCTCATTGGCGACGCCGGGGCCGTAGTACTCGGCGGTGTCGATGTGATCGACGCCGAGCTCCACCGCCCGGCGCAAGACGGCGATGGCCGCTGTGCGGTCGCGCGGCGGACCGAATACCCCAGGACCTGGCAGCTGCATCGCGCCGAAGCCAATGCGAGA
>Ga0070706_100003256_pt1 | contig 16056 bp, 17 predicted proteins | sample KBSK5501metaG_FD_65476 | JGI IMG/M metagenome (GOLD analysis project Ga0070706, IMG submission 65476) | Corn, switchgrass and miscanthus rhizosphere microbial communities from Kellogg Biological Station, Michigan, USA - KBS K5-50-1 metaG | ecosystem: Host-associated > Plants > Roots >...
CAGTTGCCCGATGATAATGTTCGGCGGAAGCGTTATCAACCTATCTCATTTCCGGCAGAAGGCGGTCAGCATTGCAGACGATCTGTCGGAGACTAAGCTGTATATCCGGAATGTCCTCGACCTTGGGCAGTTCCATTTTGTCGAGGTTATGTTTCCTGTTCCCATTGACCGGCGGGTTGACTTCCATGTGGAGCACCGGCATGCATGGCCAGGCGGCATGGCTGACGGTGAGGACACGCTCTGGTATCCATATGCTGCCCTCTTCGGGCATGAGCCGGACAGAATGGTTGTCTCTGTAACTTTTACAGCCGCACCTGCTTACCTTCGAGGTGTCTACGCATCCATGAAGAGCGGCACCTGCGAAATATGTCATTCCCAGCCCAGGGCCACCGAGGCGAGCCGAAAGAAGTTCGAGTGGCTGATTGATCCTGTAGACAATGATTGCATCTATGGTCTTGTGTTCGACCGGGGGCGCTAGGGAGGCAGAATTACCCGAGTGCCGGGCCGAGATGATCTGCGCCGCCGTGCCCATCAGTCTAGGCCGTGCGGGTCGCAATGCGGCAGCATGTGGGGGCTCCGCGTCAGTCCTGGCGATGAAGAAAGTTGCTAACGGCTGCCATGTATGCATCCCGTTCCTCCCAGAATGGCATATGGGAGGATTCCTCAAAGATGATCTGCTCGACGGTTTCGATCTCACCGACGAGATCGTCTTGAAGTTCCGGAGTGGCCTCGTCGTAACGGCCGGAGATAACAAGCGCAGGCACATCTATAGACTTGAGCCTGCCCAGCGCAGACCAGTTCTTGAAAGAGCCGGTTATATGAAACTCCGAGGGTCCGTTGGTGGTGTGATACACGGTTGGGTCGGCTTCGAGCAAATCGAAGGACCGAATGACCTCGGGGGGCCACGGATCGAGTCTGCATAGGTGGCGTGCGTAGAATACATCACACGCTTTCAGGTACTCGGGTTCATCGGTCGTATGCGCGGCCTCGTGCTTGCTGAGGGTCGCCCTCACCTCCGTCGGCAATAGAGAGCGGAGCGCGTTCGCCTCTGCCGCGAACCCGGCGTAGGACGCGGCGGTGTTCGATAGGACGATCGAGCGCAGCCCGGACGGCTGGGCGATCGCGTGCTCTTGGGCGAGCATGCCACCCCACGATTGGCCCAGCAGGTGGTATCGCCCTCTAATGCCCAGATAGTTGACGAGGTTGGCCAGCTCACGCGCGAACAGCTCGATAGTGTAAAACTCCGCGGATCGGTCGGGAAAATGCGTGGAATTCCCGTTTCCGGTTTGATCGTAGAACACCACAGCCCGGCCGTCGTGGGCTAGGTCGGTCATCGACAGCAGATAGTCATGTGTTGCGCCCGGCCCACCGTGCAGGGTAACTAGCGGTGCGGGCCCGTCATTCGTTCGCGCCGCGTCGAGGTCGCCGACCACGCGATACCAGGTGCTGTGCCCGTCGAAATCGGCGTGTCCCTCAGTCACGTGCGCTTTCATGGTTCGAGGATATGTCGCAGCAGACATGGGGCCTAGTCCTACAACGGTGGCGCTGGTCCCCGCGTCCGGGTGGCAGCGGCTCAGCTGCGCCGGCGGGTCCAGGGGGCCGCGGCTGTATGACTGGGCGCTGATCGCCACCGCCGCACCCGGCCATCGCCACCAGGCAAGACCCATTCCACGTCCCGCGCGGGGAGTTCTATGTGATGGGCGACAACCGGGCGATCACCTGCGACAGCCGCTTCTGGGGCCCGATCAAAGGCTCAAGCATCATCGGCAGGGTCGTCATGCTCCTATGGCACGACAGCCACCCCGACTTCCACCTCTTCTGACCAGGCACCGGGGCGCTCAGGCGCCCGCAGGCCGGCGAATGCCTTCAGCCCCCTTACGGCACACCTCGCCGCCGGCACCCGCGGCACAGAACGTCTCAGGACTCCGTTGTAGTACCAGTGGTCCATTGGATGCGGGAGCTTGTCCCTGACCGGGGAGAAGCCCTGGAGGACGACACGGCGTCGGCGGGCGAGCGCCGGGTGTTTCTCTGCTGCGGCTACGTTGGGCTTGGCTGAAGCCCGGGATGGCTTGCGTTTACGCTTAAGCATGCCTGAGATCCACGCTGCGCGCCGCGAGCGCCTGCGGGCAGCGGTAGCCGCCCTGGACGCGGATGCCGCGCTCATCACCAGCCTGGTCAACGTGCGCTATCTCACCGGGCTGGTCAGCTCGAACGCGGCGCTCCTGCTACCCGCCGGAGGGCCGGACGTGCTGGCCACTGACTCGCGGTATGCGCTGGCGGCCGCCCGCGACTGCCCCGATCTTGAGCTGGCTATCGCCCGCTTTTTCGAGCCGGTGCTCGCCAGTCTTGCTGCCGAGCGCGGGCTGCGCAGGGTGGCATTCGAGGCGCACGAGGTCACCGTTGAGCGCTATGAGGTTCTTGCCGGACTCGACGCCGGCCTGGGGCTCGTTTCGCTGGGCCGGGCCGTCGAAAAGCTCAGGATGGTCAAGGACGAGCAAGAGATCGCGCTGCTCGCGCGGGCATGTGAGATCACCTCCCGGGCCTTCGAGGACACTCTGCCGCGGATCCGGCCCGGCATGACCGAGCGCGAGCTGGCGAAGCTGATGGAGCGCGCGATAATCGACGGAGGAGCTGACAAGCCGGCCTTTGACACCATTGTGGCCAGCGGGCCGAACGGGGCGCTCCCGCATCATGTACCTGGCGAACGTGCCCTCACATCCGGGGACATGATTACGATCGACGGCGGCGCCCGGTACGCGGGGTACCACGCGGACATGACCCGGACGGTGGTGCTTGGGGAGCCCGCGGACTGGCAGCGTGACGTCTATGCGCTGGTCGCGGCAGCTCAGCAGGCTGGGATCAGGGCCGCTGTGCCCGGCACCGACTTGCTGGCCGTGGATGGCGTGGCCCGTGACGTGATCGATCAGGCGGGCCACAGGGAGCATTTCACGCATGGTCTCGGCCATGGCGTCGGCCTGGAGATTTATGAAGCCCCGATCCTGGGGTACGGGCGGACGGGTACACTGGCAGACCGGGTTCCGATCACCGTCGAGCCCGGGGTTTACCTTCCTGGTGTGGGCGGCGTCAGGATCGAGGACACCCTGGTGGTTCGCGCCGGCGCGGGGACGGCGGTACCCCCCGAACTGCTCACCACGACCACGCGGGAATTGCTCGCCCTGTGACCCCGGGGCGGATGCCCGCACGCAGGAGACACGACAAACGTGGCCACCACGAACGACCTCAAGAACGGCATGACGCTGAATATCGACGGCCAGCTCTGGAACATCGTCGACTTCCAGCACGTCAAGCCCGGCAAGGGCGGCGCCTTCGTGCGCACGCGGCTGAAGAACATCATGTCGGGGAAGGTTGTCGACCGGACCTTCAACGCCGGCGTGAAGGTCGACGTGGCCAGTGTCGACAAGCGCGAGATGCAGTACCTGTACCGCGAGGGCGAAGATTTCGTCTTCATGGACACCGAGGACTACGACCAGCCGCACATTCCGGCGGCGACGGTCGGGGACGCCGCCGACTACCTGCTCGAGGAGCAGACGGCAGTCGTGGCCTTCAACGAAGGTGTCCCGCTTTATGTCGAACTACCAGCCGCGGTCGAGCTCACGGTCAGCCATACCGACCCTGGCGTGCAGGGGGACAGGTCCACTGGCGGCACCAAGCCGGCCACGCTGGAGACCGGAGCGCAGATCCAGGTCCCGCTGTTCATCATCACCGGCGAGAAGGTCAGGGTGGACACCCGCACCGGCGACTACCTCGGCCGGGCGTGATCTCCCTCCGTGCCTGCCCGCAGCAAAGCCCGCAAGCGGGCGCTTGACGTCCTGTTCGAGGCCGAAGTGCGTGATGAGCCTGTACTTGAGATGCTGGACCAGCGGGCCGACCAGGCCAGCCCGCCAGTCCCCGAGTATGCCCGGGAACTGGTCCGTGGCGTGCAGGCGCACCGCGAGCGGATCGACGAACTGCTGGGCCAGTACGCGCAGGGCTGGTCGCTGGACCGGATGCCAGCCGTAGACAGGAACCTGCTGCGGATCGGCCTCTATGAGCTCCTGTGGGCCGACGACGTGCCAGACGCGGTCGCCATCAGCGAGGCGGTGGTGCTGGCCCGTGACCTGTCCACAGAAGCGTCCCCCGCATTCGTGAACGGGCTGCTGGCCCGGCTGCTCGATCTCAAGCCGACTTTGCCGCTATGACCTCGCTCACCACGCGCTGAGCACATCACCTGCGGCGCCCTCAAACGGGCCGAAGCGAGCCAGCCTCACGCCGGGGCGAAACGCAGCCTCAAGCCGAGCCTGCGCAGCACCGAGAGGAACCACAGCGTGGACGCGCCCGTTCCGGCGACCACCAGCGCGGCGGTAACAGCGCTGGAGAGCATCAGGAACATGCTGGTCGTCTCGGTCTCCATCAGTACCGCCAGGCCGGCCGTGAGCGTCAAGAAGATGCCTGCCCACAGCCACGTCGCCCCCTGGAAGAAGCGGTGCAGGCCCGGGTGATGGGTGGACGGCTGCCGTAGGGCCACCACTTCAGCCGCCAGTCTGGCCACGAGCGGGTCCGGGCCGCTCGCTGTCCGGGCGAACAGGACGCACATGCAGAGGTTCGCGAGCGGGAACTGCAACAGGAAAAGCCAGAGCTCGCCGGTGGCGAGCACCACGGCGGTCTGCACCGTGAGCACCAGCGCGGAAATCGTCAGCAGACTGGGCACAGATCCCGTCGCGACCTTACGGATGACCGCGGTGAGCCAGGTCGCCAGGAGCCCCGCGACCAGGCCCGCGTTGCGGCCGTCGATCCAGGCGGCGACCGCGTAGGCGCCCACCGGCAGCCCGGCGGACTCGGTCAGGCTCCATCCGGCCGTGAGCAGCAGCCGCAGCGGCCGGGGGACTTCCAGGTCCTGCGCCATGGGGCGAGCCTAGCGTGGTCCCCGCAGGAATTGTCCGTGGTCGGCACTAGATTGGGACTGCGAGGGCGTGCTCGCGGGAGGGCGTGACGAGGAGGTGGCCGTGGCCGGCGATCGTCGTGGCGGAGGCGCACCGGGCGCCCAGCAGGGGCGGCCGGTCCAGGCCGGTCCGGTTCGGCGGTGGAAGGACGACGATCCGCGGACCGCTGTGGTCCGGGATGCACTGCGGGCTGTGATCTCTGCGCTGGTGACGGAGACTGGGCGGGCCCGGCTCGACATCGTCGATGCCGGGGGCGGGACCGGAGGTTTCGCCGTACCGCTGGCCGGCCTGGGGCATACCGTGACCGTGATCGACCCGAGCCCGGACTCGCTCGCCGCCGCACAGCGCCGGGCCGCTGAGATAGCTGTGCCGCTCCGTGCCATCCAGGGCGATGTCGCTGATCTACCGGGAGTGGTCGGCGAGCAGGGCGCCGACCTGATTCTGTGCCACAGCGTCCTGGAGTATGTGGACGCCCCCGCGGCAGCCATGGCGGCGATTGCCCGGGTGCTGCGGCCAGGCGGTACCGTGAGCGTCCTGGCTGCCAGCGCCGTTGCGGCCGTGGTTCACCGGGCCCTGGCGGGCCGGTTCGAGGAGGCCCGCCGCCTGCTCGGCGAAATCAGCGGAGTCAGCGGAATCAGCACGGGGCTAGCGGCGCAGGACGAGAGCGCGGAGGCGGCGGGCCGGCCGGACGGCCCGGAAGGGCCCGGCGGCGGGCGCGGCGCCGCCCGCCCGCGGCGATTCACCCTGGCCGGGGTGGTCGGGCTGATCGAGGCGGCGGGCTTGCGCCCCGGCGCCGCGCACGGAGTCCGCGTCTTCGCGGATCTTGTGCCCGGTATCTTCGCGGATGCCGATCCGGGCGCGGCCGATGCCCTGCTGGCACTCGAGCGGGCGGCGTCTGCCGATCCCGCCTTCCACGATCTCGCCACGCAGTTCCACGTTCTCGGGTACCGATGAGCCACGCTGGGGACGCGGGCTGCCACATCCTGCACGTCGACATGGACGCCTTCTATGCCAGCGTCGAGATCCGTGACCGGCCGGAACTCGCCGGATCGCCGGTGATCGTGGGTGCCACCGGGAACCGCGGCGTAGTGCTGTCGGCGTCCTACGAGGCGCGGGCCTTCGGGGTCGGATCGGCGATGCCGGTCACGCGGGCCAGGCGGATGTGCCCGCAGGCGGTGTTCATCGCGCCCCGCCACACGGTCTACGCGGCCGCCTCCAGGGAGGTCATGGCGGCCTTCCGGTCAGTTACCCCGGAGGTCGAGCCGCTGGCGCTCGACGAGGCTTTCCTCGACGTCTCGGGTGCCATCCGGCGGCTTGGCCCGCCGGCCAGGATCGCTGAGCTGATCCGGGCCAGCATCCAGGATCAGCAGGGCATCACCTGCTCCGTCGGCGTGGCCAGCTGCAAGTTCATCGCCAAGCTAGCGTCGGCCCGGTGTAAGCCTGACGGGCTTCTGGTGGTCCCCGCGGATGGCGTCCTCGACTTCCTGCACCCGCTGCCCGTGGCCGCGCTGTGGGGTGTGGGGGAGCGGACCGGGAAGCTGCTGGCCAGGCTGGGCCTGCGCACGGTGGGTGACATTGCTCACATCCCGGTCAACACGCTCCAGCGTGAACTAGGTACGGCTGCGGGCTCGCATCTGGCCGCGCTGGCCTGGGGGCGTGATGACCGCCCGGTGGTCAGCGGTGTCCAGGAGAAGAGCATCGGAGCCGAGGAGACCTTCCCGAGCGATGTCGATGACCCCGAACTGATCCGCCGCGAGCTGCTCCGGCTATCCGGGCGCACCGCGCGTGGCCTGCGCTCGGCCGGGTCCATGGCCAGGACGGTGGTGCTGAAGCTGCGCCTGGCCGATTTCACCACGATTACCAGGTCGCGCACCCTGCCTGAGCCGACCGACGTGGCGCGGAAGATCTACGTCACCGCGTGCGCCCTCTACGCGGCTTCCGGCCTTGGCGAGGGCGCCAGGCTGCGCCTCGTGGGGGTGCGGGCGGCGGGCCTGGTCCCCGCGTCCCGCGCGGCCACCCAGCTAGCGTTCGGGGAGCGGGGCCCGGGCTGGCGTGACGCCGAACGAACCCTGGACCGCATTGCGGGACGTTTTGGCACGGATTCGGTCCGGCCGGCCACGCTCGTCCGGGGAGAGGTGGAAGCGCCACGTGCGCCGCCGGTGTCAGGGCCGCAGCCCTCACCCGAGGCGCAGCGCCTGGCGCAAGCCTGATATAGTCGCCTGTGAACGATATAATTCGAATCAGCGTTTGATCGTAACGCGGCTGATTTCGGCTGCAATGCGTCAGCGGTGCTGAGGGGTGTCCGGGTCGTCTGCCTGACCTAGCATCCCTTTACCTTTCCCCTACCCTTCCACCAGGCGTGGCGACACTCGTATTCTGGGAATGAACCAGGACCGTGAGATGGAAGTCATCGCACCCGTCCCCGCGCGCGAGGTTTTTTGGGAGGCGCCGTGCCGCTCTCTGAGCACGAGCAGCGTCAGCTCGACCAGATCGAGCGTGCGCTGTATGCGGAGGATCCGAAGTTCGCGCAAGCGGTGCGCGCGAGGGATCCGCGCGTTCACTACAAGCGCCGGGTGATCGAGGCCGCGATCGGGTTCCTGCTCGGCGTGGGCTTGCTCATGGCGGGCGTGGTGTCCAAGTACATCTGGATCGGGGTCGCCGGCTTCGTGGTGATGCTGGCCTGTTCGATGTGGGCGCTGACTAGCTGGCGGCACATCGCCGGGGTGGCCACCACCCGCACCGGGCCGGTTCGGGAGCGGCGCGGCCGTGCCCGCCCGTCCGGCCCCCGGTTCATGGAGCGCCTGGAGGAGCGGTGGCGCCGCCGTCAGGAGGGAGACCGCTAGGCCGCCCCTCCGGCCCGGTCCCCTCCGGCCGGCCCCTTAGGCGCGTTATGTGAGTTGAAGTCGCGACACGACGGGCGTTGTGCTTGATCGAGGCACCGGTCGTCCACAGGCCCCTGCATGCTTGGCTTGGATCTGGCGGACTTACGTGGGAATCTGCTGGGCGCGTGCCGGGCACCCGGTGGCGCGTCGGAGCAGGACGGTGCGTTCGGGGACGTTCTTGGTGAGCGAGGCCGCGCGGCGGAACTCCGCGGCCGCCTCGTCGCGTCGGCCCAGTTTGGCCAGGAGGTCGCCGCGGACGCTGGGCAGGTGGTGGTAACCAGCTAGCGCGGGTTCGTCGGCCAGGCCGTCCACGATCTCCAGGCCACACGCGGGGCCGAACGCCATCGCCACCGCGACCGCGCGGTTCAGTTCCACCACCGGAGACGGCGTCAGTGAGGCTAGCGCCTTATACAGCGTGGCGATGCGGGCCCAGTCGGTCTGCTCCGGCGCGTGCGCCTGGGCGTGGCAGGCCGCGATCGCGGCCTGCAGGACGTACGGGCCTGGCGGGCCGCCGGTCGGCTCGGCCCGGAGCAGCGCCGCGAAACCGCGCCTGATCAGCAACTGGTCCCAGCGGCCGCGGTTCTGCTCCAGCAGCGGGACCGGCAAGCCGTCCGGGTCCAGCCGGGCCGGTATCCGCGATGCCTGGATCTCCATCAGCGCGACCAGGCCGTGCACCTCTGGTTCGACCGCCATCAGCTCGGCCAGCACGCGGCCCAGTCGCAGCGCCTCATTACACAGTGCGGGGCGCATCCAGTCGTCCCCGGCCATCGCCGAATAGCCCTCGTTGAACACCAGGTAGAGCACCTCGAGCACGGACGCCAGCCGGGACGGCCGCTCAGCGGGCGGCGGCACCTCGAACGGAATCTGGTTGCTGGCCAGCGTCCGCTTGGCCCGCACGATCCGCTTGGCGATCGTCGGCTCCGCCGCGAGGAACCCGCGCGCGATCTCCTCGGTGGTCAGGCCGCCGAGCAGCCGCAGGGTCAGCGCGATCCGGGCTTCGGTGGACAGCACCGGGTGACAGGAGATGAACATCAGCCGCAGCAGATCGTCGTCGATCTTCTCTTCGTCCAGGACGGCGGCGAAGTCCGCCTGACCCTCGTGCTCCCCGGTTTCCAGCTCCCGGCCCAGCAGCCTCAGCTTGCTGGCCAGCCGCTCGTTCCGGCGGATGCGGTCGATGGCGCGATGCTTCGCGGTGGCCATGAGCCACGCGCCGGGGTTCGGCGGGATGCCGTGGGCCGGCCATTGCTCCAGCGCGGCGACCAGAGCGTCCTGGGCCAGTTCCTCGGCCAGGCCGACGTCCCGGACCAGTCCGGCGAGGCCAGCGATGATCCGGGCCGACTCGATCCGCCACACCGCCTCGATCGCGCGGTGCGCCGCCGCGGTGCCGGTATCCGGCGCCACTAACCCTCGGGGCCGGACACCTGGCGGATGTCGCCTTCGCCGTCTCCGACCAACTTCCAGAACCGGCGAGACAGTTCTACAGCCTCCTCCTGCGACCGCACCTCGATCAGCGCGAAGCTGACGATGACCTCCTTGGACTCGGTGAACGGCCCGTCGGTGAACGTGATGTTCCCGCCGGAGGCGACAACATGCGTGCCGCGGTCCAGGCCGCCCGTGGCCAGCAGCACCCCGGCCCTGGTCAGCTCCTCCACGAAGCGGCCCATCTCGGCGGAAAGCTCCTGGTCCGGCCGCTTGCCGCCGCCGTTGACGGTCATCAGGAAGCGCACCGCAAACCTCCAGAAGAAAATCCGGCGCCATGTCCATCTGGCCGGCCCCCGTTCGACGCGTCAGCAGCAGGCCGGACACGGAGCCCGGCCACCGCTCACGAATCGAAGGAGAGCACCATGAGGAAGATCGTAGCGGGCCTGTTCATCTCGCTCGATGGCGTCATCGAGGACGCGAACGAGTGGACCGGCCCGTGGTTCAACGCGGAGGTCGGCCAGGCCGTCGGGTCCATGATCGCGGCGCAGGACGCGATGCTGCTCGGCCGCGTCACCTACGACGGGTTCGCCGCGCACTGGCCGCAGCAGACCGGCGAGCTGGCCGACACCATGAACGGCACCGCCAAGTACGTCGTCTCCGGCACGCTGGAGTCCGCGGACTGGCAGAACTCCACGCTGATCCGGCGCGACCGCGCCGCCGCCGAGATCGCCGAGCTCAAGCAGCGCCCCGGCAAGAACATCGGCATGACCGGCAGCGCCACCCTGGTCACCTGGCTGCTCCGGGAAGGCCTGCTGGACGAACTCCGCCTGCTCGTCTTCCCGGTCGTGCTGGGTTCCGGCCAGCGGCTGTTCGCGACGCCCGGGGACAAGCTGCCGCTGAGGCTGATCGACTCGGCGACATTCGAGACCGGGGTCGTGCATCTCACCTACGCGAAGGCATGACCCGGCGGCAGGTCCGGCAGGGGTCCGTGATCAGGAGCCCTGCCGGACCCAGCCAGTGAGGGAGACGGGCAGGGAGCCGACAGATCGACACCGGCCCGCACGAAGCGTGCGCCCCCACGAGGCGTGCGCCTCCCACGAGCGTGTCGGGACCGGTGTTGAGACTAAGCGTGTCGGGCCATGCCCGCGGTGTCCATGCCCGCGGTGTCGTCGCCGCCGCTGTCGGCCGTGTTGTGCGGTTCCCGGCTGCTCCGTCGGAACGTGATTCGGTCCATCCAGCCGAAGACGTCCAGCGCGTGCTGCAGCCCGGCGCGAGCCGGGGCCAGCGCCGAGGCGGGCAGCAGCCGCGCGTACCAGCGTGCGGACCGGCCGGACATCCTCGACACCGCCCGCCGTACGAGGGCGACATCGGCCCGCAGGGTGCCCGAGGCCGCGGGCTCTCGGGCGTAGTTCGCCCGTTCTTGGGCGCGCGCGATGCGCAGCAGAGCCTCATTCCCCTCAGGCGACAGCTGCATCATCGCGCCGACGCGGGCGGCCAGGGCACGCGGGGATTCGCTGGCCGGTGTGGCGATCCCGTGGTCGGCGAGGTCGTCCAGTACCTCGAGCCAGGCCGCGTGCGCCCGCCTGGAATCGTCGCCTGCGCCGAGCCACCGCCTGCGCCGGGTGAGTGACCTGGCCGACCGCGGCGTGATGAGAGCCAGCCCGAGCACCGCGGCGACCAGCGGGCCGATCGGTATCGAACTGCCGCTGCGCTTGCGCCCCGTGGCGGCTGCCCCGCTCAGGTCCTGGCGTACGTGAACACCTGGCGGGCCGGTCGCGGATGCCTTCGCGCTCGGGCCGACCGCGGCGGGCGCCGAGCCGGACGCCGGAGAGGCCGGGCTGGTCGTCTGCTGCGGGAGGGTGTACGTAGGCGGGAATGCCGTGTTCTGGCCCGCCGATCCGGCGGGGGTCGGCTCGAAACGCAGCCAGCCGGCGCCCTGGAAGTAGAGTTCCGGCCAGGCGTGCGCGTCGCTCGTCTTCACCTGCCAGCGGCCGGTGCCGAGGTACGTGCCCGGTGTGTAGCCGATGCCTACCCGGGACGGGATGCCGACCAGCCGGGCCAGCACCGCCATCGCGAAGGCGAACTGCTGGCAGTAGCCGCGCCTGGTCTTGGTCAGGAACTGGATCAGCGCGGCTGAACTGTCCGGCTGGCTGACGTTCAGGCTGTAAGTGAATCTGCCTTGGCCGGTGAACCAGCGCTGCAGCGCGATCGCCCGGTCATAGGAGGAGGCCTGCCCCCGGGTGATCTGCCTGGCGAGCTGGCCGAGTGGCCTGAAGGCGGCCGGGACAGTGAGGTCGTCGCGGGCGATGGCGGCCGGCGGCGGCGGGGACTGCTGGAGTTGCTGCTCGGTCGGGGCCGGCTCCCTGCTGGTCACCGAGTAGGCGAGGCCCGACAGGCTGGTGTGCGCGGAGAACATCGTGAGCGTGCCCTGGTCGGCTCGCCAGTCTCCGGTGACGCTGACGGTATGCGCCGGGTAAGGCAGCGGCAGGAAGTTCTCCGCAGGCTGGCTGCCGGTGAGCCCGCTGGTCAGGGTGATCCCGGTCCGCTGCGTGACGACCGCCATGCGCGCGTTCATCCCCGGTGCGGCGGGCAGCCTTCCGTCGCGCAGCGGGACGCCCGGCGCTGGCGTCAGGGTCCAGCTGCTGGTGGTGAGCTCATCGAGCACGTAAACCTGCAGGTACTGCGGGCTTGCGCCCGGGGTCCGCATGGTCATGACGTTCGCTGGATTGCTCCGGTGCAGCTCGTTGTTCATCTGCGCCAGGGGATTGGGCAGTGAGACGAATCCGCCGACACCGCCTCCGGTGCCATGGCCGGGGAAAAGCTTGTGATCCGTCGTGCCCGGCAGCAGCAGCAGCGGGACACCGAGAGCCAGCACCACGGCAGCCAGCCCGATGCGCCGGCCTGATGCGGCCAGCTCCCTGGTGTTCGGGCCGCTGGGCTGCCGGGTTGTGTCGTCCGGCCCGGCCTGCCAGAGGGTAACCAGCCGTCCCCAGACGCGGAGCCGTTCCCGCCCGTCGGCGGCGAGCATGGCCAGGTACCCCATCATGCCGAGGCAGAACGCCACGGTGGCGCCGAACGTACTCCGGTGGCTGTTGACCGTCAGAGGGACGCAGAAGAGCACCAGCAGCGGCAGCCCGGCAATCGCGGGCCTGCGCAGCCGCACCGCGAGCAGGTCGGCCGCCACGGCCGTGATCCCGATGCCGCCCACGGTCAGCAGCAGGATCCCGGGGGTCGGCGGCACCGGCGGCGAATATTTCGCCGTGCCGTCCATCCCGCGCCCGGCGAGCCACCACAAGTGGCGCAAGGATGCGCCGGTCGGCACGATCCGGGCCAGCGCTTCGGGGGCGGCGAACAGGTTGGTCAGGTAGAGCAGCAGGCCGGCCAGCGAGGCGGCGGCGCAGACCAGGACAGGCAGCACCCGCCGCCGGGTAAGGGTGCCCACGCCGGCGGCCACCACGGCCGCGCCGGCACTCGGCCAGAACCACGATGCGCCTGAGATCAGCGGGTACAGGGAAATCGACGCCAGGACGGTGGCGATGGCCGCGGTCGCCGTCAGCCGGTGATTCATTGCGGCGTCCCAGCCGGGAACCATCCCGCGGGCCCGCGGGATGGTTGGTCGGCGCTGTTGTGCAGCTGTTCCCACGCAACGCGGAGCGGGGTGTCGGCGCTGACCGTGACCGCGCGCCAGCCAGCCGCCCGCAGGATCGCGGCGGCGGCATCGGCCTCATCCAGCTTCCGGCCGTCGCCATGGCTGCCAGCCCAGGTGGAGACCGCGAGCAGCAAGGCCATCGCGGTCCCCGCGTCGCGGCGGCTGGCGGCGAGCTTGCGGGCCTGGGCGGCGGAGAGCCGTCCGGCCACCGCGACGAGCAGGCCGCCCGACGCGCCGTGCACTCTGCCGATTGCGTTGGTGAGCTCGGTCCCACGGGACGTCTTGATGACCGCGAGCGAGTCCAGCAGGACATCCTCGAACGTCCCGGGCGCGGAGACTGCACCCCGGTCGGTGACCAGCTGGCCGTCCAGCCCGCCCTGGGCCAGGTGCACGCCTATCGAGGCCACAGCGCTGACCGCGAATTCGAAGGACGAGCCGGCCCCGGTCCCGGAATGCCCGCAGGCCCGGGTGTCCAGGAGCAACACAGCGCGGTTGCGCCAGCGTTGTTCCTCCCGCCGCACCATCAGCTCGCCGTGCCGTGCGGTGGAGCGCCAGTGCACCTTGCGCAGCCCGTCGCCGTCCCGGTAGGCGCGCGGCACTACGTCGTCCTCCCCGGCCGTGGCCGCGGTGCGGGTCCGGCCGCTGCCCTCGCCATGCCAGCTCCCGACGAGGGCGCGCCGCGGCAGTTGCGTGATCGCGGGGGTCACCACGAGGGTGTTGTGCGCGGCGAAGGAGTGGCCGAGTTCCACCAGCCCAAACGCGTCCGCCACGCGTACCCGGAGCGGGCCGATGGTGAATTGGCCCCGGGTGCCGGATTGGATCGGGTACCTGAGCTCGCGGGCACCGCCCTGCTCGATGCGCTCGAGCACGAACCGGGGCCGGGTGCCCAGCGGATAGGGGACGGTGTCCTCGGCGAGCAGCAGCCCGGTAGGCAGCCGGGAGATATTTTCCAGCCGCAGCGAGACCGTGGCATGCTGCCCGGCCGGTACCCGCGACGGGGTGACACTGCGGACGCAGCGGAGCCGGTAGCGGGTCCGGCCGGTCGCCAGCGCAGCGAACAGTGGCAGGGCGAGAACGGCTATCCCGATGCTGAGCAGGGCAGGCTCACGGCGGCTGAGGGCGAACACCACGACCGTGAGACCGGCAGCGAGGAATGACTTGCCCCGTGTCGTGAAGCCGTCGAGACGTGAGCGCATTCTGGCCCTTTCTCCCCTCCGCCGCTGCAGCCCGCGTGCTCACCGCAGCCGCGGCAGCGGCACCTGCTCAACTATCGCTGCCAGCACCCGCTCGGGAAACTGCCGCTCGATCATGGCCTCCGCGGTGGGCAGCAGCCGGTGGGCCAGGACCGGGCCCGCCAGTGCCTGCACATCATCGGGGATCACGAAGTCGCGGCCGTCGAGCGCGGCGCGTGCCCGGCTGGCCCGCAGCAGGTGCAGGGCGGCGCGCGGGGACGCGCCCAGCCGCAAATCCGGTGCGGACCGGGTAGCGCCGATCAGGCTGATGATGTACTGCTTCAGGGCCTCCGCCACATGGACCCGGCGCACGGCCGAGATCAGGTCCTGCACATCCCGGGCGGTCGCTACTGGCTTCAGCGTGTCAAGCGGCGACGATGAGCCGTGCAGGTCCAGCATTGCCAGTTCCGCTTCGGGGCTCGGGTACCCCATGGAGATGCGGGCGGTGAACCGGTCCCGCTGAGCCTCGGGTAGCGGGTAGGTGCCCTCCATCTCGACCGGGTTCTGGGTCGCGATGACCATGAACGGCTGCTCAAGCGGGTAGGTGGTGCCGTCCACGGTTACCTGCCGCTCCTCCATGCATTCCAGCAGCGCGGACTGGGTCTTCGGCGACGCCCGGTTAATTTCATCGCCGACCACGATGTTCGCGAATACCGGCCCGGGCTTGAACTCGAAGTCCCGGCGCTCCTGGTGATAGGCGCTGACCCCGGTGATGTCGCTCGGCAGCAGGTCCGGCGTGAACTGGATGCGCTGGACGGAGCAGTCGGTGGACCGGGCGAGCGCCTTGGCCAGCATGGTCTTCCCGACACCTGGAACATCCTCGATCAGGGCGTGCCCCTCGGCCAGCAGGACGGTCAGGGCCAGCCGGACGGCACCCGCCTTTCCCTCGATCACGGATTCGATGGCCTGACCGACGCGATGGCCGACCTGCACCAGGTCGTCGAGCGTGCGCTCGGCGCCCTGCCCCATGTCCAAGGACACCTGTCCTCCTTGCTCGCTTTGTCGCATCCCTGGTCGCCGACCGCGCTGAGCCGCGGCATCCAGTGTGATGGTCCGTTCCGACAGTACGTCCTGCCATGGCTCACGCGCGATAGAGCCCAGAGGTTCAGCACCCGCGGGGGGGTGACGCCAAGACACTCCACTTCGCTCCATCCCTATGAACTGGCAATTCATCAGCTCTGAAGCCGGATCCCGGCTCTTCGAACGTTGACGGTGGGGAAATGTGGGGTACAGTGGTGCGCTGTGGGGGGGCAGGGCATGCTGGTGGTGGCTGCGTATGGGGGAGTGGAGGTGAGCGCCGATGTTCTTGGGCACTCACACGCCACGCCTCGACGAGAAGGGCCGCCTGTTCTTGCCGGCCAAATACCGCGAGGAACTCGCGCCCGGACTGGTGATCACCAAGGGTCAGGAGCGCTGCCTCTACGTGTTCCCTGTCCCGGAGTTCGCGCGGATCACCGATGCTCTGCGCGACGCGCCGGTGACCGCTAAAAACGTGCGGGACTACAGCCGTGTTTTCTTTGCCAGCGCGTCTGACGAGGTCCCGGACAAGCAGGGCCGGATCACTATCCCGCCCGGGCTGCGCGAATACGCCGCACTGGACCGTGACTGCGCCGTGATCGGCGCTAATACCCGACTGGAGATCTGGGATTCCGCCGCCTGGGAGTCCTACCTGGCGCAACAGGAGGACGTGTTCTCGGCGGCGTCCGAGGAGGTGCTGCCCGGAGTTCTGTGAGCGGGGCCGGCTGAAACCGGCCCGCTGTGCTCGGCGAGGTCTCCACCCGCGCCTGGGTGATCACGTCGGCTGACGTCACTTCCCCGGCGCCAGGCGATTTCCGGGCCGCCCGCGCGTCGCGCGGATGGGGACCTGACCGAGTACACGACGGACAGGACGCTGCCCGCGGGATCCGGAGCGGGCCGAGGCACGCACGGTG
>Ga0070706_100003258_pt1 | contig 16048 bp, 5 predicted proteins | sample KBSK5501metaG_FD_65476 | JGI IMG/M metagenome (GOLD analysis project Ga0070706, IMG submission 65476) | Corn, switchgrass and miscanthus rhizosphere microbial communities from Kellogg Biological Station, Michigan, USA - KBS K5-50-1 metaG | ecosystem: Host-associated > Plants > Roots >...
TTCCCTGTCTGGATCATCCCTCAGCTAAAGCGACCGTGACTTTTTCGATCACTGCTCCAACCAACGATCTGGTGGTTGCGAATGGCAAGCTTGATCGGGTTGAGAATTCTTCGAATACCACGCGCACCTGGACCTACACAGAGTCAGTACCCATTCCACCTTATTGCATGATCATAGCGGTCGGCGACTTTGCGCTTGTCGAACCTCCTGCAGAGACAACTTTGCTTGCCTACTATGTGCCACAGACGGACATAACCTACGCTATGCAGGGGTTCGCGCCGGCAAACCCTTCGCTGAAATTTTTCAGCCAAACTGTTGCGCCCTATCCTTACGAGAAACTAGCCTTGATCATTGGCGCCACGCGCTTCGGCGGCATGGAGAATTCCAGCGCCATTGTTTTTCCGAGCACACTGTTTAATGCCAGAGCGGAGCACCTCAGCAATGTATTTAAAATACGAGAGGGCCTGAGAGATGTTATCGCGCACGAGATCGCACACCAGTGGTTTGGCGATTCAGTCACCGAAGCAACCTGGTCCGATTTGTGGTTGAGCGAGGGTTTTGCCGTATATTTCGCCGGACTCTTCATCCAGCGCTATGAAGGCGAGCCGGATTTTCAGCGCTACATGAAAAACGAGGCAGACACTTACTTCAACTACGAGAAAAACACACGCACACCTATCCACGACCCTAATACCGAAGATCTTTTCCAGCTTCTCAACGCCAACAACTATCAGAAGGGCGCCTGGGTCCTGCACATGCTTCGCGCCGAACTGGGAGACGCGCAATTCTTCGGCGGTATTCGCATTTACTACGACGCGCACAAGAACGCTACGGCGACGAGTGAAGATTTGCGTGCTGCCTTTGAGAAGGCATCAGGTCGAGACTTGAAGGACTTCTTTGCGCGCTGGATTTACGGCGCCGGTCATCCGAGTTACGAACTCTCCTGGCAATGGCACGAGAAGGCCAAAAAGCTGAAAATGATGCTCAAACAACTTCAGCCGGAGCCCGCCTTCCCCAACGCAGTGCCGATCGACATCCTGACGGCCAACGGTAAACGCCGCTTCGTTCTAAAACCAACGGGCAGGGAAACGGTTGATGAAGTCAAACTTGACGCAGCTCCCACAGGCATCAATGTCGATCCTGATAACACCATCCTCAAGGACGCCCACGTAAGTCAGAACAAGGTCCAATGAACTTTAGCTTGTCGTTCGGAGTGAAATCGCGACAAACTGAGGTCTCCGTCCCCCTGTTGGCGACATGCGTTGGGAAGCTTGATGCGACATCTAATAGGAGACTAGCGAAGCATTTCAGTGTCCAATGAGCCCGCAAACTTTTTCGGCGATGAGTTCTCCGACAACGTGATGGCCCGTTTCGTTCCAATGACCCGTTCCCTTTGTCTCTCCTGATCCGTGTAGAAAAACCTGATTCCTGCTCGCGTAGTCCAGCAGCGGCGGAGCTAAGCTTAGAACCTCAAAACCCTCGTGTTCGCCCAGCGCTTTGATTCGCACGTCCGGATAAAAAAGCGTGTCAACACCCAACTGCTTCATGTATTCGGTTCGCAGCGAAGCGTCAGGGCTCACTTGTATTCCTGTGCTGCCAGTCACCACCAGAAACTTTGCAGCCTTCGCATTCACCTCGGAGCGCATCTGCACGATTAGTCCTTCAGTAACTCTCCAGGCCTCCTCCCAATCAGAATTCGCAGGCGCGCTAAAGACTTCATCATCGAGCCCTGGTTCACCGGGAGAACTCTGTTTTCTGTCTATTGGTTGCTCTCGAAATTGATACGCTTCGCGCGCGCTGTCTATCAATCCTACCAGTCGAACATGATCTCGGAGCCAATTGATTGACCTCCCAACGAATGACTGCTGCAGGCGAAAATAAAATGAACGGTTTCTCGCCTGAAGCGAAGAGTCGTCAAGTGTCAATGAACCTTCCCGGCAAACAAAATAAGGCAGCCCCGAATTCGCAAATGGGTCGAGCACGCGCGAGTTGTCTCTGATGTCGTTACGGGGAGTGACGAGAAGCAAGACTATGTCCGGACTGTATTGCCAGACTCGCTGTCGCAGCATGATCAGTTCGCGAGCAGTAGAGTAACCGGAGACGCCAAAATTCAACACCTCGACCTTCAGAGGCCGAGTGCGATCCTGGACTCTCTGCTCCATCACTGTCCAAAACGTTTTCTCCATCGGAACCTGGAAGGCTTCCGCAAATGAATCACCCAGCACGGCGATCCTGATGGTGTCGGGCGGCTTGGCAAAAGTATGCTCGCGGTCGCGCAGGCCCTGACTGTTGATCCTGACATACGTCGCCCCCTCCTTCCGCCACCAACCTGCGGCGTTGGGTCTGAGTGAGTAGCCAAGCTCTCGATCAACGATGTAGGGATTGAAGTGTGAAAAACCAGAAACGCGCAGGCCAGCCTCGGCTAGCAAGAGAGCAAGGAGCAGTCCGGTCACGAACAAAAGCAGTTTCGGAAATAGCCTGCGTTTCACAAAGCGAGCTTGATGAGGGCCACCGGCCTCTCTTCGTGGGATCTGACGCATGTCCAATCATTAGGGCACCGGTGCTCCAGCCCTGTCAAAAGGAGGATAAGATTTCGCAGGCTACTGCGCGATAGCTGGAACTAGACTGAGATGTATTCGTCACCCGCGCGTGAGCAATCACGGTCCGAAGCGGTGGCGATACTCTCCGGAGACGATGAAGGCCTTCACCATCTCGGCATTGACGAAGTTGCCGTTGAACTCATTTAACTTGCCCAGCCAGAAGTTGTAACCACCAAAGTCGAGGTTCGCTTCCGGCGGATCGTTTGGATTGCGGCGCAGGTAACCGAAGTATTGCATCAGCACAAAGGCTTTGTTCTTTTCCTGTTGGTTCAGGATCGAATTTTCTGCGACCCGTCGCAACGCTCGTCCGCGCGCCGCTGCTTCGCTAGTGTTACCAGCTCCGCCAAACTCGCTGATGGCTGCGCTGCGATCAGAGGCACTGGGCGCAACTCCGGCCGTTGCAAATAACGCGTCAACAAACTGCGCTGGCGTCATAGTAGTCGGATAGGCTGTAACAAACCTCGTGCGACTGACGAAATTCAGCAGAAACGCCACCTTGTTAGCTTCCAATTTCGCTTGCCAGTCGCCGACGCCCACCTGCACGCCGCTGCCAATCTGCTGCGTGTCAGGCAGAAACTCATTAAAGGTCAACGGTACTGGTGTGCCGTTGATATTCCCAAAGGCTGCTCTGTAAGTTCGGTAGACAAGGTAGCCCGTCTCCTGAAACTCAATTGAGAGAAAGAAAGCCGCCGAGACGTTAATTCGACGAATTTCAGCACTGCAGGTCGCGCCGGGTTGCTGGCATTCCGTTATCTGATTAGTCCAAAACGCGAGTCCGGCATCATCAGGTTCGCGATTGAGAAAATCGATGTAATGCTGGCGCACGAAGAAACTCGCTGTATCGATCGGGTTGACGCCATTGCTAGCGTCGTTGTCGTTGATTGTGATCGTCGCAACCGCGGGCGCTGCCAGCACTCCTCCCAATGCATTGGTCAGCGTAAACGTCAAAGTCTCGCTTCCTTCAGCGTAAGCGTCATCGACGATCGGTATGGTTATAGCTTTGGATGTTTCAGTGGCAGCAAAGTTCAGCGTGCCAATCGTCGTTAGATAGTCGCAGCGAGACGAAGCCGCTCCATTAACAACGTTGCAGTTGTTAGCCTCGGCTAGGTCGCTCGTGGCGTAGTTGACACTCGTGGCGCCGGACGTAATTCCATTGCGGGTGACCGTTACGCTAATCCCCGCAGTTCCTTCTGTAACCGAATAAGCCGCGGCGCTGAGTTGGACCGTTGTCGGCGCCGCGTCAACCGATTGCCAATCAGGCCTGGCGTTGTATGAATTGTTGTTAGTGATTTGCAGTGGGCCGGTGCCATCAGAATTGGCTACGTACAGGTTATTGAGACCGATGAACGTAACTTTCTGCCCGTCTGGCGACCATGCCGGCATCGTGGATTGGTGCAAAGTGATTAGCGGCGCCATGCCGGAGCCATCAGCATTGATCACAAAGACATTCTTGAAATTGGTTGACTCCCCGCTGAATAAAAGTTTGGCACCATCAGGCGACCAGCGTGGCAAGAAGCAGGATCCCAGCTCGCCCTGGACCATTATTGGCGCGTGCGTGAGGTTGGTTAACCCGGTACCGTCGGCGTTCATAACGAAAACATCGGAGTTGTTTGAAAAGGCAAACTTTGAACCGTCCGGAGACCAGGTGAGATCGTTAATGTTCGCCGGAGTGTTGGGAAGCTTGGCCAATCCGGTTCCATCTGCGTTCACGACGTAGATCGCGCGCCCGGTCCCGATGAAAGCGAGCTTAGCTCCATTTTGCGACCAGGATATTCTGTGGTTGGTGTCAAAAACGTTGGTCGCCACCGTAACAGAATTGGTGCCATCGGGATTTGTTACATGAATTTCATCGGCATAGGTTCCGTTGCCGGTCCTCCGGTGGAACGCGATCCGGGTTCCGTCCGGCGACCAGGCAGGCGCTGCCGCGAAGGGATCAGGGAAAAGCACTTCACCGGTGCCGTCAGGGTTAATGGTGTAAAGGCCCGACGGTCCGTTGCCTGTACCCGATCGATCAGATCCAAACGCAATCCGGCCATTTGCACGCGGAACAAAAGGAGTCGACTTTACTGTGACTGTAGCTGTGGACGTATTGTTGGCCGGCACTGAATCAGATGTCGCTGCGCTAACGGTCGCGGTGTTACTGATAACGGTGTCAACGGCCACAGAATTGTTGACTGTCGCGATCAGGACTGCGGTAGTCGTCGCTCCAACGGCCAGCGAAGGAAAAGTGATCGTGCGATTGTTTCCCGCGCCACCACACGTGCCGTCCGTTGCCCCGCAGGAAACGAACGTAACGTCGGCGGGAAGATTGTCGGTGATAGAGATGGAAGTGGCCGCGGTGCCGGCATTGTTGGTTACGTTAACGAGGTAGACAACCCTGGAGCCGGGAGCGGCCCGGTTGTTGGTGAGTGTATTGGACACCGATAAATCCGCGACAGACAGACCGTCCAGAGTTAGTGAAAACGAGCCTGTAGCGCCGGGATCGAAGGAATTGGCGCGGATGACGTAGGTTCCTGTAGTTGGCAGTGTAAGCAGCCCGCTTCCCGCGGGTATTCGCGAGTTCGTGCCACCGCCACCGGCGCCATCGTCATCGGTGGCGAGACTAGAACCATCCGGGTTTAGCAAAAAGAGAAACGTATCGAACTGAGTGGAAGTCATCAAGACCGAGACTTGTTGACCAGCGAGACCGCTAAAGCTGTACGGCTTAAAGTACGATCCATCGCCGAGTGGGCAACTGCTGGAGAATAGCGAGGCATTAACGGTCTGCCCGACCGCAATCGTTGTTGGAATGCAAGCTGCGCCTGCCGCCTGGTTGATGACGACGACCTTCTGACCAATCACAATCGTAGCCGAGCGCTCCGGGCCGTTGTTCGCGTTCACCCCGAAGTTAACTGTGCCATTGCCGCTGCCAGTGCCGCCAGAGGTAATGAAGAGCCAACTCGAGTCTGTGCTGCTCGCTGTCCAGTTGCAGCCACCGGCCGTGGTGACATTAATGCTCCCGGAGCCCACTCCGTTTGAGAAGTTTTGATTGGTCGCCGTAACTGTCGTGACGCAATCAGGTCCTGTCAGGAAGAAAGAGATGCTCGGATAAGTCACACTAAAGCTACCGTATTCGTCGATGCCGGTGGGAGTAGTACAAGAGGCATCACCTCCAAGTAAATTTCCGACCAGCTGTGCATTCGCAGCCGAGCCTTTCCATAAACCCGATCCGGATGAACCTTCCTCAGTTGTTCCGGAGCTCCAGCCGACATGCGTAAAATTCGCGCACGTAAGGCCCGGCGAACAGGTTGAGTTGGTGGTTCCGAAAGAAATGCGCTTGTGTGAAGCCTGGGGATGATGAATGCCCGTCACCGAAGTTGATACGGGTGTAACGCTGGCGTCCCAGCCGGAAAAAAATAAGCCGCCTGGCAGAGAACCGGTCAGGCGCACGAAGGTAAAATCGCTTGACGTTCCGGTAGCGAGCAGATTAGCGCCGTCGGTGAACGGCGTGCCTGCCGGTGGGTCGTCGCCGGTATTGTAGTTCCAATAAACGCGTAGCGTTTGTGCCTCGGTTTGCGCACTAAAGCAGTGATTAGCGGTCAGGAGATAGGGAGTTTGATCGCTGGCTTGATCGTTTAGCAGGGTGCCAGTGCACACTCCTTCGAAGGCGCCAGTAACGAACTGAAGCATACCCACAGACTTGGCAACATTGGCCCATTCAGGTGTAACTTCGAGATTGCACAGGCCAGCCGCATCGGGCGCGAAAACGTCTTTGAAGGTGTGGCTGATCTCTGAGACGCTGAATGGAATATCCGACGAGGCGCCAGCGCCAGCGCCGCTCGATGATCGCGTGAAGTATTCAATAACAACTTCTTCACCGGCGACGGGCGGCGTCCAGAAGGTTCCATCTTCCGAGAGTCCACGGCCTTCGTAAGGGCCGTAGAATTCGTCCGGGTTCTTCGCCGAATAGACGAAGACCCTGGCGCCCGGCGGCAGCGACATACCGGAGAAGTGAACCCGGGTATAGAGCGCTCCTTCCGAAACTATTCCCATAAGGCGCACATCACCCTCAACTAGTCTGTAGGGCGAGCTGTCGGTCAGGGGATTAATCGGGAGCGCGAAGGACCTTACAACTCCGATCCGTAAAATCTTTTCAGAAGGATCCATCCGCATCTCGGCAGGGGTAAGCGCCGGGAGACGCCTGATCTTTCCAGGCTCAACTTTGAGGTAATCGTAAACCCGGCTCAAAGGAGCCTCACCACGCGCAGCCCTTACTTGAGTGGGAAGGATAGGAAGTTCGAGTGCGGCCTTGGGCGTATCAGGCGCCAGGAATCCGGGAATGGACTGCGCGTAAACGCTGGGCACAAGACCCATGGCGAGTACCAGGAATGAAGCGAGCAGCAATGAGTTGGCAGAAATATAGCGACCGAAGACACGAGGCATTGAATAGCTTCCTTCTGGGGCGCATTGGGATGAAAGCATTGTGCCAGCGAGGGAGAATCCCCAGCGCGAATGCTATTTCGACGGGCTCAACGAATGCTACAGTTGCGTTGTCTGAGAGTCAACAACGCGCCGCCTAATCTTAAGGCTTATCTCACGGTCCGAAACGATGGCGATACTCACCGGAAACGAGAAACGCTTTGACCATCTCAGCGTTAACAAAGTTCCCGTTGAATTCATTCAGCTTGCCCAGCCAGAAGTTGTAACCGTCGAAATTCAATCCCGCTTCCGGGGGATCGTTGGGATTGCGTCGCAGGTAGCCGAAGTATTGCATTAACACGAACGCCTTGTTTGTTTCCTGCTGCTTCAGCGTGGAGTTTTCCGCCACCCGTCGCAACGCGCGCGCCCGTGCGGCGACGTCTGCAGTGTTCCCTGCCCCGCCAAATTCGTTGATAGCCGCGTTTCGGTCTGTCGCTGAAGGTGTAACACCTGCGTTCACGAAGAGCGCATCGACAAACTGCGCCGGTGTTAACGTGGTCGGATACGCCGACGTGAACCGTGAGCGCGAAACGAAATCCAACGCGAACGCGACCTTGTTAGCTTCCAACTGCTGCTCCGCACCAGGCTGTCCAATTACCACACCCTTCCCGATCTGCTGCGTGTCCGGCAAAAACTCATTGAGCCGCAACGGCACCGGCGTCCCCGGCAAATTTCCGTACGCAGACTTGTAGAACCGGTAAACCAGGTAGCCGGTCTCCTGAAACTCGATCGACAGGAAGAATGCTGCCGAGACGTTGATGCGTTTGATCTCTGTGCATTGAGGTTTCGGTGTGCAGTTCTCGATTTCGCCGGTCCAGAAATTGAAGCCGTCCGTATCGGGTTCGCGGTTCAGAAAATCGAGGTAATGTTGTCGAACAAAATTGCCGGAGACTTCGATCGGATTGGTTGCCGGTTCGGTCGCGTCGTCATTGATTGTCAAGGTCGCCGTTGACGGCGAGCCAAGAACTGCGGCGCCGGTCGCGTTTGATAATGCCAGCGCGATCGTCTCAGAACCTTCAACAAAACTGTCCTGAGAGATGAGGACATTGAAAGTTTTTTGCGTTTCTCCCGACGCGAAGTTGAGTGTACCAACCGCGGTAGTGAAATCGCATCTTGAAGAGGCTTTGCCATTAACCGTTGAGCACACAGCTGGGCTGCCCCCATCGCTGGTGGCGTAGTTAACACTGGCAGTGGCGGTCGTGGCGCCCATGCGAACGACCCTGATTTGAGCGCTGCCACCACTTTCGTTGACGAAGTAATCCGTGAGCTCAAACTGAAGGGCCGGGCCGGTTACATTCGCAGTGCTGTTGGCTGTCGCCATGCTCCCGCCGACGTCCTGGATCGTAACGACAACTGGGAATGCTCCGGTGTTGTTGTAGGTGTGGTTTCCAAAAACATCAAAGCCTCCGTGACCGTCAACGAGAATCATTCCAAGCGAAGTGACGCCGTCGCCCCAATTGATGGATGCCGAAAAATCAGCGACCGTTCCATTAGGATCGGCGTCTGTAAAGTTGGCAACAGAGCCTAGGTAAGCAACACCTTGAACAGCGGTGAAAGTTTTGCCAGTTGCCGTTAACGGCGCGTCAGCAATTACTACCGTGCCCATCGCTGAAGCAAGATTGCCGCTCATGTCAGCTATGTGGATGGTAAGAAGATATGAGCCTTCATTTGCATAAGTGTGCGTGCCGGTTACGTTGAAGCCACCGCTGCCGTTGGCGGAAACAGCGCCCGCGGTTGAAGGCGTTGGGTCACCCCAATCGATTGTCGCCGTAAAACTAACAGCGGTCTTGGTTGTGTCGTAATCAATAAAACTACCGACGAGGACATTGGTCAGCTCCACTGCGACGACGCCGTCGACTGTGGCGGTGTGCACCGACGGCGAGTTGAGCAGAACGTTTTCGCGGTTGGTGCCATTGCTAGCAATTGCGAGATCAGGCTTGCCGTCGGCGTCTAAGTCCGCAACGACTATTGAAGTCGGATTTGGTTTCGCAGGAAATGTAAGTGGAGACTGAAACGTGCCATCGCCATTACCGCGATCTACCAGCACGGTGCCGCCGAAGTAGTCGGCGGAAACGATATCCAACTTGCCGTCGCCGTTGAAATCTCCAATCGCCGGGACACTATCGCCGCTGCCGTAGCCGACACCGGATTGGAAGGTGCCGTTGCCGTTCCCCAGAAACACTTGCAGGCTATTACCTCTAACAACAAGATCTCGTTTGCCATCGGCATTCAAATCCCCGGCGGTAACCCCATATGCTCCAGGAGCTGAAAAAGGGCTCGGCGTCTGGAACGTGCCGTTTCCATTGCCGATCAAAATGCTTACGGTATCATCCGACTGACTCGGCGTCGCCAAATCAAGTTTCCCGTCATTGTTGAAGTCCGCCACCGCAACTTTTGTTGGCTGCGAACCCCCCGCGTAAGTCGTAGCCCCTCCGAAAGTGCCGTTGCCGTTTCCGATAAGAACGCTTACGCCGTTGGTCCAATTCGCGGCTACGAGATCAAGTTTTCCGTCGCCACTTAGATCTGCGGCGGTAAGGCTGTCTGGGTTAAGCGCCGCATAGTTGACAGCAGACTGGAAAGTCCCGTCGCCATTACCGAGCAGAATGCTGATGTTGCCCGTGCCGGTTCCACCATGAAAATTTCCCACCGCCAAATCGCGCTTGTTATCGTTATTGAAATCGCCGGTGGTCACCGTCTGTGGATGCAGGTCAGTCGGATAATTAACCGCGGACGCGAAGGTGCCGTTACCGTTGTTTAGCAGGACGCTAACGTTGTCAGACTGGAAATTCGCAACGGCGAGATCGAGTTTCGCGTCTCCGTTGAAGTCACCTGCTGACGAAGAATTCGGATTCGTGCCGACAACATTGCTGGTGGGTGTGGAGAACGACTGCGCGGGTACAGTTTCAGCAGTAACAACGAGCGTCAGCAAGAGCAACAGACAGGTTGTCGGAAACTTAATGTGGGAGCTTGGCCTTGCTTGGGGCGTGAGGACGAAAAGCGCGGGCGAGGTAGGCATAGAAATTCCTCCGGATCAAGTGGGGCAAAATAAATTTGATTCTCTGGGGCGAAAGATCTACTACCTTGAACTTCTTCGCGGTGAGTAGTAGAGCTGGGCATCGGGGTACAAATATGTGTCGGCTAATCAGGATTGCGAGATAGACGAAGGGAGATTCGCTTAGTATTTCGCACTTCTTCAAAGGTATTCTCAGCCGAGCGTCGGCGGAGCCATTCCCAATCGGGTGCAAAATCTAACACAACAGACCTGGAACAACAAATTCTCTTGGGTACGAGTGGCTTACTGAGTCACTCTTTCCGTCGACGCCTTCCTTAGAAGTTAGACCACTAATGTTCAGGGTCCGAAGCGTTGGCGGTATTCGCCGGAGACGATGAAGGCTTTGACCATCTCGGCGTTGACGAAGTTGCCGTTGAATTCATTCAGCTTGCCCAACCAGAAGTTGTATCCGTCGAAGTTCAATCCCATTTCAGGGGGATCGTTCGGATTGCGGCGCAGGTAGCCGAAGTATTGCATCAACACAAATGCTTTGTTTGTCTCCTGCTGTTTTAACGTCGAGTTTTCCGCCACCCGTCGCAGCGCCCGAGCCCGCGCCGCCGTGTCCGCCGTGTTCCCTGCCCCCGCAAACTCGTTTATTGCCGCGTTTCGATCAGTCGCTGAAGGTGTAACAACTGCATTCGCGAAGAGCGCATCAACAAACTCAGCCGGTGTCAATGTGGTCGGATAGGCGCTCGTGAAGCGCGCCCGAGCGACGAAACCCAGCGCATAAGCGACCTTGTTGGCTTCCAACTGCTGGTCCGCGCCCGGCTGTCCAATAACCACATCCTTCCCGATCTGCTGCGTATCAGGCAAAAACTCGATGAGTCGGATCGGCACTGGAGTCCCAGGGACATTGCCGTAGGCAGACTTGTAGAACCGGTAAACCAGATAGCCCGTCTCCTGAAACTCGATCGACAAGAAGAAGGCTGCTGAGACATTGATCCGTTTGATCTCAGTGCATTGTGGCTTTGGAGTGCAACTATCAATCTGGTCCGTCCAAAAGAAGAGTCCACCCGCGTCCGGTTCACGATTCAAGAAATCGAGATAGTGCTGGCGGACAAAGAAGTTTGATTCAGCAATCGGATTGGACCCGTTACTCTGGTCATTGTCAGTGATCACAATTGACGCGGTGGAGTTTGCCCCGAGCGTGGCACCGGATGGATCGCTAAGCGTAATAGAGAAAGTCTCGTTAACAATTCCTTCAGCATAGGCATCGTCAATGATGGGAACGCGAATAGTTTTGCTCGTTTCGTTCGCGGCAAAATGCAACGTTCCAACCGTAGTCAGGTAATCGCAACGCGACGAAGCTGAGCCATTGTTAACGTCGCAGGCGTTTGCTCCGGCATTATCGCTCGTGGCGTAGGCAACACTAAATGCGAGACTGAGGTTCCCTGTGCGTCTCACCGTAATATCTATGCCGTTGAGACCTTCGAGGGCGCTGTAAGTGGCGGCAGTAAATCCAACCACGGCCGGGCCGTCGTCATTGGTGATTATTCCAAGTCCGTTGGGGCGGGCGAGAGCGGCGTTCAAAGGATCGAAAAGAGATACATTAAATCTCTCTTCGGGTTCAGTTAGGGTGTCGCCATTGACCGGGACAACAATCGTTTGTTGTGTCACTCCCGGTGGAAAAGTAACGCGCCCGGAAACGGATTGGTAATCTACGCCGCCGGTCGCGCTTTGATTGCTGGAATAATAGCTAACGGATACGGTTTTATCGCTGCTGACTGGTAGGAAAATTTCAAACTCAGCGTTTGTTTGCCCGCTGTTCCCTTCTGCCACGATCGCGTCGCTAACATAGAGCCCAGGCAGAGCAACTGGAGCCGCCTGGCAGGTGTTCAGGAAAACCGCCAGGAAACCGCTCGCATTCGTAACTACCAAATCCGTGCGCTCGTCCTGATTGAGATCTGCAGGCAGAATTCCTCTTGGGCCGGATCCGCTGTTGAAAGTGGTACCGGCGTCGAACGCTCCGCTGCCGTCGCCGAGAAACAGTACGACGTCGCTGGATCCGCTTGTCGTGGCTAGATCTGATTTGCCGTCACCGTTGACATCAGCAATAGCAACTCCGCGTGGTGAAGCCACGGTAAGATTGAGCGGTGCGCCAAAACTACCTGATCCATTACCCAACGAAACTGAAAGACTGCCGACGGAGTTGGCGGTTGCCAGGTCTGCCAGGCCGTCACCGTTCACATCACCAACCGCAACTGAAATAGGACCGGGAACGACCAGAGGAGTGCCGAGCGAAAAGCCGCCCGCGCCATTTCCCAGCAACACGATGAGGGGACTACTGCCACCGGACACCAGGAGATCCGCGTTGCCATCGCGGTTCACGTCGCCAGTCTCGATGTTATTGGGCGCTCCGCCTACGTCGATATTTACCGGCGCGCTTAGCAACCCGTTGCCAGCTCCAAGTAGGACTGAGACGTCATGGGTTTCGTTATTCGCAGCGGCTACATCAGCGTTACCGTCTTTGTTAAAGTCGGCTGAGACGATCCCTATGGCATCCGTCCCGGCAGTAAAGTCGGTCGGTGAATTAAAACCGCCGCTGCCGTTGCCAAGCAAAATTCCAATGCTGGTCGTGATCTGGCAACAGGTGCCGTAGCCAACAACGATGTCGAGCTTTCCGTCACCATTGAAGTCGGCTAGGGTGAGGTCAACGGGTGCGAAAGTCGTGGGATATTTGACGTCGTTACCGAAGGATCCATTGCCATCGCCCAACAAAACCGAGACGCTATTCTGATTGGCGTTAGTGCTGGCAAGGTCAACCTTGCCGTCAGCATTGAAGTCACCACTCACGAGCGAGAGAGGTGTCAGGCCCACCTTAAACAGGCGAGCTCCGGCAAATCGTCCCGAACCGTCTCCCGGCAGGATGGTTACAGTATTTGAAAGCGCATTGGAGACCGCCAAATCAATCTTCGTATCTCCGTTGAAGTCACTACCGACGACTAAGAACGTTCCGAGGCCTGCGGTGTAGCTCGCGTACGAGCCGAAGCTGCCCGTGCCAGTGCCAAGCAACACAGAAGCGCTACTCGAACCGCTGTCGGCGGTGATGATATCGGGCTTGCCGTCCCCGTTTACGTCTTGCGCTGTGACCGAGAGCGGAGCCGAGGCAACCGTGAATTGCGTGCCCGCTGCAAAACTTCCGTCGCCGTTTCCGAGAACAACTGTCACTGTGTTAGCGGTGTTGGCCGTAACAACATCGAGTTTGGAGTCCTGATTGAAATCGGCCGCCGCGACAAATTGCGGATTGGCCCCGCCAACCGGATAAGTTGCGGGCGTCCCAAAGGCGCCCAATCCGTCGCCCAACAACACCGAGATGTTGCTACCGTTGACATTTGAAGTTACCAGGTCAGGTTTGGTGTCGCCGTTGAAATCACCGGCGACAATTGAAGTCGCGTTGCCACCTGCGGGGTACTTCGTGGAGGCGCTGAATCCACCGCTGCCGTCGCCGAGCAGGATCGACACACTGCGGCTGTTGGATACCAGGACTGTGGCGGAGAGGTCAGCGTGGCCGTCCTTATTGTAATCACCGGTCGTCAATGCGCCCGCATCATTGCCTACAGCGATAGGCGAGCCCGACACCGCAAAGTTCCCGGCGCCGTTACCCAACAAGATAGTCGCGAAGCTGGAAATGCAACACGCCCCGCTGACGTAGTTTAGCACCGCCAAATCAACATGGCTGTCATGGTTGAAATCCGCCGAGACGATTGAGCGCGGATTGGTGCCGGCGGCGATATTGTTGGCGCTGGCAAACCCGCCCGAACCATTATTCAATAGAATAGAGATTGAGCCATCGGGTGAGCCGATTCCGGTGCCGTAGTTGGCAACGGCAAGATCACTCTGACCATCATGATTGAAGTCGCCGGCGACCATTGATCGTGGCGCGTTGCCAACAGCAAGATTTCTACCATTGCCGTCTAGCTGGGCCGTCCCGCACCCGGCCGCGAGAGCGGCAATGACGTCACGCGACTCCACCAACGCCGTCAGCGCCAGGGCGCAAACGAGAAAGTGCACCGCTAACCTTCGTTTTAAACTAGTCTTCACTCTTCTTGTGTTTTCCAAGCCCGGCTTGACTGACGGCCAGCCTCAGCCCTTGTTAGTAAAAGCGTAACAGAGCAATCACGGACCAAAGCGTTGGCGATACTCGCCGGAAACGATGAAGGCTTTAACCATCTCGGCGTTAACAAAGTTCCCGTTGAATTCATTCAGCTTGCCTAACCAAAAGTTGTAACCGTCAAAATTGAGTCCGGCCTCAGGCGGATCGTTCGGATTACGACGGAGGTAGCCGAAGTATTGCATCAGCACAAACGCCCTGTTTGTTTCCTGTTGCTTCAACGTGGAGTTTTCCGTCACGCGGCGCAAGGCGCGGGCCCGTGCGGGCGCGTCGGCAGTGTTCCCAGCCCCGCCAAACTCGTTGATAGCTGCGTTTCGATCCGTCGCTGAAGGTGTAACACCTGCATTCGCGAAAAGCGCATCGACGAACTCAGTCGGCGTCAGCGTGATGGGATAAGCGCTGGTGAAGCGCGAACGTGATACGAAATCCAACGCATAAGCGACCTTGTTGGCTTCCAACTGCTGCTCCGCACCGGGCTGTCCGATTACCACACCCCTTCCAATCTGCTGCGTGTCCGGTAGAAACTCGATGAGTTGGACCGGCACTGGCGTTCCCTTCACCTAAAACAACTCCAAACGGAGTGGAGGTCTTTGGGAGGTGGGCGAAACGGCGTTAAGTGAATCAGACTAACGGGGGTAAGATACTCTTCGGTCGAATGCTCTGCAAGCCGGAATTCTTATAGCCAGGTGAGGCCCTTAGGAGCCAAAGCGTTGGCGATACTCGCCGGAGACGATGAAGGCTTTAACCATCTCGGCGTTAACGAAGTTGCCGTTAAACTGGTTGAGTTTGTTTAGCCAGAAGTTGTAACCGTCGAAGTTTAGTCCGGACTCGGGAGGGTCATTGGGATTGCGGCGCAGGTAACCAAAGTATTCCATCAACACAAATGCGCGGTTGGTTTCCTGTTGCTTGAAGATTGAGTTTTCGGCCACCCGCCTGAGCGCCCGGCCGCGTGCGGCGTTGTCAGCGGTATTCGTCGCCGAACCAAACTCGCCAATAACAGACGTTCGTTCTGAGGCTGATGGCGTCACGCCGGCATTCAGATAGAGCATGTCAACAAACTGCGTGGGCGTTAGCGTTGTGGGATAAGCACTTGTAAAACGCGAACGGCTGACGAAATCGAGCGCGAACGCAACCTTGTTGTTTTCCAGTTGCTGTTCCCAGCCAGTTTGCCCAACTATCACATCTTTCGCGATCTGCTGCGTGTCCGGCAGAAACTCATTGAGTCTCACTGGCACCGGCGCGCCCGGCAAATTGCCGTAAGCTGCCTTGTACATTCGATACACAAGAAAGCCCGTCTCCTGAAACTCGATCGACAGGAAGAATGCCGCGGAAACGTTGATCCTCTTTAGTTCAATGCATTGTTGATCTGCACCGCAGAGGTCGATTTGGTTTGTCCAGAAGCCAAATCCGGGAGGATCGGGTTCGCGATTGAGAAAGTCGAGATAATGTTGACGGACGAAGAAAGCAGAGTTGCCGATCGGGTTTACCCCATTCACAGTTTCGTTGTCGTTTATCGTAACGATAACCGTGCTGGGCGAACCAAGTACGACCCCACTGCCGGTCGCATTGCTGAGCGCAACGATGAAACTCTCACTGCTGCCTTCTGCATATGAATCATCGACGATCGATATTGAGATCGTGGCGAGCGTTTGACCAGGCGCGAAGTGCAAAGTACCCGTCGTGGTTTTGTAGTCGCAAGGCGCCGAGGCACTGCCTGTGTCAGTTAAGCTGCAATCACTGCCACCCGCCGGATCGAGCGTCGCATAATGAACATCTGCGGCGCCTGATGTATTGCCGGCGCGCGTTACAGTTAGAGTTACGCTTCCC
>Ga0070706_100003259_pt1 | contig 16047 bp, 13 predicted proteins | sample KBSK5501metaG_FD_65476 | JGI IMG/M metagenome (GOLD analysis project Ga0070706, IMG submission 65476) | Corn, switchgrass and miscanthus rhizosphere microbial communities from Kellogg Biological Station, Michigan, USA - KBS K5-50-1 metaG | ecosystem: Host-associated > Plants > Roots >...
TCATGAATCGCCGTGGTCACGGCATCCAGAAAACCTTGATCGGTGTTTGGCGCGAAAAATACTTTAAATTGAGCGCCAGGCGCCACCGCGCCGGCCACTTCAATATCCAGGACGACTTCGCCATCGGCACTGCTCGGATCTCCGGATGGCGTGTTCGTGCCGCCATCAACGGAAACGGCAGACACAGTCGGACTCGGTGTGATTCCAAGCCCGGAAAAATAGGTGTCTAAATCAGATTGTTGATAGCCACCACCTAATTCGATGAAACCAATGGTCTGACCTTTGCCGGTGACATCTGTCGGAAAATTATAAAGTTTTGCGACATCGGTGGGGTTGTAGGATTGGTCGCCTGCTGCGGCCGCCTTGGCGTTTGCCAGCAGACGGAAGTGAGGCATGGCAAGAGGACGGTTATCAAGCCCGAAAACGCCTTGCACTATGCCTTGAAGTCCCGATGGCAATTGTACGCCGTCGGCCGGCGCATGGTAAATGCCTCCGTCCTGTTGGCAGGGCAAGATGCGGACTTGAAATGCAGCGGACATCAGCGCTACGGAGCCCGAAAGAACGATTGTCCGGCGGTCGCCCGCTATCTCCTTGACCGCAAGACCATGCGCAGCGGCGAACTGTTGCACCGCCGCGATATCTTCCTGGCTCGCGCCGAATCGCCTGGCGAATTCATCGAGCGATACTCGAGGTGAATTTGGGTCTTGGATGATTTGCTGAACGATTCCGCTCAGCTCGTCTGCATTTTGACGGCGCAAACGCAGCGAAACATCGATCGTCATCTGCGGATCGCATTGGCCGGAAATAAACGAGGGTGGTGAATTCGACCGGTCATGACCTGGAAATGGAACGTAACCTGAGGTGAATGATGGCTGAGGCATCAGTTCATGTGGCATGGAGGGGCGGACTGTTCAAGCCGCGCCTGCGGCGCGGCTGTCTTCCGTCGTCCGTCTACCGTCCACCGTTTACCGTGCTCCCATCAATCGTCCTCGAACTCGTCCTCGTCCTCGAACTCGATCCATGGCGCTCGCACGGCGACAACAGCCCTATCGGAACATTGCGATGGATTGAGACGCGCTTTCAGCGCTCCATTGTTTTATGGAAGGATACCTAGGGCGAAGCGCAGCGGAGACTTAGGTTATTCCCCGTAATGAACCCCGCGCACTGACCTGGCCACCGGAGCCTTGGCGAAGGCGGAAGGTGCGCTTCAGGCGCGCCCATCCATACCGGCTTTTCGCCCATGAGAGGTCCGCTGTGCGGCTGTTAACCAACTTTCTGCGGTTCGCTGACGAACTTGATGCGCCCCGACTCTCGCTGCACGAATTCTTCCGCAAGCGCGCGATATGCCGTAGCGCCCACGCCATTAGGTTCGTATTCGATGATTGGTTTGCCGAAGCTTGGAGCTTCTCCAAACCGGATCGATCGCGGGATGATAGTTTGATATACCAGCTCGGGAAAATGTTGTCGTACCTCGTTGACGACTTGTTGGCTGAGATTTGTGCGGGAGTCGTACATAGTCATGACAATGCCGCCAATCGAAAGCTTCGCGTTTACGTTCCGGATCTGTTCCACCAGTTGTACAATTTTCGATAACCCTTCCAGCGCGAAGTATTCGCATTGAAGTGGGATCAAAAGCTGGTGGGCGGCGACAAGGCCATTGGTCATGAGAATGCCCAAAGACGGAGGACAGTCCAAAAAGATATAGTCGAAGGCGGTATCGTCACCGAGAGAATCGAGAACGTCCCGGAGTCGAGTCAGATGATCATCTAACCTTGCCACTTCGACCTCTGCTCCGGCCAGGTCGAGATCGGCTGGTATCATTGCCAGGTTATTGAAGCGGGTCGCGATGATCTTATCTTTGGCTTCTGCTTGCCCAATCAGGGCTTCATAGAGGCTTTTCCCGGCGGCCTCGTCAACGCCGATGGCACTCGTTGCGTTCCCCTGCGGATCAAGGTCCACCAGGAGTACGTTTTTCCCTTTTTCTGAGAGACATGTTGCGAGGTTGACCGCAGTAGTGGTCTTTCCTACACCACCTTTTTGATTTGCGATTGCGATCAGCTTCATCCGGCCACAGTTTGTGTGCCCATGCGCCGCAAGCAAAGAATAAAAAGAGTGTGGTAGGGCTGAGCTTTAGCTCAGCCTCGTGCGGCTGCCACGTCAACGAGGCTGAGCTAAAGCTCAGCCCTACCACACTCACACTCAAATGATCGAAATAACCGAGCGATTTCTAATGGAGACTGGCGGGTGGCAGGCCATGAAGATGGCTCGCGCCCTCGTTCAGATGGGCCGTGTCGCGAGCGCACGCTATGCGCCTCCACTTCTCCAAGGCTTAGTGCGGGAAGGGGAAATCGAATACCGGGCGGGATTCAAGATCTCGGGAAAAACTGAAGTCGAAAACTTGTGTTCGTGCCGTGAATCGCGTGAGTGGGGGACTATTTGCGCACATTCGCTTGCGGTCGGGCTTGCGGTGATTCAACCCAGACCAGTTCCAAAGCCGGCTGTTCCGAGTAGTTCAATTGGCCCCACTCTTACGACCGACGGCCAAGCCCAACGGATCGAACTGCATGTCGTTCTTGCACCGAATCTGGAAGCTGCGTGGCAAAAGGATCAATTGGTCACTGGTCTTGAGATCGTAACCGAGGGGAACCGCATGCTTGCAAGCGCGCTGGACCAGAAGAAGAGCTTCCGATGCAGTCCGGAGGACTTGGCGGCATTGAACCGAGGAAGAGCTTTTGTGGAAGGCAAACTACCCGGGATGATGTTTCTCAATCGCGACCAGTTCCTGGCGTTGATTGCAGAGCTGAAAGGCCATCCTCGCATCACTCTCGCGCGAAAGAAACCAGTTACGGTCTCCGGCGAGAACATTATCCCCGAATTGATTTGCCAGCAGCTACCAGATGGGAACTGGCGACTCGCACTCGATAGATCAAGATTCCCGGGGGCACTTTTCGTTGGATCCAGCAGCGCCTGGATCTGGAATGATCCGAAGTTGCAACCCGTTGCAGTCGGTTTGCCGCCCTCCTATCTCTCCCTGCTGAGCAATCCGGTAATTTTATCCAGCGAGCACGCCGATAAGTTCTTTCAGAATGAGCTGCCGACCCTGAGAACGTTCGTTCAGGTGCGCGGCTATCCCGAACAATCTAGCGGTTTCTCGCAGGAGAGCAGAGGTCTTGAGCCGGGAAGCCCCGAGATTTATGCGGTCTTCGAAGGATCGCTGAACCATTTGAGCGCTGTTTTACAATGCCATTACGGCAAACGAATTGTTACGGTCGGAGCAAATTCCGAAGCGTTTGTATACGACGCGGAGGGAAAGACCTGGTCCCGAAATTTTTCTCGTGAAAAGGAATGCGTCCGCATTCTGGAAGAAGCCGGGTTCCGCGGCCCGTCGACCATCGGAGAATATGTGCTTCGTGGTCAGACACCGATTCTGAATTTCTTCGCCCGGCTCCTACCTGAGTTGAGGCGAGAATGGAAGGTATCGATCGGCAGCCGTTTCCAGAACGTCACGCAGAACATTGAGCGCATCTCGCCCAAACTCGAGGTAATTGGATCGGGCCAGGATTGGTTTGATCTCTCTTTCGCTCTGGAAGCATCCGACGGAAACAGGTTCTCGGCTGCCGAAGTTCAGCGATTGCTGCAGATGGGCCAAGGTTTTACCAAGCTTCGGAGCGGGAAGCTGGCTGTCTTTGATCCGGCGGGAATGGAAGAGTTTGAAAGTATTCTTCGTGATTGCGCTCCGGACCAAACCAGTCCCGGTCGATATCGGATCAATAAAACCAACGCAGGCTATTTAGATGCTGCGTTCCGGGAACTGAACGGGGCCGTGGTTCAAAGTGCCCATGGTTGGGATGATTGGTCCAGGTCCCAGCGTCAACTCAGTCCACTGCAGCCTGTCTCCCTCGGCCCCTTGGAGAATGTGCTTCGCCCCTATCAAAAGGACGGAGTCTATTGGCTTAATTTCCTTTCGGAAAATGGCTTGGGCGGAATCCTCGCAGATGAAATGGGCCTCGGTAAAACATTGCAAACGCTGGCTTTTCTGCGGCTCAGAAAAGGTCCCTCGCTTGTGGTTTGTCCGTCGTCGTTGCTATTCAATTGGCGTAATGAAGCCAAGCGGTTTGTACCGGAACTGAAGGTGCTTTCGATCGAGGGCAGCGAACGTCAAAAGCTCTTTCCTGCCATCGCCGATCATGATCTCATCCTGACGAGCTACCCCTTGCTCCGCCGCGATATCGACAAATATCGACGATTCGAATTTTCCGCGATCGTCCTGGACGAGGCGACTCATATCAAAAACCCGGACACACAGAATGCTCAGGCAGCAATGACATTGAAAGGGCGAGTGCGTTTCGTCCTGACTGGTACTCCGGTTGAAAATTCCGTTCGAGATTTATGGTCAATCCTGGAGTTTGCGATGCCGGGTTATCTGGGCACGAGAGAAGAATTCCGCGAGCGATATGAATTGCCGATTGGCAGAGGATCCGAACCAGAACGAGCGCGTCTGTCCAAGCGTATGCGGTCGCTGATGCTGCGACGGTTAAAGAAACAGGTCGTTAACGATCTTCCAGAAAAGATCGAGCAAACAGCGTTCTGCGATTTGTCCGATGAACAACGAGAGCTTTACGAGAAGCTTCACCGCGAGAGCCGCCAAAAGTTAGAGACGCTTGGCAAGGACGAAGGTCGCGCACGAATCGTGATGCTTACCGCTTTGCTGCGCCTGCGCCAGATCTGTTGTGATATCCGATTGCTGGGTCAAGAGAGTCAACAACCTTCCGGCAAGATCGAATTACTCTCGGAGCTGATGGAGGAAGCAATCGACGGCGGGCATCGTATTCTCGTGTTTTCACAGTTCGTCTCGATGCTGCACCTCATTCGCGAACGTCTCGCTGAGTCCGACCTTCCATATTGCTACTTGGATGGCGCGACGCAAGATCGCGAGACACCTGTGAAGCGATTTCAAGAATCGGAGGATATTCCTGTCTTTCTGATCAGTCTCAAGGCCGGAGGTATCGGGTTAAATCTTTCGAGCGCGGATACGGTCATTCATTTCGATCCCTGGTGGAACCCTGCGGTAGAAAATCAGGCAACTGACCGGGCGCATCGGATTGGTCAGAAACGCGTCGTTAATTCTTACAAGCTGATTGCTCGCAGAACGATTGAAGAGAAGATCCTCGATTTACAAAGAAAAAAACGCGAGGTCATCGACGCGACGGTTGACAGCGAAGAACCGCTGATGACCGGCCTGTCGTTAGCAGAAATTTCGGAGCTATTGGATTGAGTTTTGTGTCGAGGATGATGAGCGGGGCCCCTGATCGGTAGGGTCGCCCAGCACCAGTTGGGGTCTGCTAATGCACGGCTTCATCGGCATCTCAAACTGGTGCTGGGCGACCTCGTGCGGCTGCCACGTCCACGAGGCTGAGCTGAAGCTCAGCCCTACCGACGCCCGACTCCTGCGGTGGACAGGCCCGCCGTCACATTATTTATTTTTCCTATGAAACTCACCTATCTCGGTCATGCGGCTGCGCTGTTAGAGAGTGCGAAAGAGACGTTTATTCTCGATCCATTTTTGACGGGGAATCCCAAGGCATCCATCAAAGCGGATCAAGTAAAAGCGACGTATGTTCTGATCACGCATGGTCACGGCGATCACGTGGGAGATGCTGTATCGATTTCCAAGCGAACCGGCGCTCCAATTATCACTACGTTTGAGCTAGGCAACTGGTTGGCCGCACAAGGCGCCAAGACCGTTCCGATGAATCACGGCGGCTGGGCAAAGTTCCCGTTCGGTCGAGTAAAGTTCACGTTCGCGATCCATAGTTCTTCGACTACCGAGGATGGTGGACGTCCGCTTTATTTAGGTGATCCAGCGGGAGTTGTTCTCGAAACGGAAGGCAAAACTATTTATCACGCCGGTGATACTGCGCTTTTTTCGGATATGCGTTTGATTGCTGAGGACACACCACTCGATCTGGCGCTCTTGCCCATTGGCGACTACTACACGATGGGGCCGAAGGACGCATCCAGAGCGGTTGAGTTTCTTCAACCGAAAAACGTCGTCCCAATTCACTACGGAACATTTCCGGTGATCGATTCGGATCCTCAGGAGTTCGCGAAACTAGCACAGGGCAAAGGTGCCAAGGTTCATGTCTTGCGGCCGGGAGGGACATTGGATTTTTAAGAAGACGACCGACCGCCAGATTCGGATATTGTGGAAACCACGCGCTGGTAGGGTTCGCGCTTCCGCCTTCGCCAAGGCTTCCGACTTCGCCAAGGCTTCGTCGGACAGGTCGGCGCGACACGGTCCGCGCGGACCTGGATTTATGACGCGCCATTACCTTTCCTTGAAAACTCAGTTTCCGTTGCAATGAGCATAGTCGACATCCATTTAGTTGATTCTCAGACGCTCGACTCGGCCATCGATCTGCTCGAGAGCCAAATGCGAGAGCACGATATCGTGATTTCTCGCGCGGATTTGCTGGCGGCTACGCAGAAAGTGATGTCTGATCAGCGCAACGGTTTCATGCTGGTCGCCACGACCAGCGACGAGGGCCCAATTGGAGTTGCTTATGCAGCTTCGATACTCAGTTTAGAACACGGTGGCATAAGCGGCTGGTTAGAAGAGCTTTACGTTCTACCGAAGTGGCGAGGGCAGGGAGTGGGTTCTCGTCTGGTCGCGGAGGTGGTTGCCCTTGCAAAGGAAGCAGGCTGGCGAGCGCTCGACCTTGAAGTAGAGGCGAGCCATAAGCGCGCGATCTCGCTCTACACCCGGCATCAATTTCAACCTCGTTCTCGAAGTAGATTTTACCGAGCTCTTTAGGATAGAGCCAGGTAGAGTTCGCGCTCCCGCGCGACCTGAACCCACAGGTCACCACCTCGATTGCCGAATTCAACGCTGCAGACCAAGGGTGATGGTGCATCCTGGATCCAGGTCGCGCGGAAGCGCGAACCCTACCGATTTATCGCGACCGTCCGCTCGTAGCAGTGCCTATTCAAATTACGTAATCGAGAAAATACCCCTCGATTTCGCGAACAACCTTTTTGCAAATCTCGACACTGAAGAAATCCCGATCGTCTTTGATCACGCGGAGCGAGCTGTTCACATCAATCCACCAGTATCCGGCCTGACGCGCAGCAGACATCAGGAGCGACAACTGCTTGGACAGATTTTCCGGGCTGAGGCCACCAGCGTACCCGCATCCGTTCGCCCCTTTTGGAGCCTTGGGCCATTGCGCGTTGCTTTGCCCTCGGTTGAAAAGAATAGAGGCCTCGAGTTTGGTCTCCACCACAGCCGGATTCGGGTTCTCGGCCGGGACCTCTATTGTCAGCTTTTTGTCCTTATACTTGTCTGCGATGGCGCTCCAACCTTTCGAATCGATTTTCTCCGCCTCGCATGAAATCTGGATCCGACGAAAAAGCGGCAAGATTTCTCCATACCGAGCAATCAGATCTGTATCGTCTCCGGCAAGAAAATCCTGAGCCAGGCTGCCGTAAAGATGTGCTGAAAGGTTCGAAGCAGGTGGCAATCCTTTGATCCAGTCAATTCCAGGAAAACGCGGCTGTTTTTCTCGATCCTTAGCCAGACAGATTCCCCACTCGACGGGAAAATAGTGTGATCGGATTTCAAGCAATTGGGCCGGATGAACGCTTTCGTCGACCCCTGAAAATGTAACGCCTTGGAAACTCATCAGTGGCCGTAGCCGGCTCCTTTGCTTTCTGAATCGATAATCCGATCGCGCCCTGCAGGACTCGAACCTGCGACCCACGGATTAGAAATCCGTTGCTCTATCCAGCTGAGCTAAGGGCGCAGCGCTGAGTAGAGAACCATATTCTAAAAGAACGTCAACCCGGCCGAGTCCTCGGCCGGGCTGATTCGTGGTGCTTTCGTAACTTGTTTTGGGGGTGGTTCGACTTGTGATCGTGCGTCGTTCGTGGACGCAACAGGTCTTCAGTCTCGGATGACGAATTTTGGAGGCCAGTCGAGGCGATGACCGTTTCTATGAGCCTGCAACAAAGCGTCCGTACAGAGTTGAAAGAAATGGCTTCGATCCTTGAAGCCGAAATCGCGGACGATTCGTTCCAGGGTGTCCAAATGTTCGAGGCGGACGCTGGTTGTACGTTTGCCTCCCTCTTGTGCACCGATTGCTTCTTCTGTATTCATGTTTCAATTAGCTGCAGCAGTCTTACGATTGAACCTATTGCCAGTCGCTTACTTCTCCCGTAGATCCGATCCATTGCGGAGGGGGACCGAGACTGGACCAGGCACCAACTTAACGGCGATTTGACGTCGAAATACCAAGTCTTGTTCAAAAAGAATGGAAAGTCCAACGCATTAGCATTGGTTCGTTGCTATTTACATTTGCTAATGACCAGCCCAAGCGAAATTTCAACTTGATCGGGCAGAAATTTCTTACATGGTACTGTCCGTCTATGTCTTGCGCCGTATACCTGATCCAGCAGCGTCCCGCGATGCGTTGGTGCGATAAGATCGCCATGCTCGATGGCGATTTGTGGTCAGCGGCCGGAAAACGAGAAACATAGAACCAAAGAACAGATTTTTGAAGCAACCCGCCGCTGACCGATCAGAGGCGGGTTTTTTTATGCCCGGCTCTGATCGGACATGGCAAACGAAAGATCAACCATGACAACAATCGGAAAAGAACCCGTGCTCAGTGCCGAGGAACGGCTCGCCGCGCTGGCCCACGTCTATTTGGAATTGCGGTTACCGCTAGAGGTAGCACTTCTAGCCGCCTGCGCCGACCTGGAGCATCTTGACGCTCCCGAGGTCGTCGCGGAAGCTGCTTAATGAGTCTGCCGGTACTCGAAGAATCGAAGCTCTTTGCGGTGGCAGCTTCGATTGTTCGGAGACTGCATGGGAACGGATTCGTCGCGCTTTTCGCCGGCGGCTGCGTCCGCGATGCGCTCAGAGGTGTGGCTCCCCACGATATCGATATTGCAACCAGCGCGCGGCCGGAGGAAGTACAGGATCTTTTTCATCGAACAATACCTGTAGGGGTTCAGTTTGGTGTTGTTCGGGTATTCGAAAAGGATTTGGAATTCGAAGTCGCAACCTTTCGATCGGATGGCGTTTATCTGGATGGACGTCACCCCGCGAGCGTTCATTTCTCTACTCCAGAGGAAGATGCGCGCCGGCGCGATTTCAGCGTAAACGGCATGTTTTTTGACCCGATCCGGCGTGAGGTGATCGATTACGTCGGCGGGAAAGCGGATCTCGACGCACGCCAAATACGGGCGATCGGCGAGCCGGAAAAACGTTTTGGCGAGGATCGATTACGGCTGTTGCGGGCGATCCGCTTTGCGACAGTTTTGGATTTCCAAATCGAGGAGCGAACTTGGGACGCGCTGCGGGCGGCCGCTCGTGAGATTTCAGTGGTTAGTCCTGAGAGAGTTCGTGAAGAGTTGCTCAAAATATTGGGCCATCCGGCACGGCTGCGCGGGTTCGACCTCCTGGATCAAAGCGGGTTGCTTGCCGTGATATTGCCAGAGGTAGCCGCCCTGAAAGGTTGCCAGCAACCTGTGCAATTCCATCCCGAAGGGGACGTCTTTGTTCATACTCGCAAGATGCTCGAGGCGTTGCACCCGGACGCAACTGCCCTGGTTGCGCTCTCTGTTCTTCTGCATGACATCGGAAAGCCTCCGACGCAGTCTTTCGACGCTGAGGATCAACGGATCCGGTTCAACGGCCACGATCGAGTCGGCGCAGAGATGACCGAGCAGGTTATGGAGCGTTTTCGCTTTTCCCGCCACGATATTGATGCGGTGGTTGAGGCGGTTCGGAATCATATGGTTTTCAAGGACGTGCAGCAGATGCGTCCGTCTCGCCTTCGCCGTTTCATGGCGCGTCCGACCTTTGATGCCGAACTCGAGTTGCATCGGGTGGACTGCGTTGGCAGCCATGGGGACCTGGACAACTACGAATTCCTCAAGACGAAGGCAGAAGAATTCTCTGCCGAGCCACTGATCCCGCCGCCACTGGTTCGGGGGCGCGACCTGCTTGAGCTCGGCTTAAAACCGGGTCCAAGAATTGGTGAGCTGCTCGAGGCGGTTCAGACCGCGCAACTGGAAGGAGAAATCAAAACACGCGAAGAGGCATTCAAGCTCTTGGAATCCCTCGGTGTTCGAACAGAAGCGAAAGGAGTGTCGGAATAATTCCGCAGACGATACATTGCGTCGCCCATGAGCCGGGTGGTGGGCCGGAGGTAATGCGGATTGAAGAAATGGCGCTCCCACAGCCTGGGCCTCGCGAAGTCCTCGTCAGGGTGGCTTTTGCTGGGGTTAATCGCCCCGACTTGTTCCAACGCGCGGGCAAATATCCACCACCACCAGGAGCCTCACCGGTACTGGGCTTGGAGGTTAGCGGGGAAATAGTCACACTTGGAAGCGAAGTAACCGAATGGAAGATTGGTGATGAGGTCTGTGCTTTAACTGCCGGCGGAGGATATGCCGAGTATTGTTCTGTTAACGCAGCCCATTGTTTGCCTATACCGCACGGCTTAGATCAAGGGCAAGCAGCCGCGCTGCCGGAAAATTTCTTCACTGTTTGGACGAACCTGATTGATCGGGGCCGGCTAAAGTCCGGAGAGTCCGCTCTGGTCCACGGCGGTTCAAGCGGAATCGGTTACACGGCAATCCAGTTCGCTATTCAATGGGGCGCAAAAGTATTCACGACTGTTGGAACGGAAGAAAAAGCGGCGTTTTGCCGGAAACTGGGTGCTGCTTTGGCCATCAACTATCGCACGCAGGATTTTGTGCAAGAAATCAAGCAAGCAACTCAAAATCGAGGTGTGGACGTGATTCTGGATATGGTTGGTGGGGATTACGTGCCGAAGAATCTTAGCCTGCTCGGCATCGAAGGCCGCCTCGTTCAAATCGCTTTTCTCCGTTCTAGCGTCGTTCCTGCTCTTGATCTGAGAGAAGTGATGACCCGTAGGCTCACCATTACCGGATCCACACTGCGACCTCGATCGGTTCAAGAAAAAGCCGCAATCGCAGGGAGCCTGAAACAAAATGTGTGGCCGTTGCTGGAATCAGGTAAAATCAAAGTGGTAATCGACTCCGTCTTTCCTATCGACGATGTCGCGAACGCACATCGCGTCATGGAAGAGAGCAAACATATCGGCAAGATATTGTTGAAGGTTAGTTGAACTCTTTGAATCAGACGGTGTTCTTCCCGGACGCAAAATGGTAGGGCGAAGCTTGCTGAGCCGCACCATGGGGCTGCCACATGCACAAGGCTGAGCTAAAGCTCAGCCCTACCGATTGTGGGATCAAAGTACGCCGTCGGTAGGGCGCCGATTTATCGGCGCCTCGTGCGTGCGCCACCCGCACAGTGCGGCTTAGCCCGATGTCGCCGAGGCTATGTCGGACAGGCAGCCTTCGCCCTGCCACGCTGATTGCGAGATGCCGCAGCGTTGATTCAAATCCGTGCCTCATTCCGACATCACCCACACCAGCAGCAATATAAACAGAATCTGCATGGGTGCGCGCACGCCAAGGGGAGTCGCCGATCTTCCGGCAATCGTCGACTTCGTTTGTGCGGCATGCACATTGGCAGGAAACACAGCGATCAAAAAAAGAATTAAGCAGAGTCCCGCTAACCATCGGGTTTCCGGAAATATCAAACCGATCGCGCCAAGCACTTCGAGAATTCCCGAAACAAAAACCACTGCGCGTGGGTTCGGCACCCATGGCGGGACCATTCTTGCAAGATCCTCCCGCATCTTCCCGAAGTGGCCGGAAGCCGTGAATAGAAACATCAGTGCGACCGCGTAGGTTGTCGCGGCATGCCAGGTTGCAAAAATCCCCACGCCCAAAAAACCAAGGAGACGAAAGAGCAACAGCCCGCCGAAGAGGACGATCAGGACAAGCATGACCAGTAGAATACAAGATTCTAGTGGCTAGTGACCAGCGGCTAGTGACCGGTCCTCTTTCTAGGTAGTCTTGGCCTTGTCGGTTCTCTGTAGCGACCCCAAAATCAACAAACCGGCTGCGATGCAAATGCAGCTGTCGGCTACGTTAAACGATGGCCAGGAATATTGTTGGACGTAGAAATAGAGGAAATCGGTGACAGCTCCACGTATGAGTCTGTCGACCAGGTTTCCCAAGATTCCGCTGATCAACAGCGCAATCGAAATCTGGGCGAGTGTGGTAAGCCGCTTCTGTTCAGCCTTCGTTCGATGGTGACGAATCAAAAGGATTGTGCAGAATGCCAGAGCGCCCACCGCCAGCACGATGAAGAAAAGATTGTTGCCGGTAAGCATACTGAACGCCGCTCCAGTATTTGATGCGTGAACCAGGCTGAAGAAGCCTGGAATAACCGGGATCTCGCTGCCATACCGGATCTCTTTCCGAACGAGCCATTTGGTGAGCTGATCCAGCGCGAAAAGAGGCGCACCGAGGAAAAGCAGATATTTCATTCCTTGACCGACATTTCAGCTACAACCTCTGCACACCGGTCACAAAGCTCTGGGTAATCTGGAATTGTTCCGACCGCGGGGCGATGCCGCCAGCAGCGTTCGCATCTCCGGTGCGAGGTCTTTGTAACAATCGCGCTGGGTGAATCATCTATATTGACGATCCGGAGATCGCTGAGGATAAGAAACTCTTCGACATCTGACAGCGCCAGTTGATTCACCCGATGGCCTTTGGGCAGGTTAAGTTCTACCCGCGCTTCGAGTGTATTGCCGATCAGCTTTTGCTGCCGCGCGGTCTCGATAGATTGAGCGACAACCGAACGGGCTTGTAGCAACGCTTCCACATCGTCGATCGCATTCTGATCGGCCCGTCCGGAATCAACGTCGGGAAACTTCTCCAGATGTACCGACTCGGTCTTTCCGAAGTATCCCCATGCTTCATCCGCAGTAAATACCAGGATCGGAGCGATCAGCCGAATCAGCGTATCAAAGATTTCGTGCATCGCCGTTTGAGTTGCCCGGCGCCGCAGCGATTGAGCGCCGTCGCAGTACATCCGATCTTTTGTGATGTCGATGTACAGGCTGCTGAGATCCACTGCGCAGAATTGGTTGATCGCGTGGTAAACCTTATGGAACTCGTAAACTTGGTACGCCTCCTTGCAGGTCCGAACAAGCTGTTGAAGTCGCGAGAGGATCCATCGATCCACCAGCGTGAGATTTGTCGTCCGATCTGTCTCTGGCTGAAAATCGTACAGGTTACCTAACAGGATTCGCAGTGTATTCCGAATCCGGCGATAGGTATCCGCCAATTGGTCGAACATCTTTTCGCCAAAAGGCACTTCGTCGCCGTAGTTAACACTGGAGACCCAGAGTCGAAGAATATCAGCGCCGTGCTTGTTAACGTAGTGATCCGACTCGGTTGGCTTTGAGTAACCGCCCTGCTGCGACTTCGAAATTTTTTGACGGCTGTCCAGATCGACGACGAATGCATGCGTCAATACTTCTTTATATGGCGCTTTTTCGTATAGCGCGACACTAGTCAACAATGAGGATTGGAACCATCCGCGGTGTTGATCGGTTGCTTCGATATAGACATCGGCCGGCCAAGCCAGCGCGGGATGATGGCGAAGCACCGCTTCATGGCTGACACCCGAATCGATCCATACATCCAATGTATCGCTACGGCGCGACAACCCTTCTGGAAGCTCGAGCTTGGTAGCCAGATCCGCATCTGAAAGCTCATACCAGACATTCGTGCCGTTCCGCTCGACGAGATCGGCTACTTTACGAATCCAGGTCGGATCAAGCACAGCTTTTCCGTTCTGATAAAAAGCTGGAAGCGGAACGCCCCAGGTGCGTTGACGTGAGATGCACCAATCCGGCCGGGATTCGACAGTCGCGTAGATCCGGTTTCGCCCCCAATGTGGCAACCACTCGACCGCATCGATTTCTTTCAAGGCGATCCGCTTGATGCCGTCGACCTTGATAAAGAACTGTTCAACCGCCCGAAAAATGATTGGAGTCTTTGAACGCCAGCAGTGCGGATAGAAGTGATGATAGTCCTTTGCAGCTAGCAGCGCTCGACGCTCGGCCAGCCGTTGAACTACGTCTTTGTTGGCAGCGAACACATATTTTCCTACCCATTCCGGAACGCCGACCTCCTCGGTGAATCGACCGTCATCATCCACCGGCGAAAGAAGAGGGAGACCATATTTTAACCCGATCTGATAATCTTCCTCACCGTGCCCGGGCGCGGTGTGAACCAGCCCGGTTCCAGCATCCAATGTCACATGGTCACCAATCAGGATGGGCGATTCGCGGTCCATGAAGGGGTGGCGTGCTACCCATCTTTCGAGCTCAGCTCCAGTAAAAGTGGCGAGCGGTTCACCGACAGACTCCCAGCCGGTATCGCTGGAAAACGCGCTCCGCAGATCTTTTGCTAGAAGTAGAGTCAAATGTTCGGGATCTTCCGCATGACGAAATTCCTGGATGATATATTGGAACTTTGGATGAACGGCGATTGCCAGGTTCGCCGGAAGTGTCCATGGGGTGGTCGTCCAGATAGCTACTGAAGCCTTTCCAGCGAACGGACCGCTCACGAGTGGAAACCCGACGTAGATGGATGGATCGGTTCGCTCTTTGTATTCGACCTCCGCTTCAGCCAAGGCGGTCTGGGCGCCGGTGCTCCAGAATACCGGCTTCTTACTCAGGTAAACGAGATCCTTTTCGACGATCGTAGCAAATGAGCGCAGTATTTCGGCTTCATAACCCGGATCGAGCGTCAGGTACGGATGATCCCAGTCAGCGAAAACTCCAAGACGGCGAAATTGGGTGCGTTGGACGTCTATATATTTACGCGCGTATGCCTCGGACCGCTTCCGTACTTCGAGTGGAGACAATCCTTTGGATTCTTTTACAACCTTGTATTCAATCGGCAATCCGTGACAATCCCATCCTGGGATAAATGGCGCGCGGTACCCTGCCATGGTCCGGCTTTTCACTATGAAGTCTTTGAGGACCTTGTTCAGCGCGGTCCCCATATGGACGTCTCCATTGGCGAACGGCGGGCCATCGTGAAAAACAAAAAGCGGGGCGTTTTTCCGTGCCTCCTGAATCTGCTGGTACAGATTACTCTTCTCCCAGCGAGCAAGAATCTCCGGTTCCCGGCTGGTAAGGTTGGCCTTCATAGGGAACGCGGTCTTCGGCAGATTCAATGTTTCTTTGTAATTCACAGGAACCCGGAAACTAGCCTGGATTTCGAACAATGCAAAAGGATGGGCAGCGTCGAGAACGCCGGGATCGCCAAGAACGCCGGGAGCGGAAAAGACGAATGATGGCTCACGCTGGGTTTAGGTCGCGCAGAAGCGCGAACCCTACCGATCGTAGAGCCGGCACGTGCACTGGTAGGGTCACGATTTATCGTGACTTTCCAAGATTTTCCTGACCTCAAACCGATCAATGGTCAGCCGGCTCTCTCTTCAGTTCCCGGCGATCGCGGCGTTCCCGGCGTTCTCGGCGTTTCAATCACCCAGTTTGGCTTTCGCCCAAACCTGCAGTAGCCTCAATTACAGCGATTTGTAAGCCGAGGAGTATTTAATGAGATGGTCATTTAGAATTGCTCGAGTCGCGGGAATCGACGTTCGAGTACATGCAACTTTCCTTTTGTTGTTAGGAGCGATTGCTTATCTCTATAGCGTCCACGGAACTCCCGGCGCTGCGGTCTGGGCAGTGCTTTTCTGGTTGTCCCTGTTTGTTTGCGTTTTGCTCCACGAATTTGGCCACGCTCTGGCGGCGAGGGCTTACGGGATCAAGACTGTCGATATCACGCTGCTTCCGATCGGTGGCGTAGCCAGGATGGAGCGGATGCCGGAGAAACCGATGCAAGAGCTGGTCGTCGCGGTGGCTGGGCCCTTAGTAAACCTTGTGATCAGCATCGGGTTGGCGCTTGTGCTTGTGCTGTTCGCGTCGAGTGATCTTCAGCCATCCGCGATGTCGGATCCGCTCCGGCCGAATTTATTGGTGAATCTGTTGATTCTGAACGTCGCGATGATGCTATTTAACCTGATCCCTGCTTTCCCAATGGATGGAGGACGCATCCTGCGAGCCTTGTTGGCTACAA
>Ga0070706_100003260_pt1 | contig 16044 bp, 12 predicted proteins | sample KBSK5501metaG_FD_65476 | JGI IMG/M metagenome (GOLD analysis project Ga0070706, IMG submission 65476) | Corn, switchgrass and miscanthus rhizosphere microbial communities from Kellogg Biological Station, Michigan, USA - KBS K5-50-1 metaG | ecosystem: Host-associated > Plants > Roots >...
CCGGCGCCGAGGATTCCTCGCGCTCGCGGTCCGCCATCTAGCAACTCGCGATCGCCTGCTGGTCGAACACCATCCGGTCGACTGGGCAGAGACGGCGGCGCCGACCCAACCGACACCGGGTGCGGAGGTCGGCATGGAGGACGTCCATCGGGATCCACCGTACGTGTCGGCCGTGTCGACGTTCGACATCGGCGGCCGTTACGTCCGCCAGCCGTTCACCGCGCGGGTGCTGTCCGAGGAGGAGCTCGGCGCGGAGCTCGAGTCAGCCGGCCTCCAGTTGCGCCGACGGATGAGCCCGACGCTGCTCGAGGCCGGCCGGGACGCCTGAGCCCGGCACTTGACATGCACGATTTACGATCGGGAGATGCCATCTGCGAAGGGTGCCGGCCCGAACCCGGACGAGATCACGAGCTGGATCACCACCATACATCCAGAGACCGTCATCGCCGAGGCGATGGGCGCGACGTTCTTCTCCCTCGATGACCGGCACTGGCCGAACTTCGCCACGATCGTCACGACGGACGAGCACGACATGGGGACGCCGTCGAAGCTCACTCGACCGGGCGTCTTCCGGCTGAACATCGGCGTTGGCAAGGCGACCTTCGAGCGGCTGGTCGGATCGATGTCCGAGCCCGACTACGCCGCGCTCGACGTCGTGATCCCCCACCCTGTGTACGCGAAACAACGCTGGATCGCGATCCTGAACCCGAGCTGGGCGTCCTTCGAGCAGGTCGTCCAACCGCTGATCGCCGAGGCGCACGAGCGCCTGACGAAGCAGCGGCTGCGCGGCTGATCGCGTCGGCGCCTTTGCGCGAGGAGGCGCAGGAGCGGCTGTCAGCCCTCGGCGAGCCCGTGCCGGTGTGTCCGGCTGGCGCGCTCCAGCTCGCGAGCGAGATTCGCCACGGGAACGGCCCGCTGGGTGCCCGCCTCGAGGTCGCGCAGCTGGACGTTCCCGGCGTTCAGCTCGTCCCCGACGATGACCGCAAAGTGCGCACCGTCGCGCGCCGCGGCCTCGAGCTGCTTGCCGAGCTTTCGTACGCCAAGCTCGGCCCTGGCCGCCAGCCCGGCGGCGCGCAGCTCGGTGGCGATTCGCAGCCGCGTGACCGTGTCGGTCTGGTCGGAACCGACCACGACTGCAGTGGGGGCGATGTGGTCGATCGCCCCGGGGTCGACTGTGCCGGCAGCTTCGAGGGCACGCAGCACGCGATCGAGCCCGAGCCCGAACCCGATGCCCGGCGTCGCCTTGCCACCGAGCAGCTCGACGAGGCCGTCGTAGCGCCCGCCGCCCCCGATCGCCGATTGCTGGCCCGTCGCGCCGGCCGGATACACCTCGAACGCTGTCCGCGTGTAGTAATCGAGCCCGCGGACGAGCCGCGGTTCGAGCAGGTAGTCGACCCCGAGCGCGTGCAGGTGCGCCCGGACCCCCGCGAAGTGCGCAGCGCACGCGTCGCACAGCCGATCGACCGCCTTGGGCGCGGCTCCGTTCAGCGCGGCGAGCGCTCCGTCCTTGGAATCGAGGATGCGCAGCGGATTGCGTTCCAGCCGCGCCCGCTCGAGCGGTGGGAGCTCCTTTTCATGCGCGCGGTAGTAGGCCGTGAGCTCCTCGACGTAGGCGGGCCGACAGACCTGGTCGCCGATCGAGTTGAGCTGGATGACCACGTTCTCGAGCCCGGCCGCGCGATAGAACCGCGCAGCCAGCTCGATGATCTCGGCGTCGACCGCCGGTCCCGCGTCCCCGATCGCTTCGACGTCGAACTGCCAGAACTCGCGGTACCGGCCGGCCTGCGGGCGGTCGTAGCGGAACATCGGCCCGGTCATCGTCAGCTTCACCGGCTGCGGCCAGGTCTGCATGCCGTGCTGCACGTACGCACGGACGATGCCCGCGGTGGGCTCCGGTCGCAGCGCCCAGCGCTCGCCGTCCTCGTCGCGCGGGGCAAGCAGGAACAGCTCCTTCTCGATGACGTCCGTGACCTCGCCGAGCCCGCGCTCGAAGACGGCCGCCTGCTCGAACAGCGGCGTCTCGATCGGCTTGTAGCCGTAGCGAGACGCGAGATCTGCGGCGATGCCCTCAAGGCGCGTCAGCCCCGCGCGCTCGGCCGGCAGCAGGTCGCGCAAGCCTCGCGGGGCCCGGAAGGTCGGCATCGCGGGGAAGTCTAGCCGCGCCGGACGGCCGCTCCGACGAGCATCGCCAGGTCCGCCAGCATCTCCACGTCGCGCGGGTCGTGGACCTTGCCGTCGCTGCGCGGGCCGACGACGAGCGTGCCCTGGAAGGTCTCCGCCCGGCCGATCGGCACGCGGACCGCGGCGGGCACCGGCCATGACCCGGCGGTCGCGACGACCTCCTCGGAGCGCCCGATCACTGCCGCTCCACCGGCCGCCAGCTCGCGCATCGCCTCGACTGCGAGGCGCCGGGACGCCTGCGCGGGGTCGACGAGCCGCAGATAGGAGGCGAGCTCCGCTCGATAGGCTCCGAACTCGCGGGCCTCGTACTTGAACGACCGGTCCACGAGGCCCTCGAGGCGCTTGCGCAGCGGGGCGTACAGGGTGGCGACGATGAGCGTCGTCCCGACGATCGCCGCGTCCGAGGTCTCCTTCGTTGCCGCGACGAACAGCCGTTGCGCCAGACCGATACCGGCCGTGAAGACGCCGGCGAGGATCGCCGTGAGCGACCCGTAGACCAGCGCCCGGTTGATGAGCCGGTCGATGTCGTACAGCCGGTACCTCGTGATCGCGATCCCGATCGCGAGTGGCATCGTGGCGACGAACGTGAGCGCGAGCCCGAACACGATGTCGTCGATCGGATTGGGGACATCGGGCAGACTGATGGCAAGGGCGATCACCGCGAGCACCGCCACGAGGGCGAGCCACCGAATCTGCGCGGCCACGACGAGATCTGCGCGTCGGTAGCGCAGGACGAGCGAGACGGCCGCCAGGATCAACGCACAGAGGCCAAGCACGTTCCCCGCGTTGATCAGCGTCTCCGCCAGGGCCCCGAGCCCGCCGGTCGCCGCGATTGGATTGACGACTCCCGGAAGCGCGGCCGAGTCGAGCTCGCCAGGTCGGAAGAGCGTCCCGACGACGAAGACCGCCGCACCGACGACCGCCAGGACACCAGCCCAGCGCCAGCGTGGCGCGAGGAGGCGGTCCGTCGGGTACAGCAGCATGATCCAGGTCGTCGCCCCGCCGATCGCTGGGAGGAAGAACAGCTGCGAGGCGACCAACGCCGGGAGCGCGAACGGCAACGGCTCGGCAGGCGGCGAGCCGACCACGCCATAGGCGTACGTGAACAGGCCGAGCCCGACCGACAGGCCCAGGCCGATCATCAGCCAGGCGACGCGCGTCGACGGCCGGCGCTGGACGATGAGCGCACCCAGCAGCGGGAACGTCAGGACGATGCCGAGGAAACCGAACGTGATCAGGCTCAGGTCGAGCGTGAAGCGGTGATCGCCGCTCGTGCCGAGGTACACGATCCCGAGGTCCTCGGCGATGGCTGCGAGCGCGAGTAGCGTGGCCAGGCGCCGAAGCCACCGCCCGCTGGCCTCCCGGGCCGGCGTGGCCTGCAGCTCCAGCGCGGATGGCAGCGCCGACATCGGGCTACCCGAGGTCGCGAGCGACCGAGATGACGTCCTTGAGCTGCTCCATGCGGCTGAGGACGCGGGACAGCTGGCTCACGGAGGCCACCTGGAGCGTGGCGCGGACGACGGCCGTGTGGTCGGGCCCGACGGCCACGTCAGCGGCGAGGATGTTGACTTTCGCCTCCGCGACGACCTGGGTGATGTCGCTCAGGAGGCCGGTGCGGTCGTACGCCTCGACGCGGATCGCGATCGGATATGTCTGGGCCGGCGCCGCCTCCCACTCGACGTCGATGAGCCGGCTGACCTCGCGCTCGTTGATCACGGTCGGGCACGTCCGGAGGTGGACCGTGACGCCCTTGCCCCGGGTGATGAACCCCTGGATCGGGTCGCCCGGGATCGGGTGGCAGCAGCGGGCGAACCGGACCAGCAGGTCGCCGACGCCCTTCACGCGCACGCCACCGGCGCGTGCCGGCGACGGCGGCGGCGCCGTCGTCGGCAGCGTCGACTGCGTGTCGTCGACGACGCCGAGACGCATGACCACGGACTGCGGGCTCACCGCGCCATAGCCGATCGCCGCGAGGAAGTCGTCGATCGAGTCGTAGTTCAGCTGGCGCGCGACCTCGATCAGCTTCTCTTGGCCGACGGCCGCCGTTGATGTGCGAGCGAGGCGGCGCAGCTCGCGATCCAGCGACTCGCGCCCGTGGACGATGTTCTCGTCACGCTCCTGGCGCTTGAACCATTGGCGGATCTTCTCGCGCGCGTGCTGGGTCCGGACGAGGTTCAGCCAATCGCGAGAGGGACCATGGCCGGCCCGCGTCGTCACGATCTCGACGATGTCGCCGTTCTTGAGCCGGTAGTCGAGCGGGACGAGTCGGTTGTTGACCTTGGCGCCGATCGTCCGGTGGCCGACGTCGGTGTGGATGCGGTACGCGAAGTCGAGGGGGGTGGCGCCGGCGGGCAGGTCCTTGATGTCGCCCTTCGGCGTGAACACGAAGACCTGGTCCTGGAAGATATCGAGCTTGACGCCCTCGACGAACTCGGTCGCGTCGCTGACGTCGCGCTGCCAGTCCATGAGCTGGCGCAGCCAGGCGAGCTTGGCGTCGTACTCCCGCTCGGCCTTGGAGCCCTCCTTGTACCGCCAGTGCGCGGCGATACCCACCTCGGACACCTGGTGCATCGCGTGGGTGCGGATCTGGATCTCGAGGGGCTTGCCGTCCATGGCGATGACCGCGGTGTGGAGCGACTGGTACAGGTTGTTCTTGGGGACGGCGATGTAGTCGTCGAACTGGCCGGGGATCGGTCGCCACAGCGCATGAACGATGCCGAGAGCCGCGTAGCAGTCGCGAACGTCCTCGACCAGGATCCGGATCGCATAGACGTCATAGATCTCGGCGAACTCGGCGCCCTTGCGCTGCATCTTCTTGTAGATGCTGTAGATGTGCTTCGGGCGGCCGGACAGCTCCGCCTCGATCCCGGCGGTCTTCAGGCGGGGTACCAGCTCCGCGATCGCGCGTTCGATGAACGCCTCGCGGCCCTTGCGCCGGGTGTCGAGCAGCTTCGCCAGCTCGCGGAACCGCCCAGGCTCCAGGATCTTGAACGCGAGGTCCTCGAGCTCCCACTTGACCTGCCAGATCCCCAACCGCTCGGCGAGCGGGGCGTAGATCTCGAGGGTCTGGCGCGCGATCCGGAGCTGCTTCTCCGGCGGCAGCGCGGCGAGGGTCCGCATGTTGTGGAGCCGGTCGGCGAGCTTGATGAGCACGACGCGGATGTCGTCGGCCATCGCCAGGAACATCTTCCGGATGTTCTCGGCCTGCTGCTGCTCGTGGGACAGGGTCGAGAACTTGCCGAGCTTGGTGACGCCATCGACCAGCTGGGCGACCTCGCTGCCGAACGCGTCCTCGATGTCGGACAGGCTGTATTCCGTGTCCTCGGGGACGTCGTGGAGGAGCGCGGCCTGGATCGCGACGGGATCGATGCCGAGGTCGGCGAGGATCTGCGCCGACGCGATCGGGTGCGTGACGTACGGCTCACCCGAGGCGCGCTTCTGGTCGCCATGGGCCTCGATCGCGAACGCGATCGCCCGCCGGAGGGTCGCGATATCCGCGTCGTCGTCGTACTTGAGGATCGACGCGACCAGGTGGTCGCCGGCGGTTTCGACCGCCGACTTCCGCCTCCGGCGCGCGGGCGCTGCCGGCTCGGCGACCGCCCCAGCCGTCGCACCATTGCGCGGCTCCTTGGCGGCCGCGCTCACTGCTGCCTTGGTCGTGGCAGCGCCATTCCTGCGCTTCGCGGGCGGTGACCGATCGACGACCGCCTCGGCGGCAACGCGTCGCGAGCCCTTCCGCGCGGGGTGCGCGGCCGGGACGATGTCGGCGGGCCGCTCGGCCCGCGTACGCGGGGCCACCATGGTCCGAAAAGTCTACAGGGCCGCCAATTCCTGTTCGGCGGCGTCCCGATCGCTCCAGGGCTCCGGGCCGTTCGGGCCCATGTTCCAGGTTTCGTGGCCCTTCCCGGCGAGGAGCACGACGTCGCCCGGCTTCGCGCGCCGGAAGGCCTCCGCGATCGCCTCGCGGCGGTCGCCGATGACGAGCAGGTCCTCGTCTCGTTTCTTGCCGGCCTTCGCGGCGCCGGCCGCGATCTGCTCGTAGATCGAAGCGGGATCCTCGCTCCGCGAATCGTCCTCGGTGACGATCACCAGGCGACTGTGCCGAGCCCCGGCCTCGCCCATCAGCGGCCGCTTGCCGACATCGCGCTCGCCGGACGCGCCGAACACGCTGATCACGCTGCCGCCACGGGCCTTCGCCAGGTGCGCGAGCTCGCTCGCCGCAGCGTCGATCGACTTCGGGGTGTGGGCGTAGTCGACGACGACCGTGAACGGCTGGCCCCGATCGACGAGCTCCATCCGGCCCGGGACACCCGGGAATCGAGCGATGGCGTCGACGACCGCCCCCATGTCGAGGTCCCAGCCGACCGCCAGCCCGAGCACCGCGAGCGCGTTGTGGGCGTTGTACCGACCCGGGATCGGCAGGCTCACGCCGAGCGGTGGATCGCCGCCGATCTCGACCTCCAGGCTGGAGCCCGTTGCGCTTGCATCGATATGCACGAGTTGAATGCCGGCGGGGTCGCTCGCCCCGTAGGTGATGATCCGGGCGCCGGCGGTCGCCGCCGCGTCGATGAACCGCGGCGCGTGCTGGTCGTCGACGTTGATCACGGCGATCCCCGGCCGGCCGCCCTTCGCCTCGCGCGGGAGGCGCGAGAAGAGGCTGAGCTTGGCGTCGCGATATGCCTCGAACGTGCCGTGGAAGTCGAGGTGCTCGTGCGACAGGTTCGTGAAGATCGCCGCGTCGTAGTCGACGCTGCCGACCCGCTCCGCCGCGAGGCCGTGCGAGCTCGTCTCCAGCACCACCGCGTCCTCGCCGACGTCGCGCATCTCGCGCAGGAGGGCCTGCAGGTCGAGCGCGCCCGGAGTCGTGTTCGGCTCCTCGTTGCGCCGCAGCGCATCGCCGATCCCGATCCCGATCGTGCCGATCAGGCCGGACCCGAGGCCCGTCGCTTCCAGCGCCGCGCGTGCAAGGAACGAGGTAGTGGTCTTGCCGTTCGTGCCGGTGATGCCAACTGTCAGCATTTCGCGGCTCGGATCGCCATACCACCACGCCGCCGCGGAGGCGAGGGCCGCGGCTCCCCTGTCGACGACGACCTGCGGGACCCGGACACCGTCGGTGCGTCGCTCGACCGCGATCGCGACGGCACCTCGCTCGACGGCCTGGCCGACGTGGTCGTGGCCATCGACGCGCAGCCCGCGGACGGCCACGAACAGCTCGCCGCGCGCGACCGTCCGCGAGTCATCGGCGATCCCGGACAGCTCGATCGCGGGAGCGTCGCCGCCGATCAGCCTGCCCTCGCCCCGCCAGCGCTCGATGAGCTCGGCGAGCGGGCGGTTCTGCCGCGCCGCGGTCATGCCTCCGAGCCGGGTGCTGCGGGCAGCGCCAGGTCCTCGCCACGCAGCCGCCGTCGGCTCGCCCGGTACAGCTGCCGGCCGCGCTCGGCGGTTCGGAACGCCCTCGCCCCGACCGTCGACAGCGGCAGGTCCCACGCCCCGACGTAGCTGACCTCGCGACCGCCGAAGCCTTCCTTGAAATAGTCGATGCCCGTGCCGATCAGGCCCCACATGTCGTACGCCGTCGCGCCCATCTCGCGCGAGGTCCGGATCGCCTCCCACTTGAGCAGGTAGTTCGCGCGCGATTCCGCCCCGGCGCCGGTCATCCCGCCGTACGGCTCAACCACCGTCCCGCCGCAGCGGACGAGGAGCAGCACCGCCTCGACCTCGTGCGCCTTCGACTCCGCGAACAGGAGCCGGCTCTCGCCGGTCGGCGCGAAGGCCTCCCAGACATCGCGAAATGCACCCGAGGATCGCAGCGGAAGCGCGGTGCGCTGGGAAACCTCGCGCATCACGCGGTGAAAGGTGTCGAAGGCATCCTTCTCGACGGCCGGGTCGACGTCGCGCACGACGACCTCGTTCGAACGGGCCTTGTTCACGTACTGGCGCCACTTCTTGCGCAGTCCGGACCACAGGGCCGGCTCGTCTCCGGCGAGATCGACGATGCGGGTCCGGCGCGGCTGCATATCGTGCGCACGCCGCCAGCCACTCCCCTCGAGCGCGGCGCGGACCTCGGGAGCGTCCTCGACCTCGGGGTCCATCCGCAGGAGCGCGGCATGGTCGAGCGGCCCTCCCTCGTTCGCAGCCGCCCGGACGAGCTCGAGCCAGGCGTCGTGCGTTCCCGCGTTCCAGGCATCCGCGAGCGGGCCGCGAGGCGCATACGCGAAGGTCCACGGCATCACCGGGATCGGCCGGATCAAGACCTGCGCGCCGAGAGGGCCGTGTCCCCCTCCCTGGCCGCCGACGTGGGCGGCGGACCATCCCGTCGCGGCCTTGACGCGCGCCCACGCCGACGTCTGCAGGTAGGTCGCGTGCGCATTTGCACGAACGTACGCGTCCCAGGTCTCCGCTGTGAAGGGTGTTCGGCTCGGCGCCTCGGTCATCGAGCTCAGCGGCGAAGCGACGCGAGCTTGCCCAGAACCCGGCCGGCCAGGCTCGCGATTGGCCGCATGGTCTTCCGGTGGGCGCCGGTCAGCTCGACCCAGCGAGCCCCGAACGACTCCTTGAACTGGTACATGCCATAGGTCGGATCGCCCTTGTCCGGCTTTGCCCGGAAGGTCGCCGTGTCGACTCCGCCCAAGTCGACGGTCGTGCGGCGCTCGTCGAGCGCGATCTGGATGCCCCGCCAGACGAGGAGTCGGACCGCGCCCGGGTAGTTGCGCCGAAGCTCGGCTCGGTCGCCGGCCAGCGAGTAGGTGAGGCGATGGCCGTGGCGGTAGAAGCTGGCACCAGCGACCGGTCCATCCTCCGGATGCTCCGCCTGCAGGTAGATCGTGTGGCCCGCGGCGATGCCGCGCCGGGACCAGTCGAGGAACTTGTCCTCCGACGCCAGGGCAAAGCGACGCCGGACCGCGGTCGCGTCGAGCATGCCGTAGAAGGTGCGGAGCATCGCGTCGACCGTCTCGCCGTCGTCGAGGTCGACCGCGTCGAACTCCGCGAGCAGGCTCGCCGCCGCATCCTCCTCCTCCCGGCCGCCGCCGGCGTCGAGGCGCCGCACGCGAAGTCCGTGCCGATCCGCCTGGCGGATGAGGTTGCGCGTCGTCGCGCCGAACGAGGTGAAGATCGTCTTCTCGTCGCTGTTCGGGGCGTCGTCGGGGCCGAGGCGGACATCCATTCGGTGCCGCGACGGCTGCTCCTCGTCCGTCGGCTCGAAGCCTGCCTCGCGGAAGAGCTCACCGAGGGCAGTCGCGGCCGGCATCTCGCCATCGACGGTCAGCGCATCGACGCCCTCGGCGGCCAGGAGCTCTGCCGCGGCGCCGGCGCGCTGGGCATTCCGCATTGGGTCGACCTCGGGGATCGGGCCGCGGCTGGCGTATGCCGTTCCACCGCCGCGCGAACCGCGGGGGCGTCCCAGAACGAGCATGCGGAAGCCGTCGTCGAAGGCCAGGTGCCAGGTATGCCAGCCGTGTGTGGCCCGGTAGTCCGCCCAGGCGCGCGACTGATAGACATGACCGTTCGGCGAGGCGACGGCGTGCGCATCCCAGTCCGCGAGCTCCTCGGCGGTCGCCAGGTGAGCGGGGACGGGACCGTCCGCCGGACTCGATTCCGGCGCGGGCTCGGTCGCCGGCGCGGTGGATTCGGGCGGCGGCGCCGGCGCTTCCCCTCGGGCAATCGCCGCGGCGCGGACGAGCTCTTCGATCGGCGGAAGTGGCCGGGCGGGCCGCCGATGCGTTGACTCGCGGGCTGCCGTCTCAGCTGGTGCTGTGTCGGCAGGGGCTGTCTCGGGGGGTGCTGTCTCGGCCTTGGCGGCCTTGGCGGCCTTGGCGGGCTTGACTGCCTTGGCCGGCTTGGCGGCGGTCCGGGTGGTACGGGGACCGGTGGATCGGGACCGGGCGCGCGGGCTCACGCCGGCCGAATCCGGGCAAGGGTGTCAGACATCAACCGCATGATGAGGCCGAGCTCCGGCACCCGCAAAGCCCGCGCCAACGCGAGGTAGGTCAGGCCGCCGAGACCGCCGCCCACGACGAGCTCGGCCAGCGCTCTCGTCGAAGACCCGAGACCGGCCAGCGCGGGGCCTGCGACCGCGACCGTGCCTGCGGCAACGAGACCCGCGGCGACGGCCGCGATTCCAGCGGGGATCCCGGCCTGGAGGATCGGGGCCGGATCGAAGGCCGGAATCTCGCGCCGGAGGAGGATCGCCAGGAGCGTCGCCTCGATCGTCGATCCGAGCACGATCCCCGCGGCGATGCCCGCGAGGCCCCAGCCCAGCACGTTGACTGCGAACCAGGCGCCGCTGACGTTGAGCACGACCGCGAGGATTGCAGCGAGCGCCGGTGTCCGCGTGTCGCGGTTGGCGTAGAAGGCGCGCACGAGGATCGTGTTCAGGCCCTCGCCCGGGAGTGCGAGCAGGAGGACGAGCAAGGTCCCGGCGACGAGCGCGACGCCGTCCTGGGTGAACTTGCCATGCTCGAACAGCAGGGTCGCGGCCGGCCCTCGGAGGGCGATGCCCAAAGCGACCAGCGGGAGGATCAGGAACGCGATCAGCCGCAGCGCCCGGGACATCAGGGCCACGAAGTCGTCGATGGCGCCCCGGGCCAGGTCACGCGACAGCGTCGGCAGCGCGACGATGCCGAGCGGCACCCCGATCACCGACAACGGGATCGAGAACACCGTGAACGCGAACGTGAACGCCGTCACCGAGCCGGTGGCGAGCCCGGACGCGAGCGCGGTCGCGACCACGAACGTGATCTGGCCCGCACCGAGCGCCGCGGCACGCGGGGCCATGAGCCGCAGGGCCCGGCGAACCTCCGGGTCGCGCGTGTCGAGGTTGGGCGTGAACCTGAAGCCCGCGCGGGCAAGCGGCGGGAGCTGCACGAGCAGGTGCCCGGCGGATCCGGCCACGACACCGACCGCGAGACCGGTCACGCCGAGGCTCGGGGTGAGGAGGAAGGCCGCACCGATGATCGCCAGGTCGTAGACGATCGGCGCGAGCGCCGACGCCGCGAACCGGTTGTGCGCGTTGAGCGCGCTCGTTGCCACTGCGCCGAGGGCGAGGAACATCGGGGCCAGGAGCATCAACCGGGTCAGCTCGATGGTGCGCTGGAGCTCCTCCCCGGTGAAGCCCGGCGTGATCAGCGGCATCAGGACGGGCGCCGCAAGCCAGGCGATCGCGGCGAGGATCACGAGCCCGACGGTCATCAGGCTCGCGATGGTCGAGACGAGATGCCATGCGCGGCTCGTTCGGCCGGTGCCGAGCTCCCCGGCAACCATCGGCACGAGGGCGGCGGCAACGGTGCCCGCGGCGACGAGCTGAAAGATCAGGTCGGGGATCCGGAACGCCGCAAAGAACACGTCCGCGCCGGTGCCCAGCGCGCTGCCGATCACGACGACGCGCACGTAGCCGAGGAGACGCGCGACCAGGTAGGCGCCCGAGACGATGAGGCCCGCCCTGGCGAGCGCGAGGCCGGCTCTGCCTGCCATCGCGCCGCCCGGCTCGGTCAGGTCCGGCTCGGTGAAGCCCGGCTCGGTCAAGCCCGACCCGTCTCGGGCTGGCGCCTGGCGCGCGGGTGGGCGCTCGAGTAGGCGGCGCGGAGCCGCGCCGCGGACACATGCGTGTAGACCTGGGTCGTGGCGAGGCTCTCGTGCCCGAGCAGCTCCTGGACGACCCGCAGGTCCGCGCCGCCGTCGAGCAGGTGCGTGGCGAAGGAGTGGCGCAGGGTATGGGGCGAGACGCCCTCCGGGAGGCCAGCGCGCCGGCACAGGCGGTCGATGCGGTAGCGCAGGCCGCGCACGCCGATCGGCGCCCCCTCGTGGTTCAGGAAGATCGCATCCGATCGGCGCTGCGCGACGCCGGGCCCCCGCCGTGCCTCGAGCTCCGACCGGGCCGTTTCGAGGTAGGCCTCGAGTGAGGCGATCGCCGGCCGCCCCAGCAGCCCGATGCGCTCCTTGCGGCCCTTGCCCAGCACCCGGATCTCACCGCGGCGCAGGTCGATCGATGACAGCTCCGCGGCGGCCAGCTCGCTGATCCGCAGGCCTGCCGCGTAGGCCACCTCCACGATCGCCCGATCGCGCACGGCGAGCGCGACCCCGAGCGCCGGATCCCGCCGCCCGGGCGAGGTCGCCGCGGCCTCGTCGGCATCGATGACCTCGAGGAGTCGTTCGATCTGGTCGACCTCGAGGACGCGTGGGAGGCGCCGCGGGAGGCGCGGCGCGGCGATGGAGCCCCACGGATCTCCGGCCGCGATGCCGGCCCGCGCCGCATAGCGATGGAACGACCGGATCGCCGCGAGGCGCTGGCTGACCGAGCTGCGCGCGCCCGAACCGACCAGGCGCGCCAGGTATGCGCGCAGGTCCGCCCTGGCCGGCGTCCGCCAATCGACGCCCCGCTCCGCAAGCCAGTCGAGATAGGTGCCCACTGCCGTCGCATACGAGCGAAGCGTGTGCTCGGAGGCGTCCTTCGCCCGCAGGCTCAGGAGGAAGCCATCGAGCGGTCCGGAAGCCGGCAAGGAGGCCGAACCGGGCATGCCGGCTCGAGTGCCCGCCGCCGTGCCCACGTCGGGTGCTAGCCCGGCCGCCGCGTCAGGAGGGTGACCTTGTCGAGGCGCGCTTCGTGCGCGTCGAGCGCCGCCCCCCGGCGCGGGCCCCGCCTGGTCGTCGCCCGCCCGTTCCATTGCTGCCGCCGCGCCGCGCCGGAGCGAGGGCGCTCGGGTCCGGCGGCCCGCCGGCGAGGCGCAGGCCGACGACGGAGCCGGCACTCGGCACCTCGATCAGCGCGCCGTCCTTCAGGCATCGGAACACATCGCCGAACTTCGCGACCGGCCCGCCGTCGGCGTCGTGGAGTGCGCCGATCGGCTCGTGGTTCGTCGTGTAATCGCACTTGGGGTAGTTCGAGCACCCCCAGAAGACGTTGCCGGTGCGCCGCGCGCGCCGCGCGACGAGCTTCCCGTCCTCGTTTTTCGGACAGACGACGTCGAACGGCAGCTGCTCCGGCGGCGGCGGACCGTCACGCCGGATGAAGTCGCATTCGGGGTAGCGGTCGCAGCCGACGAACGGCCCGAACCGCCCGCGCTTGCCGACGAGCGTCCCGAGGCCGCACTTCGGGCACGTCTCGCCTGTCCCCTCCTGGGGGGCGGGCTCGTCGCCCGGGAGCGGCCGCGTCTCCTTGTGCTCGGGGTACTCCGAGCAGGCGAGGAACTGGCCGTTGCGGCCGAGGCGAATGACCATCGGGTGCCCGAGCGAACACACCTCGTCCGTGAGGATCTTCGGACGCTGCGTCGTTCGCCGCTTCTCGTCGACGAGCGCCTGCAACGGCGGATAGAACGCCTGCAGGAGCGGTACCCACGGGCGCGTGCCGTTCGCGACGGCGTCCAGGTCTTCCTCCATCTTGGCGGTGAACGCGAGGTCGACGTAGTCGCCGAAATGCTCGACCAGGTAGTCGGTCGCCATCTCGCCGACCAGCTCGGGGTGGAGCCGCCGATCCTCGATCCGGACATAGCCGCGGTCGACGATGGTCGAGATCGTCGCCGCATAGGTCGACGGACGGCCGATGCCGTTCTCCTCGAGCGCTTTGATCAGCGACGCCTCGGTGAAGCGCGGCGGCGGCTCGGTGAAGTGCTGTGTCGTCGTGACGTCGCGAACGTCGGTGTCGTCGCCTTCCTTCAGCGCCGGGAGCCTGCCCTCAGCGTCGTCGTCGGCCGTCTCGCTCTCGTCGCGGCTCTCGTCCCGGCCCTCGGTGTAGACACGGGCGAAGCCGTCAAACAGGACGCGCGTCGCCGAGGCGCGCAGGCCGTACGCGCCCGCCTCGAGCTCCGCGGTCGTCGTCTCGAGCTCCTTGGCCTCCATCTGGCTGGCGAGCGCGCGCTGCCAGATCAGCCGATAGAGCCGGAGCTCTTCCGGCTTCAGGAAGCGAGCCAGGGAGTCCGGGTCGTTCCGGAACGACGTCGGCCGGATCGACTCGTGTGCCTCCTGGGCGCCCTTGCTCTTCGTCTTGTAGACGCGGCCCTTGGGCATCGTGTACGGCTCACCGAACCGGTCGCGGATCACCTCGCGTGCCTCGCCCATGGCGACGCCGGCCATCGCCACGGAGTCCGTGCGCATGTAGGTGATCAGCCCGACGTGGCCGTCCGGCGTGTCGACGCCCTCATAGAGCCGCTGGGCGATCGACATCGTCCGCTTCGGGCTGAAGCCGAGCTTGCGGCTCGCCTCCTGCTGCAGCGTCGAGGTCGTGAACGGCGGCGCGGGGCTGCGCTTCTGGGTCTTCGTGGCGATCGAGACGACCTTCGGATGGAGGGTGCGCAGGGTCTCGGCGTGGTGCTCCGCGAGCGTGCCGTTGTCGACCTCGAGCGGCCCGCCGTCGATCCGGACCAGCTCCGCCTCGAACTCGTCGCCCGCCTGGGTTGCAAGGAGCGTGCGGAGCGTCCAGTACTCCCGGGCGACGAACGCATCGATCTCGCGCTCGCGCTCCACCACCAGGCGGACGGCAACCGACTGCACCCGGCCGGCGGACAGGCCGCCGCGCACCTTGCGGGAGATCAGCGGGCTCAGCGTGTAGCCAACCAATCGGTCGACGATGCGGCGCGCCTGCTGGGCATCGACAAGGTTCGTGTCGATGCCGCGCGGGTGGGCGAAGGCGTCCCGGATCGCGCCCTGGGTGATCTCGGAGAAGGTCACGCGGCGGGTCTTGGCCTTGGGCACGTTGGCCGCCTCGGTCACGTGCCAGGCGATGGCCTCCCCCTCCCGATCGAGGTCGGTCGCAAGATAGACCGTGTCCGCGCTCCTGGCTGCCTTGGCGATCGCGTCGACCTGCTTGCGCCGGTCATCCGAGACGACATAGTCCGGCGCGAAGTCGTGCTCGACGTCGACCCCGAACTTGCCCTTGCCCGGGTTATCCGGCAGGTCGCGGACGTGGCCATAGGAGGCCAGAACACGGTAATCGGGGCCGAGGTAACGCTCGATCGTCCGCGCCTTGGCCGGCGACTCGACGATCACCAGGTGCTTCGGCATCGCGGCGGAGTATACGCAGGGTGCTCTTCGCGGCCGCTTACCCGCGGATCACGCGCGGATCACTTGCCGCTCACTGCGGCATTCGCCCCGAGCTTCGCTCAGGCTTCGCGGACGCGCCGCAGGAAGTCCTCGTCGATCTCGAGATCGTCGCCCTCCCCGGCCGAATCCGATGCCGCCGCAGCGGCCGCCGCCCCGGCACGCCCCGCGTCGTCGGCGCCGGTTGGCACCTCGACGAAGCGGACGGACGCCATGGGGAACGCAAATGTCGAGTCGGCGAAGTCGATGAAGACCGGCTTCTTGCCGTCGAGCGAGCGAACGTTGGTGCAGAGCACCGCCATGTCGCCCGGCTTTGGCTCCTCGAGGAGGTCGACTGCCAGGGGCTGGTCGTTGAGCAGGTGCAGGATGGCCCGGATCACGGCGGGACCATAGCAACCGGTGCGTCGCGGCAAACCGGGTCGATGGTCCTGGGTCGAAAACGCCGCCGTGTGCGTCAGGCCGCTTTGGGATCTGCCGCGGCGAGCGAGCCGATCGGCTCGTAGCGCCCGTGCAGCGGCCGCGCGAGGCCGACGGCCTCGAGCCGGGTCAGGGCACCGAGCACGGCGCCGACGCTCAGGCGGGTCACCGCGACGATCTCGTCGACGATCACCGCACCGTGCACGAGCGCCTCGGCGACCGCGAGCATCGCCGGGTCGCGGCCCGAGAGCACGGCCTTCGCCGATGGCAGGCGCACGGTCGATCGCCCGCGGCTCCCGCGCGGGCCTGGGCCGGATCCTGGTGCCCCTTCCAGGGCGGCCGCGCCCGCCAGCCCCAGGTCGTCCAGCAGCTGCGGGATGCCGGACACGATCTTCGCCAGCCCGTGCCAGTCGCGCA
>Ga0070706_100003263_pt1 | contig 16040 bp, 13 predicted proteins | sample KBSK5501metaG_FD_65476 | JGI IMG/M metagenome (GOLD analysis project Ga0070706, IMG submission 65476) | Corn, switchgrass and miscanthus rhizosphere microbial communities from Kellogg Biological Station, Michigan, USA - KBS K5-50-1 metaG | ecosystem: Host-associated > Plants > Roots >...
CGGCTCGTCCGCCTCACCATCGGGATGATCGTGCTCGACGGAAATCCGAGGCCGCGGCTCCCGCTGCGGCGGGTACCCCTGTTCGGCGTTGACACGTCGGCCTGGCCGGGCCTGATTCCGGTTCAGCGGCCAAGCCCGGCGGAGGAAGACTGCGCGCCGCGCCAAGCAGAGAACCAGGACGCCCGCTAGCCGAGCCCCGCTAGCCGAGCCCCGCTAGCCGAGTTCGGCGGCGAGCGCGCCTGCCAGGCTAGGGAGGGAGAACTCGAACCCGGCGTCGCGCAGCCGCCGGGGCACCACCCGGGCGCTGCTCAGCAGATCGCTGGTGACCTCGCCGAGCGCCAGGGTGAGCACGGGGGAGGGGACGGCGAGCGCGGCGGGCCGGTGCAGCGTCGCCGCCAGCGCGGAGGTGAACTCGGCGTTGGTCACCGGTTCCGGGGTGGTCAGGTTGACCGGCCCGGACATCTCGGGGTGATCAAGCAGGAACCGGGCCATCCGGGTCCAGTCAGGGAGCGCCACCCAGCTCATGACCTGCGTTCCAGGCCCGAGCCTGGCCCCCAGGCCCAGCCGGAACAGCGGCAGCAACCTGGCCAGCATGCCCCCTTGCCGGGTGATCACGATGCCGCTGCGCAAGGTGACCACGCGCAGGCCCGCCCGCTGGGCCGGGTCGGCGGCGGCCTCCCAGTCCCTGACGACGCCGGCCAGGAACCCGGTGCCCCCGGGGGCGGATTCGTCCACTTCCTGCCCGCCCGTATCTCCGTACCACCCAATAGCAGACCCGGACAGCAGAACGGATGGTCCACCGTCCATGTCGGCCAGCACGCCGGCGAGCGTACGGGTGCTCACGACCCGGCTGGTGCGGATCTGCTCCTTGTAGGAGGCGGTCCAGCGGTGATCGGCCACTCCCGCCCCGGCCAGGTTCACGACGGCCCCGACACCGTCCAGCGCACCCGGCTCCAGCCCCCCGCCGGGCGCGGCCGGGTCCCAGCGGATTTCGTCGCCGGACTTCGGCGCCCGGCGGACCAGCCTGAGGACGTCGTCGCCGTCCCGGCGGAGGGCGGCGACCAGCGCCGTGCCGATCAGGCCCGACGACCCGGTGATCGCGATCTTCATGCCGTCACCCTACCCACGGCCGTCCCGCCAACCATTCAGCGCAGGCTCGACCCAGCCGGGCCGGCACAGGGAAGGTGCGCCGGCGCGTGGGGGAGTCCGCTAAAGGCCGAGTTCCGTCTCGAAGGAGCCTTCCTCCAGACGGGCCTTCACGGTGCTCAGGAACCGCGCCGCGTCGGCGCCGTCGACGAGCCTGTGGTCGTAGGTGAGCGCCAGGTAGACCATCGAGCGCACCGTGATCACCTCGCCAAGCGCACGGTCCTCCATGACCACCGGACGCTTCACCACCGTGCCCGTGCCCAGGATGGCCACCTGCGGCTGGTTGATGATCGGGGTGTCGAACAAAGCGCCCCGGCTGCCTGTGTTGGTGAGCGTGAAGGTGCCCCCGGCCAGGTCGTCCGGGCTGACCTGGCCCGCCCGTGTGCGCTGCGCGAGATCGGCGATCTTGCGGGCCAGCCCGCCGACGTTGAGGTCGCCGGCGTTGCGGATGACCGGCACCATCAGGCCGCGGTCGGTGTCCACGGCGATACCGAGATGCTCGGCGTCGTGGTAGGTGACCTGGCTGCCGTTCGGGTCGATGATCGCGTTGAGCCTGGGGTGCACCTTCAGTGCCTCGACCGCGGCCAGCGCGAAAAACGGCAGGAACGACAGCTTGACGCCCTCACGGGCCTCGAAGTCCGCCTTGGCCCGGTCCCGCAGCCGGGCGATGGCCGTGACGTCCGCCTCGACCACCGTGGTGAGCTGCGCGGAGGTCTGCAGCGACTCGACCATGCGGCGCGCGATCAACTGCCGGGCCCGCGACATTGGCTCCGTCGTCCCGCGCAGCTTGGAGGGCTCGACGGGACGCCGGGACGGCGCAGCCGGGCCGGACGGCCTCGCGGCCGGTGCGGCGGCGGCCACCGGGGCAGCGGGCGCAGCGGCGGCGGGGGCGGCGGCGGCCGGGGCGGCGGCCGGTGGGGCAGCGGGTCCGGCCGGGGCGGCTGCCTGCGGGGGCTGCGGGGCAGTTTGCGGGGCCTGCCGGGCCGTGTCGCCGGCCGGGCCGCGAAGGGCTCGGGCGGCGTCGAGCACGTCTTGCTTGCGGATGCGGCCGCCGACACCGGTCCCGGCGAGGGAAGCCAGGTCCACCCCGTGCTCGGCGGCCAGCTTGCGGACCAGTGGGGTGACGTAAGGGCTATCGGCGCCGGTCAGTCCCGGAGGGGCCAGCTGAGCCGGACCGTTCGCGGCCGGGGGGGCCGCCGCCTGCCCGGCGGCAGGCGGCGGTGGCACCGGGGGGGCAGCGGGAGGGGCCGGTGGTGGTGTCCACGCCTGCCAGGACGAGGCGGCCTGGGCTGGCACCGGCGTGGATGGCTGCGCCGGAGGGGGCGGGACGGATGGCTCAGGCCGGGCTTGGGGCACGGTCACCGGCCGAGGCCCGGCCGGGCCGCCCAGGTCCGGGGGAGGCCCGGTCGGCGGGGTCCCCAGGCCCGGGAACCCTTCCCCAGCGGCCCCGGTGGCGGTGCCCGGCGCATCAGGTCCGCCGGCCGCCTGCGGGGCGCTGCCCTGCAGGAGGCTGGGGGCGGCCGCGCTGCCCTCGGCTGCCGTCTCGTCGATCACCGCGAGTTCGGCGCCCACCGCGACCGTCTCATCCTCGGCCACGGTGATCCCGCGCAGCACGCCGGAAACCGGCGAGGGGATCTCAGTGTCGACTTTGTCCGTGGAGACCTCGAGCAGCGGCTCGTCCGCCTCCACACGCTCGCCTTCCTTTTTCAGCCACCGGGTGACAGTGCCCTCGGTGACGCTCTCGCCGAGCTGAGGCATGGATACGGAGACCGACATGGCTTCCCGTGACTCCTTCGTTTTCAGGGCTCACAACTGCTCGTGGCGCGGGGCATGGTGTGCGCGCACGGCCGGGTTCCGGTCACGCGTGCACGTGCAGGGGCTTGCCGGCCAGCGCGAGGTGCGCTTCGCCGATCGCCTCCGACTGGGTTGGATGCGGGTGGATGAGCTGGGCCACGTCCGATGGCTGCGCGTCCCAGTTGTAGATCAGCTGGCCTTCGGCGATGAGCTCGCCCACCCTGGCACCGACCAGGTGCACGCCGAGCACCGGTCCAGGCTGGCCCGACGCGTCCTCAGGGGCGGTGGCGATGACCTTCGCCGCCCCCTGCGTCTGCAGAATAACGCTCTTGCCGTTCCCGCCGAGGTTGTAGGTGAACTCTGTGGTGTTGATGCCGCGCTCCGCGGCGATCGCGGAGGTGATGCCTACCGAGGCAACCTCCGGGTCGCTGTAGGTGATCCTCGGCACCCCGTCGTAGTCGATCGGCGTGACCTTGAGCCCCGCAACGCGCTCCGCGACCAGGATCCCCTCGGCAAAGCCGACATGCGCCAGCTGCGGGCCGGGAATGAGGTCACCCACCGCGGAGATCGTCGGGACGCTGGTCCGGCAGTATTCGTCGACCCTGACGAAGCCGCGCTCCACGGAGACTCCCGCTTCCTCGTAGCCGAGGCCTGCCGAGACAGGCCCCCGGCCCACGGCGACCAGGAGCAGGTCCGCGTCGAGCGTCTTCCCGCCTTCCAGCGTCACTGTCACGCCGGTGGCCGATTCCTTGGCGCTCTCGAACCTGGCCCCAAGCTCGAATCCGATGCCGCGGCGGCGGAACGCGCGCTCAAGGAGCTTCGAACTCGATTCCTCCTCAGGTGGCAGCAGGTGGGGCAGCATCTCGACGATCGTGACTTCCGCGCCGAACGAGCGCCACACACTGGCGAACTCCACGCCGATGACGCCGCCACCGAGAATCACCGCCGACCCAGGCACCTGGTCGAGCCGCAGGGCATGGTCGCTGGTAATGACCCGGTGGCCGTCGATTTCCAGCCCGGGCAGGCTCCGCGGCTCCGATCCCGTGGCCAGGACCACGTGAGCGCCCTCGTAGACGGTGTCGCCGACGCTGACCTGTGTCGGCGACAGGAGGCGCCCCTCGCCGTAGATGATCTCGATCTTGCGGCTGGCGAGCGTGCTCTGCAAGCCCTTCCACAACCGGTCGACGACCTTGTCCTTGTAGGCGTTGACGCCTGGCATGTCCACGCCATCGAGCGTTGCCCGGACCCCGAAAGCCTCGCTGTCTCTCGCCAGGTCGGCGATCTCCGCCGCATGCAGGAGCGCCTTGGTCGGGATGCACCCGCGGTGCAGGCAGGTGCCGCCGACCCGGTCCTTCTCAATGAGAGCGACCCGCTGGCCGAGTTCGGCCGCCCGGAGCGCGCACGCGTAGCCACCGCTACCGCCACCGAGGATCACGATGTCGTAGGGACCGCTGCTTTCCGCCACCTGAACGCTCCTTGATCCGATCGTCTTTCCGGGCCCGCTGCCGGGCCCGCCTACAGCCGCCCGTCCGCCACGTCCAGGGCGATCTGGACGAGGGTCCTGGTAGCCACGCCCGTGCCACCCTTGGGGGTATACCCGTGTGGCGCGCCGTCATTGAAGGCCGGTCCCGCGATGTCCAGATGGGCCCAGCGGACCCCGCTGGGCACGAACTCGCGCAGGAAGAGCCCGGCCACCAGCATCCCGCCGTAACGGTCGGCGGCCACATTGGCCAGGTCGGCCACGGCCGAATCCAGGCCCTTCCGGAGTTCGTCGGGCAGCGGCATCGGCCACATCGCCTCACCCGCCCGCCGGGCCGCGTCCACAATGGCGTCCCGCAGCGTATCGTCGTTGGCCATCACCCCGGCGATCCGCGGCCCGAGCGCCACCACCTGGGCCCCGGTCAGCGTGGCGACGTCGACGACCAGGTCGGGGGAATCCGCGGCCGACCTGGCGAGCGCGTCGGCCAGGACGAGGCGGCCCTCCGCGTCGGTGTTGAGCACCTCCACCGTGGTGCCGCCGTAGATGGTGATGACGTCGGAGGGGCGCTGAGCGGTTCCGCTCGGCATGTTCTCGGCGAGTGGCAGATAGCCGATGACCCGGACGGCCGGGCGGAGTTCCGCAATGGCCTGCATGGCGCCGAGGGTGGCGGCGGCGCCGCCCATGTCCGACTTCATCGCCTCCATGGCCTTGGACGGCTTCAGCGACAGGCCGCCGGAGTCGAAGGTGATGCCCTTGCCCGCGAACACCACGGTCCGCTGCGCTCCGGGCGGGGCGTATTCGAGCCGGACCAGCCGCGGCGGGTGCACCGAGCCCTGGCCGACACCGAGGATGCCGCCGTAGCCGTTCTCCGCGAGCGCCTTCTCGTCCAGCACCTCCGCATCCAGCCCACAGGCCGCCGCGACCCGTTCCGCTTCGGCGGCGAGCGTCGTGGGCACCAGGTCGGACGGCGAGGTGTTGACCAAGTCGCGCACGAGCGCCACCGCGGCTGCCAGCACCTGGGCGTGGCGCACCGCACCGGCCGCTTCCGGCCCGGCGCCGAGCAGCGTCAGCGCGACCGGGCGCGTGCCGCCGCTCCGGTAGCGGCCGAACGAGTAGCCGCCCAGCAGCGCCCCTAGCGCGACCGCCTCGGCCTCGGTGGCGTCCCGCACGGGCATCGCCAGGGCGATCCGCGGGCCTGCGCTGGCCGAGCCTGCACCGTCCCCGGCTGCACTGTCCCGGGCTGCACTGTCCCGGGCTGCGCCGTCCGCGGCCACGCCGTCCGGGCCGGCGGCTTGCCGGTCAGCGGCCGCGGCAATGAGCGCCCGCACGGCTGCCCCGGCGGCCCGGCTGAGGGCCTCGCGGTCAAAGGCCGGGCTCGCGTCGCCGGCGCCCGTCCCGGTGCCGATCCCGACCGCGGCGATCAGCGGAGCGGCAAGCCGCCCCTCACTCGCGATCTTGGTGACCTCCTCCGGCTGTCCCGTGGCGCCCAGCGCGGCGAGCGTCGTGGCCAGGCTGCCGCCAAGCGTGTCGTCAATATCCTCGGAGCCTGGCGCGGGGATCGGCCCGTCAGGCCCCTGGATCACTCCGACGACGACGGCGTCCGCGTCGGCGGAGCGGGGCGGGGAGTCGCTGATGCTCAACGTCGTGGTCACGCGTCCGATGCTAGTGCCTGTCCGGTGCCGGGCTGTCCCAGGCCGTGGCGCTGCGGTCGGGCTCCACGGGAGGGGCCCGGCCGCCCGTTCAGGCGGTTCCGGCGGCGAGTGCGCGGGCCTGGGTGCCGGCCGGGCCCGGGCCCGGACCGGAATCGGCCGTGGCGGCGAAGAGATGGCAGCCGCCCGGGATCCAGCCGGAGCCCCCACGGCCTTGCCCCCTGGCCGCCCGCGCGCCGGAGAACGCCGGTCAGCCGCGCGTGGCGACCGCCTGGTGAAGCGTCGATCACAACACAGTTCTAACAGCTGTCACTTAGCGAAATTGACGTATGTTACGCTAGCCGGGTGCTGTCCGTGACGCGCGGGACGGCCAGGAAGGTGGGCTGATGGGCGGCGGAAGCGGCTCCTCCGCCTTGCGGGCCACCCTCCCGGACGGCCGCTCGCGACGGCCACAATCGACGAGACGCGCCCCCGGGCATGTCCTAGTCGCCTTCGGCTTGCTCCGCGTACACGCGGGCGGCGTAGTCGTCCATCACCTGCTGGCAGGTGTCAAGCGCCTTCTCGGCCGGTGGCCGCCCGGCCGCGCCGAAGACATCCCGCTGGCGGACGCGCGCGAACCAGTTCCGCAGCTTGACGAGATCGACCTCGTTCTCTTCCAGTTCGGCGTAGGTGAAGTGATGGGCGACATACTCCTTCTTCACCTGCGCGAGAAAATCCTCGCAGCGGTCGACGATCTCCTCGTACTCGTCGTCCCGCGCCGCCTGGAACGCGGCCCGCACGTCCGACTCGCCCGCGAGCACCGTGCAGGACAGCAGCGCGGCCGTTCCCCCCATATCGAGGATCTGGCTGCGGAGCTTGCGCAGCGCCCGTTCGGCGCCGACGCTGGTAGGCAGGGCCGCGGCGGAGTTCTGCAGGTAGATCGCGCCGAGGCTCTTGAGCCGCCGCCACACCGCCGCGCGCAGCCTGCTGGGCTCGGACGGCACTCGGTAGACGAGGAGCAGCCAGCCCCCGTCCGTAGCCTGGTCGCCGTCGGCCATGTCCCCATTCTCGCAGAGATCCGCCATCACACCGGGTCACCATCGATGGTGCCACTGGAGGTCATGTGAACGCCGTTGCCCTTGTCCTTACTGTTTTCGTGGCCTGCGCGGTCGAGGCCGTCGAGGCCCTGACGATCGTGCTCGCGGCCGGCCTGACCAGAGAGTGGCGCTCGACGTTCCAGGGCATGGCCGTGGCCCTTGTCGTCCTCGCGGTCGTAGTGGCCGCCGTCGGCCCCGCCCTGACCCTGTTCCCGCTGGGCGCGCTCCGCCTGGTGGTGGGCGCGCTGCTGGCCGTATTCGGCCTGCAATGGCTGCGCAAGGGCATACTCCGCGCGTCCGGCTACAAGGGCCTGCACGACGAGACGAGCATCTACGAGCGCCAGGTCGCGGCCGCGCGGGCGGCCGCGGCCGGAGGCAAGCACGGCGTCCATGACTGGTATGCGTTCACGCTCTCGTTCAAAGGCGTGCTTCTCGAGGGCCTGGAGGTCGTGTTCATCGTGATCACTTTCGGCGCCAACCAGGGAAACCTGGGCGTGGCGGCCCTGGGCGCCGCAGCGGCCGTGCTCGTGGTCGCCGGGATCGGCGTGGCCGCGCGAGCCCCGCTGGCTCGCGTCCCTGAGAACACGATGAAACTCGCGGTCGGCGTGATGCTGACGTCGTTCGGCACCTTCTGGGGAGCCGAGGGCGCGGGAGTGACATGGCCCGGCCATGACGCCGCCCTGCTGGTGATCGTCCCGGTCATCGCGGCGGTGACGCTGGCCTACGTCGTCTTGCTGCGCCGGTCCCATGCCGCTGCGCTCGCCGCGGCGGCGGCCCGGCCGACGGCGTCCGCCGTCAGCCCCAGCACCTCGCAGGAGGGGGCACGATGAATCGCTGGCTCCGCTCGTTCGGCGCGTTCTGGTACGACTTCGTCATCGGTGATGACTGGCGCGGGGCCGCCGCCGTGGCCCTCGCCCTGGCCGCCACGGCCCTGCTGGTTCACGCCGCGGGCGTCAATGCCTGGTGGCTGATGCCGCTGTGCGTCATCGCTGCCCTCGGCTGGTCACTGCGCCGGGCCACCAGCGGCGGGTCCTAGGCGACCCGCCGGACCTCTCCCCACCCGCCGCGCTGACCTTCCGTTTACGTCCCAACTCCGGGAGTTAGCCCAGGTCGCGCGGTATCCCAAAACAAGTTCCGCCTTTTGTGTTGGCAGATCATCATCAGCTCCCTCTTGCTAATGTCCACCCTGTGACAGCTGGGAGCTGATGATGAAGCCAGCCACGATCGGTATCCTGGCTACCTTGGCGTTCCTCGCCTCTGCATGTGCGGCAAAACCCTCCGCTCACCCGGGCTCCGCCAGCGTGAGTCCCGGCCATGCCGGCAGCGGCGGGCCGACCGGGTCTGGCCATGCCGCCCGTACCGGGCGAGGCACCGAACCCGAACCCAGCACCCTCCTGCTCGGTCACCTGATCATGCGCACGTCGGCCAGCTGGCGCGTCACCTACAGCGATGCCAGGGGTGACTACACCGTGAGCACCGGGAGTTGCCACGACGACGCCCTGCTCGGTTCGATGGGAGGCTCCAGGTGTCCGTCGTTCAGCATGATCGTTGGAGTGGGCGGGACAGCCGGCCCGGTCCCGACGGATCAGACCTACCGCCCTGACCAGCCGTACAATCCCTCCTCAGGCGTCCTGGGCTGCCCGGGCAAGCCAGGCAGCCAATGGCGGCGGCTCGGCCCGAGCAATTCCTATAGCCAAGGCTTTGCCCACGTCACCAGCGACGCGACGGCGTACTACACGGTCTGGAGGATCGGCTGCGGACTCGTCGGCCCGGATGGCTCCGTGACCCCCTCGTTCTATTTCGAGCAGCGGGACTGGTACCTCCCCGTGTCGCAGATCCTGATCGTGGACGAGTACTCGATATCCGGGCTGGCCACCGCGCTGGCCGCCGCCACCTGGCACTGACCGGGGGGCCGGCGGCGCCTGGTTCTTAGGCGTCGGCTCACCCGGAACGCTAGGGCCGCGGGGGCCTGGGCCGCGTCAGCCGCCGCGATGGTTCCGGAGTACGCGTCCCGGGCCGCCGGGACAGGCCGGGTCCGCCTGAAGGAGGACCCCGGAGTGAGCCTCAGGCGGTGCCGCGCGCCCTGACCAGGCCCGTCTCATAGGCGTAGACCACGGCCTGGACCCGGTCCCGCAGCCCGAGCTTGGCCAGCACCCGGCCGACGTGGGTCTTTACCGTGGCCTCCGACACGAACAGCCGCTGCGCGATCTCGCCGTTCGACAGGCCCTGCGCGACGTGGGCCAGCACCTCGCGCTCCCGCACGGTCAGGCAGACCAGGTCCGGCGGCGCCGGGCTGTCCCCGGCCGGGAACAGCGGCGCGAACCGGTCGATCAGCCGGCGGGTTGTCGACGGCGCGACCACCGCGTCACCGGAATGCACCGCGCGGATCGCGAACAGCAGTTCCTCGGGCGGAACGTCCTTGAGCAGGAATCCGCTGGCCCCGGCCTTCAGCGCCGCGTAGGCGTACTCGTCGAGGTCGAAGGTGGTGAGCATCAGGACCCTGGGCCGGTCACCGGCCCGGCAGATCTGCCGCGTCGCCTCGACGCCGTCGAGCCTGGGCATCCGCACGTCCATCACCACCACGTCGGCTGCCACGGACCGCAGCAGTTGCGTCGCGGCGAGGCCGTCGCCTGCCTCACCGACCACGGACATGTCCGCCTGCGCGTCAAGCACCATGCGGAACCCGGTCCGCACCAGTTCCTGGTCATCGACCAGGAGTATCCCGATGGTCATGCGGTATCACCCGCTCGCCTTCGGGGCCCCGCCCGCCTCCCCATTCCCCCTTCACTGCGCCCCGGCGGCTCGCTCACGCTCGCTCCTCAGTTCGGGCAGCACTGCGCCCCGGCGGCTCGCTCACGCTCGGCTCCTCAGTTCGGGCAGCGCCGCGCCCCTCCGGCTCGCTCACGCGGCGCCGCTCTGCCCGGGCCCGGCCCTCAGGCCTATGGGCATAACGGAAACCGGGCGTGCTGCCGTCTGGCTCTCGTCATCTGCCGGGCCGGGCGGCTCGCCGGGGGCCGTCGTCCGTGCGGGCGCCAGCGGAAGCCTCGCGGTGACCCGATAGCCTCCGCCGGGCCGGGGCCCGGCCTGGAGTGTCCCGCCGTAGAGGGCCACCCGTTCCTGCATGCCGGTCAGCCCGTGCCCGGCGCCATCGCCCGCCGCGGCGGCGCCCCGGCCGTCGTCGGTGATCCGCAGCACCAGCACATCCTCGCAGTACCGCAAGGTCACCTGGGCGGACGCGTTCGGGCCCCCGTGCTTGCGCGTGTTCGTCAGCGACTCCTGGACGATCCGGTACGCGGCCAGGGCCACCCCGCCCGGCAATGGGCCCGGCACTCCTTCCACGGTGAAGGCCACGGCCAGCCCGCTGGCCCGCGTCTGCTCCAGCAGCTCGCTGAGCTGGCCGATCCCCGGCAGCGGGGCGAGCCCGGTCTCCCCGTCTCCGCTGCGCAGCACGCCGAGCAGGCGGCGCATCTCGGCCAGTGCCTGACGGCCTGTGCTGGCGATGGCGGCCAGTGCCTGACGGGCCTTCTCCGGCTCAGTGTCGAGAGCGTAGGACGCGCCGTTGGCCTGGACCACCATCACGCTGACGTTGTGCGCGACCACGTCGTGCAGTTCGCGGGCGATCCTGGCCCGCTCGGTGGCCGCCGCGATCTGGGCCTGCGCGTCCCGTTCCCGCTCCAGCCGGGCCGCGCGGTCCTCCAGCGAGGCGTAGTAGGCCCGCCGGTATCGCATCGAGTCACCGAGCACCCAGGCGAGCAGCGCCGGACCGGCGAACATGATCGAGCCCACCACGACCGTCTGGAGGACACCGAGCCGGCCGGGTGTCCAGTGGACCACGCCGACCACCGAGCCGAGCAGGCAGACAGCCAGTCCAGGGACCGAGACCGAACGGGGCCGGTAGGCGGCCAGCGTGTACAGCAGGACCACGACGGCGAAGTCGGCCGCGCTCGGCCGCGACGTGAGCAGGACCTGCAGGGCGCCGATCACGGTGGCCGCGGCGAAGGCACCCACCGGGTACTTGCGCCGGAACACGACCGGGATCACCAGCGCCACACTGATTGGCAGGAGGACCCAGCGCCCGGCGCTCCCCGCGATCGCTGAGCCCGTGCCGATGAAGACGAGCACCAGCGCCAGAACGCCGTCCACCAGCCTCGGGTGACGGCGCAACCAGGCGTACAGGGCGGCCACGCCTCCAAGAGTACGGTCCGGACCTCCGCCTGGTCGTCATCCTGCTGGCCGGGGCCGGTGTCATCCTGCCGGGTGATGCTCCGGACGCCCCGCTCACGGCGGCAGCCGTGCGGCTGACCTGTACGTCACCGGCAAGCCCCTGGCCACTAGGGTTCCGACGTGACCGATTGCCTTTTCTGCCGCATCATCGCCGGCGAGGTGCCCGCGCACATGGTGCTGGATGACAGCGACGTGGTGGCCTTCCTCGACGCCCGGCCGGTATTCAAGGGGCACGTGCTCGTCCTGCCGCGCCGGCACTACGAGACGCTGGCCAGCTTGCCGGAAGACCTGGTCGGGCCGCTGTTCACCCGGGTCCGCCGGGTCAGCGCGGTCATGCCGGAGGCCCTCGGCGCTCAGGGCAGCTTCGTCGGCCTCAACAACACGGTCAGCCAGAGTGTCCCGCATGTGCACGTCCACGTCGTGCCGCGCACCCGCGGCGACGGCCTCCGCGGCTTCTTCTGGCCACGGCAGAAGTACGCCGACGACGCGGAGGCCGCGGTCTTCGCGTCGAAACTGCGCGATGCCCTGGCGGTCCCGCCTGAGCGTACCGCCGGTCCCTCAGCCTGAGGCGAGGCGCATGGCGCGGGGCCTGCAGGGTCCTCCCCTGGGCCGCACCCCCCGGCACCGGGTCCGGGTGCGGGCCCCTGCCCGCGCCCCTGACCCGCCGCCCGCACGGCCCACCGCTTGTGACGGCGGCCTGCCTCCAGGCGCCGTGTCCGCGCCTCGCCTCAGGACGTTGACAGTTAACCGCGATGTCACTCGCCCCGCTATCCCCGGATTCCGGGATGCGTGGCCCGCTTGCGATGGATTTAGGATGCGGTCAGCGGTAGGTGTGGGCTCAAGCGGAGTAGCGGGACCGCGGGCTCAGGCGAAAGGTACAGGCGGGACGGCGATGGCGCACGACTCGATCACGCCCGTGGCCGCGCACGTCGCCACGCCGTCCGGCCAGCTGATAGCGATCCCCGAGGGCAGCAGGCTGGTGTTCGGCCGGGGGCCTGACGCGGACCTGACGATCTCCGCGGGCCGGGGTCTGTCGCGCCGGGCTGGTGTGGTGACCGCGGTGAGCGGTGGCGCCTGGGTGGCCAACATCAGCCGCACCCACGCTCTGTATGCCGAGGGCGACGGCTACCGGATACGGCTGCCTCGCATGGAACAGCACGGGGAGCCGTCCGGGGGATGGTTCGTGCGGGCGGGAACGACCTTGGTGGGCTCGCGCACGATGCTCGACGAGGGTCAGGCGCTGCACGTCGTCGTGGCCGGCCAGGGCGAGGAACCCACCGATATCGAGGGTGCCCGTCACCGGCCGGACGGCGAGCAGACGCTGCTCCCGCTGTACCTGGACCCGATGACCAAGCTCTTCCTCGTCGCCTTGATGTGGTGCCAGCCATGGCTGCTCGACCCGTCCCGCACCACTCCGCTGCCGCGCACGCCGGAAATCGCCCGGGCCGCCCTGGAAGCGACCGGTGCTTACCACGAGCTCGAGCGTTTCGACGGTGATCCGGTATTCCGGGACCGGCTATCGGCCCGGGTTGCCGAGCACGTCAAGGTGCTGCGCCGCAAGATCGGCGATCGCGGCCTGGTGCGTGCCGACACCCGGCTCTCCGACGAGGTGGTCGTGCAGGTGCTCCTGGAGCACGGCATCATCACCGTGGCCGACCTGGCCAGACTGGGCGATGCGGCATGGTGTTCCCGGCAAGAGGACCTGTGGTGGACCCAGGCGCCCTGACCAGGCGCCCTGACCAGGAGCCCTGACCAGGCGCCCTGACCAGGAGCCCTGACCGGAGCCCTGACCAGGAGCTGCGGTGAGGGGCCGGTCCGGCGCGCCTGAGTACTGACGTGCCCGCGCCGTCAAGCCGTTGCTGGGCCAGGCCGCCGCGAATACCCTTGAGCAACAGGCGGCGGCGGAACGTCAGGAGCAGGCGACCTTGCCGCGGACCGGGTTCGTCGGCTCGTGATCGCGCCGCGCAGCTGTACTGCGAGCTGACGCGGGAAAGGAACGCTAGCCCCAGGAGGTTCCCGCCGCTATGCACCCCGGCCCCGGCCCCGGCCCCGGCCCGATCCACATGATGCGCGGATTCACCACCGACCCGTCGGTGACCAAGCAGCAGCTGAAGCGGGGGACCGTCCGCAGGATCGCGGGATATGCGCGGCCCTACCGCTGGGATCTCGCGATCTTCCTGCTGGCCGCCGCGCTGGACGCAGTGATCACGGTGACGATCCCGGTGCTGCTCGGGTTGGTCATCGACCGCGGCGTCCTGCCGAAGCGGGTCGATGTCGTGCTGGCGGTCGCCGCGGCCATCGCCGGGCTGGCTGTCTTCGACGCGTTCCTCAACCTCATCCAGCGCTGGTACACCGCGCGGGTCGGCCAGGGCCTGATCTACGACCTGCGCACGGAGGTATTCGACCACGTGCAGCGGCAGCCGATCGCGTTCTTCACCCGGGCGCAGACCGGCTCGCTGGTGAGCAGGCTGAACAGCGACGTGATCGGCGCGCAGCAGGCGCTGACCTCGACGCTGGCGTCTACGGTGTCAAGTACGCTGCAGCTGATTCTGGTGCTGGTCACGATGCTCTACTTCTCCTGGCTGGTCACGGTCATCGCGCTGGTGCTGATACCGATGTTCATCATCCCGGCCCGCTTGGTCGGGCGCAGGCTGCAGCGGCTGACCAGGGAGTCGATGCAGCTCGACGCGGCGTTGGGATCGACGATGACCGAGCGGTTCAACGTCGCCGGCGCCATACTGGCGAAGCTGTTTGGCCGGCCGCGGGAGGAGTCCGGCGTGTTCGCCGAGCGGGCGGCCAAGGTCAGGGACATCGGCGTGGTCCAGGCGATATACGGCAGCTCGCTGTTCATCACGCTGACGCTGCTCGCGTCGCTGTCCACCGCGGTGGTCTACGGGGTGGGCGGCGACCTCGTCGTCCGCGGCGCCTTCCAGGTCGGCACGCTGGTTTCCATGGCCCTGCTGCTGAACAGGCTGTATGGGCCGGTCACTGCGCTGTCTAACGTCCAGGTCAATGTGATGACCGCGCTGGTCAGTTTTGACCGGGTGTTCGAGGTGCTCGACCTGAAGCCGCTGATCGAGGACCGGCCGGACGCGGTACCGCTCGTGCTTGCGGCGCAGGGCAACGGATCAGCCCGCACCGCCGGGCCAGCAGCGGACATCGTCTTCGACCATGTCTCGTTCCGCTACCCGGCCGCGTCCGAGGTCTCGCTCGCGTCGCTGGAGTCCATTGCCCTGGCCGCGCCCGAGCGAACGGATGCGACGCTGGGCGTTCTGCACGACGTGAGCTTCACCGCCCCCGCCAGGCAGCTGACCGCCTTGGTCGGGCCCTCGGGCGCGGGCAAGACGACGATCACTCACCTGGTGTCCCGGCTGTATGACCCCGACGACGGCGCGGTGCGCATCGGCGGGTTCGACATCAGGCTCGTGACTCAGGAGTCGCTGCACGACTCGGTCGGCGTGGTGACCCAGGACGCACACCTGTACCACGACACAATCCGGGCCAATCTCGCGTACGCCCGTCCCGGGACGACCGAGGAGGAACTGATCGAGGCGTGCCGGGCGGCGCAGATCTGGGACCTGATCTCGGTGCTGCCCGACGGCCTGGACACCATCGTGGGCGACCGTGGCTACCGGCTGTCGGGCGGCGAGAAACAGCGGGTCGCCCTGGCCCGGCTGCTGCTGAAGGGACCGGCCGTCGTGGTGCTCGACGAGGCCACCGCGCATCTGGACTCCGAATCGGAGGCCGCCGTCCAGCAAGCGCTCAGGACGGCCCTGGCCGGCCGCACCTCGCTGGTCATTGCCCACCGGCTGTCCACCATCCGCGAGGCCGACCAGATCCTGGTCATCGACGACGGCCGGGTCCGCGAGCGCGGCCGCCACGACGAGCTGCTCGCGTCCGGGGGGCTGTACGCCCACCTGTACCGGACCCAGTTCGCCCGCCAGGAGCCCGCCCGCGCTGGCCTGAGGCCAGGGCCGCCGGGTGAGCACCCCCCGCCGCATCCGCCGCCGGGAGAGCATCCCCCGCCGCATCCGCCGCCGGGAGTTCATGATCTGGCTCTGCCCGGGAGGCCCTGGCCCGGGCGACCCGGCCCTGGCCAGCTCGGCAGCCCGTGACCCAGCCGTTCCCCCGTGGGTCGTCAGCCAGTCAGGCGAGACGCCGAGTGCAGCCACTCGAGCATGTCGGGCGGAGCCAGCTGGGCGGCACGCGCGTAGTAGGCAGCCATCTCCTCGTCGCTGAGAATTTCGCGCCCGGCCCCCGAGGTGCCCCGGCGGAAGAACAAGGCAGTGTCTACGGAGATCCCAGGGGGGATCGGGACGAGGTCGTCCGCGCGGTCTCTCATGCGCTCGAACGTGGCCGCCTGGGTGAGCGCGGGCCAGGCCTCCTCCGGGACGGCTATCCCGAGCCTCCCGGCGAGCCAGCGCATCTGGCCCTCCAGGTCCGCGAGCAGGTCGTCGTAGCGCACTAGCAGCACGTTCGGCTCGCCGCGTCTGGCCCAGGCATCGGACACGTGCCACATAACGCCGGGCAGCGAGTCCGGGCGCTGGCGGGGATCGTCATCGTCGGCGATCCACCTGAGCAGAGCGTCGCGCAGCGCCTCGCGTGACGCGGACCGCTTGACCGGCGCGGGCGGCTTGGGCGGCGCGGGCGGTTTCAGCGGCCTAGGCGGTT
>Ga0070706_100003264_pt1 | contig 16039 bp, 15 predicted proteins | sample KBSK5501metaG_FD_65476 | JGI IMG/M metagenome (GOLD analysis project Ga0070706, IMG submission 65476) | Corn, switchgrass and miscanthus rhizosphere microbial communities from Kellogg Biological Station, Michigan, USA - KBS K5-50-1 metaG | ecosystem: Host-associated > Plants > Roots >...
AGATCATCAATAGGAAGATCAGTCAGATCAGCGAATGCCTCGTCAATTGAGTAGACTTCAAGGGTAGGGGAGAACTGGGACAACACGCGCATGACCCGATCGGACATCGTCGCGTAAAGCGTATAGTTGGAAGAATACACCTGGATATCGTGTTCCTTTATAATGTCTTCCACTTCAAAGACAGGCTGTCCCATTTTAATCCACTGTTTTACGTCATTTGACCTGGCAACGACGCAACCATCGTTATTGGAAAGCACGATGGTGGGTTTTGTCTGGATGGCTCCATTGAATGCTTTCTCGCACGAGACGTAGAAATTATTGCAATCAACTAAGGCAAGGATTTTCTTCTTCATCGCAGCTTATGAATAACATATGTGGCTATGCCCCATACACGAAACTCCATCTCCTCGGTGATGGGAAGAGGGTCGTAAAGTGGATTTTCAGGCATGAGGAACAGCGTATCACCAATGGTGAAAAGCCGTTTGACCGTAAATTCACCGTTGACCAGAGCAACGATGATGGCGTTCTCCCGTGCATCAAGGGCACGATCAACCACCAACACATCACCCTCGCATATTCCGGCTCCTTCCATGGAGTCGCCTGATACCCTGACATAAAACGTGGCCTCAGGATGGGCAATCACCAGTTCATTCATATCCAGTTCAGACTCGCGGTAGTCATCAGCAGGCGAGGGAAAGCCATACGAAATATGCCAGGCAACAAGAGGCGGAGGAGGCTGACGCATACATTCATTCCTCAGACGAAAATAGAGAAGTGCCTAACTAGTGGACTGACCATCACCATTTGAGCAGTTCAAGGAGTCGTGTCAACAGGACGTGCACGTTAGAGGCACACGTTTCTTTCTAGAGCGCTCTTCGCTGAGCCTCTCGTTTGATATGGCGTTTCTCCCGCTGCCTCGCCGCATGAGTTTGCTGCCTTTGGATCGCTCCGACTGCTCTGCACGCCTCGGAACAATATTTGAGCCGTCCGCTGGGATAGTGGAGTTGCGTGACGGTTTGCCCACACACGGCACAGGTGAAGGTCACTTCCCGCATCCTCACGGTGCGGCTGTAGGCCCCCTGCTCGGTTGCTCCTCGTACCGCCACGTTCATCGTACGCAGCGGGCATTGCTCTTGCTCACATGTCTCTTGTTGCTGGATCAGGTGCGTGTAGAGCGCGTGTGTAGCCACGGTTTTGGGATGCGCATCTCCCAGCACCTGCTTGTAGATTGAGCGTGCGCGTTCAGCAAGGGAGATCGCTTCGCTCAGTCTCCCCTGGATCTGCCGCAGGAGAGCCAGTTCGTGCAGGATGTGTGCCATCTCAGAACGGCGCTGCCCCTGGTGTTGTTCGAGAATGGCGAGCGCGCGTTGGTAGAACTCCTCCGCCTGTGCGTGGTGGCCTTGCTCGCGAGAGAGATTCGCCAGGCCACGCAGCGCTTCCGCCAGCAGGGGATGAGTGTTTCCCAGGGCTTGCTCGCGAATGGAGCGCGCACGCTGATAGAACGACTCGGCTTGCTCATAGCTACCGCGTTTGTGGGCGAGGATCGCCAGGCCAAGCAGCGGATAGGCCACCTGGGGATGCTGGGGTCCTACTGCCTGTTCCTGGATATGCATGGCTCGCTCGTGCAGGAGCTGTGCCTGCTCGTCCTTGCCCTGCCTGGTGTAGAGTTTCGCTAACCCATCCAATATCTGAGCTACCTGCGGGGGCGCTGCTCCCTGGGTCTCACTGATGCGCAGGGCTCGCTCATAGCAGAGCTCAGCCTGGTCGTAGTGTTCTTGCTCGGTGTAGAGGTCTGCCAACCCATTGAGTGGATAGGCCACCATCACATGCTCGAGTCCCAGCTCCTGCTCAAAGATCCGCACGGCGCGCTGATACAAAGGTTCCGCCTGCTGGTACTTGCCCTGCTCAAAATAGAGGCTCGCCAGGTTGGTCAAAGGATAGGCCAGCTCCACATGCTCGGGTCCCAGTGCCTGTTCCTCCGCCTGTTCGGGAATGGCCCCCACAATCAGCAGCGATGGGAAAGCAGGCGCTCACATCGTTGCCAGGCATTATAGGTCACTTCAGGAAAGAGCGCGTCAAGCGCGTGGACCAGATGTTGCCGGATCTCTGTCCTGTCCTGTTCGTCCATCGCTTCCTGAAGGATGGCCTGCACCAACCGGTGCATCGAGAGCGTGCACGCCTCCGGCTGATTGCGGCCTTGCTGGAAGCGGGTTTTGCCGTGTATCTGGTCAATCCCAGGACCGTCGATCACCGCCGCAAGCCCTCGGGTGCGAAAACCGATGCCATTGATGCCTACTTGCTAGCCAAAACGGGGCGCAGTGACTTGGCTGACTTACGACGCCTGCAACCGGACGCGGCGCAGATCCAGGAACTCAAAACGCTCACGCGCGATCAAGACGCGCTGATCCAGAGTCAGACACGACTGGTCAATCAGCTCACTGCCTGTCTCAAAGCGTATTACCCGGTAGCGTTGCAGCTGTTCACCAAAGTGCAGCAGCACTCGACCCTGGTTTTTTTGCAGACCTACCCGACTCCCGAGGCCGCCAAAGCAGCTCCCTGGACGAGCTGACAGCGGTCCTCAAGCAGGCGCATCATCCCAATCCAACGAAAGTCGCCCGACACATCTGGCAGACACTCCAACAACCGCATCTGCAGGCCGATGCGATCACCACCCGTACCAAAGCGCGCTTAATGTTGGCAAAGGTCGCGTCAACTCCTGCCGCTCGTGGAGCAAATCACGGCGTACGACAAGGAGATCACCCGCCTTTTTTTGAGCCATCCTGACAGCGAAAGGTCTGGATCCGCTCGGCATGCCCGTGCTTGCCATCCCCAACGAGAGCATGGATGTCAGCGTCTGTGATCCCGAAGTACAAACACTGCTGGTTGGGACAGGCGAAGCCCTCCGTATTCACCCGCTTTGGTGCTCTCCGGCGGCTTTTCACCTCACTCCAGGGGCGCGACTTCCGCAGGGGCTGGTCTAACACTTGAGGAGGAGAGGCGACAGAGGGGACACTCAAGCGGGGTGCGGGGCCTGAGAAGACGGTGCAACGGGGTGCGTCTGCTCCCTGCTGGTGAGCGGGAAGGCTGAAGAGGGAGCCAGCACAGACGCCAAAGCAGCGCCGGAGAGAGGGGGAGGCAGACCACGAGCAAGAACAGGAAGACATGAAAGGTCATAAAATCCTCGCCGCTTGAAATGTGAAAAAGAGAGAGCTTCTTGAGCATAGCGAGCGTCGGAATGGACTGTCAAGCCAGAGGGACAAAAGTCCGAATTATCCACCATTGTGAGAGGAGTACCCACCAGGATAATTCTTGTGAAAGTAACCAGGTGAATGTTGGGGGTTACAGCCAAAAGACGACAAAAAGACGAGTTTGTGGTTCTCGAAAAGACCTCTCCTCCAGTACACTTCACGAGTGACAAACCCGATCAGAAGTCTCTGGCCTGTCAAGGCCCGCGTAAATGTGCGACGCTTCTCTGATCAGTTCTGCGTTCAACGGTTGTCTAGAACAAGTGTACGCTTGTTCCGGCCTTTTATCGAGAGGATTTGGATGTAATTTACGTATAAGTGTAAATTTTGAGATTAAGCTGTTGATTTTTAGGGGAGGAGATAACTCATCCACAGGATAATCAATAAGATTTCAACATTTTAATTCCCAAATTTACAGGAATCAAGGGAATAATTTGACACGTTCTTCTTTCTCAAAAGAGAGGATAAACTCTTCGGTATGTCAGGATGAAGCGCTTCTTTCTACAGGAAAAAGGAGGGTCCTTCTCCCAGTGCACGATGCCTCTCTTTCCAGGAAAATTAGCGCTCCCGCCTTGCCACAGATCCTGCTTCATCGCCAGGCCCAGGTCCAGCGCCTGCAAGAAGCAATTGTGAGCGAACCTCGACGAGACTGGAACGACCACCATTACAAGCTGGTGCTGTGCTGCGCCCCGGCGGGCTATGGCAAGACAACCCTGCTGGCCGACTTTGCGCTCTCGACTTCTCTCGCCTGCTGCTGGTATTTTTTAGATCGGGCCGATACCGATCCGGAGGTCTTTCTCCAGACTCTTCTGGCGAGCCTGCGCCGTGTGTTTCCTTCCTTCGGCCAGCATCTCGATCTCGCCTTTGGCCACCTGTTCAGCCAACAGCGTCCCTCCACCTCTGGGGCTTGTTTATCTGCTCTTGACGCCCTCTGTGCGGCTCTTGCCACAGAAATCTCCGAGCCTTTCGTCCTCTTCCTCTGCAATTATGAGGAGATTAACGAGAGCGAGCGCCTGACCGAACTCGTCAACGCCTTGCTGAAGCAACTGCCGTCCCAGGCGACGCTGGTTCTCGAGAGTCGGGTCATGCCCAATCTCGCTTTTGCTCAGCTGCTCGTGCGCGATGAAATGGGCGGCCTCGATCGCGCGGCCCTGCGCTTTTCGGCCAGGGATATCGCCGAACTGGCCAGGCTGTACGGCCTGACGACGCTGTCAGACAAGGAAGCTGAGCAGCTGGCCACCTCCTTCGATGGCTGGATCACCGGCATCTTGCTTGGCAGTCGCCTGGCGGATATGCGCTTCCTGCTGCCTGAGAAGCTATCTGCTGATAAGGAGGGCCCCTCCCTGCCACGTGGGGAGTCTTCCGTCCTTCCTCTGCGCGAAAACCTCGTGGCGTATCTCGCCAATGAAGTCTTTGGACGAGATCCCGCGATCTCTACCTTTTTGCAGGACGCTTCGATTTTGCAAGAGATGGAGCCAAGCATGTGCAATACCCTGCTTGAGAGAACGGATGCGGCAGAACGCCTGGCCCACCTGGAGCGACACGGGCTCTTTGTTACTTCCCACCACAGCGCGTCTCACACCATCTGTACCTGTCATCCCGTCATCCGCGACCTGCTCAGCGAGCAATTGCGGCAGGCTGAGCCCGCGCGCTTTTGCGCCTTACATCGCCGGGCAGCAGAACTCTGGCGCGCCGACCAGCAGTATGAGCAGGCCATGTATCACGCCGGACAGGTGGGCGCAACCGATCTGCAGGTGCAACTCCTGCTCGACGCCTCCAGGCAGTTCTTGCAGCAGGGGAAGCTCGAAACGCTGGCCCGCTGGCTGTGCCTGCTTCCCTCCGCAGCACGTGAGAGCCATCCCCGCCTGGTGCTGATTCAGGCCACTATCGCTCTTGCCCACGGCCAGCAGAGCGCTGTCCTGCCGCTCTTAGAGAAAGCCACAACGCTTATCCCTTCTCTAGACACGCCTGAGAAGAGTGTTCTGCGCGCTGAAATAGATATCCTGCGCGCCAAAGCACTCTGCCAAGCGGGAGCATATATCCAGGCCCAGGATCTTTGTGAGCACGCGTTGGGGCACCTGCCGGACGAGCGGAAGGACTTGCGGGCGGCAGCCGAAATGCGCCTGGGCGTTTGCTGCAATCTGCAAGGCCAGTTCTCCGCTGGCATTACCCACCTACAGCAGGCCCTGCATATATGGGCCGGCCAGCCGCCCCCCAGCCAGGCCATCGACATCCACAGCTCACTGGCCAATACCTACTACCTGATCGGGAACTTTGCGCTGGCAGAACATCACCTCACCCATGCCCTGCATCTCTGTGAGCAGGTGCACGATCACGAGGGGCAACTGAATAATCTCATTCTCCAGGGCATCCTCGCCCAGAACCGGGGAGCCTATGCCGAGGCAGAAGAGGCGTTCCCGCGTGCGCTTACTCTGGCGCGGGCTATGCCCTATTCGCGACGCGGCGAAGCCTACGCGCTAGTCAACCTGGGCTCACTCTTCCTAGAGCAAGCATCGTATGCGCAGGCATTGCGCTTCTCCGAAGAGGGGCTGGCGCTTGCACACCGCTGGTGCAATCGTAGCCTGATCAATGTTGCCCTCTCGAACCTGGCCCTGATCCACCTGTTTCTGGGAGATCCTGCCACCGCCCTGCACTATGTTGAGACAATGCAGATCCAACCAGGCAGTGGAGAGACCGTTAGCTACGAATGGGTCTGGCGCTGCCTGACCTATGGGATGATTCTGCTTGCCCAGTCGCGCTACCAGGAGGCCCACGCCTGCCTGGCCGAGATCGAGGCCCAGTTGCGCACGACAGACCTGAAGCGTGGAATTTTCCAGGCAAAACTCCGCCTGGCTGCCTGTCACCTCGCGCTCGACCGGCCAGCGGAGACGCTATGCCTGCTGGAAGAGGTAGCTCTTCTGCTTGCCTCCTCAGTCAGTTATACGCACCTCGTGCGCCTCGAATTACGCTGGCTGCCAGCGCTGCTGCCGGTCGTAGAACAGCATCCACCCCTGGCGCGCTTACGCAATCTTTTAGGGCTGGAAGAGCCTGGTCAGTCACAGGTTCAACATGATCAATCCCCCTCCGGCGTCATCCTGACCGAGCCGGGCTCGGCCCGGCTCACCATCCTGGCCTTTGGCGAACCGGCTGTCTTGCTCGATGAACAGCCGATCACACACTGGCGGATGGCCCACGCTATGGAACTTTTCTTCTTCCTGCTCGACCGCGACCAGTCCACCAGCAAAGAGTCCATCCTGACGGCGATGTGGCCGGAATTTGACGAGCAGACCAACCAGACCTTCCATTCTACGTTGCACCACCTGCGCAAACTGCTGGGAGAAGCCTGTATCGTCTTTCACGCGGGCGGCTATCGCCTCGACCTGGCCGCCTGTTATGGAGGGCAGGTCTTCTACGATGTCAAGGCCTTTCAAGCCTATCGCCTTGAGGCAGAACAGTCCCTGGTCCGGCAAGATGAGGCAAGCGCCAGAGCGGCCCTGCTCAAGATGGTCGCTCTCTACCGCGGCGATTACGGGCGGCCTTTCTACAACGACTGGTGCACGCTGCTGCGCGATGAACTGCGCGCTGCCTACCTGGAAGCGCGCCGCCAGCTCGCGGAACTCGCCTGGCACGCTGAAGCCTGGGGCGAGAGCGCCCAGCACTGGCGCCACATCCTCCTCCTCGATAACTGCCTGGAAGAAGCCCACTCTGGGCTCATTCGCTCCTACCTGCGCCAGGGCAAACGCGGCGCCGCGCTGCGCCAGTATCAATCCTGTCAGAAGATCCTCCAGCAGGAGCTAGGTATTCGGCCCGGACCAGCCTTGCAACACCTCTATGAACGCCTGACTGCAAAGTGATCTGCAAAGCGACTGCAAAGCAGGCAGGCCGTACACTCTTCTCAGACAAAACAGCGCATCTCTCTGGCGGGAAGCGGGTGCTTCCCGCCAGAGAGATGCGCAAGCTCTCTTCTGCACGTGGAGGAACAGCAGCATGTTGCAAGAACGCTCGCGTCCCGCAGGGGCAAAGCAGAGAGCTGCCCCGCTCTCTGTTTGGTGGCGCACCTCTTGTGTGTCCGCGCTCGCCTGTGCCCTTCCCGCCCTCGCGCTTCTCGTGACGGGAGCGTTGGGCGTCAGCAGGCAAACCAACGAGCCGGTCTGGCCCGCACCGGGTGCTCCACAAGTAGTGCTAGCTCAACCGCTCTAAGGGGCAGCAGTATGTCCTGGCAAACGATCAACCGTATTCTCGGTCAGGCAGCCATCGACCCGGTCTTTCGCCAGCGCCTGCAAGAGGACCCGCTTGGCGCGCTGGCGGCAGAAGGCTTTGAACTCACGCCAGAGGAGCAGGAGGCGTTTACCAGGCTGGCCGCGCTGCCTTTCCGTGAGTTCTGCCAGCGCCTGCTGGACGAACTGGGAAAAGACGCAGACAACTAAAAGGCGCAGGGAAGCGAGCGAGTCCCTTCAGAAAGGAGGAAAGACACAGCAAAAGAGCAGATGAGATCTGATGGCGAGCCTGCTCGTGATCTCACCGATCACGAGCATTGAACCGGTCCTTTCCGCACGGTTCTCTCAAAACGTATCAGGTGCAGTTCATCTGTCTGCCTGAGTTCTCAGTGGATTTCTCAAGAAAGGAAGTACTCTAAAGATGGCGAACGTTAGACACTGGATTGTTCGAAGCGTACCGCGGCTCAGCCTGCTTGCGCTGGCCACGGTCGCAATGCTGGCCATGCTCGCGCAGCCAGCAAGCGCCGCTGTGGTGCACCATTCCACTCCTGCGACGCATATCGGCGCGCAGACATTGAGCACCGATCGCTATGGCGACAAAATCTACACCGTATCGACGGCCACAGGACCTGTGACCGTCATCATCGGCGGGCGTACCAGTCCCGCCCTTATTCCCTTAAGTGCTTCTGGCTGTGTGGGGACCCTGCCATGGAACAACATTCGAACGTGCTTCGGCATCGTGGGAAGCGGCAGGTATGTCCAGTATATGTGGGTTCAAGCCTACGTCAGAAATACAGCGGTCACCGCCGCGGTTCAGATAAAAGGCCCTCCAGGCCTACTTGGACACACTCCGTTTATTTACCTTCGCCCTGGGAATATATTAACCCTGACAGTTCGTCTCTATCGAAATATGCCCACGGGTCAGTACTGCGGCCAGACCGTCGCGCTTGGCCCCGGTTCTGGAACCGCCTGTGAAAGCGTCATAACCTGAAGTAGCGCCGAGACTTGAGAGCGACTCTTACCCGGGACTGGCACGCACACCAGTCCCGGGTAAGAGTCGCTCTCGTTCGACCAGCAAGCACTCAGTTCGCGCTGCGGATCTACCGTTGACTACGAGAGAAGAAGAGGAGGATTATCTATGATGAACCGACGAGTCTTTGAGCGCATGACTCATCTACTCAAACAAAGCGCTCGTGTCGCGTTGCTGGCCATCCTGCTTGGGGCACTCGGGGCTTTCCTGCTCGGCTCATTCGCTTCGCCCGCGCACGCGGCGGCATCCGCCAGCCCTGCTGACATAGGAAGGGCGACGGTCGAGGTCAGAACATTTCGCGCGAACTCGTTCCGGGTCACAGAAGTGACTTCCAGCGGCAGCCTCATGGCCTGTTACAGCACCCCGACCCATCAGCCGGTCGTGATCACCCTTCCCGAGGGAAGAGCCGAGTTCGTTGGGTACTCCCGTCTGGCCTGCACGGGGGCGATTCTGTGCGAAAAAGTCGTCACTATTCCCCTCAGTGGGTTTTTGATCATCACCTTATGCTGAGGGAACAGGGCCCGTCTCCGGATACGAATCGTATCCCGCTTATTACGAGCACAGGATGCCCCTATGGATTCTGTCCGTGGGTGATCCGAGGGCTTGAGACACCTCGCCGACCAGAGAAGACGCTGGGTTTCTTCTCTAGTCGGCGATCTCTCGCCCCACGCTCTTGCTCAGGCCTTTGGGTCTGCTGTCTCTCCTGTCTCCAGAACGGGATAGAGCCGCTTGAGCTTGATGCGCGCATCTTGAGTAGTAAAGCGCCAATTGACCTTAACCCTCTGAGTATTCCGCTCGGTTTCCCAGACAGCTACCTCCTGCCGGAGCAGGGCTTCTTCCCCAATGCGCCGATCCAAGCATTGTCCGCTCAACACGGCTAGTTCGATCTCAGCCATATTGAGCCAGCTTCCATGTTTGGGCGTGTAGTGGATCTCGATCTTCTCGCGAATGCGCCAGGCTTTCTCTGGCTCAAAGGTCTCATAGAGGGCAGAGAAGTCATGCGTATTCAGGTTATCGACCACCAGGATGATTATCTCGGCATCTGGATAGTGGACATCGACAAGGTCGCGCAGCACCTGGGCCAGGTCGTGCTTGGTGCGGTGGGCACTCACCGTTACGTGTCGCCAGCCACGCAACGGCTCAAAACACATGAACAAACTACAGACCCCCTGCCGTTCATACTCGTAATCATACCGCTCCACCTGTCCAGGTTCGGCCAAGATGGGCACTCGTGTTTCGCTCACCAACTGCTTGCTGGTCTCATCCAGGCATACTTGCGGGTAGCGCGGATCATACGGACGCGTGTAGATGTCCAGCACCTCTTCCATTTGGCACACAAAGGCGGCAGTGGCCTGAGGAGGAATACAGTACTGCTCTCTGCACCAGGGCTTGAGTTCGTTTTTTTCAGGACCTGCCGCACCGTTTCACGTCCCACGTGCTCGGCGTAGCCCAGTGCGACCAGTTTGTCCGCGAGCAGGCGAGTGGTCCAGTGGACGTGGCCGGATGGCGCGGGTGAACACGCGAGAGCGATCAGATGAGCTTCAACCTCTCCGTCGATCCGTCGCGGTCGGTATCCACTGGGGGAACGACGCTCCAACGCTGCGGTGAGGCTCTGCTCGACAAACTGCTGGCGCACTCGCCCAATCGTCGTGGTGCTCACCTCCAGGGCTTGGCTGATGTGTTCATCCGTCCAGCCTGGTCCGATCTCGCTGGCATCGGCTTTGAGCAAAATGCGCGCGTGCAGCAGTTTGCGCGCTGCTGCCTTCCCTGCAGAAATCATCTGAAGGAGATAGGCTCGCTCGTCTGTGGTAAGCTTCACAATGTATTTCTTGTTCACTTTTTTCTCCTTGAGCTTGTTCGGTAGCCCAAGGATACAACATGGCTCGCCAACTGCCCAAATGGTGATGGTCGCCCCACTAGGCCTGTGCTGGCTACATAAGATATCCGACGAGCAATCTCATAGTTTACCTCATCTATTACTAGATTATTGACGGCAGATAAGCCCATCGGGCAAAGCTAGTGTATGTTCTTGTCATCTTGGACAGAAGCGTATTGACCATAGCACAAACTTTTCTCCTCTTTCAAGGACAATTTTAAGAAGCTGCTTGCTGGGTCTCAACACAACGATATAAGTGAAGCTTGAAGTAACTCGCGCATGCCTCTGGCAGTCTCATCTTCACATCAGAAAAAAATTATGCAGTTCTGCGGTAGTCATGATGTAAACCACCCAGGACCGGGAAGGCAAGGACCTTGCCACATGCGTGTTCTTCTGGCGCTGATCCAGCAGATCTCTCAGGAACCTGCTGCTTGATCCCTTGATGCGGCCTGGCTTGGTTGAAGTAGAATACATACGCGTTGAGTACCCGCTGGAGTTGCTTCTCATGTAGGATGAGCAGGTGGTCCAGACACTCGCGTCTCACACTCCCCAGAAACCTTTCACAGATAGCATTCGCGCGGGGCGTAATAAGGAGTTTTGAGAATCTCAATGTTACTCGTCTTCGCAATCCGCGCGAAGCCCGGCCCAAACTTGCTATCATTATCACGGATGAGGTACTTCGGCCCCTCCCCAAAAGCAGTGGCTTCCCGAAGCTGTTGTGCGGTCCAAGCGTCGGTCAGAAATCGTGTCACGCCAATGTGGATCACTCTGCGAGAGTCCAATTCAATAATGAAGAAGGCGAACAGTGTGCCGAAGAAAAGGTCAGTGACCTGGAGGAAGTCGCAAGCCCAGATCTGCTCTGCATGAGTGCGTAAGAAGGTCTTCCAGTTCTGTCCATACGGTCGAGTTTTCGAACCTGTCGCCTATATTTCTGAATGGTGCGTTTGCAGACGCGTATACCCAGTTTGAGCAATTCACCACGAATCCGCTCTGCTCCCCATAGTCGGTTGTCTCTGACCATTTCCTTGATCAAGGAGATAATCTCTGCGGAGATCTTTGGTTTGGCAGAAGATGCACTGGACTTGTGCTTCCAATACAGCTTGAATCCATGACGATGCCACCGTAGTAGCGTCTCTGGCTGAACGATGAACAGTGCTTGCTTCCAGTTTCGAGCCATCTTGGCCAGCAGCACCAGGAGCATCCGATCCGTTTTGGTACAGGCGGGTCGATTCACCTGTCGCCGGAGGATGATCAGTTGCTGGCGAAGGAGCGCGTTTTCTGCCACGAGTTCGGACTTGCTTCTGGCAAGGTCTGTCAGCGTCCCCAAGATAAGAGCGGTGTTGGATGGTTTTGTCCAGGCGACAAAGCGGTGGTGGAGCGACTGAAGACAAAGGCCAGTCAACCGTTTGATAAAGGTGAGAATCCCATGCACAGTGTATGTTACCCCTTTGTGAAGATGAGCAGGTGAATACTTGCGATTTTACTCTTCCCCTGGGGAATCGGCAAGGAGCAAGAGACGTGATGGGGTGTTCTCAAAGGTCTCAACTGGCGGTCGGATGCCACAAGTAGCCAGCACAACCATCAACCGGAAGACCAGCCAGACTCGCTGCTGCATTTGCCACTCGCTGGTCTGCTGCCGGACAACCAGAAGCTCGTCATCAACCCCACCGCGCGAACGGTCGTCTTGTTCGCCCAGACCTCTCCTGGTGAGGCCGATATTGTCACGGTGCAGCAGTTTTCCCCCAATGGGATGCGCGTCCTCATCCCACTGCTTAAGGCCTACCCAAACTATTGCCCCTATGAGACCCTACTGGCGGCTCTCTTCTCGCTCTCGCTCGAGGAAGCTCGCAGGCAATTGCGTGAGATCAGGAAGATCGTCCTGCGCTCGATTCGCCGGGCGATTGGGAGCCTCGCCACCGGGCTGCGCGCCTTCGGCCTGCGGGTGCGCTCCGTGCGGGACACCGGCTATCTGGTCGAGGCCATCCCCAAAGCGAGCGATTGAACCGAGAGGTACTCGCTCGAAGCCTCTCTTTTCTGACAGAGAGCATTGTCTTCGTGCGGCGTTGACATTGTCACGCGAAAAATCGAGACATTACTCTTGAAAAGACGTGTACTTCATCAGGATTTTTAGCTGCTTGATGTAGTACATTAGTTCTAGCGCGCCGCTCGGTGACGTGCGCGCAATGGTTGCCTGGCAACCGTTGTGATCAGCATTATGTTCGTCGTGCGTTTCATCAGCGTGTCAGGGGTCGAGGATGCTCGACCCGCTGGCGCCGACGCTCTGCTAGAAGGATCATTGTACTCATGCGTTCTTTTGCTTCCGTTCCCTCTGCGTGCCTGAACCTCCAATTAGCGGAAGAGGTACTCTACGATCTGCCTGCCCTGGAAGGGGTCTTCTTATACTGGCACTCCCACGGCGCGACTGAGACCACGCCAGGCATCACCTCGCTGCTTGCTCGACGAGAGCAGATGCATGGCACCGCCACGCTCTCAGGGGCCAGCATCAGGCTGCTCTATGAGTGCGCGGCGGACTGTCTCCGCCGCCTACCGGTACCGGTCTACTCGCCCTGGGACAGCCGCCCGCTGCACGCTCGTCTCCTGCGGCACGGCCCCTCGAAAAGCGCCGCCGAGACCCAGGCGCTACTTCCGCCCGGGGTGCTGGTCCAGAAGACCATCTCGGTCGCCCTCGGGGATCGCCTGCTGCTCTGCACTGGCGTCGGGACTGGGAGCCTGACGCGCTGGCACCTGCGCGACATGGCTGCGGCGCTGGCACTTCCGTTTCGGACGCTCAAGCGCTGTACCATCAATTCCTCCGCCCACACCTCGGTGGAGGCATTCGCCATGCAGCCGAGGATGGTCTCGCCCTTCCTGCATCCCCAGCGAGCCGTGCCTCTCTCGGCGCTTGTCTTGCTGCCCTGGCGCGAGAGATGGGATGCCCAGGAGCGGGAGGTGGCCATCTCGCTGTCCCTGTGGGAAAGCCTGGCCCTGCCCGTGCGCTGCCTGCGCCCTCTGATCCGGCAGTATGCCAGGCGGGCCTACCCGCAGGTGCGCTTCATCGAGTTAGGCGGTGAAGGCGCTCTCGAATCCTTTGCAGAGGCGGATGATGGCAGCTAATGCGATCCTGCGCCTTTTAGAGCGTCCGCAACTGCAAGGGCATCGCATCCAGTACAGCGATGCGCTGCCCTTACTCATCATCGATGAGACGGTCATTCCCTGCACCCCGACCGAGTACAGCTTATTGCAGACCTTACTCCAGCATGCCGGGGAGGGTGTGAGCATCAAAACATCGTTGCACGGGACGAGCGGCCATATTGCTCGTTTCAGGGTTACCACGACGAGTTATCCACAGCTTTTCCACATGTCGTACACCTGAGTCATGGTGATGGTGGGGACCTTCCATACTGTCATCGTCGAGAACTGGAAGTAACATATATAAGGAGCACTTACGATGGCCATGTCTCCTGCAGAACCATCCTCTCCCGCCCTGGACAACGTGCTGGCGCATCTCAAAGGGGTACGTTCCTGGTTGCGTGCGTGGAAAGCCTGCTGCCCCCGCTCATGCGGACCGAGCCTGAGCATCGGTCTGGGCGAGCAGGGACAGGTCCTGCTCAAGTGCTTTGCCGGGTGTTCTCTTGAACGCATCACCGAGGCGATGGGACTCACTCTCACCGATCTTTTTCCTGATGGCACCTCGACATCGGAAAGAGCATTGTCAAACGGTACGCATCATGCGCCTCTCACGCTGCTCGACCTGGCGCTGGAAAAACAGTTGCCCTGGAAGTTCCTCTTCAACCTCGGCGTCATGGAGCATTCCTCCGGCGACCTGTGCATTCCCTATCACCTTGCAGACGGCTCGCCCGCGCCCCGTTCCCGCATCCGCACGGCGCTCATGGCTCGCGAAGGGTCGCGTTGGAGCAAAGGCCAGCTTGTCCCTTACGGCCTGGAACGGCTGAGTGACGCGAGAAAGGCGTGCTACCTGGTGCTGGTGGAAGGGGAGTCGGACTGCTGGACGCTGTGGTACCAGGGCTTTCCGGCGCTCGGACTCCCCGGCGCTGAGATGGCCGGCGTTCTGGAGGAGTCGGCCCTCGCCGGGATCGACCGGCTCTATATCGTGCAGGAACCGGATGCAGCAGGGGCCGCCTTCGTGAAGGGTCTCGCCAAGCGCCTGAAAGGGTGGCAGTGGCAGGGGAAAGCCTTCGTGGTACATCTACCCGGTGCCAAAGACCCGAGTGATCTCTATATACGGGATCGCAAAGCGTTTCGCGCTGCTTTTCAACAGGCGCTGGAGCACGCTGAACCGCTTGTGCCCAATCGCCATCGTCCGGTTGCGCCTCCAGCGGCGGCAAAGCCGAGAGTCTTCAACCTGCAGGAGTTGCTCTCCTGGGACCTGCCGTCTACACGCTGGGCCATTCCAGAGATCTTGCCAGAAGGGCTGACGCTGCTGGCGGGCAAACCCAAGCTGGGGAAAAGCTGGCTGGCGCTCTCCGCCGCGCTGTCCATCGCGTCCGGCGGCGTGGCTCTCGGCGCGCAGCCTGTCACCCAGGGCGACGTCCTCTACCTGGCGCTGGAAGACAATGCGCGACGCCTGCAAGCGCGCACCAGGCAACTGCTGGCCTCCATGAGGAGTGTTCCGGGCCGCATCCACTTCGCGCTCGACTGGCCGCGGCTGGGTGAAGGCGGCCTGGCCTCCCTCGAAGACTATCTCAAGGAGCATCCCAACTCGAGGCTGGTGGTCATCGACACCTGGGCCAGAGTAGCGCCACCATCGGGAGAACGCCGCAGTTCGCAGTACGAGGGCGATTACGAGGCGCTCAACCCGCTCAAACGCCTGGCCGACACCTACCACGTCTCGATCCTGGCGGTGCATCATCTGCGCAAGACCGCCTCCACTGATGTGCTCGATGAGATCACCGGCTCGATTGGCATGACCGGGGCGGTGGATGGGACACTCACCCTCAAACGCGAGCGTGGGCAGGCCGAGGCTTCGCTTTTTGTGACCGGGCGCGATATCGAACGCGAACAACAACTGGCCTTGAGCTTTGATGCGACCACTGTTTTGTGGTCGGTCATTGGCAACACCGAGGAAGTTGGTCGCACCAGAGCCCGCCAGGAGATCCTCGAACTGCTCTGCGAGCAGCCGGAGGGGATGAGCCCGCCTGAGATCGCCCAAGCCCTGGAGAAGAATTATCACACGACGCGTTCGATTCTACGCAAGATGGAGGAAACAGGCGAGGTCACGCGACTTCATGGACGCTACCTCGTCTTCTCAGATAAGAAGAATCTTCAGGGGTATAGTATAGACAGCTATCGCAAGGGAACGATGATCGAAAGGAACACCTTGAGTCCCACCAGATGAAGGGTCTTGCCTCTGCTGGCGTGGATGGGAGTAATGACAATGAGAGCGCAGGTCAGAGTAATGAGACTGATTACACTGATTACGGCAATGATACTTGGGATGGTGCGCGTAATCAGTGTAATCAATTGCCCACTTCAGAACGACCGGTAGAAGTTCAAGACACGCCTCCTTATGAAGCAAACCAGGGCGCAGCAACAGTGCCAGTTGAATCTGCTCCCCTAAGGAGCCGGTGCCCCCATCATCCACGAGCGCGTATGGTGCGTTTCGACCCGGCTGGTCAGGCGTGGTGCGACCGCCTGGATTGTTGGGATTGCT
>Ga0070706_100003265_pt1 | contig 16036 bp, 8 predicted proteins | sample KBSK5501metaG_FD_65476 | JGI IMG/M metagenome (GOLD analysis project Ga0070706, IMG submission 65476) | Corn, switchgrass and miscanthus rhizosphere microbial communities from Kellogg Biological Station, Michigan, USA - KBS K5-50-1 metaG | ecosystem: Host-associated > Plants > Roots >...
TCCGGGGGGAAGACGGCGAATTCCTCGAGGACGTCGCCGAGCAGAGCCACCCCGATCAAGTAGTCCCGCAGGAAGACCCGCTCATCGTTGCCGTGCCGCCGAGACGCGTCGCCGATGTTCATCGGGATCGGCTGGTAGCCGTAAGTCGGGATCCCGCGCTCCCGAAGCAGGATCGAGGTCGTGTACCCGCCGAACGTCGGAACGGGCCCGAACGGCACGCCGGGAAAGTGCGCCTCGGTGACGCGCTGCAGCAGGTCCGTAAAGGCGGTTGGGTAGGGGCTCGACTTCGTCGATTCGCTCTCGACCGACGTCAAGACCCTGAGACCGAGCAACTGCGCCTGCCGAAGGATCGGCGCGATGTAGGGGTGCGGCGAGACGCCGGGGGGAACGGATACGACGACGAGGCGGCGAAAGGTCGCCGGACTATCGGGGTGGTGGTAGACCACGGACCAGTTGATGCGCGGCTCCAGGAACGAGCCGTAGCGGTCGGGCAGGATCGCGAGCTCGTCGGGGTTGCGCCGGACCCGATCGAGGTGGCGCAGCGGGTCGGTCAACGGCGAGAGCAGGTGGTTGGCGAGGAGATCGAACCCGGCGACGACCTGCGGGTCGGGAACGACCGGAGTCGCGGAAAGCCTCGGCCAGGCGTCGCTCAGGTGAGCCAGGGGCTGGTCGGCGTCGGACTCGAACTCCGCCAGCCCGTATCCGGCCTGCAGTGCCTCGATCCCCCAGTAGCGCACGTCGCGCAGGATGACCTCCGTCGTCCCTCCTTCGTTGACGACCTGTCGAACGCCGGCGAACCATTCGGGGCGGTGTTCGAGGAGCCAGCGCGCGCCCCACTTCTGCCCGATCTCCTCGTCCGCCTCCGCCAGAAAAAGAACGTCCGTCGCCGGCACGATCCCCCGCCGTTTGAGGTTTCGCACGGCCAGGGCTTCGGCGAGGCCGAGAGATTTCATGTCGTAAGAGCCGCGTCCGTACAGGTAGCCGCCCTTGATCTTGCCCTCGAAAGGCGGCGCCTCCTTCCAGAACTGCGGAAACGCATCCACGACGTCGATGTGGTTCAAGAGCAGCAGCGCGCCGTCGTGGCGGCGACCCTCGAGACGCGCGAGCACGTTGCAGCGGCGCGGCGCCGGACAAACCACTTCGACCGGGATGCCCGCGCAGTCGAAGAAGCGGCGCAGGAATTCGGCGCCTTCCTCCTCCCCTCGGGCGAGCCTCGTGTCGATGCGCACGTAGTCGCGAAGAAGGCGGATGGACTCCTCGCGAAGCCACTCTTCCGGAGGCCGCAGAATGTCCTGTCCGGGCGTCGGCTCCGCCGGCTTGCCGGCGCAGGCCGTCCACAGGAGCGGCAGCGCGCAGACCGCCGCCACGAGGCGTCTCACGATGGGATCCTCCGGCGCCCCTTCGAAACAGCCAGTCCGACGGCGATCATCCCGAAAAGGACGGGCCCCCAGCCCGAAAGCCCGAGGCCGGGGACGCGCTCCCGCCAGTCGATCCGGTGACGTCCGGCCGGGATGGGCACCGCGCAGAAGGCGAGCTGAGCCGGCGCCGCCTCGACCGGCGAGCCGTCCAGGAGGATCGCGCGGTACGGCCAGTGGGCGCGCAACACGAACAGCCAGGCGGGATCGGGAGCGTCGACTTCCAGGCGCAGGCGCTCCGCGCTCCTCTCCAGGATGCGCACCGCGCCGGCTCGAGCGGCACCAACCCGCGCGCGGCCGCTCTCGACGACGATGTCTCCGTCGCGCAGACTCGAGATCGTGTGGAGCGCCGCGAGCGCCCCCGGCGTCTCCGCCCAGCGACCGACGAGACGGATGTCGGGAAAGCTCCGACGATGCTCGTCCCAGTCCTGGAGCGCGTCGCCTCCGAACCGGACGTATCCGGCGACGGGTTTCTGGTCCTTGAAGCGGATGCCCCAGCGCAGCGCGAGGCTGCCGAAGAAGGATTCGGAGTCCTTGAACCCCGTCGCCATGCCCGAGAGCTGTCGGAGGCTCTCGACTCGCGACAGATCGCCGACGTCGAAGTCCTCGTTGATGACGGTTCCGCGGCCCCAGAGAGCCTGCGTGTGCTGCGTCCATGTCCGCCGGCTGAACTCCGAGAAGACCAGTGTGGAGTCCATCGCGGCGTCCCCCAGGCGCGACGGCCCGACGAAGAGGGACTCGCCCAGGGTTCGATACGAGCGGTCCGGATCCTCCCGCGCGATTCGTCGCGCGAAGGCCGTCGGCGCGAACACCTCCTCCTGAAGGAAGCTTCTGGCGATCCGCCGGTCGGCCGCGAGGGGGACGGCCGTCAGGAGCACGAGCGCGGCGATGAGCGGACCGCGGCGGGGACGCGCGAGCAGATCAATGGCGACGATCGTCGCCATCCACAGCAGACCGGCCTCGGCGAGCGAGCCCGAAAGGCTCGCCCTCGCGCGCGGAACGCCGAGGACCGGGTCGGCGCCGATCATCCCCACCGCCAGACGGGCGGAGGCGGCGGGGAACTCGGCGGCGGCCAGAGAGAGCAGAGTGAGAAGGACGCCGACGCCGAGCGTCCAGCGGCGCCGGACTTCTCCCCGCCGGAATTGGTCGACGGCGAGGCTGACGAGAACGGACAGCGCGAAGACGATGGCCACCGCGAGCTTCTCGGGGTTGCGCAACGGCAGCGGAGACCGAACGCCCGCGGACCAGCCCATGGGCAAGAGAGCCGGCGGCACCGCGATCGCCAGGGCGCCGAAGAGCAGCACCCGCGCGAAGCGTCCCCCGGGTTCACGGCTTCGCCAGGTCGAAGCCACCGCGACCACCGCCAGCGATCCGCAGAAGAGCGTGTTGAAAATGCCCAGCGAGTGTCCTCGGAACAGTGGCCATCCCCAGAGGGAGCCGTTGGTCATGTCCCATGAGGCGCCGAAGGGATATGGGACAACCAGCTCGAGCAGGCGCAGCGGGTGAATCGAAAAATGGATGGCGTCGGCGAGCTTGATGCCGAGCACCGCGCGGTTGGTGTGCGGAATCCAGAGCGCCGTCGCGAGAATCTGGGGAGCGGCGGCGAGCGCCCCGAGACCCACCGAGCCGCTCAGGAGAGCGAGCTCCTTCGGGCGAGCCGGAGCGGGACTCTCCAGCAGGATCCACAGAGCCGCGGCCCCGATCGCCAGGACGGAGGTGAAGACGTCAGCAGCCAGCAGGTCGAGCGCGAACAGGAGGCCGAGGACGAGGACGCGGCGCGCCGAAGCGGAGGAGGGCGATGCGGTCGCCCATACGATCCACGGCAGAAGCGCCATTCCGGGCTGGATGTGCGGGAAGAAGACCTCCGACACGGCGACGCCGGAGAAGGCGTATGTGGCTGCGCCGATCCAGCCCGCCGCGCGCGATCGGCCGGTCCGAAACGCGAGCGCGAGAACGCCGAGGCCGGCGAGCGCCCAGTGCAGCACCGGGAAGATGCGGGAGGACAGGGGGAACGGGAGGGGCGCGAGCAGGGCCCGCACGGGATACAGCGCGCCGGCGTTGGGGTTGGGCAGGAGAGGCCGGCCCCCCGAGATCTCGGCGGCCCAGACCGGCAGGCGCCCGCTGGCGTAGGCGTCGTGGATCGACTTCTCCATCGGAAGGTTGTAGGCGATCAGATCGCGGCCGCTGAAGTTGCGGCGCGTCAGGAGCGGATCCGCGTAGACGAGGAGGACGAGCGCCGCGAAGAGGATCCCGGGCCCGGCGCGGCGCAGGCGCGAGCTCACGCCGGCGAGCTCCCGGCCGGTTTCCGGCGCAGCAGCAGCAGAGCGGCCGCACCCGCGAAGATCACCGGCCCCCAGCGAGACGCGGCGAGGCCGGGCACCTCCTCGCGCCATTCGATCGTGTGCTCGCCCGCCGGAACCGGAATCGCCGAGAACGCCAGCTGCGCCGGAACGCATTCGACGTCTCGTCCGTCGATCCGGACCCTCCGGTGATTCCAGAATCCGCGGAGGACGAAGAGCCAAGTCGGGTCGGGGACGGAGGACCGGAGACGCATCAGCTCGGCGGTTCTTTCCATGAATCGAATCGCGCCCGGCCGTGCGACGCCGGACGCGGCGCGCCCGGTCTCGAGCACGACCTCCTCGGGACCCAGCCGCGGAAGCTCGTGGAGCGCCTCCACCGCTCCGCGCGCCTCGGCCCATCGACGGAGGAGCCGGACGTCCGGCGTCGCTGCCGGGTTCTCGTCCCAGTCTTCGAAGACTCCGCCCCCGAACCGCCGGTAACCGGGCAGAGGCGCTTGGTCGCGGAAGCGGATCCCGAACCGAAGAGCGACGGAGGAGAAGAAGGCCGCCGCGCCGGGCTCGGCCGCGGCGAGCACCGAGAGAGAGCGCAGGCTCTCGACGCGCGAGAAGTCGGCCCGGTCGGAATCCTCGTTGAACACCGTCCCGCGACCCCAGAGGACCTGCGTGTGGTCCTTCCACCGGCGCCGGGCCGATTCGGTTCCGAACGGACTCGCCCTCTCGGACTCGAGCTGCATCGGCGTCGCCGCGCGATACGACGCCTCGTCGATCGTGCGGTAGACGCCGCTCGGATCTCGCCGGAGAAGGGTCCGCGCGAAGGCGGTCGGCGGCAGCACGCTCCCCTCGTGCTCGGTCGGCGCGATCCTCCGGTTGGCCAGAATCGGGACGGCGGTCAGCACAACGAGCGAGGCGATCTCGCGCGCCCGTCCCGCCGCGGCGAAGAGGTCGAGCGCGAGAAGCGTCGCGAGCCACAGCAGCCCGGCTTCGGCGAGCGCCCCCGGAAGCTCTTCCGCGGCCTCGCTCGAGACGCCTGGGCCGGCGCCGACCGCGCGAATGGCCAGGCGAGCCGACGGAGCGGGGAACAGCTTCGCGGCGGCCGCGAGCGCGGCGAGCACGACGGCGACCGCGAGGAGCCACCGCGGCGGCCGAAGCCCGCGGAAATGATCGAGCGCCAACCCGGCGGCCAGTGCGAGCCCGAGAGTCATCGCCACGACGAACTTCTCCGGGTAGCGCAGCGGAATCCAGGACCGCGCGAGGCCCCAAGATCGGGGAGCCAGGCTCCCGACGGCCGCCAGCGCGAGGCCCGACGCGAAGAGCGCGAAGGCGAAGCGCGAGCCGGTCCGGCGCGAGCGCCGGACGACGGAGAGGCTCACGACTGCGAATGCTCCCGCGTAGACCGTCGCGTACAGGGTGCGGAAGACCCCTCGTCCCCAGACGCGATGGTCCTCGAGCGTCCACGTGTCACCGAAGGGATAAGGCACGACCAGCTCCAGCACCCGCCACGGCGACAGCGTGAAGCCGAGGACCTCTCGAAGCCGCATGCCGCCGACGACGCGCTGGGTCTGTGGAACGAGAAGCACCGTCGCCACGATCTGCGGCGCGGCGAGGAGCCCTCCGAGAACGAGGCCGGCGCCGAAGGCCGCGAGCTCCCTTCGGCGGTCGACTCGCTCGACTTCGAGCGCCATCCAGAGCAGCGCCGCCAGAAGCGCGATCGCGATCGCGAAGACGTCTCCCAGGAGAAACAGGAGTCCCCAGACGAGGCCGAGGGTCAACGCCTTTCGCCGGGGGTCCCGCCTCCGCACGAGCGCCCACAGCAGCCAGGGGTGCAGAGCCACGGCGGGGCCGAACGGCTGGTAGAACACCTGCGAGACCGAGACCCCCGAAAAGACGAAGGTGGCGGCGCCGATCCAGGCCGCCGACCGAGAGACGCGCAACGCGGAGAGAAGCATCCACATGCCGACGCCCGCCGACGCCCAGTGGAGGACCGGGAAGAGCCGCATGGCGGTCGGGAACGGCAGCCGCGACAGCAGCGGCCGGACGGGATAGAGCGCGCCCGCGTTCGGATTCGGGAGGATCGGCCGGCCTCCCGAGACGTCCTCGTTCCACACGGGAAGCCGGCCACGGCCGTAGGCGTCGTGGGTCGCCTTCTCCATCGGGAGGCCGTACGGCACGAGGTCTCGGCCCGAGAAGAGACGCCGCGTGAAGACGGGATCCGCGTAGACCAGGAACACCAGAGCGACGAAGAGGAGCGGAGGAAGGGCACGCCGCAGCAACGGCCGAGGGGTCATCGACTGTCGGGAATCCACTCGGTCGTTTAGGATAGAGCATCGAATTCCCCGCGCAAAGTCGGTCGAAGTCGAAGTTCGATCTCCCGCTGCTGCTCGTCGCCTTCTCGCTCGCCGCGCGCCTCGCGCTCCTGCTCGAGCGGCCGCCCTGGTTCGACGAGCTCTTCACGATTTGGGCCGCGCGCCGGCCGCTCGCGGACCTGATCGACGCGTTGCGATTCGATTCGGGACCGCCGGGCTTTTATCTGCTCGCGAAGCCGTTCGCGTTGCTCGCCGACCGGCTCGCGGAAGCCGACGCCCTGGTGCGCGTGCCGTCCTGGCTCGCGGCGGCGGCTCTCTTTCCGTTTGCCAGGACGCTGCCGAGGGGGCGGGCGCGCGCGGTCTGGATCGCCCTGGTGGCCTCCTCGACGCTGCTGAACCTCTATGCGGGCGAGGCCAGACCGTACGCGCTGCTGGCGCTGCTGTCGCTCTCGCTCTTCCTGCTGGCGAGCCGAGGCGACGAAACGCCCGGACGCCTCCTCGCGCTCCTCGCCGCATCCGCGGCGGCGCTCTACACCCACTATCTCGCCGCCTTCGTCGTCGGCGCGCTCATCGCGGTGAGCGCCGCCTCGCGCCGATGGCGATCGTGCGCGGCGCTCGTCGCGGGAGCGATCCTGTGGCTGCCCTGGCTTCCCGTGCTCGTCGGACAGCCGCGGGCGGCAACCGCCTGGATGCGAGAGTCGGCGGGCGCCTCGCTCGGCGGATTCCTCTCGGCGCTCGGCGGCGTCGGCCGAGTCCCCGCTCCTTTCGGCCCGCCCCTTCCCACCGCGCTCTTCTTTGCCGGGACCGGCGCCGGCGCGCTGCTCCTCGCGCTTCTCTTCCTGCGCGCGCGAGGCAACCGCGAGGTTCGCGACGCGCTCGGCTTCGTGCTGCTGGTCCTCGCAGGCGCGATGCTCGCCGGCGCGTGGCGGCCGGCCGCGTTCGCCGGGCGGACCGAGGTGGCCGTTCTTCCGGTGTGGGTCTGGGCGATCGCGCGTGCGGAGCCGGAGAGCCGCGTCTTCCGATGGGTTCCCACCGCGGCCGCCGGCCTGGGACTCCTCGCGACCGCGTGGTTCGTCGTTGCCCCGCATCCGCCCGCGACCTCGGTGGAGATCGCCTCGAACCTCTCCCGCGTGGCCGGCGAGGGGGACGTCGTGGTCGCCGGAGCCGGCTTCTATCTGCCGGCGCGGCTCGCGTCCGAGCGGCATCGCCTGGCCGCCACCGTGCGATCCCTACCGGACGATCTGGCCCGTCATCCCGGCTGGTTCATACCGGCTCTCCCGGGCGCCGAGGAGGAGCGTCGGCTCGAAGCGATCATGGGTGAGATTCGGCCGGGTCGGCGTCTCTTTCTGGTGATCCCGCCGGTCTACGCGACTCCGCGGCTCCGCCGCATGCTGGACGCTCCCGGGGGGCGGGCGCGGGTGCTGTTGCGCAGCCGGGACGCGCTCGCGATCCTCTGGGCTCCGGCGCCGCGGCCGGAGCCCCTCACGGGATCTTCTGAGCCTCCACCCAGCGCGTCGGCTCCGATCGCTCCCGACGCCCGCGCGCCGTCTCGGCCGTGAGCCAAAGCACGCCCGCCAGCCACGCTCCCAGCGAGGAGACGCGAACGGGCCAGGCGAGATCCAGGCTCCAGGCGGAGTGGAAGAGCGCCGCAGCGAGGGAGTAGAGGCCCAGACCCCAGGAGGGGTAGAGCGAGCCGACCGCGATCGGCCAGACGAGGTACTGGATTCCGTAGGTCGGAAGAAACGTCAGCATCGTCAGCCAGAGCAGAAGCGCGGCGCGCGGCAGCTCCTGGTCCCGCCCCTCGCGAATCGCCCAGATCACGGCCAGGACGAGCAGCGCCGAGAAGGCGAGCCTCGCGGCACCGGGCAGCTCGACGAACGCCAGGAGGGCGCCGGGCTTGGCGCCGCGCGCGCCGTAGACGAAGACGTTGTTCCAGATCCCTCGCCAGGAGCCGGCGAACGGCAGAAACGACGCCGCGAGCACCGCGTACGGGACCGCGATCCCGGCGTCCGAGAGGCCCGGGCGGCGCACCCGGCGCCAGAAGAGCAGCGTGTGAAAGGCCGTGACGTGCTTCACGAGAAGCGCGGCCGAGAGCCACGCGATCACTCGGGCGGGGCGGCGGACGATTCCGCCATCCAGCGCGGAGAGGATCGCCGCGAGCAGCAGCAGGATCGCCAGACCGTCGAACTGACCGTGAGCGCAGGAGGCGAGGACCGAGACCGGATTCGCGAAGAAGAGCAGCGCCGCGCCTCGCGCCGCATCCCCGTCGCGGCCCAGCCGGCACGCGATGCGGGAGAGGAGCAGCGCCGACGCGGCGTCCGAGCCGATCTGCAGAAGACCGAGGAGGAGAACGAAGAGGGAAAAGCTCGGCCTGGCGAGGGCCCAGAGGCCCGCGACGATGCAGGCCCAGACCGGGCTGTAGTTGTAACGCTCGGTCGCGGCGTACACGTTCTGCCCGGAGAGGGTCAGCTCGCCGACCATCCGAAAGGACTCGGAGTCGTAGTTGCCCCGAAATCCCGCGGCGATCGACAGCCGCAGGACCAGAACGAGCGCGAAGAGGATCAGAAACCCGCGGCGGTCCACGGCGGCTCCTCACGCCTCCTTGCGCGCGATCGCCAGGAGCGACATGCCGATCGGTGGCGGGTTCGTCTCCTCGCGCCGCAACAGCGGCAGGAGAAGCTTGAACGCCGCGAGCTGTCCCGAGGGCAGCACCCGTCGTCGGAGGATCTTCCCGTTCAAATACCAGCCCAGGATGCCCGGCCGGTTCAGAAACCGGCATTCCTCGAGCGCGAAGCCTGCCTCCCGAACCTTCCGCTCGAGCTCCGCCTTCTCGTAGCGGCGGAAGTGGTGCAGGTGCTCATCCAGGCTTCCGTAGAGCCGCGCGAGCGCGGGCACGATCACGACGAGCCGGCCGCCCGGTTGCAGGACCTCGTGCATGTCGGAGAGCGTCGCGGCATCGTTCTCGATGTGCTCGAGCACGTTCAGGCAGACGACCGTGTCGATCCGGAGCGCCCGGATCTCCTGGCGCTCGGCTGCGCCGAGGGGAAAACGATAGGAGGCGACCCGCACCGACTCTTCGTCGCGAAACGCTCCGCGCAGGTACTCGAGCGCGATGGGATCGAGATCCGAGGCCACGACCAGCTCGCGGTCGGTGAGGTGCCGGGTCATGTTGCCGAAGCCCGCACCGATCTCGAGCACGCGGGCGCCCAGCGCGCCGCGGAATCGGTCGGCGAGCCAGCGGTTGTAGGGCTCGAGCCGCGCCATCCGCGCCAGCGTCACGTGACCCACGTTCTTCGGGTCCTCGGTCTCGCGCATCGCGTGGCGCAGGATCGTCCCGAGCGCGGAGAGGGCGTCTCTCCAGCCGATCTTCTTCCCCTCCTCGTAAGTGCGCCCGTAGTAGGAGATCGGCACCTCGAAGACGCGGTAACCCCTCCGCGCGACCTTCGCCGTGATCTCCGGCTCGATGCCGAAGCGGCGCGATTCGATCTTCATCGACTGGACGACTTCGCGGCGGAACATCTTGTAGCAGGTCTCCATGTCGGTCAGGTTCAGGTTGGTGAACATGTTGGAGACGAGCGTCAAGAACCGGTTCCCGACCGTGTGCCAGAAGTAGAGGACGCGCCGCGCGCCTCCACCCAGAAAACGGGAGCCGTACACGACGTCCGCGTGCCCGGTCTCGATCGGCGCCAGAAGCTTGAGGTACTCCATCGGGTCGTACTCGAGGTCCGCGTCCTGCACGACGACGACGTCTCCCTGCGCGTAGCGGAAGCCGACCGAGACGGCGGCCCCCTTCCCCTGATTCGCCGGCTGGAGGAAGACCCGTACGCCGTCGCGTCCGTCGAGCTCGCGGAGGAGATCCCGGGTTCCGTCGGTCGACCCGTCGTCGACGATCAGAATCTCCTTCTCGATGGGGACCTCCTGGACACGCCGCACGATCTCTCGAACGGTTCTGGACTCGTTGTAGACCGGCATCACGACCGAGAGCTTCACGGCGCTCCCCCGGAGGCAGGCTCGTACAGCGCGATCGAGTAGCCGATCCGGCCGGCCGGCCGCCAGCGCGTCGCGAGGTCCCGACGCAGCGCCTGGAGCGCGGCGGCGACCTGCCGGGCGCCGTGGTAGGCGTAGAACTCGGGGCCCTCGGCGAGATGGAAGACGGAGATCGCGACGAAGCGGCCCCGGACCCGCGGGTCCGCCGAAAAATCGGGGACGCCGGTCCGATAGAGGACATCGTCCCCGCCGAAGTACACGACCGTGGGATCCGAAACGCGGCGGCGCTCGATCTCCCGCGCCAGGCGCCGCAGGTCGAGGCCCCAGTCCACGTTGGAGTCCGACAGGATCTCGCGGCCGCGCTCCGGCCCGCCGACGAACGGGTTGAAGTACGACAGCTCGTGCGGGTGGATCCGGGCGAGCTCGACCGCGGAAACGAGAGGGAGCAGCCAGAGGGCCGCGACCAATGCACCGTTGCCGATTGGCGACGGGTGCGGGCCGATTGCCCCCGTCTGGACGCGCCGGAACAGGCCGGCGGCGGCCATCGCGAGCAAGGGATAGACCGGAAGCAGGTGCCGGATGCCGATATTGTAGGACGAGCCGATCGAGGCCAGGAGCAACACCGCACCGGGAAGCAGGAAGACGACCGCTTCCTCTCGTGCACCGCGCCCCGCGGCGACGAGCTGCGCCGCGAGCAGCGCGAGGACGAGCAGGAACGCGATCGTGCTCTTGGCGAGAAGCGCCACGAAGAAATAGGAGGGGAATCCCTCGACCGACACGCGCCCGTTCAAGAAGTTGACTCCGCCGCCGGCGGCGTTCTGCCGCGCCACGGAGGCGAGGCCGCCGAGGTAGTGCGCAAACGGACGCGAGATCGACGCGAGGCTCTCGATCGCGCGGGAGAGCCTCGGAGCGCCGCGTTCTCCGACCATCTCGTGGATGACCTGCTTCTGCTCGCCGGGATCCATCCTCGACGTGACGGCCGAATAGACCGCAAGCACGACGAGCAGGGCCCCGCAGACGACGCCCAGCCAGGCGGCGAGCGCACGCGCGGTTGCCCGGCCGGGGGTCGCGCCCCCCCGCGCGAGCAGCAGCGCCTGGAGCAGCAGGATCGGCAGAAGGTAGACGCAGGAGAACTTCGTCGCCAGCGCGAGACCCAGCACGAGAGCTGCCACGGCGATGCGGAGGGGCGCCGGATCACGCCACGCGCGGTCCCAGGCGAGCACCGCGGCCAAAAACCCGAGCGCCGCACCGAGGTCGGTGTGGACCACGCCCGCGTGCGCATTCAGGTTCGGATCGAACGACACGAGCGCGGTGGCGAAGAGAGCGGCACCGTCCCCGAAGCGAGCGCGCGCCGCGAAGAAGACCGTCAGGAGCAGGGCCGCGTAGACGAGGAGGAAGGGCGCGCGGGCGGCGGCGGCGATCGCGTCGGGCGAGACGACGTTCTCGAAGAGAAAGGCGTGGCCGTAGGAGATGAAGCGGTTGCCCATCGGAATCTGTCGGGGCGGCTGCGGCACCGGCAGCCTCTTCAGCGCCAGTCCGGCGAGCGCCTTCATCAGCGGCGGGTGCTCGATGTTCACGATCGCCGTGCGGCCGAACACCTCGAGGTAGCCCGAGAGGATGTGGATCGGCTCGTCCGCCGAGAGCGAGTCCTCGCGCGTGTGATCGCGCACGAGGAAGAGCGCGAGCGCCGAAAGCCCGATCGCCGCGGCGACCGCGATCCGGGACCTCAACGCGAGCGGCTCGCGAAGACCGCGTAGCGAGCCAGCGCCGAGAGCGCCGCGAAACCGTCCTTGAGACGGATCTTCTTCCCCTCGGCGCGTGACCGGCCGAAGTAGGAGACGGGCACCTCGAAGACGCGGAACCCGCCCCGCGCGATCTTCGCCGTGATCTCCGCGTCCACCCCGAATCCGCGGGAGGTCAGGTTCAGGGCCGGGACCACGCGCCGGTGGAACGCCTTGTAGCAGGTCGCCATGTCGGAGAGGTTCAGGCCCGTGACCATGTTCGAGATCAGCGTCAGCAGCCGGTTGCCCTGCTGGTGCCAGAAGTTCTGGACGCGGTGCTCGGAGCTGCCCACGAATCGTGACCCGAACACGACGTCCGCGCGGCCGGACTCGATCGGCCCGAGCAGCAGCGGATACTCGGATGGGTCGTACTCGAGGTCTGCGTCCTGAATGATCAGCACGTCGCCCCGAGCAGCCTCCAGGGCCGTCTTGACCGCCCGTCCCTTGCCGAGGTTCCTCGCGTGAAGCATCACGCGCACACCGGCCTTCCCGTCCCAGGCGGCGAGCTTTTCTCGCGTTCCGTCGATCGAGCCGTCGTCCACCACGACGATCTCTTTCTCGGTCCGCTCCTTCGAGACGAGCCGGAGAATCTCGTCGATCGTCTGTGCCTCGTTGTAGACGGGGATCAGGACGGACAGCTTCACGGCTTGGAGGAATGATATGGGAGTCCCGATCCGGGATCGGCACTCGCCGTCGAACGTCTCCCGAGAACGACGGCCCACTCGCGCCCCCACGGGTCAACGACGTGCTCGACGATCCGCTCATTCGGCGCGCGGCCCTCGGCCGAACGAGCCAGCCGCACGAGCCTGCCGGCGTCGTCGCGCGCGAGAGGGCCTCCGGCTGCGTCGCGAGCCTCCGGGTCCAGGCGATGGCGCGTGACGGTGTCGATCGTGAATCGAGCCGTATTTCCCTCGAGATCCGAGCCGACCTCGACGCGGCCGTACGGTGCCCATCGGACCGCCGCGCGCCCGATCAGGGTGTGCGGACCCCGAAAGGCGTCGAACGTCTGTGGCGAGCCGGCCCAGCGGAACGCGTCCCGGATCCCCCAGGCGGCCCCGATCGCCAGCGTCCCAACGGCGGCGAGCGCGCAGGCGCGCCGGACGGCGGGCGGGCAGAGCCCGACGAGCAGCAGGGTCCCGGCGGCGACCCCCACGGCCGCCAGGGTCGTCAAGTGGAGGAACCGATAGCCGTTCGGATGCCCCGCCATCCCCCACTGAAACGACGCGGCGGTCGCCGCGCTCGCCTGAGCGAGCAGGAGAGCCGACAGCTCGTCGCGGGGACGCAGGAGGCATCGGCCGAGAATCGCCGCGAAGGGAATGCCGAAGATCCACCCGAGCCTCGATCTTCCCGGGATGTCGTGCCGCGCGACCGGATCCGGCACGAACCAGGGGGCCGCCAGCGAATCGGCGAGCACGGACAGCGCGGGCAGTCCCGAGCGCCAGACGCGGACGTCTCGGAGCCAGTTCGCGTCCGCCGCGCGGCTGAAGTAGGGGCCGGCGCGGCCCGAGCGGAGCGCGAGAATGGGAACGCAGAGCGCGAGGAATCCGCCGAGGAACGCGCCGGCGAGCGCGAGCCGCCTCCGCGGAGGCATGCGGTCTTCCCGGGGCCACAGGGCGAAGAGGGCCAGCGCCGCGGCGACGATCCAGGCCCCGAGGTACACGTGCGCCCCGATCCCTCCGACCGCGCCGGCCGCCACGGCGGTCGGCACGCTCCCGCGGCGGCGCGCGCGCAGCAGGATCAGGGCCGCCAGATCGGCGATGGGGACCAGCGCCATCGCGTTCCATCCCCAGCGCGAGAAGATGACGTGCCACCGGAGCCCCGCGAGAACGAGGAGCGTCAACGTCGCCCCGCCGCGCGGAAGGAGGGCGCGCCCGAGACACGCGCCCGTGATGAGCGAGAGGACGCCCGCGGCCGCGGAGGGGAACCGGATCCCCTCGACCGTCACTCCGAACACCTTGAGCGAGACGCGATAGAGCTCGAGATACGCCACCCCGCTCATGGCGTGAATCGGGCGATCGATCGCGAGAACGCGGATGGCGTCGTGGAAGTCGCTCCACGCTCCCCGCAACCCGAGAGCGGGCGCGATCGGGACGAGCTCGTCCACCCACAGAACGGGGGGAAGACGATCCAGCCACAGAAAACGCGCCAACGCGCCCGCCGCGAGCGCCGCGCCGCCGATCGGCACCAGCGCAAGCCGGGACAGAGGAAGGGCCGGCAGGTCGCCCGCCAGCGCTCGCGCCCCGCTCCAGCGAGACAGCGCCGCCGCCGTCAAGCCGCCGGCGATGGTGGCGGCGGCCAACACGGCGAGGCCGAGAGCCAGCCGAGGGATCGCCCAGGAAGGCTCCGGATCGAAGAGGAGCTCGGGACGCAGGAAACGCGCGAGCGCCACGGCGACCACGAAAGCGACGAGCACGCCGCCGATCGCAGCGCTGCGCGCGCGCTGGCGAGCGGCAACGGCGTCCCTCGGCGCAGGAAGCGGCGCGCGGACGACCGCGTTACCGGCCGCCGGCCTCACACCACCGCGTCCGACCTGGAATTTGCTGCGCAAGACGTATTTTCGCACACGCGGATCCAAGCGGACGCGCTGGTCCGCCGTCGATCGGCATAATGGGTCCAGTGCCTCGGCGAAACGGAGTGTTTCTCGTCGGCCTCACCGCCGCGATCGCGCTCGGCGTCGGGCTGCGCCTTCACACGCGCGAACAGGCGACGGCCGGGGGGCGCGTTCGACCGCTCGACTCGGACTCGGCTTATCACTTGCGGCGCGCGCGCTTCGCGTCGGCGAGCTTTCCCCGCACGATTCTCTTCGATCCGTTGATGAACTTTCCCGACGGCGGGATGGCGATCTGGCCGCCGCTCTTCGACCTCGCGCTCGCCGCGCCCGCGCGGCTCTCGCACGGCGCGGAAGCCTCCGCGGAACAGGTCGAGCGCGCGGCGGCCTGGGTGCCGGTCGCGCTGGCCGCCGGCGCCATCGCGCTCGCGGGCGGATTGGGCCGGATCCTGTTCGGGAGCGGGGCGGGGGCCGCGGCCGCGCTCTTCCTCGCGCTCTGCCCGGCGCACGTCCTGTGGACCCAGTACGCGCACACGGATCAGCACGTCGCGGAGTCGTTCTGCGGGCTGCTCGCCCTGCTGCTCTTCCTGAGGAGCCGCCGCGATCCCGGTCGAGCAGGCCATCGCGCGCGCGAAGTCGCCGCGGGCCTCGCGCTGGCGCTCGCGGTCTTGACCTGGCAGGGCGCTATCTACTGGGGAGCGATCTTCGCGCTCTCGCTTCTGGTGGAGTCGCTTCGGACGCGGCGGTCCGTCTTCGGCGCCGCGATCTGGACCCTCGGCCTTCCTGCCACGATCGCCGGAGCGGCGACCGTCGCCTGGCTCGGGTGGCTCCGCCCCTCGCTGACGTACGTCTCCTTCGGCTTCTTCCAGCCCCTCTTCCTGGCGGCTCTGGCGGGCGGCACGATCGCGGCGGACACGGTCGTCCGGGCGCTCCGCCGGCAGCTGACCCGCCGCGACCTCGCTCCGCGCGCGATGGCTCTCGCGGCGGTCGCGGCGGCCACTCTCCCCTTCGCCCTCCCACTCTCCGTCGGCCTCCTCAACGGGGTCGGCTACGTCGCCCGATCCACGCACGAGGTCATCGGAGCCGGAGGGTACGTCTCCTATCCGAAGGAGTGGCTCGGGGGCATCTTCGAGGCGAGGCCGCTTCTGGCGGACGGGCCGGGTTTGGCGCTTGTCCAGCTCTCGGCGGCGTTCCTCCTCTCGCCTCTGGTCGTGCTCGTCTGGGCCGTTCGAACGCGCCGAGGCGTTCGTCCCGGACTCCACGCGGCGCTCGCCGTCTGGGGGGCGGTGACGATCTTCCTGGCGCTCGAGCAACGGCTGAACGTCTATTACGCGGCGCCGCTCGCGGCGCTCGCCTCGATCGAGATCGCTCGGGGCGTCGCGGCTCGGATCCGCCGGCGGTTGCCCCCTGGCCGACGCCTCCCGGCCGGCGTGCTCACCGCCGGCCTCGGCCTGGCGCTCGCCCTGCCGATGGTCCGCGGTCTCACGCAGGAGCTTACGACGCGCTACGCGCCCGGCTCCGACCTGTTCGAAACCCTCGACCGCATGCGCTCGGAGCTGCCGCGCGCGATCGATGCCTACGATCCTCGCCTTCTGGGGCCGCCGCCGTTTCCTCCGGAGCTGTCGCGGGCCTCCACCGTCCTGGCCCCATGGTCGCTCGGCCACTTCCTCCTCTACGGAGCCGAGCAGCCGGTGGTGGCCAA
>Ga0070706_100003267_pt1 | contig 16030 bp, 18 predicted proteins | sample KBSK5501metaG_FD_65476 | JGI IMG/M metagenome (GOLD analysis project Ga0070706, IMG submission 65476) | Corn, switchgrass and miscanthus rhizosphere microbial communities from Kellogg Biological Station, Michigan, USA - KBS K5-50-1 metaG | ecosystem: Host-associated > Plants > Roots >...
GCTCCTTTCGATCAAGACTCAATTCTGGAGTTTCAAGTACTCACGTCGGGTTACAACGCAGAGTTCGGACACGGGTCGGGCGGAGTAGAAACGTCGTGACTAAGGGGGGGACCAGCCAATGGCACGGCCTACTATCCGCTTTTCATCGCAACAGTGCGGTCGATTCCTCCGATGTCTCGGGAAAGAGGACACCCTTCTTGTTGCGTTGGGAGCCCAGCGTGAATGTAGGCGGCCCAATTCTGCACGACCGCGTTTTCGTTTTCGGTTCCTTGGAGCGTGTTCGCGAAAGCCGCCAGCTGAACTTCAACTTTCCACCGAATACACCGGACTTCCTGCAAGTCCGCGAAGAGACTTTCGACCAGCACAACCAGATCTTCGAAACTCGCGGCTTTCTCAAACTCGACGAACAACTGGGACGGCACCACGTGACCGAACAAATGAACCTGATCAATGCTCATGTGACGAACTTCCTTCCACTTTCGGAAGCGGTCAACCTGCCTTCCACTCGAACCGATTCCGACTCGCGGCATCTCATGTTGGGCTTCCACGACACCGCAACTTTCGGCAACCAGGGGAACCCGTGGTTGCTGAGCGCCTATGTGCAATATCGGGGCGAACCGTTCGCCGGGAGAGCTGCACACCCCGAAGCCAGCCCGGCCACGACGTTGTTCAATATGTTCAGTGGGTTGAACACCGGCCGACTGACCGGTGATCTGGGGCAAGTAAAGTTCGGGGCGGGTTTCACGCCGCTGCTGCTCCAGCCGCGATACACTTCGACCGGTGCTCACTTCGGCAAGGTAGTGCAAAGGCACGAGATCAAGTTTGGCTGGGACTTCCAGCACGCCCATGTGGACGGTAGGGAAGGAGGCAATCTTCTCAATCAACTATTCGCCACGACTTCTGACTTTGGTCAATTCGGGCCAGTCAACTCGGGGGTCTATGTCCTGACAACGGTGGCTGGGCCAACGCAACAGGACAATCTGATTCGTTTGCGCAACAACTACGACGGATTGTTCGTCCAGGATGACTGGAAAGTTGAAAAGACTTTGACTCTGAACCTCGGCATGCGCTGGGACTATGATTCCCGCTTTCCCAATCGCACCAATTTCTCTCCGCGCCTCGGGCTCGCCTGGTCGCCAACTCCCAAGACCGTCCTCAGCGCAAGTTGGGGAATTTTCTCTGACAACTTCCGCATTGGGCTGGCACGCGACATTCCCGGCTTCGGTGGCGCAAACCTCTTCCGCGATCAAACCATCTCTTTTCCGCGATTGTTCTATGGCGATCCATCAATCCTTCCACAACTATTCGGATTGTGCCCCTCGCCGGTCCTGACCGATGCCCAGATTGCAGCGTCCGGTGCCACCTGTTCTACTCCCGGTCTGCCCTTTTTCGGGGTCGATCATTTAAACAGTGTGGTCGCATCGGGCCACACTGCAATCCCGCTCAACGCGGTCGTCAGTGAGAGCAATGTGCAAGCCTTGAGCGGCCTCAGTGCGCAGCAATTTGCGGACGCAGCCAGTGCCGCGGTGAGCGAGCAGCCAGGATTCTTCTTCTGGGGTGGCTTTGGCGACCTGACGATGAACTTTCCCGTTCCGCAAATTTTTTTGATTCCGATCACCGTGGATTCAGGTTTCAAGACGCCATACACTCGCGGTTTTCGTTTCGGCGTGCAAAGGGAGATCACCAGCAACAGCGTGATTCAGGCCGACTACTACCATCGCGACATACGCAACATGCTCGGTGTGAGGACCACGAATCTGGCCTTTGTAGCGCGCATACCGGGCCATGCCGGCGAGCTCCAGCCCGGTACGGGTACCCGGCCCATCCTCAGCTATGGTCCGTGGTATCAGGGCCGGTATGACGGTATCAGCGTCGGGATCCGCAAGCGCATGAGCAAACGGTTCACTACCGAAGCCTTCTACACCTGGACCAATACCATCGATAACGCCCTGCACTCCAGCTTTATTAGCGAAGTGCAGACCGGTCTGGGAGCAGGCTTCCTTGGGGGAAAAGGGCCCACGGACACTTTTATTGGCGTCCCACCGGTTGTCTCTGATGCGGTGAACGGCAAGACCAACGCAAATGGCCCATTCATTGCGAGCAACGGCAACCCGGTGCCGCAAGCCGGGAAATTCTATAAGGGAACGAACCTCGATCGCGGTCCTTCAGATCTGGCCCTGAATCATACCCTGCTGCTGAACGGAATCGTGCAACTTCCCTGGCAATTTGAAATCAGCGGTATTGTGCGCGTACAGAGCGGATTCCATTACGCGGACTCTGCCCTCGTACCGGCCGACGTAGACGGAGATGGTCTTCGCAACGGCGTAGACTTTCTCACCGGCCGCAACCATTTTCAGGCGCCAGGCTATGCCAACCTGGACACCCGTTTCGCCAAACACTTTGTCATCGCGGAGAGGGTGCGCATACAAGCAGTGTTCGAGTTCTTCAATTTGCTGAATCGAGCCAATCCGGCCGCAGTGGAAGAGTTCCAGAACGTGCCCTCTACTCCCCTTGGCGAGCCGCTGCAATCCCTCCCGGGACGTGAAGGGCAAGCGGGGTTGCGAATTGAGTTCTAGCTCAAATATCAGCGGAAAGAAGAGGGCTGGATTTAAGCTAGTCGTGGTCTTCGCAGCCCTTTGCGGCACTGCCGTCTTGGCCTACATGGCTGGGATTCGCCAGACCAACGCTAATATCGAGGACCACCAGAAGACGTACGAAATCAAGCTTGGCAAGCAAGAGCTTCACGTCACAGCAGGTGTGCTGGGCCTGGCCGTGATTTTGGGGCTTACCCTCTTGCTGGCAACATCGGTCCTTGAGGAAGTAAAAAAGCTCACGCCGACCTGGAGCACCGGGTCGTGGAACGCACCCGTGAGCTCGATGCAGCTAACAAGGAATTGGAAGCCTTTTCCTATTCCATCTCTCACGATCTACGAGCCCCACTGCGCGCGATTGACGGGTTTAGTAAGGCAATTCTGGACGACTACGCCGAGAAGTTGGACCAGCAAGCCTGTGTCTACCTTCAAAGGGTCCGGGCAGGAATTCAGAAAATGTCAGGGCTTATTGACGATCTGCTGAGCCTTTCACGCATCAGCCGTGGGGCGTTGCGGAAAGAGGCGATCAATCTGACAGCGCTGGCACGGGATGTGGTCGCCGAACTGCAGGAGGGGGAACCTTCACGTAAGGTTGCTGTCGAGATTGCCAACGGACTCACCGCACGAGGGGACCCGCGACTAACGACGATTGTCCTCACGAACCTGCTCGGAAACGCTTGGAAGTACACCGCAAAGCGGCCAGAGAGCCAGATCGCATTTGGGCAGGAAAACAATGGAAACGAGACCGTCTTTTACGTTCGCGACAACGGCCCCGGGTTCGACATGGCGGACGCCGACAAGCTCTTCGCCCCGTTTCAGAGACTGCACCGGAATTCTGAGTTTGAGGGAACTGGGATCGGCCTGGCGACGGTACAGCGGATTGTCTCGCGACAAGGTGGGCGTGTCTGGGCCAAGGCGGCCGTGAACCAAGGCGCAACTTTCTTTTTCACACTCGGAGAAATGCGATGATGATGAATGAGCCGACGATCCTGCTTGTAGAGGATAACGACGATGACGCCGCCCTGACCGTTATGGCGTTTCATCGTGCGAAAATCACAAATCGGCTGATTCGTGCGCGTGATGGCGTCCAGGCCCTCGACTATCTGTTTTGTCGCGGCGAATATGCAGCAAGGGACGCGTGTGACCTCCCAGCCGTGACGCTACTTGATCTCAATCTCCCTAACGTCAGTGGCCTGGAAGTTCTCAAAGCAATTCGAGCGGATGAACGCACCAAGCATCTTCCTATCATCGTTCTTACCTCTTCAAACGAGGACAAAGATCGACTCGGAGCATACGATCACTTCGCCAACAGCTACGTGGTCAAGCCTGTGGATTATGACCGATTTGTAGCCGCGGCCCAGCAGCTCTGCTTTTACTGGATGGTGCTAAACGCGCCTCCGCCTCGGAAGGAACCATAACCCAGGTCTCTCCGCACATCTTCATCGCTTTGCAATCTGCAGAACGCGGCGAACCTGTCCGACGGCGGCTGGATCACGATGCTGCAGAAACCACCGGCGTCATCGACTATTTTCAAGCCGTGGAGATCTGCACCACTGCACGCGGCCGTGCCGGAACCAGAAATGTGAGCCGCAATCCTTCAGACGCCAGATGGAGGGATGGAGAGTGGCGGTTCCGTCTTCATGGTGGGTCACGCGCCAAGCACGGGCGTTCGTCGGTCAGAAGATTCATTTGCAGAATTCGCTTGCAGCCGCAGGACATATCATCGCGGCCTGTTCGAGAAAACCGTCGTCCTGCGGCGAAAACTACCGGCGGCTGCCGTTCATCTCGGGACTGACGATCATTGGCGCGCATGAAAACGAGTCGCCACAGCAAAGCTATCGTCGCCTCGCGGAACAGTTGCGCCGTTTCGGATCGGACCCCGTGACGGATGCGAAGGAATTGTGGCGGCGAATGGTGTTCAACATTCTCTGCAACAACAACGATGATCATCTGAGAAATCACGATTTCCTGTGGGACGGGAAGGGATGGCGTTTGTCTCCGGCTTACGACATCGTGCCCGCTCCGCAGGTCTGGCTTGAGCGGGACCTTGCGATCGGTGTCGGGCGGAACGGCCGTCAGGCGACTCTGCGTAATGCGTTGAGTGACGTTGCCAGCTTCGGGCTGTCGCGACATGCAGCAGACGGTGAAAAATGCCTGGGAGGATCTCTTCAGGCGCCATGGCTCCACGCCCGCCGAAATCGAGCGCCGGCGCCCCTGCTTCGTCGCCGGTGACGAGCCGCTTGAGAATGAAAACGACGAAGGGGTCTGAGCCGGTATTTCAGTTGAACTAGCCTTACCCTTTTGGGGGAACAGCCAAGTTTCCGGAGCACGCAGACGAAACGTCTCCGCGGGACCTGAGTGGGCAGCTCGGGCATCAGTTAGACGTTAAGACGCAGCGGTCTTCAACGCAAAACGACGCCGACGTGTCGTTAGTTCGTTGAAGAAGCCAAAACGCATCGGCGGGGATGGAGTGAAAAATCGCGAAGAAGACTCCCACGCCGGGAGGAGGTCCCATGGCGTACTTCAAGGTTCTCATCGAAGTCTGGTGCGATTGGGATCCGAGCAAGAGCGAACTGAAAGAAATTGTCGGACATGTTGTGCTTCGCGAGGGAGCTATTTGTACTTTTCAGGAGGTCATCAGGATTGTCGACCGTCCGCAAGAAATCGAGAATGATGCAGCAATGAGCTTCTTTGGGGGAGAAGAGGGCGATGCCGACGAAAGTCAGGGATAGGCTCGATTGCCCAATATATATAAAAGGCCCCGGATCGTGCCCAGGAGAATTCCTCATTCTCTGCTCGGTGGCGTGTGGGTAAATCAGGCGGTAGCGGTTCGAAATTTCTTGACTGCAATTTCCCCTTCGGCGCGGAGCCAGTCTTCCACCTCGTGACCGTCTTCGCAGCCGCGCGCCTGGTAAAGTTCGTACGCACGTAGACGGATCTGGTGCTCGAGCTCTTGTTGATCGCTTGTCACCGCCGTCGGCGGTTTTTTCGTACGGTCCGTGCTCATGGTGTGCCCCTCTCGGCGCAAACCTACGCCTGAACCCCTCCCGGGTCAATTCCCTAAGATTGGTGCAGTGAAAAGCGTAAACTGCGCTAGGGCCGTGAGGGGAGAAATGAAACAGCAAATTGTTCACACCCTCGAGAAATACTTGTTCAACCCGCCGAGGCGTCCCGTTCTTTGGTGGAGGATGCAACGCCAGTGAGGGTGATAGATATTGCCACCCCTATATCCCACTCCGCCGATGACGGCAACAAATCTGGTCCACACTACAACTTTCCAGAGCCGCAGACCTCCCTTCCAGCGTACCCAGATATCGAAGTTTTGCAAAGGCATGGGCCATGGAGCATAGGTTGAATTGCTGGATCGCCGGCGCGTCATCCGCGTGTGTGCGTGAAACCAGCCGAGGGGCCTTCGCGCTCGCTGGCACGCCAGCGCGGCGTACGTGCTCTCGGACTATGATCCGTGCGAGCGGCAGCACAGGCTCGCCGATCAGGTGCCATCGAGCGTCGCGAATGCGAATCGAGAAGGCGCGATGCACCAAGCTCCCTTTTGAACATACGCCGCCCAAGTACTGCTGCTGCTCCGCCGGGCAGCGCTGCTTCAAAGGGTCAGGACGTGGCGAGTGAGCCATTATGCCGCCCTCGCACGGTCCCTGCGGGTGAAAGCTGGTGTCCTGTACCATCTGCCATTGCGATATTGATACCACGCTGCCTCAGTGAAGCAGCAGACAGCTAAGGGAATCTAAGCTGTGGAGGATTTGACATGAAAAGCTGCGTTCTACTCACCGTTTTGATAATTGTCGTCTGCTGTGGGATCGGCACAGCACAGGAGTGCCAGATTGGGTGTCAAAGCAAGATCGACACCTTGAAAGACGAAGTGGCCGCCCTCGATAGGGCGCTTGCCCAGCAGGTGCCTTACCTGGAGAAATTTAACCTGACTCCCGCGCAACGAGACCCTTCGCACAGTCCGTTCGCGGAGCAGGCGCTTCCTAATTACCTGAATGTTCTTCTGGTTCACATAACGCTGGATGATAAGCAGACTGCTGTGTTGCTCCCCAGTGCGAATCCGGCCCCTAACCCACCGAGCTACGCTCCCAATCAGGCCATTTTTTCGTCTGGCTGTCGCAACTCCGCTAGTAGCTCTGCTTCAGCAAAGGTGGATGTGTATCTCGGCCTATTGCGCCAAGATGCTTCTGGCAAAGATGTTTTCGGTGTAAGAGTGACCGTCAAAGGTTGTAACGCCGCGAGCGGGCAAATACCAGTCCAGATTAGTGTTCTGTCGAAATTATAAGGGGCTCGGGATGGCGAAATCTATTTTGGCTCTGAGCTTAAGTGCATCCTTCTGCACTGTGTGGTTCGCTGCAACATTTGCCTCTCGGGGCTGAACCGTTTTCTCAGTCTGAACTAAGTACCTGGCCCCCTTACCCTAGTGGAGGACATCATGAAGCTCATGTCCGGGCCACCTTCCGGAGCGCCGGAGCGGGAGGTGTAGGCTGCGCTCCTAATTGAAGGCATCTCTCACCATTCGACTCTGCACCAACAATAAAGAAACGGCTGGACGGTGCCGAGCGGTGTGCGATGCAATTCCTCCGAGCTCTCCAGCGAGCCGAAACGCACGCCAAATCCGGAATGTAAGTGTTCCCATAATCTTTGTGATTCAGTCGCCAAGATTTTTGCAATTTGTGGGCGAGTTTGTGACACAATCATCCCAAGAGGTAACCCTCATGTACGTGCGGCTAGCCTTCTGGACTGTGTCCATGGCGTATACTTCCGTCCTCTTGTCCCGCGGCACCGGTGGATCCTCACCCGGCGTCATGATCACCGCAGCATTGCTCGGAGCCGCAATCGGGTTTGGCCTCGGCGGGATGTTCGTCAATCGACGTACGCGCAAGCGAGGCTGAGCGCAGTTTGCTCATTGCCCTTCCATTGCACAGTAAGAAGCACACAGCCGGAAGCCAGCCTGCGCGGCATAAGGACCAATATCCTGACCGCCTCTGAAACTAACTGAACCGTCATCACCTGAGCTCTGTCTGGCACATGGCTTGCAATCAACCTCTGCGGCAACGGTTTTCAAAACCACTGCGAAAAGTTAGAGAGTTCGAGACGGCCCGGCGAAACTGAAGCAGCAACAGCGGTTGACGACAAAGGCTGGATCCTGCTCGACAACTATTCTGTTCGGATCGAGGAAAGGGCCTTCGGAACCGACCGTAAGCATGGGAGAAGCTCGACCCGTCACGGTGGGAGAATGCTCACCGTGCTAGTCGAAACATTGAGGTTGGGGATGTACGACTTGGGGATGAATGCACTTGCCGTCCGCGCCAAGCGCGGTGATTCTGTCGGGAAAGAAAGCGGGTTTTACGAGTTGCAGGCTGTCACGGGAGCAGTCGCTGCACTGTATCAGCAACTCATCGTTGGTGCGCTTGCAGCCATGACGAACAACGGGCTGCCGCCGCTCATGCTAGTCAGCCCGAATGGGCAGCCCACATCCGTGTATATCCCAACTTCCAATGGCACTCATCCCGATGGCACACCCTTTGCTGACTTTTCGCCGGAGGGACCGCCGATTGTGGATTCGGACGGATCGGCCTACATAGAATATGAGGTTCGCTATGTCACGTACCCACCGAAGGTCCTGCAAGCGGTGCTCTATCTTTTGAAGATCGCGCCGAATGGTTCACGCTCCGACATCACCCTGAACTCTACAACGGAGGACACGAACCTGATGCCTGGTCGAATCATCCCTGATGGGCAAGGAGGGGTTCTGGCAACCTGGACAATATCTCCATCGAGCGGACCTCCGTCGCTGCATCCGTACCAGGCGTCGCACGTTGTCGATGGATCGCCAGGCACGCCCTATGACTTGCCCTTCAGTCCGCAGCACCTCCTGTTGGATATCGGCGAGGGAGAGTCGCGAGAGCGGGGGTCCCAGACGATGAGGAAGCTCACAGGCGAGGGCCTTTACTTGCACGACGACGCTGGGGGGAAAAGAGGGCGGGACGCCCGCCCCGAGGTTGCTCCTCCAGGCCGGGCAGACGCGCCAAGGCGAATCGTTTGCGCCATTTGCTAACGATCTGCCGGGGTGTGTCTAAGCGCGTGGCAATGACGTCGTTCGACAAAGCCCTGCGCTGCCAAAAGGACGATCTTAGCTCGAATAACGTCTCGATACGATGACGTATATTTTCGAGCTCGTGTTTCCAGTTTCTCTTGCTCTTGGCGTGTGAGTACGATATGAAATGGGCTCGAGCGCGACAAGACAGTCCTCCCCTGAGGACCAATCTAGATGCGTTCAGTTGTCACGTTCCATATAATAATACGTCACTGTATTTAAGTTATTGAGTACTAAGGTACGCGTCTCAGCAGTGGACGCCTTGAGGGAAGTTGCCCGCCGCCCCGAAGTGCGTCAGAGATTATTGCATCTGTTAGATGGATCGGAACAACGAGGTATGCGTTAATTTAACATGGCTTTATCAGTTCCTCTTTTTTGCTCTTGCCGCTTACAGTTTCAACTGTTGATTTCATTGAACAACCTCCGGAATGATTTCGAAGCGGGAATGTACGGAGCGACCCGTCAAGAGGAAGTAAGAAAAGCCAGGAGGGAATTGGACTTCGGAGAAAGCGAGAATGGTTCGCGACCCAGGCGATCTCGATCAGGACTCGTGGTTCTCGCGTTACTTGAACTTGAGGGACTTCACCGAATCGGCGACGTCGCCGATGGCTTCTGTCATGCCTAGGGCCTGCGATCAACGATGCAACGGCTGCGGCCTTGCGGAGACGCTTTCACCGAAACGAAGATGATGCAAGAGCACTTCGATGCTCACCCTCGCCTGCGTCACGCACTACGGAGCGGATTGAGAATCTTTATGCCAGGAAAGTGCTTCTCGTTGTCCGTGACGACGATGCAATCGTTCGCTTCGGCGGTCGCGGCTATGACCATATCCAAAGCGCTCCTCGGCCGTCCTGCGGCGGTGCCTTCCGACATAAGACGAGCCCAGATGAGTGATGCCGGTTCGTCGAAAGGCAACACGCGTCCTCGAAATAGCGCTTGAGGACCCTCCGGCCCCTGAAACCATTCTTCAAGTTGTCTGCGCTTTTTTCCTGTCGGCTTCTCCAGGACCCCGCGTCGGATCTCCGCCAGGCTCAACGAAGAAATAAAGAGGTCTTCGTCCATCTGTTCCGCCATCCATTCGATCAGCAGCGGCGATGGGACTGCTTTCGTGACATCGCTGATGATGTTGGTATCAAGGAGATAGCGTGTCATAGATCAACTTGCCTGCCAGCGTCAAACGGACGGTCAATCTCCAGTTCTATTCCAACTAACGGTGAGCGACGAAGGGCCGCGAGAATCCCGCCTTTCTTGGAGAGGATATTGGATACCGTTCGGGTGACCTCGGAGCGAATTCGGCTAGCCTCTGGATCATCTTGGGCGAGCCGCTTCGCGAGCGAGCGGATCAGTTTGCGATCGGCATCGAGGCCCAAAACTTCAAACCGAGCGAGTCCACGTTTGCGAAGGCGGGACCGGTATTTCCTTATCGCACGATTCTGGGATGTATTGCTCATGATCTGCCTCCTGCTTATATCCTGTAATATAGCCGGTAATCGTGATCGACGCAAGGGTGCGGGCAACAGGAAGTGGGCGCCAGGGAGCCTTTTTGCGGACACAACTGGTGTAGTACAACCTTGTTATCTGGCGCACTTTGTGGCGTCGGCCCGCCCCAGGCTACTAGGCGGGACGTGCCTTCGAGAGCAGTTTTATATTACGGGCAACAGGATTTCACATTGTGCTGCTATGAGTTACACCCCAAGGGTTAACTCAGAACTTGTGCCATGGTCCATTTCAGCACGCGTAAGCGTAGAGTACTCTTACGGGCGAAAAGCCAAGGGCCTGATGTCACGCCGTGTTGGATTGCGCTGGCAGAGGTAGAATTTCCGTAACTACTGTTGGATCTTCACTTTCACCTGCCCAAACGTGAACGCGAACCCTTACATCAGAAACAGACACCGCGTCGAGCACCTTCGTTCCCTGATAACTGTTGTGATCAGACGATGTTTCAACAGCAAGGGTGGAACAATCCAGCCGACCCACACGTAGAAGCAACTGCGTATGTCTCGCAGAAAGGGATTCCTTGATGAAAAAGACCTTTGCTCCGCTGCAAGCACTTCTTTTTACAGCTCTGCTTGCTGCACCGCTTGCTCACATCCACGCACAGACTGCGCCTGCACCCGACCCACTCTTTCAAACGATCCAGTCGTTGGATGCCAAACTTTTCGACGCGTACAACCATTGCGATTTGGAGAAATTCGGATCGTTGTTGGCGGACGATTTGGAGTTCTATCATGACAAGAGCGGTTTGAGCAGCGGACGGCAAGCTCTGGTTGAGGGTGTGAAGAACAACATCTGTGGCAAGGTGACCAGAGAACTCGTTCCAGGGACGCTTGAGATATACCCGATTGCCAACTATGGCGCGGTGGAGATCGGCATTCACCGTTTCCACCATCCCGGACACGAGAATACCGAGTCTGTCGGCGAGGCGAAGTTCATTCACCTCTGGCAAAACAAAGATGGAGTTTGGAAGATCACTCGTGTCATCAGCTTCGACCACCATGGCTCAACAAAGTGACCGGGCAGTTCTGCAATAGACAGCCACTGCGCTCCAGACGCGGAATACGAGGGGGCGGTATCGCAATTGACGAAACCAGGCGTGGGTGTTGAAAAAGTGACTGTGATGTTTTCTATCCCCCAAATTTCCCCTGATTTCTGGAATATCGAGTTTTTCAATAGCCACAGGCGTTTGCGCTCACAACCCCGTGGTGAGCGCAATGGCGATCTTACGCCAACTACCGCATAGTGTCCGGTTTGCCACAACTCAGGAATTTAGAGGTTGAACCCACTGAACCCAAGAAAAGACAGAAGAGAGCGTCCCGGGTTAGAGGCAGAGCCGTTCCTTCCACCGGTCTCATAAACACAAGAACACGATCACCCGCGGCGGAATCTATTGGCAGCAGCCGTCACTTCAAGTTAAAATCCCCGGTGAGTATCCTGTCCATTCACGCGGGTCCCGGCAATTGTGTTTGACAGTTGGCTCCAAGGACACGACCATGTTCAACCCTCGCTAGTTCGCCATGTTGTTGAGTCCGATTATCTTCTTTCCCGTCATGTAATCTGATCGCTGTCATTCGCGGGTTGTTGCCGCGAAGTCGTTGAGAGTTCGCAGGTTCCTGTGGAAGCTATCGTCTCCACCGCACGCCGCAAGGAGCCCACCCTGTGGGCATCCCTGGTGGAAGCTATCCGCGGCTCGCACCAGGACTACACGACCGGCAGCCTCAACCGCGCCATCTTGCTCCTGGCCGTGCCCATGGTGCTGGAGATGGTTCTGGAATCTCTGTTCGCGGTGGTCGACGTCTTTTGGGTGGGACGGTTGGGCGCAAACGCGGTAGCTACGGTTGGTCTGACCGAGTCCATGTTGAGCCTGGTGTTCGCCGTGGGCATGGGACTCAGCTTGTCCACCACCGCCATGGTCGCGCGGCGCATCGGAGAGAAAGACCCCGAAGGAGCAGCCGTGGCGGCGGTTCAGGCCATCACATTGGGTCTGATCGTGTCGGTTGCCATCGGAGTTCCTTGCCTTGTGTTTGCACCCCACCTGCTTCGCTTGATGGGTGCCTCGCCGGACATCATCGCCGAAGGCAGCGGCTACACCAGGATCTGCCTGGGCGGCAGTTGTGCCGTGCTCTTGCTCTTTCTTAACAATGCGATCTTCCGTGGCGCTGGGGATGCGGCCATCGCCATGCGCCTGCTTTGGGTTTCGAACATCATCAATCTGATTCTCGATCCTTGCCTGATCTTCGGAGTCGGGCCGTTCCCTCGCCTGGGCGTCACCGGCGCTGCGTTGGCCACTTTCATCGGACGCAGCATTGGCGTTCTGTACCAGTTCTATCGCTTGCTGCGCGGGACTGAGCGCATCCGCATCTTGAAGAGCCAGATTCGGGTGCAGTACGACGTGTTGCTGCGGTTGCTACGCGTGTCGCTCACTGGCATCCTGCAATTTGCCATCGCGCACACCAGTTGGATCGGCCTGGTGCGCATAGTCAGCATCTTCGGTGCGGCTGCCCTCGCCGGGTACACGATCGCCATCCGCGTGGTCATTTTTGTGCTCCTGCCTTCCTGGGGCCTGAGTAACGCGGCAGCCACACTAGTCGGGCAGAACCTGGGAGCCGGGCATGCCGAGCGCGCTGAGAAAGCCGTGTGGCGCACTGGACTCTACAATGTCGCCTTTCTCGGGGTAGTCGGAATCTTCTTCATATTTTTCGCGGAACCAGTGGTCCGCTTGTTCACGCACGATCCGGCCGTAGTGCCGCTGGGCGCTGCGTGTCTGCGCATCGTCAGCTACGGCAACCTCGGCTATGCCTACTTCATGGTCATGATGCAGGCTTTCAACGGCGCGGGCGACACCATTACTCCGACCATCGTGAATTTCTTCGGCTTCTGGCTGTTCGAGATTCCCTTGGCATACTGGCTGGCCATTCCTCTGCATATGCGTTCCAACGGAGTTTTCTTTTCCATCGCGATTGCGGAGAGCGCAATGGCTGTTACCAGTGCGGTCCTGTTCAGGCGGGGAAAATGGAAGAAGCAGAAGATTTAGGTTCTGACTGCGCTGTGATCTCGCCAACGCCAGCGTGAACTGCTCTTTGTCACCGATCCACTGGGAAGTTGCATGGGCCGATTCCGGCCGAGTCACAATGGCGATTTTTCGTCAACTACGGCTGCTTCTCCGCTGTATAGGTCATCGTTGTACCTCTTTGTTTGTCGGCGGCTTCGATCCTCATCGACTTTCCGTCCTTGGAGACGCTCATACGTTTGACCTCGACGACTTTCCCATCCCGCTTATGGGTTTCTTCAATCGTGTAGTCATCGATCTGCTTCAGCGAGACGGGACTATCTGTGTCATCAAACCTCGCTTCGTAGCTCTGGCTACCGTCGGAGAACCTCACGCCATCCGCTGTGGTTCGAATGGTGGTCAAAGTACCGGCGCGGGTGGCATTTTTGACCGTGTCCATGCGCCACTCTCCCGAAAGCGCGTGCGAGCCAATGGGGCCTTTACCTACTCTCGTGAACCCTGCTTTTCCGGTAACCGTTTCTGCTTCCATCGTGTTGGTGAACTTCTCCGTCATCTTCTGTCCATCCGGCGAGACCGTTTCGGTGCACACGAACGTAGGCTTACCCTCTTTCTTCATGGTGAACTCTACCGAATTGCTATCCAATATTCGTACCGCAAGTGTGTCGTAGTTCGCATACCCGGCCACTTTCTGATCGGTCCCATCAGTCTTCACGTCGACTTTCGGGACGCAGCTAAGGCAGTGGTACATCTCCTTTTCGAACAAGTATTCTTCGGGCGTGCCGGAAAATCGGAGTGTGTCCATCTTCATCTTCCATGTTCCGTCGAAGCGACTCTGCGCAAACAGGAATGATGGCGCAAACAGCAATAGGGCAACCAGATTTCTCACGGGACTCCTGCGTGACCTTGCGGCCCGTTCGGCTGAAGCTTTAGTTCGTACATGGTTGCGACAAACGGAGTTATTGTAACCGGGCTGCCCTGTCTTTTTCACTTTCGCACTCAGGCGTTGCACATCCTGACAAGCCAAAGCGGAGTACGCGAAACTGCAATAGCCCGGGTTTGGGAATGGCAGGGGGCAAATTCTTCCGTTTGATTGGAAAAAAAGACTCGGCGGGAGGGATGGGGGTCGAAGGTCCGTTACCGGGGGGTGCTGAATCGAATCGCTAATTGCTCGGCGTTTAGGCTCACAACCGGGTCAGTGAGTACTATGGCGATACAGCCTCAGCTATCGTTTTTCCTCGGTCCGCGTCTATGCTGCATGAGTGTATTGCGATAACCTCCATGAATGCGGCTCGGTTGAGGCAACTTTTTTTCATAGTTTCACTTGCCTCAAACTGTCTCGCGCAGGCAGACGCTAGAGCAACGAAGAATCAAAGCGATTCGATGGTCTTAGTCCGTGGTGGCACGATCCAGATCGGGATCGATGCTTCCGAAATCTCACGGTTTGAGAAAGTCTTCGACATCCCCACGGCGCAACTATTCCAAGATGAGGTTCCAAAGCACTCGGTTACTCTCGACGGCTTTTATATTGACAAGTACCTTGTGACAAACGGCCAGTTCAAAAGCTTTACCGATGCCAACGCCGAATGGCGGCCTGGCCGTATTGCTCGCAAACTGGACAATGGCAATTACCTCCGCCATTGGACGACAGCAGCCGAGCTCACCATGAGGGCAGATCATCCGGTAGTGAACGTGAATTGGTACGCAGCTGTGGCCTATTGCAGGTGGCGCGGAAAGCGCCTGCCGTCCGAAGCAGAGTGGGAATATGCCGCTCGTGGTGGCCTGAACGCGCTCTTCCCGTGGGGCGATGATCCCGTGGACAAAACGCACGCCAACTCTGCCACGAGCCGGCTGGGGACCACGTCCCCGGTCGGCACTTATCCCGCCAATCGATATGGCCTTTTCGATATGGCTGGGAACGTTTGGGAATTTCTTGTAGACGAGTGGACACCGTATTCTTCAATGCCGCAGAAGAACCCAGTTGCAGGTGATAGTCGGTTCCTCGACGCGACGGCATTTCTGAAGGTGAAGACCCGCCGGGTAATTCGAGGCGGCAGTTTTGATGGAGCACCGGTGAACCTTTGGGTCGAATATCGGGACAGCCATCCTCCGACCGGCTCGCGTGAGTTTGTCGGCTTCCGCTGCGCGAAGTAGCTGGTAATAAGACATCTCCCAATCTTAGGTGTCAGATTTTGTCCAGTGACGCGGTTTTCGGGAGTAACTGTTGTAGACAGGCGATAGCGGTGCGCCGTGAAAAGCGCTGGTCCACAGCGGGATGAAAGGCCCGCCCGGGAACTGGATCGCTCCACCCGGTAATCGGAGCGGCGGTGGAGACAACAAAGCCGTCGGAGCCTCCGGTGTAGAGGGTCGCGTAAGGCGACTTGGCGAGTCTGTAGGTCGTAACGTGAGTGAACGCTGAGCAGGCCACGAAACTGATAATGCAGGAGCCGACCTGTCCGTTATCTGGGGAAGGCCGAAGTCGATGGAGAGCAGTACTGAGCGAATCGGTTCCATCGGACCTGCCGGGGTAGTGGCGACGGCATGCAGACATAGGGGACCAGAGGCAACACGGGAAGCCCCAGCGGAGATCGCGGTCGGGATCAACTGGCAACTCGCGAGAGCCAGGCCGGGCCGTCTGGGGTGACGGAGAGGCTCGCAGTACTGATGAAACCGGGTAATGCCGGTGGAGGGAAGGGGCCTCAGTTGAAAGGAAACGCAAGAAGCAACGAAGGCAGAGGGATTGACGATGAGTCCAGTAACCCCCGCAAGTGTACAGAAGTTGCAGACGGCGTTGCACGCGAAAGCGAAGGAAACGCCCAGCTTTCGCTT
>Ga0070706_100003270_pt1 | contig 16024 bp, 10 predicted proteins | sample KBSK5501metaG_FD_65476 | JGI IMG/M metagenome (GOLD analysis project Ga0070706, IMG submission 65476) | Corn, switchgrass and miscanthus rhizosphere microbial communities from Kellogg Biological Station, Michigan, USA - KBS K5-50-1 metaG | ecosystem: Host-associated > Plants > Roots >...
CGGGCGGGCGGGGTCTACGCGCAGCTCTGGGCCCGCCACAGCGCGGGGGCCGATCTCACCGAGTCCGACCTCATCTTCGCCAAGGAAGGCTGACCCTGGCCGCGGGGAAGCTGCTCGTGGTCCTCGGCATGATGGGCCGCTGCCCGTTCGGCGGCCAGACCTGGCTCTACCTGAACTGGCTGCGAGGGCTGTCCCGGCTCGGCCACGACGTCTGGTACGTCGAGGACGACGCCACCTGGCCCTACGACCCCGGGGTGGACACGATCATCGACGACCCGACCTATGCGGTCGCCCACATCGGCCGGGTCATGAAGGGGATCGGCCTTCCGGACCGCTGGGTCTACCGGGCGCTTTACCGCGGCAAGGAGGCCTGCTTCGGAATGGACGCGCCCGCGCTACGAGACCTCTACCGGCGCTCGGACGCCCTGCTCAACGTCTGCGGGGCCACCGTCCTCAACGAGGACCACCTCCTGGCGTCCCGCCGCGTGTACGTGGAGACCGACCCCGTGACCAACCAGCTCGAGCTGGCGGCGGGAAAGGAGAAGACCTTCGCGGTGCTGGCCGCCCACGACACCATCGTGACCTACGGCGAGAACTACGGGCAGCCCGGCTGCTCCGTGCCCCTGGTCGGCCCCTTCCGCTACCTGAAGACGCGCCAGCCCATCGACCTCGATCTCTGGCCCATGGCCTTCGACGCCGGGGCCGAGGCCTACACCACCATCGGCAACTGGAAGCAGAGCGGCCACGACGTCTCCTGGAACGGCGAGACCTACCGCTGGAGCAAGCACCACGAGTTCCTGAAGTTCCTGGACCTGCCGCGAAAGCGGCCCGGGATCCGCTTCGACCTCTGCCTGAACGTGGACGAGCCGGAGGACCGCGTCCTCCTCGAGTCCCGGGGCTTCCGGCTCTCGAGCCCGCTGAAGCTCTCCCTCGACCCTTTCACGTACCCGGATTTCTTCCGGCGATCGCGGGCGGAATGGACGGTGGCCAAGGACCAGAACGTGCGGCTGCAGAGCGGATGGTTCAGCGAGCGCGACGCCTGCTACCTGGCCAGCGGCAAGCCGGTGATCGCGCAGTCCACGGGCTTCGAGCGCTTCCTGCCCACGGGGGAGGGGCTGTTCGCCTTCCGGACCCTGGACGACATCCTGGCCGCGATCGACCGCATCGAGTCCGACTATGGGCGGGCCTGCCGCGCCGCCCGCGCCGTGGCCGAGGAGTCCCTCGAGGCCACCAAGGTCGCCCGCCGCTTCCTGGAGGACGTCGGCCTTTGAAGTTCTTGATCTTCAACGCGGACGACTTCGGCTACACCCGCGGCATCAACCGTGGGATCGCGGAGGCCCACCGGAACGGGGTCGTGACCTCCGCCACCCTGATCGTGAACGGTCTGGCCACGGAGGAGGCGGTGCGGATGGCGAGGGATCTGCCCGGGCTCTCCCTCGGCCTGCACGTGAACTTCACCAACGAGGCCCAGCGCCTGGTGGAGTTCGACGACCCCCAGGTGGCCTCCGCCGAGATGCGACGGCAGCTCGATCGCTTCGTCTCCCTCCTGGGGCGGCTCCCCACCCACGTCGACTCGCACCAGCACGTCCACCGCCACCCGGCCCGCCGGCCGCTCTTCGAGCGCTTCGCGGCCGAACACGGCCTTCCCCTCCGCGACACCCCGCCCGTCGTGTTCAAGGGCGGGTTCTACGCGCAGTGGGAGTACGGGGTTTCCGACCTCAGCAAGGTGAGCGTCGCCGCTCTGGAGCGCATGATCCGCGAGGAGGTCAAGGACGGGATCACCGAGATGGGCTGCCATCCCGGCTACTTCGACGAGGCCATGGAGATCGTGTACCACCGCGACCGCGAGACGGAGCTGCGCACGCTCTGTGACCCGAGGGTGCGGGAGGTCCTGGACGAGGAGGGGATCCGGCTGATCGGCTTCCAGCAGCTCGGAGAAGCGCTGGCCGCGCCGTGAGCCCCTCCGCCTTCTGGCCCACCGTCTGGCTCGCCCTCTCCCTGGTCCTGGCCAAGGCCGCGCACTGGAGCCTGCCCGAGCTCACCGCCCGCCGGCTCCGGGAGTACGCAACCGACCTGGGGGTGAGCGCCCACCAGGACGTTCTCTTCGCGATCGCGCTGGGCCTCGCGGCCCAGCTCGCGCTGCGCGCGACCGCTCGCGCGCCCAACCTCCACCGCCTCGTCTGGCTCGGCTTCCTGGCCTTCGGCGCCCTGTGCGTGCTCTACGCGGTGGCCAGCGTCCAGATCTTCGCCTTCCTGCGCTCCCCCCTCACCTACGCGCTGCTCTACGTGGCCGGGGACATGAAGAACATGCGCTCGTCGATCGGCAGCTTCGTGACCCCGGGCGTGGCTGCCGGTCTCCTCCTCGGCCCCGTCGCCTTCGTCCTGCTCAGCCGCTGGTCGGCCCACCGCGAGCGCCCACCGGCCACGCCCCGGAGGCGGGCGATCCGCGCCGCGGGGACCGCCCTCCTCGTGCTCTACCTCGTGGCGGCGCGAAACGCGGCGGCCGGACGCTGGCAGGACCGCGACGACCACCTCATCGTGAGAAACCCGCACTGGGAGCTCATCTCGTCGAGCGCCCGGGTGCTCCTGGGCGTCGAAGGCGTCCGCATCGACCAGCCCTACCCGCCCGAGTACCTCGCGGACTTCGCGCCCGCGCCCATGCCGCCTCGGCCATCCTCCCTCCCCCGCCCGCGGAACGTCCTCCTGTACGTCCTGGAATCCACCGGCGCGAAGTACCTGGGGCTCTACGGAAGCCGCTACCCCACGACCCCCTGCCTCGTCCGCGAATCGAGCCGGGGCCTCGTCTTCGACGCCTTCTACTGCCACATCGGCATGACCGCGAACTCCCTGGCCGCCCTCAGCCTCTCGATCTACCCCTACATGACGTGGCGCGAGTACACGGTCGAGTACCCCGATCTTCCCGGCGAGACCCTCGCGCACGCGGCGCGGGGCCAGGGGCTGCGCACCGCGTTCATCCACACCGGCAACATCGATTACGTGGGCCAGCGCGCGTTCCTCGCCAACCGCGGCTTCGACACCCTGCTCGACATCGCGGACCTCGGCGGGCGGTGGATCTCCTCCTGGGGAGGCGACGACCGGGACCTGGTGGACGGCGTGTTCCGGTGGATCGAGCAGGACCGGAGCCGGCCCTTCTACATCCTGGCCTGGAACCAGATGAGCCATCATCCGTACGAGCCCCGGCCCGGCCAGGAGCTGATCGACTTCTTCAAGGGCGGCGACCTCCCGCCCGACGACTACGACCTCGGCCGCTATCTCAACACGATCCAGCAGGCGGACCAGGAGCTGGGCCGGCTCTTCGACGGCCTGCGCGAGCGCGGCCTGGCCGAGGACACCCTGGTCCTGGTCACGGGTGACCATGGCGAAGCCTTCGGCGACCCCCACCCGACCTGGGGCCACGGCTTCCGCCTGTACCAGGAGGGGGTCCGGGTCCCGCTCATGATCTGGAGCCCGCGCCTGTATGAGGAAGGCCGACGCGTCGCGACCGTGGGCGGGCACGTGGACCTCAACCCCACGGTCGCGGACCTCATGGGCTGGCCCGCCTCGCCCACCTGGCAGGGGCGCAGCCTCTTCGATCCCGGCCGGCCGCCCCGCACCTACTTCTACGCCGCCAACGAGGACTACCTGCTCGGGGTGCGGGAAGGCACCTGGAAATACATCTACAACGCGACCCGGGGCCGCGAGGAGCTCTACGACCTTTCGCGCGACCCCGACGAGCAGCAGAACCGGGCGGCCGAGGAGCCCGCGCGATGCCGCACGCTCCGTCAGCGCGTCGCCGCCTGGAAGGACGACACGGGCAAGCGCCTGGCGAAGCTGCGCGAGGCCCGGCCCTAGGGAACCGCTCGCGCTTCCTCCACCGCGCGCTGCGCCAGGGCCAGAGCGCCCAACACCCCCGCCCGCGCCCCCAGGGCGGGAGGGGCGATGAAGGTCTCGATCCCTTCGAGGATCGCTGGCGCGCGGACGTAGTCGTTCAGGAGGGCCTTCACCTCGCGGCGGATCAGCGGAAAGAGCTGGGCCTGGTCCATCACCCCGCCCCCCATCAGGATGCGCTCCGGGGAGACCGCGCAGATCAGGTTCACCAGGGCCAAGGCGAGATGGCGAGCCTCGAGGGCCCAGGCGGGATGGTCCTGCGGAAGCGATTCGGCCGGACGGCCCCACCGGGCGAGGAGGGCGGGACCGCTGGCCAGGCCCTCCAGGCAGTCGCCGTGAAAGGGACACGCGCCGGGGAAGGGGTCGACCGCGAGGTCGCGGGGCAGGCGCAGGTGGCCGATCTCCGGATGCACGAGGCCGTGCAGGAGTCGACCGCCCACGAAGCCGCCGCCTCCGATGCCGGTGCCGATGGTCAGGTACAGGAAGGTGTCGAGCCCCTTCGCCGCTCCCCAACGCCATTCGCTCAGCGCGGCCGCGTTCGTGTCGGTGTCGAAAGCGACGCTCAATCCGAGCGCGCGACGGAAGGGGCCCGCCACGTCCACGTTCTGCCAGCCGGGCTTGGGGGTCGAGGTGATGAAGCCGAACGTGGGTGAGCCCGGCCGGAGGTCGACCGGCCCGAAGGAGCCGATGCCGAGCGCGGACAGGGGCCCGAGGCGCGTCTGCTGGTCACGGAAGAAGGCGACGGCCCGCCCCAGAGTGGCATCCGGGGTGGAGGTGGGAAAGCGCTCCTCGGCCCGCACGTCGGCGGGGGAGGTGCCGACCACGCACACGAACTTGGTCCCGCCCCCCTCGATGCCGCCGTAGAGCACCCTCAGCCCTTGCGCTTCACCGGTACCCGCGACAGCTCGTCGTAGAGGTAGACCGCCGAGCGCATGCACTTCACCCAGTCGCCGAGGTGGAGGCTCTCGTTCTCGGAGTGCGCGTTGCAGGCCGGGTCCTCCACCCCCATGAGCAGGCAGGGGACGCCGCCCAGCAGGTCCGCGAAGGGCTGGACGAAGCCGATGGTGCCCCCGGCCCCGATCATGGCCGTCTCCTTCCCGAAGCCCGCCTTGAGGGCGCGCCGGGCCGCTTCGAAGGCGGGGCCCTCGGGATCCGTCGTCCACCAGGGAGTGGTGCCGTTGATGCGGGCCGTGACCTTGGCCCCGTACGGGGGCCGGGCGGTCAGCTTCTTGACGAGCAGGCGGCCCGCTTCCTTGCCGTCCATGTCGGGGACCGTGCGCAGCGAGAGGCGGGCCCGCGCCGCGTCGATGATCTGGTTCGAGGAGCCCTGGATGGGGCGGGCTTCGAAGGCGATCACGGTCAGGGAGGGCCGCGTCCAGAGCTTCTCGTAGACCGAGAAGCCCTTCTCGCCCCCGAGCTTCATCCCCGGCATCATGCCCGCCTCGCGCTTGAACTTGGCCTCGTTGAAGGGAAGCTTGCGGATGCGCTGGAGCTGCCGGGGGCGGGGCTTCGCCACCTTGCGGTAGAGCCCGGGGATGTTCAGCGCGCCGTTCTTGCCCTGGAGATCCGCGATCAGCGCGCAGAGGATCTGCACCGGGTCGGGGACGGGCCCCCCCCACATGCCGCTGTGGCGTGGCTGGCCCAGGGCCTGCACCTCCACGTCCACCTGGCAGATGCCGCGGAGCTGGTAGGTGAGGGCGGGGATGCCGGTGTCGAAGTTCGCGGTGTCCGAGAGCACGATGAAGTCCGCCGCCATCCGGTCCCGGTACTTCGCGAGGAAGCGCCCGAGGTTCTCGGAGCCGATCTCCTCCTCCCCCTCGATGATGAACTTGACGTTGCAGGGCACCTCCCGGGTGGACTTGAGGTAGGAGGCCACCGCGGCCACGTGGGCCATCACCCCCGCCTTGTCGTCGGCGGTGCCGCGCCCGTAGAGGCGCCCGTTGCGCTCGGTGGGCACGAAGGGAGGCGAGGTCCATTTCTCGTGCCGTCCCTCGGGCTGCACGTCGTGGTGGCCGTAGAGGAGGATGGTGGGCGCCCCCGGCTTTCGCAGCCAGTCGCCGTACACGTAGGGGTGCACGCCCGAGATCTCCAGCACCTCGACGTTCTCCACTCCGGCTTCGCGCAGGGCATCGGCCACGCCCGAGGCGGAGCGCCGGACCTCCTCGGGGGGGTACCCCTCGGCAGAGACGCTCGGGATGCGAGAAAGCTCGACGAGGGTGCGCTGGAAGTCGGGAAGGTGCGCGTCGAGGTGACCGAGGGCGGCCTTCACGTGGGGCTGGCTCATGAGTTCCTCCAGGAGCGGCGAGCGCCTGGGCAGTCTAGATCAGGCCCCGGGAAAGAGCCACGGGCCCGGCCGCGTGGTACGATCGCCGTTCACGCGGCTCAGGTCCGGGAAGAAGCGGCAGGAGCTCTAGGGTCGTGCTGCCCGACGACAAGACAAGCCTGGAACAGATCGGCAAGTACAAGCTCCTGGGCAAGATCGGCCAGGGGGCGATGGGCGAGGTGCACAAGGCCCACGACCCCGTCCTCGGGCGCTTCGTGGCCATCAAGATGATCACGGAAGCGATCAGCGCCGAGGAGGGGGCCCGCATGCGGTTCCAGCGCGAAGCGCGCGCGGCCGCGGCCCTCAACCACAAGAACATCATCACCGTCTTCGACTTCGGCGAGGAGCAGGGCGTCATCTTCATGGCCATGGAGCTCCTGGAGGGGACGGACCTCCGGGAGGTGATCGAGAAGCGCACCATCACCAGGGTCCTCGAGAAGCTGGGGATCATGGAGCAGATCTGCGACGGCCTCGGCTTCGCCCACGCCAAGGGCGTCGTGCACCGGGACCTGAAGCCCGGCAACATCCACATCCTGCCCACGGGCGAGGTCAAGATCATGGACTTCGGCCTCGCCCACCGCTCCGAGGACGCCGCCCGCACCAGCGTGATCATGGGGACGCCGTACTACATGGCCCCCGAGCAGGCCCAGGGCGAGCGGGCCACCCCGCGCTCCGACATCTTCGCCCTGGGGGCGCTCTTCTACGAGTTCCTCTGCGGCCGGCGGCCGTTCACCGGCGACTCGATCCCATCGGTGCTGTTCAGCGTCGTGCACCGCGAGCCGGAGCCCCTCGCGCGGTCCGTGCCCGACGCGGCACCCCTGGTGGCCGTGATCGAGAGGGCCCTTGCGAAGGACCCGGCCTTCCGCTATCAGGACGCGGCCGAGATGCGGGAGGCGCTGCGCGACGCCCGCCAGGCGCTCTCCGGCGCGCCCCGCGAGGCCGGCCCCCCGTCCGGCCTGCGGCAGGAGCCCGCCAAGCCGCTCCCCGTCCCGCCCTCCGAAGCCCCCGAAACCGATCCCGAGATCAAGGAAGCCCTGCTCGAGATCGAGCAGTACCTCACGGACCGCCTTCCCCCCCTCATGGTCACGGACTCCGTGGCCCGCGTGATGAGCGCGCCCGCGGACGCGCTGGCCACCGAGATCTCCACCTGGGCCGGGCGCCAGGCGGAGGTCCAGAAGGCTCCCCTCGCCGACCTCCTGTTCCACGCCCTCCGCAAGCTCCACTTGATGGGCGAGTTCCGGCTCGTGGACCAGCAGGTGCTCGGGGCGTTCCTCGCGAAGGTCGGGGACGCCACGCTCGAATACTGCCCGCCCGAGGAGCGCGCCCGCCTCCGCAAGAGCCTGACCCGGCTCGGCGAGTCGGAGATGGTGCGCTCCGGCCCCATCGGCATGATGTACGTCGGAGCGGGCGAGCCGGTGGGCGACATGCGCCAGCTCGGGTTCCTCGAAGAGCGGCTCCGGCAGGAGGACCAGCGGAAGGGCCCGCCGGACGACAATACCCGCAGCCTGCTCATCTCCCGCACCCTGACCGTGGCCGCTACCTCCGCCGAGAACGAGCTCCAGCTGGAGGACCACCTCCGCCGCTTGCGCGGAGTGGGGGTGGCTTCCGGGGCCGAAGAGATCTTCCGCTCCATCGGCCGGGGAGTCCCCGACCGCATCCTCCCCCCCGAGGTGACGGAAGCGGCCGAGGTCAAGCCCTTCGGGGCCGAGGTGGAGGCCATGCGCAAGATCATCGCCCTCGCCGAGGAGCCCATCGAGATGGCCCGGCGCTTCCATCACCTGGTGTACGCGGCGCTCGAGGAGTTCAACCAGGGCAATCTGGGCCGCGCCGTGCAGATGTTCGAGCTGGCGGTCCAGTTCAAGGACGAGAAGAGGAACATGGACCCCGCCTTCGTGGAGACCGTCCGCCGCAAGGGGCACGAGTCCCTCGACCTGGCGCGCCTCCGCCACTTCGTGGAGAAGCCCGAGTACCACCCCCAGCTGCGGATGATCCTCAGCTTCTTCTCCTTCGGCCTCGGCCACGCCGCCCTCCTCGACGAGCTGCAGGTGGAGCAGCGGCGGGAGCGGCGCCGCTTCCTCCTCGACCTGCTCGAGGTGCACGGGGAATCGGCCCGGCGCCTGGCCCGGGAACGCCTGGCGGGGGCGGTCGAAGGAGGGGACGAGTCGGGCGCGCACATCCAGCGCAACTGGATCTACCTGCTGCGCACGATACCCCGGCCGGCCGAAGAATCGCCGGAGGCCGAGATCGACCTCGTGGCCGACTTCGCGACCCCCGGCCACGCCGCTTTCCTCATGCGCGAGGCCGTCACCTATCTCGGCCAGACCCGGCACATCCGGGCCAAGCAGCTGCTCCTGACCCTCCTCGACCGCTACGAGGCGGAGTGCTCCCAGGCCGCCGCCACCGCCGAGAGGCTCCAGGAATGGCACGGCGGCCTGGACAAGATCTGCGGCGCCCTGGCGCGCTTCGGGACGCCATCCGCCTGGAACGCGGTGCTGGACCATGCGCTCTCTCGCCGGCCGGCCCTGGGCTCCACCATGAGCCGGCTGTCCGAGCTCTCCAGCCAGGACCTGTCCAGCAGCCCCGAGGTCCTGGACCGGCTGTTCGGTGAGATGCGGAACGCCCTGCCGCGGATGCTGAAGTTCCTGGGCGGCAAGAAGGACCACGAGCTCATGTGCCTCATCGAGGCCGTCTCGGGGACGCCCTCCGAGGAGGTGCGCGCCGCCCTCGAGGACATCTCCGAGCGCTTCCCAGGCCAGACCGTGGGCAAGGCCGCCGGGCGCGTGCTGGCGGGGATGATGGCGCCCTCGGCCTCACCGTCGCCCGACCTCGAGGGAGAGCTGGACGCGTTCCTCCTGCCAAGCCTCTTCCACCGCCTGGGCCAGATGCGGGCCACGGGGACGCTGGCCCTGTCCGACAAGAGCCGCTCCCGGCTGGCCACCGTGACCATCGAAGGCGGCCGCGTCCGCGCCTGCCGGCACGGCCGCCTCGAGGGCGAGAACGCCATCTACCAGCTCGTCGAGCGGCCGTTCGCGGGCACCTACGTGTTCCACGGCGGTCCCACCGCCGCCCCCGCGCCGAACAGCCCGCCCCTGCCCGAGGTGCCGGCCTTGATCCTGGAGGCGGTCCGGCGCGCGGGAGACCTGCAGCGGGCGAGCGCGGTCGTCCCCGACACCGCGACCCTCGCCGCCACCGGAAGCAGCCCTTCCCCCGTCCCCGACGAGCCCGACTACAACCTGGTGGTCGCCCTCTGGGAAAAGGCCTGCGCCGGGGTCCCCCCGCGGCAGATGGAGGCCGACCTGGACGTGGATTCCTTCCGCATCCGGCGGCCCCTGGCTCATTGGCTCGAGGAGAAGGCGCTCCGCCTCGTGCATCCCTAGGCCGGCCGGGGGACGTCGCCCGAAGCTCAGGCTTCGCGGCGCAGGGAGAGGAGCGTCATGTCGTCGCGCGGCTTCGCCGGGCCGCAGAAGCCCAGGACCTCCGCGAGCACTTCCTCGATCAGCGCGGGGCCGGGCGTCTCTCGCCGCGACTCCAGGGCGATCCGCAGCCGCTCGTCGCCGAACTCCTGGTCCGCCGGGTTCGCCGCTTCCGTGAGTCCGTCCGTGAAGAGGAAGAGGTGGTCCCCCCGGCCGAGCCCGGCGGTCTCGGCGGCGAACGGGGTGTCGGCCACGATGCCCAGGGCCATCCCGTTCGGCGCGAGCCGACGGGTGGGGCCCTCCGCGGGCAGCAGGAACGGCGGGTTGTGGCCGGCGTTCACGTAGGTGAAGGCGCCCGTCGTCGTCTCGAGCTCGGAATAGAAGAGCGTGATCAGCCGGTTGCTGGGCAGGCTCTTGCACAGGTGGGCGTTGAGGGTCCGCACGAGCTCGGCGCCGCGCAGCCCCGCGTTCACCAGGGTGTGCAGGCTGCCCTGGAGGAGGGCCATGAGCAGGGCCGCCGGCATGCCCTTTCCTGCGACGTCCCCCAACACCACCGCGATCCGCTCGGAGCCCCCGGGTGCCGTGGGGCCCAGGGGTATCACGTCGAAGTAGTCACCTCCCACCGTGTTGGCGGGGCGCATGGCGGTAGCGATGGCGATCCCGTCCTGGGCGAAGGGCTCGAAGGGCAGGAGGCCGAACTGGATCTGCCGCGCCACCTCCAGGTCGCCCTTGAGCCCGAGCTTGTCGCGCAGCTCCAGCACGAGGAGGAAGAACAGGAGGGTGGCCCCGAGGAGGGCCCACACTTCCCAGTCGGACAAGGGAGCCACGGACAGGGGACCCGCCAGGACCAGGATGATCCCGAAGCGGATCCAGCCCACGAGCAGGAGGGGGGTGCTGAGCGCGAAGAGGATGCGCCGCCAGGGGCTGAGCCTGAAAGCCACGGCCTGGAAGGTCCGCCAGAGCGCGGTCGGCCAGCGCTCGTGCCAGGGCCGGGCCTGCACGTCCGCGAGGTCGATCTCGCGGGTGAAGAAGTGGAAGGTGTCGTGCGCCTCCTGCCGGAAGAGCGCGGAAAGGCCCTCGTGGGTGACGTCGCGGGTGAACAGGTCCTGGAGCGCCTTCCAGTAGTCCGCGTCGAGCGCGAGGGAGGACCGGGACCGCGCCTTCCGGGCCTCGGCGGCGAACCGGGAGGCGAACGCGTCGAAGCGATCGCGGGTCCGCTCCGCGAACCGGTCGAAGCGCTCGAACCGGTCGCGGGCGACGGTCACGGACGGCCCAGACCCGCCCCGATGGCCTTCTCGTTCAAGGTCTGCAGGCGGGCCTGAACGTCTTCGGGCAGGGAGAGGATCCCCGCCTTGATGAGCTGACGGAGCGGCTGGGCCTCCTCGGGGGCGATCACGCGCCCCGCGCGCACCTGCTCCAGGTAGCGCGCGAGACGGGTGCGCTCAGCCTCGGGGAGAGGGCCCCAGACCTGCGCGTAGATCTTCCCCATCTCCGCCGACTCTTCGGTGCTCAAGGCGAGCAGCCCACGGTTGACCACGCGCACGCTGGTCTCCGGAAGGTCGTCGGTCGGCTGGCCCGAGCTCACGCGCACCTGAACCAGCAGACGCACCGCGGTCTTGGAGAGCTCCGGCGCCTCCACCGCCACCTGCCGCACCGCCTCATCCACGCGGGTCTCCAGGGTCCCCGGAGGGGCGATCCCCCGGGCCAGGGCGTGAACCTCCGATACGAAGGCCCCGCCGATCCCCGCCGGGGCCCAGGCCTGGAGCGTGAAATAGTTCCAGCCGTCGTGGAAGACCACGGCCGAGCCCTGCACCGGCTCCCCGGCTTCCTCCCACGACGCGTGGAGCAGGCGGCCCTGGCCTTTGGCCAGCCTCTGGTCGCCCCTCTCCAGCACCTGCAGCTTGGGCCGGTAGAGGCGCCAGGACTCCACGAGAGTGTCCAGACACGCGTCCTCGCCGGCCACCAGTCGCGGCCGCGATTCCACGCGCAGGGTGGCGAAGGCCCCCACCGAAGGCTGGGCCAGGATCAACTTGGCGTCGGAGGGCGCGACCAGGCGGGTGTCCGGGCGCAGGATCAGCCAGCCCTGCGGCGCCTCCACCACCACCCCCAGGAGGCTCGGATCCGCGTAGCGGCGGTCGGGCAGGGCCTCCCCCTGGATCTCGAGACGGGCGCGGCGCAGCGCGATCCAGGGCGAGAGCGCGGCGAAGAGCGTGCCGAGCAGGACGACCACGAGGAGCACGCCCACCGCGACCAGCAGCACCGAGCGCGGGATCTTCGTGGCGGGCGATGGAGAACGGCGCACGCCGCGCGCTGGGCGCGGCCGCGCGGTCTCGTCGGACGCGGGCTCATCCGGGGCGGCCTCGGTATCCGCGAGGTCCGGCTCCGCGTCCGCCGGGGCAGCCCGAGGAGTCGTGGCGGCCGGTGTGCGCGCCGCCGCGGGCCGGGCGGCAGGCTTGGGAGTCACGGCCGGAGGTCGACCGGTCGTGGGGGCAGGACGAGGGGCCTGCGGCTTGCGGAGCACCTCGGCCACGGGCCGCCAGTCGTCGGTTCCCTCCGCCTGCACCTGCGATCCCACGGGCAGCCGGCCTTCCTTGTGCCAGCCCGCGAGGGTGGGAAGGTCCGCGGGGCCGTACTCCACTCCGTCGGGCAAGCGCACGATGTAGGAAGCGGGCATCAGTAGACCCAGAGGAGGTCGTAGCGCAGGAGCTTCACTCCGGTCTTCGCGGGCACGAGCTCCTGCTCCGCGAACCGCCCGGGATCGATGGTGGCGTGCGCCGCGGCCTCCTGCTCCAGCTGCGCGACCTCCGCCCGCAGGGCCTCGACCCGGGCCTCCGCGGTGTCCTCCAGCCGCGACTTGGTGAGGACGGTGCCCGCGCCGCTGATCGTCCGCTTGCGCCCCGTGAAGAGGCCGATGTTCTGCAGCACCGCCGAGCCGAAGGCCATCCATTTCTCGCTCTTGCGCCCCGTGAGGTCCTGCTCGCGCATCGCCAGGTCCCGCTTCTTCCTCTCGAGGGTCTCGCGCAGTCTCGCCTCGGCCGCGCCGCCCGCCTCCGTCCCCAGGCGGGAGGCGAAGGCCTCTCGCGTCTCTCCGGGCTGCGACGTCTCCTTCGTCACCGGGTCGAGGAACACGGTCACCGCGAGCTTGTCGGGCAGCCGCTCGCGCAGCGCCTTCTCGAGGGCCTTCGCTCCCCCGGCCGTGAGCCAGGCCGGCAGCTCGCCGTGGCGCAGGGCGGGAGGAGGGTCGGTGGCGACCGCCGCCTCGTCGATCTCGAGGGGATCGCCCTCGAGGGACTCCGCGGGAGTGCTCTCCGCCAGGGGGTAGGCCCGCACCGCCACCGATTCCGAAGCGCCCTTGTACCGGACCGCGTACTTGACGAGCACGTGCGCCTCGGCCAGCTCTCCCCCGTAACGGGAGAAGTAGTGGTGACGAAGGGGTGAGGGGAGGATCGGGGCCGCTGCCGCCGCCGCCGGCCTCGCGGGCGGCGCCTGCGCCTCGGCCGCCCGGCCCTTCATGAGGCGGGAGATCTCCTCGCGGGTCAGGGGGCCCCGCAGGTAGCTGAGCGCCCAGCGCGAGTGGAGCAGGCAGGGAGAGGAGCGGTGCACGTCGTGAAGGAGGAAGACGCGCTTCTTCGTGGCATCGAGGAGCGCGTCCACCGCGGAGGCCGCAATCCCGGCCCCCGTGAGCCCTTCCATCAGACGGTCGCGGTCCTGCTGGGTCTGGAGCATCCCGACCATCCAGATCCCCATGTTGGCCAGGCCCTTGTAGTCGAGGTCCACCGGGTTCTGGGTGGCGAGCACCACTCCCACTCCCTGGGCGCGGGCCTGCTTGAGCAGGGTGAGGAGGGGGCGCTTGGTGGGCGGGTTCGCGGGGTGGGGGGGGAAGTAACCGAAGATCTCGTCCATGTAGACGAGGGCGCGCAGCTCGGAGGTGCCGGACTGGCGGCGCATCCAGGTCTTGACCTTGTCGAGCAGGAGGGCGGTGACGAAGAGCCGCTCCTCGTCCGAGAGATGGGCGGTGTAGACGACGGAGACCCGGGGACGGCCGTCCGGCGCGCGCAGCATCTTCTCGATGTCGAGGGGCTCGCCCGTGCGCCAGCTCTCGAAGGACGGCGCCGCCAGGAGGTTGTTGAGCGCGAGCATCAGGCCCTCGCGCTCCTTGCGGGGGAACACGCTGTCCACGGCCAGGGCGCCGATCTTCTGGAACGGAGGGTCCGCCACCGCCGCCACCAGCGACTCGAGGTCGTAGCCCTTCCCCGCCCGCCACGCCTGCTCGATCAGGTTCGCCAGGAAGATCGACTCCCGCGATTGCAGGGGATCGGCGTCGATGTGCAGCAGGCCCAGCAGGCCCGCCACGATCCCTGCGATCTCGTCGCGCAGGTCCTCCGCGGCGGACTCGAAATCGACCTTGGGCGCCTCCAGGGACTGGAGCACGTTGAGCGGCACCCCCGCCCGCGAGCCGGGCGTGTAGATGACGGCGTCGCGCGCGCGCAGGAGGGCCCCCGCGTCTTTCGCGGAGAGCCCCCATTCCGCGAGCCCCTTCGTCCAGGCGGCGGCGGTGGCGGCGGCGGCCGCAGCCGCATCCTGGCCCTGCCGCCGGGCGGCCTCGAGATCGATCCACGGCTGGAACGAAGCGGAATCGAACGAGTCGAAGAGGAGGAGCAGGTTTCCGAGGTCGCCCTTCGGGTCGATGGCGATCACCGGGATCCCCTGACGCAGGACCTCTTCGAGCATCGCGATGGCGAGGCCGGTCTTCCCGGAGCCCGTCATGCCGACGATCAGCCCGTGGGTCAGGAGATCGGCGGGGTCGAGATCGATGCGCTCGCCGAGAGCGCCGCTCTTCGGGTCGAATCGCTTTCCAAGATACAGGCCCTGCGCCATGCGGGGGCGTCTCCTCGTGGGTCGTCCAGCGCGAGTATAGACCCTTCGGGCTGTCCTCCACAGGGGACGGGTTCCTCGGCGGCTGCGCCCGGGAGAGGCTGATCCAGCGACACTTGCGCGGAGGGCCTGCCCGGCACAGGCGTTGCACAAGTGACAGCCGGGAGGTTGGACCATGAAGGCGACACGATTCTTCCTGACATCGGGCGCACTGGCGCTGCTCGGACTCGCGACGCCGATGGTGGCGAGCGCGGAGACACATGTCGGGATCGGCATCGTCCTGGGCGCCCAATACCCGGGCGGCCGGTACGACTCCCGCGACGCTTTCCGCTACGGTCTCGAGAGGGGCCGCAGAGAGGGCGCCGAGCACGGCTACCGGGACGGGCGCCGCAACCGCGGCTTCGACTTCTGGCGCGACTCCGACTACCGGGACGCGGACAACGGCTACAAGCGCTGGATGGGGTCGCGCGGGGACTACGCCTCGGGCTATCGGCGGGGCTACGCGATGGGCTACCGACAGGCCTTCGCCTCGGCGCGGCCGGGCTGGCGGGACGACCGCTACCGCGACGATCGGTTCCGCGACGACGACCGGTACCGCAACGACGACGGCTACCGAGGGGACCAGCGGTACGACCGCGACTGGCGCTGAGCGCTGACGGGGGCTGCCTCGGAGAGGTTCCGGGGCAGCCCTCGTTTTTTTCGCCTAACGGCTCCCGGACCCCACCTGCTAGAATCGCAGGGTGAAGTCGCATCACTACTGGAAGCAGGTGGACGCCTTCAAGCGCGAGCTGCGGGAGGCCATCCCCCAGGCGGAGCTGAAGGCCCTCCACGAGCGGAGCGCCCCCCGGCACCTGGCCTACGCGGCGCGCCAGTTCGGGATCATCGGGGCCTGCAGCGTGGGCCTCTGGTATTTCTCGAATCCCCTGCTGTTCATCCCCCTGGCCGTCCTCCAGGGCTTCACCTTCTTCAACATGACCACGCTTCTCCACGAAGTGGTCCACGAGTCCGTGTTCGGGAGCCGCCGGCCCCGCGGGGACCGCGCGCTGGGCCTCCTCTACGCGATCACCAGCGGCATCTCGGCCAGCCAGTTCACGCGCTGGCACCTCGACCACCACGACAACCTCGGCTCCTCCGAGGACGACCCCAAGCGGCACTGGCTCTCGCCGAAGCGCAACGCCCGCTGGTACAAGCTGCTGTACTGCACGCCCTGCCTGATGCCGATCTACTTCCGGGCGGCGGCCAGCGAGGCGAAATCGTATCCGGAGGCCCTGCGGCGCACGATCAAGCGCGAGCGGCTGGCCACCATGGTCATCCAGCTCTCGGTGGCGGGGATCCTGCTGGCCACGGGTGGAGCCGGAGCGATGCTCCGGATCTGGTTCGTCCCCTATTTCTTCATCTTCCCCGTCGCCTTCACGCTCAACCGGCTGGGCCAGCACTACAACATCGATCCCACCCACCCGCTCAAGTGGTCCACGGTGATGAAGCCGAGCCGGCTCTGGGAATTCCTGTTCGTGTACTCCAACTA
>Ga0070706_100003274_pt1 | contig 16019 bp, 12 predicted proteins | sample KBSK5501metaG_FD_65476 | JGI IMG/M metagenome (GOLD analysis project Ga0070706, IMG submission 65476) | Corn, switchgrass and miscanthus rhizosphere microbial communities from Kellogg Biological Station, Michigan, USA - KBS K5-50-1 metaG | ecosystem: Host-associated > Plants > Roots >...
GGTCCGTGCTCAAACCGATCCCGCAAACTCAATCGTCGCGAACGTCACGGCCGGTTGTAGTCCGGTTCGCCTGGCAATCTCGCCGAGTGGCGATCGAGTTTACGTAACCGCACGGAACTCCAATTCTTTACTGGCGTTTGACGCCAATGCCATGCGAAGTAATACGGAACACGCTCTGGTCGGGAAGGTGCCCGTTGGGTCGGCGCCCGTGGGGGTCGCGGTTGTGAACGACGGAAGACTAGTGCTGGTTACCAACTCAAACCGTTTCGCGAAGGATCAAACCGCGCGGCAGACTTTGACAGTAATCGATGCAGCTCGTGTCAGTGAAGGACAGCCTGCGATAACGGGAAGCGTGCCGGCAGGAATCTTCCCCCGAGAGTTTGGGCAATCGCCGGACGGCAGGACTTTGTTTGTCGCAAACTACCTCTCGAATGAATTAGGAAGTGATCGACGTAACTCGTATCAGAGCAGCGATGAACGCTGTCAAATGAGCTCAAGGTTTGCGATCTTTCAAGTGACGATCGAGAAAGTCCGCGCTCGCACGGTAAGCCCGCAGCCAATCTTCGTGTGTTAGAAAATCGTGTATCTCATCCGGAAAGATTAGCTGCTCAAACTCCACACCCTGATTTCGCAAGGCCTCAACCAAATGAACCGTTTCACTAAACGGCACGTTGCGATCGTCATCGCCATGAATCAGCAACACCGGCGAGCGCCACGTCTTTATCGAGGCCAGCGGCGATGATTCAAATGCCAGTCTCGCGGCATCAGGCTTCGCTTGCGGATCGTAGGCCGGCACAAAATTGCGAATGACGATATTCCAGTCGTGAACCCCGTGCATGTCGACGCCTGCCGCGAAAAGATCTGAAGCGCGCGCGAGTCCCATCGCTGTCAGGTAACCCCCGTAAGAGCCGCCCCATAATCCGATTCGCTGCGGATCCACGTCAGGACGATTGCGCATATAAACCCCCGCACCCATCACATCATTGAACTCGCTGCCGCCAGTTGCTCCGTAATTCAAAGCTTCGCGAAACTCCATGCCATAACCGATTCCGCTGCGGTAGTTTACCGAGAGAACGATGTAGCCGTGATTGGCAAGATACTGATTCATCGCGTAGGCGTTGCGGTAGTAATAGTTGTAGTGCCAACCGAGAAGCATCTGCCGTCGCGAGCCGCCATGGAAAAACAGGACCGCGGGATGGCGCCTGGTCTTATCGAGGTTTGCGGGAAGGAATAGCTGGCCGTGAATCTTCATACCGTCAGCGCTGTCGAAGATCACTTGCCGCGGCTCAACCAGCGAGCGTTCGGGAAACTCGGCGGGTATTGTTTCTGGCGCCAGATCGCGAATTGATTGCAAGCCAATCTGGATCGCCGCACGTTCGGGACGCCGCGCATCCGAGTGAAAAAAAACAACCCCTTTGCCATCACTGGTCGCAACGGGCGACCACTCGATGCTGTCGCCGCCTATTATTGCCGCCGTCACTGCCGTCGGCTGCTTTCCACCGGCGGCAGGAACGCGCCAAAGATAGCGACGATCGATGTCTGTTTGATTGGAGGAGTAAATGATCTCCTTGCCGTCCGCGCTCGCGGAAACGTGCTCGACATCAAACCCTCCCGGGGTCAGGAGAACCGGTTTAAGGTTGCTGGGGTTAGTGGCCGCCGACACTGAGTACAAGTGCGTCCAGCCATCCTTCTCCCAGGGGAAAACGATCCGGTCATCAACCGACCAAATAAGCTGATAATCGGCGACGACGTTTCTTAAGACGCTGCCCGCGTTTTTGTCTGCCTTCCAAACTTCACGCCCGTCTCCGGTTTCAACATTGGCAATACGAATTGACCATGGGTCGCCGCTGCGCTTTGGCGCAAACGCTCCCGCTTCCCTCGATGCTGGAATGCGAATGAAGGCTACCTGTTTGCTATCGCGTGACCAGACAGGTTCGCTGTCGCGATCCACACTTGGATCGAGGTATCTCACTGCCTTCGCCGCGAGATCATACACACCAACAAAACTGTGATCGCGACGGTCGTTGACGAAGACAAGCTTCGAGCCGTCGGGCGACCAGCGAAGGGAGTCGCTTTGCCCCTTTGCCTCTACGAGCGCTGCAGGCTTGTCGCTACCGTCAAGTTTGAGAAACCAAATGTTTCGCTTGGAGATGTAGGCGACAAGATTGCCCTTGGGAGACACAGCGGCGGAATGTCCTTCGGCCAATAGGCGCGGCGGCTTTTGATCGAGCGTGACCAGCCATAGCTGTTGTTTTGGCTGTTCCGGTGCGCTGCGAGGATTCGGGATTTCACCAGAGTTATCAGGGTCGCCGCCGCGTGTATAAATGATCGCCTGCGCGTCGGCGGTCCACACCAATTCGCCAATTTCTTCGCCGTCGTCGCCGGTATAGGTGGTCACCTGTCGTCCCTTGTATTCGGGCGGACTGGCTACCCAGATATTTCGAGAGCCCTTCGCAATTTGCACCCAGGCGACACTCCCGCCCACTGGTGCGGCAACCAACCCGGAAGGGAAGGGCGCACTCATCACTTGCTCGAGCGTGAACTGCTTTACTTCGTCTTGAGCCTTCACAAGCTCTGAACCGAGCGAAAAACAAAGAAGCAGAGTGGCGATGAAGAGTTTTTTCAAAGGGGGTCCTCCTGTTTTCAAAGAAGTAAAAAAGACGGAGATAGTTTGGGTCACCGGATCGTTCGCACGCGGCCCTCATTGCTGTCGGGACGTCCGTGGGACCAGCAACGAAGGGCCGGATCCTGTTGGATCTGGAATTACAGCCACCGGCGGAAGTTGGGGAACTACTTCCTGAATCGCGTTCAGCGACTTTTGATCCAGCTGATAAATTGAGGCTGACGGTACGCTGCCCAGCGAAACTCGAAACGCGGGAGGCCCGGACTGAGCGAGTGCCGCGAGAATTAATTCGTTGCTGAAATAGCGACGTCCGCGCGCGTCGATCGCAAAGTCTCCTTCGCGCAGTTGCTGCAGCTCGTTTGGATCTGAAAGGAATACGCAGACCAGATCGAGACGCCCGGCGCGCTCGGCGTAGTATGTGGTTAGTGTTTGACTCTCACTCGCCACTCGCGCTCCGGGACGCGCGCGTTTGGCAATCTCAAAAATCGCCTCGCGCATGCTGGAATCGTAAAACTCGTCATGCGGGAAGTAGTAACCAGTCTTCGCCGCCCCACCGCCGATGACGTTTGTGTAGAGTCTGAAGTGTGGTGCGGCTCTAGTTAGGGCGCTCAGCGATCCTGCAATAACGATCAAGGCCAGCACGGGTCGCACGTAAACCCGAGGCCAAGCGGCGGACAGCAATGTCGAAAGCTCTTCGCCGAGCCAACGCCCAATTGTCTGAATTCCGATAGCTGCGGTGATGAGCACCGCCGGCAGCACAGTAGTGAAGTAACGAGTAAACTTCCCGCCCCCAAAGCTGAACGTCATCATCCACAGAAACATCCACAGAAGAATAAAGTAGCGCCCATCTCCAAGCTTGCGCCGAAAGATGAGAGGCAAGCCTGCCAGGAACGCGGCCACCGTCAAGACTGGCAGCTTAACCAGTATGAAGAGGTGATAAAAATACCAGGGTATCCCCCGAAACCAGTCAGTGAGACGATGCCCGTAGAGCTTGCCCATGAATTCATACCCGTCGTGCCCGATACGTTTTTGCCCGGCGAACTGAAGGATCTGACGCCAGGTGTCCGGGAGCAAAACGGTTGGATTCAGAAGCAGGAAGACGACGAACATGAGACCGTAGAACTTCAACAGCCGTATCTTTCCCAAACGCCAGCGAGTGGCGGGAACATTCTGGAATATGTAGTAGTAGCAGATGGTGACTGTCAGAAGTTGAGGCACATACTTCGACGCCATTAACGCGCCCAACGCGGCCGCTGCCAGCCAATAGTATTTCTCGCCTTCGGCCGTGGATTTAGTTTCGGCAACGCGTTGACCATGCAGCCAGAGGAGGTTGCCCAGCAGGAAGAAGAACAGGACGAAAGTGTCTTCTTTCGCGATGCGATTGAATCCCACGGCCATGGGATCAAATGCCCAAAGCGCGGCTGCGATCAATCCGACCTCCGCGCCAAATAATTCGGCCGCCAGCAAGTAAATGAGAAGGGCGCTGAGCGCGCCAAAAAGCGTAGCCGGAAAACGCAACGCCGTTTCTGTCGCGATCGGCCATTGGCCACCGAGCGAAGGTATGCTGTTCCATTTGTCGGCGAACACGACGCTTACTGTCAGCAGCGCCTTCATCAGGAGGGGATGCTCACTGTTAGCCGAGGTCGGTCCATGCTCGCGGTATTCTGCCACCGCCTGCAGCTTGTTTAGTTCATCTTCGCTCAGGCCCTCCGCGCTCAAGTTCGAGACGCGAAAACCGAAGGCCCCCAGTACGATCAGGGTGAGCAGGGCGGCAAGCACAGTCCTGTTTACCGAAACGGCTCCACGCTCCGCAAAAAGGTCGGGTCTCAAGCCCGCCGTAATGATGGCATCAGCCCTGGTTGCCAATGTTTTCAGTCCTTCTGTTACCCTTGGGGCCCGCGGTGGGCGGATAAAGGCGTTCCGACAAAAGCGGCAAGCGTAACGCGATTCAAACGGCGGTGCAACCTGAGGCCAAAAACGGTAGTGGGGCGAATCTGTGTTGCTGGGGAAAGAAGTTGTTTCACTGGCGTTTTGTAGGGCCCCAGGAGGTTCGGCCACACCCCGCATCCTACTTGGATGGCATCAACGAGTGGCGCAACGGCTATATGCCGGAGCGAACGATTCAAACGGGGCTTAGGGATGTGTGAGTCAGGGCGCCACATACAGCCTTCTTCTGGTTGTATTTTTCACCGATAGAATGAGGACGATTGGCTCACCAGTAACCCGACACGCGTTGTCCAGGTCGGACAGTCAGTCGCATCATCACCGCTCGATGAGGAGTGACTAGAATTTAGAGTCCAGGTGTTACCACTGCCTGAGCGAGTGGCGATACGGCGACGGGGCCAATCAACTTTCTGAGAGGCACATAGCGGCGGTAATCGTGGCTAGCGCTGAAGCGAAACTATTTGACGACAATCCTGATCGTATTCGACGCGACTTGGGTCATGGCTTTACGATTTCTAGTGCGAATGTCACGTCTGACGGTTACAAAGAATGTGCCGCCAGAACTCAAATCATACTGCTTGTTAAGTTCCAGATCATATTTTAAGACTTCGCCCGGGTCGGCCTTAACACTAAAGCGCGCATAAATCACACCGCGGTTGAGTAACAAGTTACGTCCGTACTCAGTAACCTGGACCGTCTGGCCATCTGCTCTTCTGACAACGATCAGGAAGTCTTTCTCAGGCCCACTGCTCGAGAGGTACAACCTTCCCTTCGTAGTATTTTTTAGCAACAAAGTTAGAACGATTGGCTCACCAGGGTGTATCGTCTCCCGCTCCACGCGCGTCGACAGTTGGAAACCTTCACACACAGTGCCTTCCCTACACCCCGGTTTCGACCTGGTATTATCAGGCGCTCTCAGGGTCGCGATCGCGACGGCACTCGACATTACTCCTAAGATCAATGTCGCCATGATTCTGGTTCGCATGAGTTGCCTCCTCCTTTAATTCGCAATCGAGAATGTTTTCACCCCAACTCATGGAATAGTTTGGAAGGGATGGTTAATTATGTTGTCTGTCCACGTAGGACAGGTCGTACTGTCTCCACTAAACGGACTCGGACTATTGGTACTAAAGTCTTTCGTCCATGTAGTCCCACTCCGACTGGCGGTTGCCGTCCAAAACCAGTCAACGCTCCTCAAGGGAACCCAAATGGACGTTCCGCTCACGCCCGTAGGCTTAAACATGAGCCACGTTGTAAAGTGGTCGTCTACGGCTGCGTTCGTGAAGTCGTTAGTCAATTCCAGTGCTGGAGTGTCATCCATGATATTGCTTCCCAGACTAGAGTTGGGATAGGGATATACAGTATCCAGCACGTTCGAGGCGCTGATCCCTTTCCGGCTGCCGTCATTCATCACGATCGTCCTGGTGGTGCTTGTTATCATGTTAACCCATTGAAAGACCCCGTTGAATCCTGTCGGCATAGTGACGCTTTCCCTCGTCACCTTTATGCCGGGACCTCCTAAACAACTGGTGAACCCTATTGCGTTTCCGAAAGATAATTCCAGCCTGCCATTGCAGTTACTCACCTTTGGTATGCCGGTTTCCGTAGTGACGGTTGCGCTCGGACGCTTCACATTAAAGGTTGCACTCTTGTCAAACTGCGTAGTTCCAATTCTACACCCGAGCGTAACCTGTCGGTTGTCGCCTGCATCAGTCCAATAAAAGGTTAAAGGGCTCGCCTGGAAATTGCTTACTTCAGTAACCGTTCCGCTGGTTACGCTGCCAACAAAATTTGCGATGCGAGTACCGGGCACTGACCATTGAATGTTGGAAACTGCTTCTTCTGTGCCAACCACTTCGACCGAAAGAGGAATCTGCTGGCCGACAATCACGGTCTTAGTGTCGCCAGTAATATCGTCGTTGCCCATCTTGATGTGGACGTCGGCGACTTGAGTGCAGGTGTTTTCGCCCACCTGATACTGGTTATTGTTGTCATAGCAATTCAATCCGTCCCAACCGTAACTCTCTTCGCGGCCCATGTCCGCAAAAACGCAAACACCCCCGCTGCTTTGGCCTTCTGCTATGCCCGTATGGCCCGAAGAAGGGTCCATTGAAACCATCTCGCTGTCGGGAATCCAGGAGGCGCCTGCGGCATAAGGTCCCGAGACGTATCCGTTTCCGTAGTAAGCTGAGCTCCAGGCAGTTGAGCTGCCCGTATGATCTACAAAAATGATGGGCGGCAGAAAAGGATCCAGCGAACCCTGGATGAAGGGTGGGCAGGGATCGTTACAACTGTAACTCGTGCTAATGTCTTGCGACCGACTCACCATCTCTGCCCGGCCGATCAGAAGTAGTTTGCCATTCGTTACTCCATGTACCGTCCATTTGAATTGGCCTTGCGAAACTTCATGGGGCACTGCCCTGCCGGCATTGTCCTGAACTTGGTCCGCTCGCACTCTTTGCATGTCAAATACCGCAGTCTCGCCAGGCTCTAACTTGCGTGGGTCGATTAGAACCCGTCCGCCCTCGTAGTTGATCTCACCCAGGAATTCTGCTTTTTGATCGCTGATATTTGTAATGTAAACGACGGTCGTAAAGTCGTCTGAGATTTTCCAGGGATACGAGCCGGTCATGGTTCGCACTGGTCCCGAGTCTCGGAGTGGTATGTCATAATTCACACCTGATTGCTCATCGATTCCATAGAGCGAGCCTATGACAGAACCCGGCCGGGCCTCCGTGGTGACGACCACACTGACCACGTCAAGCGAGTGGTTGTTCTTAGCCGCGCGCAACAACGGAGCGAGATCAACTTCAGCGACTTCGTTTGGACCAAGCGCCACTTGAGAGCCGATGAAGGGGTTAGCCGTTAAACCAGCCAAGGGGATGAATTTTGGGACGACCGCTACGCTGGTTGCGGTTGTGTTCTTGAGCGTCATGTGCGGCGTGTTTCCGGTTACACGAAACCCATTCGCAAACAGGTTCGCCTGCTTCGTCAGCTTTGGACTATAAAACCGAATGACGCTGTTGAAGCTGCCATCGAGAGTTGAAATCAAGCCAGTCGGGATGATGCTTCCGCGCGCGCCCGTGACATTGATTACAGCAGACGCAAGCTTTTCGTCGTTGCCACGCCTGTAGTGAATTACATGCGTGGCGTGAGGGGCTAGCTGCACAGTGCGAGCGTTACCATCTCCGAAATCCACAGTTGCACTGGTGCCTTCGCCGGTTATGTTGCCGAGGGCCAGGATCGCTTCGCTGCGTTTCGGCATCCACCACACCGCTTCAAGTTGGTCAGACCTTGATTCCTCTTTTACGGTGAAAAACTCGTCCACATTACTGCCGCCGTTGACACCCAATAATCTGACCTGTGACCACATCTCACGATTAAAGCCGAAATACGACAGGGAGAATCCACCCCAATCCCGCTCGTGGCGGTATCGCTCTGGCAACAAGTCTTTGATGTCAACATAACGAATCTCGGCCGACTGGACGGTTACGGGATCAGCCATGACAACTCTGCCATCTGGCTTGTAAAAGGTTGGCGTCACCGTCATCGGTTGCGGACTGCGCGAGTTAAAGACAATTTCGCTGCCTTTCGCTTCTTGCAAATCTATTAATGGGACGTAAATCTCCTGATTACGTGCCGGTCCACCGCAGTTGAGGCATTGGTCCTTCTTGAGTAGCTGATTTTGCCGCGCAGACGTGCCAGTGTTTCGGGATGCAAGCGTACGCTGCTCTTTGGCTAAACTTGAGGCGCTCGATCGCGTTGAAATTACCGAGTAACCAACAAATGAAAATAGCAAGAGCACAGTAGTGACCGTTCGGATCGAACCTGAACCCTGATGTGCTGGGATAGTCGTTGGCATGGCAGACCGCCTTTCCGATGTACGGATAAAGAATTCGGCTAACGGGCGAGCATAGGGGTGGGACGCGAGATTAGCCCTTGAGTGGCGCAGACGTTATGCCCGTCGATCTGGATAGTCAATGACTTTTGATCGCACATTTAGTTACGCTTTCATTGCGGCGATTGTTATCTAAAGTCGTGTCTCTAAAGTTCGAAAGATAAAAGCGCGTCCTTTTCGTAATACGATACCAAGGAGGTAAGGATGCGAAAAGGACGACAACTTGCACCGTTGAGTTTACTCGCGAAGAGAAGCCGGCCGTATGCTCTATGAATGAGACTCGACCGACTTATTAGGCCTGAGTAGATCTCCCATGGTCCAAATCGTGTTTGTGATTCCGGCTGTCATCGCCGAGTGCAGCGGATTGATGAGTGAATGCGACAGAAGGTGTAGCAAGCGAAGTAAGAGACAGCGCGGAGCGGAGATTCTCCCACTTCTTAGAGAAATCAATAGTCAGATGGGTAAGGCGTCGCAAGGCCGTGCGAATATTAAGGTTTTGTATTTCGACGTGACTTGTGCAGGTGTTCGAGGGTTGTAGAGGTTGGGGGCTGGGGTTGGGGCTCAGCAAAGCGGGATTGGCTAAACAAGCGGCGTGCCAATGGTGGAGATCGTCAACACAGAATTACCCCACTACCCCAAAAACTGGTTCAGCTTGGACGAGCCCGGGCAGAATTCCGGAATTTTAACTTCTCACAAATACAGAGGAACCGGTGTTGCCGGCGACCGGGTGGGATCAGGACAAACACAAGCGCATTGCAACTCGATTATAGTCAACCACACCCAGGTCGCGCCCGCTCCCGGTTTCGCATTTGTGCGCCACTCGTCAAGTGGTAGTGTCTAACTAATTTAACTGAACCAATACCCCAAAAACCTCACTAAGTACGCTTTATACGCTTGCAATTCCGTAGGAAATCAGCGACTATTCGCGTCGTTTGTTTACCTTAGATCGCAGCGGCTGGCGTCTTCTACTGGAGCCGGTCGATTCCGCTGATCGAATAGTTGTTAGTAGCAACTCTTTTCCACAGTCGTGGTTGATTTTCGAATAAGCGCTCGTTCGCTTGATTGATTTCAGAGAGGAAGCAACATGGCAGAAATTCAGGAGAATCTTGAGGCAGGAAGTTCCGCCCAACCTTTCCGCATAGATCAGAAGCTCCATCAGATTCTTTACAAATCGGAAGCAGCACCCAAGCTCGAACCGATGCCCCAGGAAGTGTTGCCGGAGCCGGTTTACCCGCAGAAGCCTGATCCCGTGCCGATGACACGGAAGGAATACCAGAAGTTTAACGCCATTCGGACGTGGAAGAGCTGGGGCTCTCCCTATTTCAAGTCGCGTTGGCACAGCAATACATTGCGCCCGATCATTCCGTACTTATTTACGGAATGGAAGTGCAACCTTGATTGTCACTATTGCTGGTCCTACAACAATGCTGTAAAGGGCATGACCGAAGACGTTGCCAAACGCTCCATCGATTGGCTTCATTCAATTGGCTCGCGCGTGTTGGCCCTGATGGGTGGCGAACCGTTGTTGCGTCCAAAGTTCATCCACAAGATCGTTGACTACAGCGCCAAGCGAGACATCTTCGTCTATCTGCCCACCAACGGCCGCTTGATGAAACCCGATGTAATCGATCGGCTCGGCGATGCTGGTATTGCGACGTTTAATCTGGCGGTTGATTCCGTCAAAGAACGCAAGTCGCTACCGAAAGCGTTGGACCCGATTCGCCCTTACTTCGATTATCTCGTCAAACGTCAGCATCATTACGGTTACTCCGTGATGTTCAATATCAACATCTGCCATAACAACATGGACGATGTTAAAGAGTTGACCGAAATTGCTCACGACAACGGCATCGCCACGGATTACCACGTGAACGAAACGCCGATGATGGAGCAAACACACTTCAAACATCTCAACGAGAACCAGACCTATCTTACCCCCGACGACTGGCCACGAGTTGACGCCCTGCTCGACTACCTGCAGGACCTGCGCGTCAATAAGGGCTACAAGATGGCGAACCCGACCCAGCACATGGAAGACATGAAGCTGTTGATGCGCGGTCAGGTGCCACCCTGGCAGTGCCGCGCCGGACAGAATTCGCTGATCATTCGCACCGATGGTTCGCTGGCGCCCTGTTTCCCGATGTATTCGGCGACGCACGACTGGGGAACCGTCGGCAACGACAAGTTTGACGTGAAGCAGTTGGACGAGATGAAAGTTGAATGCACGAAGCACTGTCTCTCTACGTGCAACTACATTCTCGGTTATTGCTACGACAACATGCGCGTAATTAGCTGGGGACTTAAGCAGGCGATGCATGGGTTCAAGGGAGCAAGCAACGGCTTTTAAGTCAGCAAACAGTAAACAGCAAACAGTAAACAGCAAGATCGGTCAGCTAGCGACGGTCTTGCTGTTTGCTGTTTACTGTCTGCTGTTTACTGTTTTCAGCCGACTCTCCCTCCGCGCATTGCCAGAATTCCCACGATGACATTGATAGCGATGCCAATTGCAATCGCGAGCCAGTACTGCCACTGATCGTCGATGGCGCTCTTGTAACGGATGATGGTTGCGATTCCGAGCGGACCCCAGACGAAAATGGATGAAAGCAGGCCTGGCCCGTATTCGAGAATGCTGAGTGCGGTGACTGTGTGGGTGAGGGCATTGCCCGCAACCAAAGCTCCCAAAATGACCAGCATCATTGGTAGAAACTTGAGCCGTCGCGCCAGAATCACTCCGATCGTCACCAGAATAAACCCGACGCTCTGCGCTGCGAGAAAACGCGCTGTCGACATGTGCACGCCTCTGAGCCGGAGTAGATAAGCCGGATAACCTTCGCCGCCCCAGTATTCTTCGGCGATGTGAATCAAATAGCTGAGCGGAAAGAGCCATGACCAAAGAATGGTCCGGCGATCGTAAATTCCAAGGGAGAAGTTTGCTTGAGTGGTCATTTGTTACGGGTAATAATGCCGGACTGTTATATCAGAGGTGTCAACTTTGTCGGAGTGCGGTGACCTGTCACCGCTTTGGTCCAGGGCGGCTTGACGCCCTGAACTCTGACTAGCCGTAATCCGAAGCTGGTCGCGATAGATCGCAGCCGACCAAAGCGGCGACAGGTCGCCGCACTCCAAAAAGGATCTGAATGGAATCGAGTACTCCCTCGAGCGCAAACAGTCAGGCAGCCCCGGCATTAGAGCGTCGTCTCGGCCTGTTTGACGCCACCATGATCGTGATGGGCGGCATTATCGGCTCCGGCATCTTCATCAACCCTTATGTTGTTGCCCAGCGCGTCACCACGCCATTCCTGATTCTCTTCGTTTGGGCATTAGGCGGGCTCATCGCGCTGGCTGCCGCATTCATCTGGGCCGAGCTAGCAGCGCTGCGGCCGGAAGTTGGCGGCCAATACGCTTATCTCCGCGATGCCTATCATCCGCTCGTCGCATTTCTGTATGGCTGGGGATTGCTGTTAGTGATCCAAACAGGCGGTATGGCAGCAGTCGCGGTCACGTTTGCTCGTTACTTTCTGGAACTTACTAATCTCCATCTCGCTCCAGGGCTGGTCGCGGCAATAGCGCTCGCTAGTTTGACTGTAATCAACTGCCTGGGCGTTCGCGCCGGCGGTTCAGTGCAAAGTTTCCTGATGGTGCTGAAGATCATCGCGATTGTCGCGCTCATCGCGTTTGGCCTCTCGCTCATCTGGCCAGCCACAACGGCATCATCAGGCGGAATCGGCGCCGTGGCCGGAGGTTTTCCGCCGTCTCTTGGTTTTCTAACCACGTTAGGTGCCGCGATGGTGCCGGTGTTGTTTGCTTACGGCGGCTGGCAAACTGCCAGCTTCGTTTCCGGAGAGATACGCGAGCCGCGAAAAAACCTGCCGCGCGCCCTGATCATCGGAGTAAGCGGCGTTGTCTTGCTCTACCTCGCCGTTAATTTTGTCTGCGTTCGCGTGCTCGGAGTTGAGGGTCTTGCTAACACCAAGACCCCCGCCTCGGATGTTATGCGACTCGCGCTGGGACCATTCGGCGCTCAGGCGATTGCCGCCGGCATCGCGATCTCCACTCTGGGGTTTCTAAGCCAGGGAATGCTAACCGCGCCGCGCGTCTACTTTGCGATGGCAGAAGATGGACTGTTTTTCAAGAGTGTCGGCAAGTTGCATCCGAAGACGCACGTTCCCATTCTGGCAATCGCGCTGCAGGGCCTCCTGGCAATAGCGATTACGCTCTGGGGCAAGTACGAACAGATTTTGAATTACGTCGTCTCGGTAGACTTCATATTTTTTGGCGCGACGGCGTTGTGTGTTTTCGTTTTTCGCCGGCGAACAAAAGCGACGAATGCTGAAGCCTCTGGGGGTGCGACGCGGATTACCACCATTCCCGGCCATCCCGTAACGACTGCGCTTTTTGTCGCGATCTGCTGGCTGGTAGTAATCAATACCGTCTATCGATATCCGGGAAACACTTTGATTGGACTGGCTATTCTATTGGCGGGAATTCCGGCTTTCTTTTTCTGGCGTTGGAGGAACATCAAATGAGTGCCGCAAAGTACGAGAGACGCGTGAGAGCTTCGGAGTATATGCATTGGGCCAAGACGCGTTCGCGTGCGCGGTTCAATCTCGCGACCAGCGGACTCGCGAATCTGACGTTGCGGGAATTGCAGGTTTCGTTAGCTGACCTCGAGCTAACCGGAGAATCCGGCTACGGTTATCAGCCTCTTATAAGTTTAATTGCCGACCGATTTCACGTTGATGCCGCGTGTGTAGTAACCGCCGCCGGAACCTCTTTTGCCAACCATCTGGCGCTGGCAGCGCTTATTAATCCCGGCGACGAGATACTTTTTGAAAGTCCCACTTATGAACCGCTGCTGGCGACTGCCGAATACCTTGGCGCCACGGTGAAGCGCTTCGAACGACGATTTGAAGATGGCTGGCGGGTTTCGGCGGCTGAGGTCGAACGAAACCTGAGCTCGCGTACGCGTCTGATTGTGATCACCAACTTTCACAATCCCAGCGGCGTTCTGACCGACAATCAGACACTGAAGGATGTTGGCGAACTGGCCAGGAGGAGCAACGCTCGCGTACTCGTTGACGAAGTTTATCTTGAGATGCTTTTTGGCGAACTGTCGCAGACAGCCTTTCACCTGGGCGATCACTTTGTAATAACCGACAGTCTGACTAAAGCCTATGGTCTAAGCGGCCTGCGCTGCGGCTGGATTCTCGCCGAGCCGGAGCTCGCTCAACGGATGTGGCGACTGAACGATCTATTTGCGGCAACACCAGTGCATTCCGGCGAGCGGCTGAGCGTGGTCGCGTTCAAACAACTGCCCGCGATTGCCGAGCGCGCTCAAAGTCGACTCGACAAGCATCGTCTAATGTTGAATCAGTTTCTCGATAGCAGGGACGATCTGGAAGCAATACGCCCGGCGTTTGGTTCGATCATGTTTCCCCGGGTTAACGAGCAAAGCTCTGAAAGGCTCTGTCACTTGCTAAGAGAGAAATACGAAACGTCCGTTGTCCCAGGAAGGTTCTTCGAGATGCCCGCCCATTTCCGCATTGGCATGGGTGGAGATTCTGAATCGTTTATGGAAGGACTCGATCGCTTAGGTCAGGCGCTTGGTGAACTGAAGCTGTAGGGTCTGGTTTGAAACTCTGTGCGTCCTCGGTGATCTCTGTGCCTCTGTGGTGAGTTTTTTGCCAAGTAAGATTCACCACAGAGGCACAGAGAACACAAAGGGGGCACAGAGGAAAACTGAATAGGTAATTTGAAAATCCTGAGGTTGGTAAGGGTGGTAATGGTTTAACGGCGCTGGTTCGATTTCACAGCCGCGAGTTTCAACCAGAAGTACAAACCATCAGCAGCTTCGATGCCGGTTCCTTCCGGTGTGATCCTGATCGGTGTGCCGTTTGGCCAACCATCTCTTCGCATTCTGCCGCCGCCAATAGTCTGGAAGTAAACCTTGCCTTTCGTCTGCTTCTTGCCTGTCTGGGGCGCAATCACGAAATACTCAATGTCCATGTCATGCGAATTCGTGATGATGGTTCCGTTTTGGAAACTATCAATGTCAAACTTCATCAATATTACAAACGCCTCGGTTTCCGCTTTCGCTCGTTCAATCGCCCGACCTTCTTTAAGGTCCCCAATCGAGGTGGCCTCGATGTTTTCATAACGATTCAGTTGTTTGACGAAGCTGGCGAAAATCTGGTCTTCAGTGCCAAGGCGTTTTGAGGTTGGTTGCTTTGCCACCAGGAGTCGGACTTTGACGGGAAGCGCACCCAACGGTTTCTCTGCCTCAGGACTCGTGTTCTCATTCGTGACGACTGGCGGGGTTGAAGGTGCAGCGGCGCGTCGTCCTGACTGGGCCTCTGTTTCTCCTGCCTCGAGTCCGAGACCAAGCAACAACAGGATGACCGTAAAGCCCCAGGGTCTTCGAAGTGCCCGTGCCAAATTGAGGGATAAGCTCATTATGCTCACGTTCGGGGTCCAGGCAGGCCGTTCGCCTGAGTTCACATAAGTTAAGCCTTCATCTCCAGTGGATGTTCCCTTAGAAGCCGTCCAGTCGGTGCGGGTTGCGTGACCATTGATCAACTTCTATTTAGCGTCAAGCTTATAGAGTTTGACGGCATTGTCACGAAGTACCATTCTCGCCAGGTTCACGGCCTGGGCGCGGGTAATCTCGTGGTCATTCATCATCCCGGTCAGTGCCAGGGCCAGTGCCTGCCGCGCGCTCGTATTTGAGAGCCAGGCAACTTCCGGCCAGTCCACTTCCGGCCCAAACGAGAACGCGTCTGTGCCGAAAAGAATCTTGTCGGGATAAGCTTCCAGCCAGTTGCGCAACACCTCGCTTAGCTCGCGCGGATAGATGAGAAACGTCTGCGCGGAAAAATCCGCATAAACGTTTGGCTTGCTAATCATCGCCGCTGTTTCTTTCGTAAATGGATAGCCTCCATGAATAATTACGAAGTTAGTTTTTCTAAGAGACTCGTCGTTGAAGACAGATTCGAGTAGCAGGGGATTGCTGCCGGACTGTTTATAAAAAGCGCCGGCGCCGTCAATAGCATGGATGTGCACGGCGAGGCCAAGGCGGCCGGCCTCGTGTGCGATGTAGCGAAAAAGAAAGTCCTGGAGTGTCTTGTAGTCGGCAGCCGGGGGCTCGCCTCCACGGACATAACGCGTATAGACGCGCCGAGCCGAAACAATGTCGGCTTCCTCAAAATCGAGCTTGCGCAAGTAAGCGGCTTCAAACTTTACGGCGATCGCGCCGTCACGCTTTTCTGCTTCGAGCGTTGCAGTGACGACCTTTGCCAGGTACGCATCGAGCGTTGTGGGCAAGGCTTTCAATCCCGCACTCGCCAGGTAGCGCTGCAACAGGCGTTCCTCACCGGGGTAGAAGCCGCGATAATCCGGATTCGATTTCCTGGCAGCTTCGTTGTTTAAGGGAAACAGGAGCGCGTCGACAAAAGACACCCAGCGGAAGCGCGGTGTCCCTAAACCGCGGCCCATTGCCACGCGATTGGCAAACATTGTTTCGATGCCAAGCTGGTCAAGGACCCACGCCGGAAACCT
>Ga0070706_100003277_pt1 | contig 16014 bp, 17 predicted proteins | sample KBSK5501metaG_FD_65476 | JGI IMG/M metagenome (GOLD analysis project Ga0070706, IMG submission 65476) | Corn, switchgrass and miscanthus rhizosphere microbial communities from Kellogg Biological Station, Michigan, USA - KBS K5-50-1 metaG | ecosystem: Host-associated > Plants > Roots >...
GTCGCCCTTGGCGATCCGGTCGGGAACCCGGATCCGGGCTTCACCCGTGCCGTGTGCCATGTCAGCCGCACCCGTTCAGCGTGACGAGCACTCGGGTGTAGTCCGCCCAGAGCTCGCCGCTGTTGGTCTCGAGGATCGCCCGCACCCAGGTCGTGCGCTTCATCTTGATCCGAGTGGAGATCGACAGCCGTCCCACCGCCGGCGTGAGATAGAATCCCGCGAGATGGGCGTCGGGGTTGTGGTCCACGATGAGGTGGATCCCCTTCACATAGCGATCCGCGGTCATCGGGAGGTCGCTCTCGATGATCACGGGGACGATGCGGCCGTCCTCCGCCACGGCCGGCATGTCGAGCTGCACGTGAGCCCGCGTGATCGGGCGCCCACCGAAGCGCTCGCGGTAGATCCGTGCGACCTCCTCATTCGGAATCTCGGGGTCGTCCGGCCCGGCGGCAGCGATCGCCCCGAACAGGCGCCCCGACCTCGAAAGGGCCGCGGAGCCGGCGAGGCCGGCAGAGGCCAGCGCGATGACCTGAAGAAACGAACGGCGGGGAAGCTCGGAATGTTCTGACACGTACCCTCCACCCGGCTCAGGGGGCGCCCTGCATCCGGACCACGCGGCCTCTTCGCGCATGCGTACCGGCGTATGCGTACCGCGCGCGCCAACGAAAAGCAAGCCTGGGCGAGACGCGCCGGCCGCGGCCGCCGCGACTCAGGCAATGGCGCCGCCGCACGAGCTGCCCGCGCCGGCGGTACAGCCGTAACAGTGCGGCCCCGTGGCGATCCCCCTTCCCTCGAGCGCCTCTCGCGTCGCGTCGAAGATCGTGCGCGGGGCCGGCGCCGACACCGGCAGCTCCAGCATCTGGTTGAAATCACAGTCGTACAGCGTGCCGTCCCACCCGACCGACAACGTCGTCCGGCACATCACGCCGGCGGCCGCGGCGGGGTTGAAGGCTGCTACCAGCCGCCCCAGATACTCCTCGGTCCGTCCCTGCCGTTCGAGAAAGTCGAGGAACCGGCTGATCGGCATGTTGGTGATGGTGAAGAGGCGGTCGAAGACGATGCCGTAGCGCGCCTGCATTTGCTGCTTCCAGCGGGCCTCGAGGGCTCGCTGCTCCCCAGGCAGGAACGTGCCCACCGGGTTCGTCACCAGATTCAGGACGAGCCCTCGCCCCTGCCCATACCCGAGGCGGTTGAGCCGGCGGAGCGCCTCCAGCGATTCCGCGAAGACGCCCTCGCCTCGCTGCCGGTCGGTCTCCCGAGCCTGAAAGTACGGCAGCGACGCGACGACCTCGACCGCATGCGCCGCGAGCAGCGCGGGGATATCGGCGTAGTTCGGGAGCAGGATGGCAGTCAGGTTGCAGCGATGCATCACGTGGCGGCCGAGGCCGGACGCCCGCGTGACGAGCTCGCGGAAATCCGGGTGCAGCTCCGGCGCGCCGCCAGTGATGTCCACGGTCGGAATGCCGCCGCGCTCGAGAAACGCCAGGGCGGCCTCGAGCACGGGCCGCGACATCACCTCCGTGCGGTCCGGGCCCGCGTCCACGTGGCAATGACCGCAGGTCTGGTTGCACCGCTTGCCCAGATTGAGCTGGAGGACCTCGATCTGCCGCGTGCTGAGGGGAAACAGGCCGGCATCCGCCAGCGCCCGGTCGAACCCGCGCGCCAGCGGCACACGCGCCAGCACCCGCCGTTGCGCGACGGCGGAGGCCAGCGGGGCCCGCGCTTTCGCCAGTGTGGGGAGGACTCGGCTCACGCGCTACATTCCCAGATCGTCTACGTGGTTCAGCATCTGCACACCGTGGACCAGCGAGGCCCCGCCCCGGATTGCCGCGGCCACGTGCACCGCCTCGGTCATTTCGTCGAGATTCGAGCCTTTCTCCAGCGCGTCTTTCGAATAGGCGTCGATGCAGTAGGGGCACTGGACGGTGTGAGCCACGGCAAGCGCGATGAGCGACTTCTCCCGCGCGGATAGCGCGCCCTCGGCGAACACCGCCGCGTAATAGTCGAAGAACTTCTCCGCGAGGGCCGGCGCCCCGCGGGCGATCTCGCCGAATCGGCCGAGGTCGTGGTGGTGATAGTAGCTGGGGCGGGAGGAGGAGCCGGCCGGCGGTGACGATTCCGACATCGGTGTGCGCACTCGGAGGAGGGAACCCTATAATAACGCCAGGAACGTCGCCGGTCGGCCCTCGGATCTCGGTTGTGGTGCCCACGCTAGACGAAGCCGAGTCGGTCGCGCGGCTGCTGACGGACCTGGGCGGCCTCGCGCTCGAACACGAGATGGTCGTGGTGGACGGAGGAAGCTCGGATGCGACCTGCGACGTGGCCCGCCGCCTGGGCGCCCGCGTCCTGGTGGCCCCCCGTGGTCGAGGCTCGCAGCTCCGGGCGGGGGCCGCCGCCGCCACCGCCCCCCTGCTCTGCTTCCTCCACGCGGACGTGCGTCTCGATGCCCCGGCGCTACGGCAGGTCGAGCGCGTCGCCGAGCAGAGGCCCGCGGGGGCGTACGCGCTGCGGCTCGTGATCGACCGACCCGGGCTCGCCTACCGGCTGATCGAGTGGGGTGCGAATCTCCGCTCGATGTGGGGCCGGTTGCCCTATGGCGATCAGGGACTGCTGGTGAGCCGGAAGGACTACGATGCGGCCGGAGGCTATCCCGACATCCCGCTCATGGAGGACGTCGCTCTGGTCCGGGCGCTCGGGCGGGTGACGTCCGTCCGATTGCTCCCGGCTGCGATCCGGGTCTCAGCCCGCCGCTGGGAGCGGGAAGGGGTCCTGCGCCGCACATGGGTGAACTGGCGGCTGCTCTCGGCCTATCTCCTCGGAGCGCCGCCCGAGCGCCTCGCCGAGCGGTACCGTCCCTCGGGCGACCGGCCGCCGGGCCGGCGGGCCTAGTCGGCCGCGGCCGCTGCCCCCCGGGCCGCGCGCCACGCCGCCCAGTCGGCCGCGGTATCGACGTCCCGCCGCTGCTCGAGCAGCGCTACCCTCACACGAGCGGCGGCAGCGTGCTCGAGCGTCACCGAGAGCGTCGCCGGCGTGCTCCATGGAACGCCCTGGAACAGCTCGGGGATCGGGCGAGTCATCCCGACGAGGTAGTACCCGCCGTCAGCGGCCGGGCCGAGGACGGCATCGGCTCGATCGAGCTTCCCGAACGCGGTTTCCAGCAGATCGGCGCCCAGCTCCGGGCAGTCGGTCCCAATCATGAGCACTTTCCCCGCGCCGGCCGCGCAACGATTGGTGATCGCGGCCAACATCCGGCCCCCGAGATCGCCGTCGACCTGGGGCTCGTAGCCCCGGGCGCCTCCAAGCCAGGCCCGGACCAGGGCCTCCCGGTCCGGAGGCGTGTAGCTCACCACGATCTCGCAGTCGGCCAGCCCGGACGCCGCCGCGAAAGCCCAGGCTCCGAGCTCCCGATGCGCCGCGAGGGCGGCCGCCTCTCCCAGCTCCCGGGCAAGCCTGGTCTTGACCCGGCCGAGCTCGGGGGCCCGGGCGAGGACGACGATAGCGCGGTTGGGGGTCGGGGCCTGGGGCACTGTCCGCCAAGATAACAGCCGCAAGCTACGGATTGCGCAGGTCCTGCGGGGTGTCGCGATCTTGGCCCCCTGAGGCGGCCCGACCCTTGCTATCCCGTTGCCCGATCTAGAGCTCCAACGGTTGGCAGCCCCCTGCATCACCGGCTTGTGTAGCGTTCCCTGACGGCATACTTTAAGTCGTTTCGGGATAAAGAATTTGGGGGCCGCACTCCCTTTTTTCGAGCCGAGGCACCGTGGATACCCAGACCCTCCAGCAGGTCGCGCTGTTAGAGAAGTGCCGTCAGTTCACCAAGGCGCGCGAGGTCCAGGCGGCTGGCCTGTATCCGTACTTCAAGCCGATTTCCGAGTCCGAGGACACGGTTGTCGTCATTGAAGGTCAAAAGCGGATCATGCTCGGGTCGAACAACTACCTCGGGCTGACCCACCACCCCAAAGTGCTCGAGGCCGCCTCCCGGGCGCTCTCGACCTACGGCTCGGGGTGCACGGGCAGTCGCTTCCTGAACGGGACGCTGGACCTCCACGAGAGGTTGGAGCATGCCCTGGCCGAGTTCACCGGCAAGGAGTCGTGCCTCGTCTTCTCAACCGGCTATCAGGCCAACCTGGGGCTCATTTCGGGCCTCGTGGGTCGTGGCGAAGTGGTCTACCTCGACAAGCTGGACCACGCTTCGATCGTCGATGGCGCGAAGATGTCGTACGGCGACACCGAGCGCTTCAACCACGGGGATCTCGCGGGCCTCGAGCGGAAGATGGAGCGTGACCGCTCCGGCCGCGCCTCGATGATCGTGGTGGACGGCATTTACTCGATGGAGGGCGACATCGCCGACCTCCCCGGCCTCCTGCGCGTGGCCCGGAAGTACGGGGCGGTGCTGGCCGTGGACGACGCGCACTCCATCGGGGTCCTGGGCCCGAACGGCGACGGCACGGCCGCCCACTTCGGACTCACCGACGAGGTGGACATCATCGCCGGGACGTTCTCCAAGTCCCTGGCGTCGATCGGCGGGTTCGTCGCCGCGCCCGAGAGCGTGATTCACTACCTCCGGCACCACAGCCGCCCCCTGATGTTCACGGCGTCGCTGCCCCCGGCCAACACCGCCGGCGTGCTCGCGGCGCTCGAGGTGCTCCAGCGGGACCCCGAGCGGCGCGATCAGCTCTGGGCGAACACCCGGCGCCTCCAAGACGGGTTCCGGAGCCTCGGCTTTGATATCGGCCCGACCGAAACCCCCATCGTCCCGGTGCTGATCGGCCCGATGGAGAAAACGTTCCTCATGTGGCGGAAGCTGTTCGACGCCGGCGTGTTCACCAATCCGGTCGCTCCGCCCGCAGTGGCGCCGTCGCAGTGCCGGCTCCGGACCAGTCTCATGGCGACGCACACCTTCGAGCAGATCGACTACTCGCTCGACGCCTTCGCCCGCATCGGCCGGGAGCTGGGGGTCATCTGACCGCTGCCGTGCGCGTCCGGCCGGCGCGCAGCTCGAAAGACCTCAAGCGCTTCATCGATCTCCCCTACCGACTCCACGCGCGGGACCCGCTTTGGGTCCCGCCGCTGCGTCGGGACGTAGCCACACTCCTGTCCCGCGACAAGAACCCCTTCTTCCAGCACGCCGAGGCGGAGTACTTCCTGGCCGAGCGCGAGGGCGACGTCGTCGGCCGCATCGCGGCGATCCACAACCGCCTGCACAACGAGACCCACGCCGACCGGGTGGGGTTCTTCGGGTTCTTCGAGTGCGCGGAGGATCCGGCCGTGGCCGACGCGCTGCTCGCCGCGGCCGCCGACTGGCTGCGCCCGCGGGGCCTCGATACGCTGCGTGGCCCGGCGTCGTTCTCGGTGAACGACGAATGCGGCCTCCTGGTGGACGGCTTCGAGACCCCGCCCACCTTCATGATGCCGCACAACCCGCGCTACTACCCGGCGCTGCTCGATCACGCCGGCTTCGCCAAGGCCAAGGACCTCGTGTGCTTCGAGGGGACCGATCCCGCCGGGGACTTCGGCGAGCGGCTGGTCCGGGCGACCGATCTTGTACAGCGCCGCTTCGGCGTCGCCGTGCGCCCGCTGAACATGGCCGACTTCGACGCGGAGGTCGCCCGGATCAAGCAGCTGTACAACGCCGGGTGGGAGAAGAACTGGGGCTTCGTTCCGATGACCGACCGGGAGATCGATCACCTGGCGGAACAGTTCAAGCCGGTCGTCGTCCCCGACCTCGTGCTGTTCGCGGAGAAGGACGGCCAGGCCATCGGCTTCGCGATCTGTATGCCGGACCTCAACACGGCCTTTCGGGGAAACCGCTCGGGCGCGTTCCTGCCCGGCCTGGTTCGGGTCCTCTGGATGCTCAAGACCCGCCGCATCCATCGGCTGCGCGTGCTGCTGCTGGGCACCCTGCCCGAGTACCGGGGCAAGGGTGTGGACGCGCTGCTGTACGCCACGATTTGGCGGAACGGCAACGCGAACGCGATCCACTGGGGCGAAGCCGGCTGGATTCTCGAGGACAACGCCGCGATGATCGCGGGCATGGTCAAGATCGGCTGGAAGCCCTACAAGACCTACCGGCTCTACGATCGCCCGTTATGAAGGTGCTGGTGACGGGCGCGACCGGGTTCGTGGGCAGCCACCTGGTCGAGGCGCTCCGCCGCCGCGCCGACGACGTCACGGCGCTCGTCCGCTCGCCCGCCAAGGCCGGCCCCCTCACTGCCCTCGGCGTACAGCTGGTCCCCGGCGACCTGAGCGACCGCGAGGCGCTCGAGCGCGCCGCGGCCGGCCGTGATGTGGTCTTCCATGCAGCGGGCGTGGTGGCGGCGCGGAACGAGGCCGAGTTCCTCCGCGCCAACCGGGACGGCACAGCCCGGCTGCTCGACGCGGCTGCCCGCGCGCGGGTCGGTCGCTTCGTCTTCGTCTCCTCGATGGCCGCCGGCGGGCCCTCCGCCGCGGGACGCCCGCTGTCGGGCGCCGAACCGCCCCACCCGGTCACCGCCTACGGGCGGAGCAAGCTGGCCGCGGAGGAGCTGGTACGGGCCGGCGGCATCCCGTGGACCATCCTCCGCCCCCCCATGGTCTACGGGCCGAGGGACCGCGAGGTCCTCAAGGTCTTCCGGCTCGCGCGCGTCGGCATCGCCCCGGTGTTCGGCGACGGCACCCAGGAGCTCTCCGCGATCCACGGCGCCGATCTCGCGAGGGCGCTGATCGCGAGCGGCAGCGCCGTGCCGGCGGCCGGACGTCTCTACTACCCTTGCCACCCGGAGACGTTCACCAGCGCGGGCTTCGTGCGGGCCGTCGGGGCCGCGATCGGGCGCCAGGTTCGGGTCATTCCGCTGCCGCACTGGCTTGGCACCGCGGCATTGTCCGTCACGGGGGCGGCCGCACGTCTTGCCGGACGGCCCACCATCCTCACTGCGGACAAGGTCAACGAGTTCTTCCAGCCCGCCTGGACCGGCGACCCGGGTCCTTGTACGGAGGAGACAGGCTGGACGCCGGAATACGACCTTCGGAGCGGGCTTGCGGACACCTATCGCTGGTACCGCTCGGCCCGGTGGCTCTGAGATCATGAGAAACGGCGCGGCGACCGAGGCCGCCTGCGGCACGCGGCTGCGCCCCGTGGACGTGCTCATTCTGGCGTACGTGGCAGTCGTCTCCGTCGTGGCGGCGACCCGGGTGTCGGTCTTTCCGGGCTGCGCCTGGCTCCTCGCGGCGAACGGCCTGATCGTGGCGCTGGTGGTGCTGGTGACGCGAAACGACCTGGGCCCGTTCGGGCGGCTCGTTCACGATCTCTATCCGATCATCCTGCTCGCCGCCTTGTACGCCTCGCTCGACCTGGTCAACGGCGGGGGACGGGTGGCAGTGCACGATCCGACCGTCCGGCGGTGGGAGGCGGCGCTTTTCGGGGGCCAGCCCAGCCGGGACTGGTGGCAGCGCTGGCCGAGCCGATTTTGGTCCACGCTGCTGCACGGGGCGTACTGCTCCTACTACGGCATCGTCGTCGTTCCCGCACTCGTCCTGGCGAGCCGCGACGACCGGACGGCGCTCCGCCGCTTCGTGCTCGCGGTGATCGCCACGTTCCTCGCCTGCTATGCGGTCTTCCTCTTCTTCCCCGTGGCGGGGCCGTACTACGCCTTTCCGCGACCGACCGGGAGTTTCGTGGACAACCCGATGGCTCGACTGGTCTACGCGATGCTCGCCGGCGGGAGTTCGTACGGGGCGGCCTTTCCTTCATCGCATGTGGCAGCGAGCGTCGCCGCCACCATGGCTGCGTGGCACACCTCGCGCCGCCTCGGCGTTGCGCTCCTGGTCCCGACGGCCCTGCTCACGGTCGCCGTCGTGTACTGCCAGATGCACTACGCGGTGGATGCGATCGCCGGGCTGGGGGTGGGGATGGCGGTGGGGGGGTGGGCGGTAAGACGTGAACAGTGAACAGTAAACAGTGAACAGGGGGCTCCGTGCCGGGACCCCCCTGTTCACCGTTCACAGTTCACTGTTTACTGTACCGTCACCTCACCCACCATCCCCAGGGCATGATGCGGAGCGCAGAAGAACTTGTAGGTGCCCGCCGGCGCGCCGGCGAACGAGAGCTCGAAGCTCTCACCCTCGGTCTTCATGGACTCGCTGGCGATGCCGCCGCCCTTCTCCGGCGGAGCAATGGCCAGCGCCTTGATCGGAGCGGGCACGTTCGCGGGAATGCTGTCCGGATAAAACTGCACGTTGTGAGCGCCGCCGCTCACCACGGTGAACTTGATGACGTCGCCGGCCTTGATCGTCAGCTTGGCCGGGTCGTACTTGTACGTGGTCCCGTCCAGAACCATCTTCACTTCGTGCGTGGTACCCCCGGCCGCGGGAGCCGCGGCCGGCGCCGCGGGCTGGGCCGCAGGAGGAGTTGTCGTCGGGGCCTGCTCTTCCGCCTTCTTCTCACCGCCGCAGGCCGCCACTACGAAGGCCAGCCCCGCCGCCAAGGACGTGATGCGCATCGCTTTTCGTACCTCCAGAAACGTGGACGTTGCTCGACCGGATCTCGCCCGCCGAGGGCGCTGTGGCGGGTGCTTGTGAAGCGTTTCACAAGGGTACCATTGTGGGCGTGAATCTGCCATCGCGGTCCGCCCGAGGCAAGGCCCGGAGCGAGGTCCCCGCCTGCACCCGGCTCGGGAAGCAGTGCCGGACGCTCCGGGTCCTGCTTCGCATCGGGGGGCTCGACGAGGGTCGCGAGTCGCTCGATCACGAGGCGACGTGGCTGCTTGGCCACACCGAGCGCATCTCCTTCGAGGACCTCTGGGCCGGTGAGGGCGACCTCTATGCCGACGCGCTCCTTCACGTCCCCTGCCGGTATCTACAAGCCGGCGACGGCGCCGGGCGCTGCTCCGCCCACGGGTTCGAGGGTCCGCTCCCCGAGGTCGCCCGATCCCTCCAGCCACGTCAGCTCGAGGGCGATCGCTTCCGAGTGGTGGACGGGATGCGGCTCGTGACCCGGACGCTTCCGCCCACAAGGCGGCCGCTCCCTGTGCTCGCTCAGGCGAACCCGTGCGCCGGTGCCCCGTGCCGGACCGCGGATAACGTCCAGGGAGCCGCCTGCTGCCGGGATCTCCAGATCGAAATCATGTGCACCCGGGGCCAGCGGCGGCTGGAGGCCCTGGTGCGGGCGCGAAAACCCCCCTATTTGTGTAAGGTGACCCGGCCCGGGGATTTCTCCCTCGAGGCCGAAATGGTCTCAGCCTGCGGCTACCTGGGCGCAGACCAGATCAGTTGCACGCTCCACGGACGCCACCGGGCGGACGGCCGAGCGGCAAAGCCGGATCTGTGCAGCGACTGGCCGCCCAAAGGCAAGGGCCTTCACCCGGGCTGCGTCTTCGGGCCCGGGCGTCCGGCCCAAGAGACGTGATAGGGTATCGTTGTGCAAGCGCGAGCGCCCGACAGCGTCCTCTTGGCGGCAACCATGCACGCATGCGTACACGGGGAGGCCCGACCGGGCCAGAGGACGCGGTGACCGACGAGTTCGAAGTCCTTTACGCGTCCACGTACACAGCGGTCGTCCGGTTCCTGTACCGCAAGGTCTGGGACGCGGAACGCGCCGAGGATCTGGCCCAGGAGGTCTTCGTTCGGGCGCTCGCGCACCGACCCGAGAAGCCGCGGGCCTGGCTGTTCGCGGTGGCCGCCAACCTGGCTCGCGACGAGGCTCGGGCGGCGGTCCGGCGGAAGCGCCATCTCACGCTCCTAAAAGGCGACCCCGTCGCCCAACCGACGTTCGAGCCCTCGGCCGAAGACCAGGTGGAGCGGGACGAGGAGATCGCCCTCGTGCACGACGCTCTCGACGCGCTCACGCCGCGGGATCGTGAGATCCTGCTCCTGTGGGACGCGGGGTTGAGCTACCCGGAGATCGCGGCGCAGACGGGGTTGGCGGTGGGCGCCGTTGGGACGACGCTCGCCCGGGCCCGGAAGCGCCTGGTCGCCGCCCATGAACGGAAGCACACAGAGGATCATGCCGCACATTCCTGACGAGGAGCTGCACGCGTATCTCGACCAGGCGCTCGCGCGCCTGCGCTGCGTCGAGATCGAAAGCCATCTCGACGAGTGCACGCCGTGCCGGGCGGCCCGTGACGAGATCGCGGCGCTCCGCGACCGGACGACGGCCCTCTTGGCGCGGCTCGCTCCCGGTCGGACCGTTCCGCCGCCATTCGCGGATCTCCGCCGCCGCGGCGCCTTGCGGGCGATGGAGCGAGCGCGGGTGCGCCAGCGGGCGACGTGGGCGGCGAGCGTCGTGGTCGCGCTTGGCGTAGGCTGGTGGGGCAACTACCTGGTCCATCCGTCGCAGCGGGCAGTCGCCGCGCGGACGCCGCCCGCGCAAACGCCGGCAGCCGTGGGGGCCGCCGTCGAGAGTCTGCCCGCGGCCGCGCCGGCAGCCGACCCGCCGGCTGTCCAGGCCTCGGAGTCGGCTCCGCTGCCGCCGGAGGCGGAGGCGCGAATCGCGCCGGTCTCGCGCCGCGGCGTGAGCCACCGGGCACCCCGACCGGTCCCTGCCGACCCCGAGGCGTCGGCCCACCTCGCCAACGTCGGCGGCATCGCGAAGGACGGCCAGCTCGTGGCCGGCGGAGTCTGGCGGAATCTGTCGTGGGACGGCGCGAAGGAGCAGGCGGGTGACACCCCGGCCCGCATCGACGGCCTGCCCGTCACCGAAGTTCAGACCCAGGCCGGTGACAGCGGCCGCCGACCCCTGATGGTCGTGGCTCAGCAGCTGGCGTCGGGCGAGGTCATCCGGACGATCGAAGGCCCGGTGAGCGACGTCTCCGCGCTGCTCGGCACCAGGCCGGGCGAGGTGTCCGACTCCTCCGGCGCGATGACCCCGACGCCGACGGACAAGCCCGGCCTCGGCAGCGCTTACGCGTTCCGCCACGGCGACCGGATGTTCGCCGTCACCGGCAGCCTCCCGAGCGACTCGCTGCGGGCGATGATGCGGCGGTTGAATTTGATGATGAGGGTTAGGTAGAGGCTGTTAGCCGTTAGCCGTTAGCCGTTAGCTATTAGCCTGTTCCGACGCCCAACGGCCCTCCGTGGATAACACGGAGGGCCGCTTCATTTTCGGAGCCCGGTGGTAGCCATTAGCTCATGGCTCATGGCTAACGGCCAGTGGCTAACGGCTCCCTTTCCTCCGTTCCAAATCCGCCTCGTGCACGAAATCCTCGTCCGCGTCCTCGTGATCGAAGATCTCGACCTCGCGGTGCCCGAGCTCGCGGAGCAGCGTGATTTCGGCCAATCGGGGAGAGACCATCGGGAAGGTGCGGGCGAACAGCGCGTACGCGAGGAGATACAGCCCGACGAAGAGCAGAGTGGGCGCCACCTCCGGCAGCCCGAACACCGGCCCGTCGGCGGCGGTGATCGAGGGCATGATGAGAAGGTAGCGCTCGAGCCAGAGCGCGGAGAGACTCACCACGGCGAAGAAGCCCAGCGTCGCCCGGGTCTTCTTGGGCCCCACCCCCAGGAGGCCGAAGAACGGGACGACGAACATGCCGACGAATACGAGCCTCGCCACCGGCACCCAGGGGCCCCAGAGCCGGCTGTACACGAAGCCCGTCTCTTCGGGCATGTTCCCGTACCAGATCACCTGGAACTGGGCCCACATGAGGTAGGTCCAGAACACGGTGAAGCCGAAGCAGAGCTTGCCCAGGTCGTGGCGCTGCTTGGCCGAGATCAGGTCCGCGATGTCGAGCTGCCGGCCCCCGTAGATCATCATGAGTGCGAGCAGCATGTAACCGGCCAGAAAGCAGCCCATGAAGTACCAGCCGCCGAACAGGTTCGAGTACCAGTGCGGCTGGAGCGCCATCACGCCGTCGAACGCCACCACGGTGAAGCCGAGGGCGTACAGGACTACGTAGGTGGCGGCTAGGCGGCGGATACGCCGCTCGTTCGCCTCGATGGACCCCTCGGAGCCGTCATAGCCGGCCGTCATCCGGTCGAAGCGCGTCCGGCGCGCGCCGGAGACGGCCCCTTGCGCAGCGAACATGTCCGGCACGAGATCGGCTCGCACAAGCCGCCAGCCGACGAGGTACAGCGCCCCGAGGAGCACCAGCAGGCGTGCCAACATCACGTCGTGGGAAAGCCACAGAGCCTTGCCGTGCTGGAGCGCGTGCAGCTCCGCGGCCATGTGCCCGTAGATGTGGGGATAGCCTACCGTAAAGACCAGCAAGACGCCGATCAACGATACCGGCAGGAAGGCGACCGAGGCCTCGGCGAAGCGGATGACGAGGCCAGACCAGCGGGCGTTCACCACCTTGTGCACTGCCGCCACGGCGACGCTGCCCCCCGCGAGGCCCGTGAAGTACACCCAGTTGACCTGGAAAAGATGCCAGGTCCGGCCGGCGTCCTCGCCCTTAAGGGCGCGGAAGAAAAGGGCGAGACCCAGAATGGTGAGGCCGGCGCCCAGGCCGAGGAAGGCGTCGTACCGGCCGGAGACCGACCGGGTGATGAGCCGCCGGCGGGTACCCGCGACGTTCGTCACTTGGGACCTCCCGGCGGCGCCGGCGGCAGCGGGGTCTCCGCCTGGAGCTTGCGCACGTGATTCACGATGGCCCACCGATCCGTCGGATCGTAGATCTTGTCGCCGTAGCGCGGCATCAGGCCACGGCCGTAGCGAATGATGCTGTAGATGTAGCCGTCAGTGTAGGCACGCGCCCGAGCGCTGATCAGCGGAAGCGCCCCGAGCTTGCGGCCTACCGGGCCGTCACCCGCCCCGCCAGGTCCGTGACACGTCGCGCAGAAGTTCTGGTACAGCGTGTCGCCCTTGGCGTCGATCGTCCCGGGAAGCACCGCGGTTTCCGCGCCGTGGCGCACCACCGCGCCGGCGGCCCCGCCGGCAGTCGGGTTCTTGAGCGCGTCGGCCGTCATGGTCTTGGCCTGGAGCCACTCCGCGCTCCAATCCGGCTCACCCCCGGTGACCGGCACGGTGCCGTCCGGCGTGTAGCGCGGCACGTCGGCCCGGGAGTAGGGGTTCACCGATTTCTGAACCACCATCTGATCGAACCAGGGAATGGCCTCCCAGAGCTGGTCCGGCGAGGGCACGTCGTTGTAGTACCAGTCGCACCCGCCCGCGGCCAAGGCGACGCCGGCCAGCAGCACCAGCCGGTCACGCCGCCGCATGACGCACCTCCACCGCTCCCGCATCCCGGAAAAGCCGCTCCAGCGCCAGCGCGCCGTCGGCGGCAGCCGGGACGAACACCCCGATCCTGTCGTCGCTGAAGCGCGGGTCGTACATGATCCCGCGCCGGGTGCCCAGCATCACGAGGAAGATGACGCCGACCACGCTGGCAAGGGCACCGATCAATACCGTGAGCTCGAACATGATGGCCACGAAGGCCGGGATCGCGGCGATCGCCTTGCCACCGACGAGCGTGGGCCAGTCGAGGTTCATCCAGACGGTCATCCCGGTAGCCGCGGTGACGCCGGTGAGGCCGCCGATGAGGGTGAACAACCGCACGGGGCTTACCGGGGTTTCCAGCGCCTCCTCGAGCTCGTGGTTCGGGTGCGAGCAGTAGACCACGAGATCCTTGTGCCCGCCGGCCCTGAGGGCCTTGATGGCGTCGGTCGCCGCGTCGATCTGCTCGAACGAGGCGAGAACGCCCGGCACGATCCTGGGACGCCCGGCCATCAGTGCGCTCCCCGCTTGCGCGGCAACGGGATCATTTCCTTGATCTCCTGGATCGCCACGATCGGGAAGGTCCGGGCAAAGAGCATGAACCACATCCCAAACCAGCCGAACGACCCGGCGAGGATCCCCCAGTCAGCCCAGGTCGGATTGAGCTGGTCCCAGGCCCAGGGGAGATAATCGTTCTGGAGCGACGACACGATGATCACGAATCGCTCGAACCACATCCCGATGTTGATGAAGATCGAGATCACGAACAGCGCGGTCGGGTTGACCCGGATCTTCCTGAACCAAAACAGCTGAGAGACGAAGGCGTTGCAGATGATCATCGACCAGCCGGCCCACCAGTAGGGCCCGAACGCCCGGCGCCAGAAAGTGGTTTGCTCGAACGTGTTTCCGCTGTACCAGGAGATGAAGTATTCCATCCCGTAGGCGTAGAAGAGGATGGAGCCGGTGAGCAGGGTGAGCTTGGCCAGGTTGTCGAAGTGGTACTCGGTGATCATGTGCTCGAGCTTGAGCGCGCGCCGGAGCGGGATGACGAGGGTCAGCACCATCCCGATACCGGAGTAGATCGCTCCGGCGACGAAATACGGGGCGAAGATCGTCCCGTGCCATCCGGGCACGAGGGCCGAGGCGAAGTCCCAGGACACCACGGAGTGCACGGAGAGCACCAGGGGCGTCGCCAGCGCAGCGAGGTAGAGATAGGCGCGGGAATAGTGCCGCCACTGGTTATTGGTGCCGGACCAGCCGGCCGAGGCGAACTTGTACACCAGCTTCCGCCAGCCGCCGACCCGGTCGCGCACGGCCGCCACGTCGGGGACGAGCCCGTAGACCAGGAACGTCGCCGAGACCGTGAAGTAGGTCGTGATCGCGCAGACGTCCCAAAGGAGGGGCGACTTGAAGTTGGGCCAGAGGTAGCGCTGGTTCGGGTACGGGAGCAGCCAATAGAACAACCACTGTCGCCCGATGTGGATGATGGGAAACAACGCTGCCGTCATGACGGCGAAGACCGTCATCACCTCGGTCGAACGGTAGACCGCCGTCCGCCAGGGCGAGCGGAAGAGGTAGAGAATCGCCGAGATCAGCGTGCCGGCGTGGCCGATTCCGATCCAGAAGACGAACGTCGTGATGTAGACGCTCCAGAAGACCGGCGGCTGGTAGCCGGCATGACCGAGCCCGTCCTTGATCAGGATCAGGAGCGTGAGGGCGCCGACGAGGAAGAGGCCCACCGCCCCGAAGAACAGCAGGACGTACCCGGTGCTGGGCTTCCCGAGCGTCGCGACGACGTCGCGGGTGACGTCGGCGTGCGTCTGGTTGATGACGGGCTCCTGCGCAAGGACGGCCATGGCTATGCCTCCGTCCGGCTGGTCACCTTGGCCAGATAGGTGATCGCCGGGCGGGTGTTGATCTCCTCGAGCACGTGATAGCCGCGGTGGTCCTGACTGCTCTGATGCACGCGGCTCTCGGGGTCGTGCAAATCACCGAACAGGATGGCGTCCGAGGGACAGGCCTGGGCGCAGGCGGTGGTGAACTCGCCGTCCTTGAGCGGGCGTCCCTCAAGCCGGGCGTGGTGCTGCGCCCCACGGATCCGCTGGATGCAGAAGGTGCATTTCTCCATCACCCCGCGGGCCCGGACCGTGACGTCCGGGTTGAGCTGGAGGTTGAGCGGCTCGGGCCAGGCGTGCTCGTTGTACTTGTACCAGTTGAAGTACCGCACCTTGTAGGGACAGTTGTTGGCGCAGTAGCGGGTGCCCACGCAGCGGTTGTAGATCTGCCCGTTGAGGCCGTCGACGGTATGGTAGGCCGCGTATACCGGGCAGACCGGCTCGCACGGCGCGTTGGCGCAGTGCTGGCAGGGCATCGGGACGAACCTGGCCTCCACCGCCCCGCCCTTTGGCGACGCCGGATCGGCGCCTTCCCAATACCGTTCGATCCGCATCCAGGTCATCTCTCGGCCGCGATGGATTTCGTCCTCGCCCACGGTCGGGATGTTGTTCTCCGCGTAGCACGCCGTGACGCAGGCCGAGCACCCGGTGCACTTGGCGAGATCGATCGTCATCCCCCACTGCGGATGCTCGCCGGCGTAGTCACCCTTCCGGGTCCGGGCCTGGACTTCGGCCGCCCACCCCTTGAGCGCCTCGAGCTCGCGCTCGGTGTTGACCTCCGCTTCCGGGTGGCCTTCGGCGGCCGCCGCCTCCTTGACTGAGAGGCCCTTGGCCGCGAGCGCTACCGGCATCGCTTCCGCGATCCCGCGGCCCAACTGCCGCGGGTTGCCTTCGGTGGAAGCGAGCTTCTGGTAGCGTCCGGTCTTCTCGACCGACACCCGGGCCGACAGGTACGGCACGAACGGCTGCCCGGGCTTCACCGCCAGCAGATCA
>Ga0070706_100003278_pt1 | contig 16008 bp, 12 predicted proteins | sample KBSK5501metaG_FD_65476 | JGI IMG/M metagenome (GOLD analysis project Ga0070706, IMG submission 65476) | Corn, switchgrass and miscanthus rhizosphere microbial communities from Kellogg Biological Station, Michigan, USA - KBS K5-50-1 metaG | ecosystem: Host-associated > Plants > Roots >...
AATCATGTTGCGGGGGGATGTCAGCTTTTCCGATATCGATGTTTCCAGGAGATCGGCGGTTATGTCCCTAACCGCGCCGGAGGAATTGACTGGATCGCGGTCACCACGGCGCGGATGAAAGGATGGAAGACACGATCCTTTCCTGAGAAGCGGTTTCATCACTATCGAACACTGGGCACAGCGGGAAGGAGCAGTGCTGCAGCGAGCTTTTCTTACGGAGAAAAGGATTATTACCTCGGCGGTTCCCCTGTCTGGCAGCTTTTCCGCGTCGCCTATCGGATGACAAAACCACCGTTTGTTATAGATGGTCTGGCCTTGTTCTCCGGTTATTGCTGGGCTGCCTTGCGCCGGATGAAGCGCGCTGTAACGCCAGAGTTGATGCGCTTTCATCGAAGGGAACAGATGAAAAAGTTGAGAACCATTTTTGTCACTCTCCTAAGATTCAAGAAGGTAGACAGCTTTCGCCTTGCGCCGACCGAGAGCCAAACGCGGCTCTAAGAGCGACGTTTGGTCAATTGCGATTTCTGTGCTCAGCTAACTCACTCGAGAACATGATTTCTACGGATACCGATACACATAGGGAGGCGGATGCGTTCTTGCGTGAGTACACATCAAAGGATGCGATCTTAAAATACACCAAAGCCACAGCGGGCTTCGGGATTAGTTATCTTCTCGATCACGATTATAAGGTGGTTTATCTGGAAGCACTCGGCCACTTGCCTCAACAAGTCAGGCAACAAGGGATTCGCATTCTGGAATTCGGTTGCGGCGGAGGAATGAATCTTCTGCACTTGATCTCCGTGCTCGGCCGGGAAGGGATTCACGTTGAAAGCGCAATTGGCGCCGATTTCTCTCCAGTCCTGATCGACGCTGCAAGGCGTGAGGCGAAGAATTACCTCGGGGATGAAGAGCAGCGCAAAGTCGAATTTCACGTCGCCAGGAACGAAACTCTAATCGACGACCTGTCGGAGTCGATGCGGAGACCGAAGTCCGAGTTAGAAAACTCATCTCATTTCATTCTTGGCGTAAACACCGTCCGATACTGCCATCGCGCGGCAAAGGAGTTGGATTGCACCCAAGCCATTTTCGATTTGTTGGTGCCCGGAGCAATGTGCGTCGTCATCGATATGAACGACCGATTTCCCTTGTTTCGGAGCGCATTGAAAAATCAGTTCCGCAAAAGCAAGGGGGAGGAGTGCTACCTTCCCTCGCTGGAGGAATACGCCGCGCCATTTAGGAAAGTGGGCTTCGAGGTGCTGCGAACGGAACACTTCTGTTGGATTCCGCACTCCGCCAGTGGATTCATGTGCGGACTTCTTAGCCGGCTGTCGCCCTTGCTGAATACGGTTGCCAACTCCCGGGCCATGAGGTCGTTGGTGGTATCGAGAAAGCCAGCAGCGTAAGCAGGGAGGTTTTCTCAGCGAAGAAAATATCATCGTGATGCAGAAGGCGGTACTTTTGACAGACGGGGGCGTGTCGTTGGAAAACGACAACATAGCCAAGGTGCTTCGCTTCTTTGGCGTCCCATGGCGCACTCTGACTGTGGCCGAGTTTTTGGCTCACGATGGCGGAGACCATGAAAGCTCCTCGAAATTTAGACTTCTTTGCTCGTCGGAAACGTTCTTGAGACTCGTGGAGGAGTTCGAACGCAATGCGGAGGGTATACGGTTTTGGCAGGAGCTTGTTCACTCGGTCTTTGTCCATGCGGGAGAAGATTCCGATGTGCTACAGAGATTGCTAAGGCGAATAACGAGCGATGCTCAGGCATCGCTTCGAGAAATGAATGGTGGCGCCGCCGAGTGGGCCATATCAGACAACCTTGCCGAGTTTTGTGGTGTCATGAGTGGATTACGAATGCGTGCGGCCGCTCTTGAAGCCGGCCCCGTTTGTGATGCGTCGAAGGAGACCACAACGGCCATTATTTCGACCGATCAGGGCGCAACGTTTGTCAAGGTCGAGCGCCATCGGGTGCCCATCTTCCTTTCAACCTTTGGAAAGATCATTGACATCGATACCGGGCTCAGGGCGGGCAATTTTGATGTCCGCGATCATATGCGCTCCGCAGTTCCGGTCGTGCTTTACATTAAATGGGCTTTCGCGGGAACCTGCTGGCACCCTTCGGAAGCAAACGCTTGCTTGGTGATTGACGATCCTCTGCTGAAGGCTAGGTATGGGTTCGTCAACTTTCAGGAGCTTCTGGGTCTGATGGAGCGCCACCGGTTTTCGACCAATATCGCATTCATCCCCTGGAACTGGCGCAGAAACGATCCGGAAGTAGTGAGATTGTTCAAGGACAACCCGGAAAAATACTCGCTTTCAATTCACGGCTGCGACCATACTGGGGCGGAGTTTGGAAGCCACGATCAAGATCGCCTTCGCAGCAGGGCACGGCAGGCGGCGGATCGCATGTCTGGTCATGAATCGAAAACGGGACTTCGCCATGAGCGGATCATGGTTTTCCCGCAGGGTGTGTTTTCCGAAGCCGCCATCGGCGTGTTGAAGCACGCCAACTTCACCGCCGTGGTCAACACCGAAGTCGTTGGCACCACGCCGCAGGCGGTGACGGTCAGGGTCTCCGATGTCTGGGACGTCGCGGTCATGGGCTACGGTTCCTTTCCAATCTTTACACGGCGATATCCTTCACAAGGTGTGGAAAACTTTGCCTTCGATATTCTTCTCGGGAAACCGTGCATCGTCGTTATCCACCATGATTTTTGCCGCGATAGCTACGCACGCCTCCTGGAATTCGTCGACAACCTCAATGCGCTGAAATGTCCGTTGTCGTGGCGGAGCCTAGGCGAAGTCGTGCAGCGTAGCTGTCATCAGAGAGAACTCTCAGCCGACATGATGGAAGTGGAAATGTACGGAACCGAGCTGCGGGTGAAAAATCGTTCTGACCAGCGAAAGCGGTTCATCATAAGAAGGCGCGAGTCCGATCCTTCGGCCATCAAAGAAATCCGGACCGACTCCGATCAAATCGCTTGGAATTTCTTCGAAGGCCGCATCCTCTTTGAGATTGAACTGAATCCCGGCGATAGCCGGACAGTTGGTATTCGATTTCACGATCTCAGCGGAAATGGGCAATACAGGGAAAATGCCGGCTATAAAGTAAAGACCTGGTTCCGCCGTTATCTGTCCGAGGCGCGAGATAATTATTTCATGCCGACGAAGGCGCGACTCGCAAGTTTCGTGAAATGATCTCTGACCGCTATCCGCCGTCCTCTGTCCTCCGTCCTCTGTCGGTGGCGGCCAAAGTCTCCGATGTTCTGGCTGACTTCACCGAATGGCTCGCGCGCTACGGTGAAACTTCATGGGACCACCAGAGCTTCTTTGCCGGTCCCGTGGGCGGACGCGCCAAGTCGCTCTACTATCGCCATCCGTCCATAGGAATTACCGCAGTAGCTCCCGTAATTTTCTTCGAAGCATTCGTTCCTTCGGCTCGGAAACTCTTCCATCATCCCATCCGATTCCCCATTGCCGACGCCCATTATGCGATGGGTTTCGCGTTCCTCTATCAGACGACTTCAGATCGGACTTATCTGGAAAAGGCAGTTCATTTTCTAAATGTGCTAAAGGCGACCCGTTGCCCGCAATTCAAGGAGTATGGCTGGGGCTATCCGTTTGATTGGGTCACTCGAGTTGGTGTCATAAAGGAACAGACACCGCTCATCACAACCACTCCTTATGTGTACGAGGCGTTTCTCCAAGGGACCGAACTCGTCGAACGCACAGCAAATCCAGAGAACAGAGGACAGAGGACGGAAGACAGCAAGCAAAAGACAGACGATTTAACTCAGAACCAGACGGACGAATGGAAACAAATCCTTGCATCCGTTGCTCGTCATGCCGCGAACGATATCAAGGATTTCAGGACATCGGAGACGGCCAGCAGTTGTTCCTACACTCCTTACGGTGAGGGCGGAGTGATCAACGCGGCCGCTTACCGGGCGTTTTTGCTGACCAGCGCATCGCGGGTCTTGTCTAAAGGCGACTATTGGAGAATTGCCGAGCGGAACTTGAATTTTGTCTTGGAGAATCAGAACCCTGACGGGTCATGGTCGTACGCGGTGGATGGCGTGCGTGACTTTGTTGATCACTTTCACACTTGTTTTGTCACGAAGGCTCTCGCGAAAATCCACGCGCTCACCGGACACGAGGCTTGCGGAGGGGCGCTGGCGAGAGGCGTTGATTATTATCTCAGCAATCTCTTTGATGAAAACGGACTCCCGAAACCTTTTTCTAAAGCCCCGCGTCTCACTGTTTACAAGCGCGAGCTTTACGACTGCGCGGAATGCATCAACTTATGCCTGTTGCTTCGGGACCGGTTCCCACAATTGCAAACGACGCTGGAGACAGTTGTCGCCGGAATTCTGAAAGACTGGATCAAGCCGGATGGTTCCTTTCGCTCCCGGCGCTTGCATCTGGGTTGGGACAACGTCCCCATGCATCGCTGGGGTCAGTCGCAGATGTTTCGAAGCCTGGCGTTTTATCTGCGCGAAGCGAAGAAAGCTGAAATACTGAAAGCTGAAACGCTGAAAACTGAAGCAGCGGAAGCAGCTGCACTGAAATCTTGAACGCGGACATTCGACATTCGAGCTTCGGAATTAAAAGGTTTTACCCTTTCACCCATGTGCGGCATTTGCGGCCAATTTAACTTCGCTAGGAACGAACCGGTTAAATCGGAAACGATCCGGCAAATGGCCGAATCGATTCGGCACCGCGGTCCTGATGATGAGGGCTACTTCATCTCCGGTTCGCTCGGACTGGGATTCCGGCGGCTTTCCATCATCGATCTAGCAGGAGGCCACCAGCCGATGTCGGACGCGGAGGAGACTGTGTGGGTGATCCTTAACGGCGAGATTTACAACTTCAAAGAATTGCGCGCCGAGCTTGAAAAAAGCGGTCATCGCTTTCGCACAAATTCTGACACCGAAGTGATAATCCACGGCTACAAAGAATGGGGCACTGAAGTCTTGAATCATCTCAACGGCATGTTCGGACTCGCCATCTGGGATGTGAAAAAAAGGCGCTTGATCGTCGCCCGCGATGCCATGGGCATTAAGCTCATTTACTACCGGATCGCGAACGGCCAATTGACGTTTGGGTCGGAAATTCGCGCGGTTCTTGCGACTGAAAGCTCCAAGCCGGAAGTTGATCTCGTTGCGCTGAACTTGTTTCTACGGTTCCGTTACACGCCATCTCCGTTGACGATTTTTCAAGGCATTCGAAAACTGGCGTCCGGTACGATGTTGGTAGTTGAGGAAGGAGAATGTCGGGAAGAGCGTTGGTACAACTACACTCCAACTCCTTTTTCAAGTCCCAAAGAAGATGAAGAGGCTACAGGTGAGCTTCTGGAATTGTACCGGGCGGCTGTTCGTCGCCATCTGCTGAGCGATGTGCCGGTCGGAATCCTTCTGAGCGGCGGCCTCGACTCGGGCTTGCTCCTGGCTTTGATGAATGAACAAGGCGGTTCCTGGCCGGCCTATACGATAGGTTATGGTGAGACGTTCCAAGATGATGAACTAGCTGATGCAGCAGAGACTGCTTCTCTTCTAGGCGCCAAGCACGTAACGGTAAAGCTCGATGAGGCCGAATTCGAACGATCGCTTCCAAAGATCGTGGAATGTCTCGAAGAACCAATTGCGGCTTCTTCCATTGTTCCGATGTATTTCGTCTCTCAACGCGCGCGACAGGATGTTAAGGTGGCTCTAATCGGCCAGGGTCCGGACGAACTGTTTGGTGGCTACAAAAGGCATCTGGGCGTTCATTACGGAGAATGGTGGCGTGGCGTGCCAACCAGCCTTCGTTCGGTTCTTCGCTTCGCCGTTAATGGGCTGCCTCGCAACGAAATGCTGAAGCGAGGCGTCAGTTCACTTGGAACGTATGATCAGCTGACGCGTTATCAGGATATTTTTTCTCTGGCGCCATCGAAGACCGTAGACGGACTTTTTCAAGATGATCTGTTTCCAGAGAGAGAGGGCCATGAACTGGTTGATTACTGGCGCGGGCTAGTTCCGCAAATGGAGCACACCGACGAACTCGGTGGGTTTCAACTCCTTGAACTGCGGTCCTCGCTTCCGGACGAACTGCTCATGTATGCCGACAAATTATCGATGGCTCACAGCTTGGAAGTCCGCGTCCCCTACCTCGATCGTACTGTCGTGGAATACGTTCAGCGGCTGGGCGCCGGTTTCAAGATCCGCAACGGAAATCGCAAATGGCTACATAGGCAGGTCTGCCAAAGCTATTTGGCTCCGCGCATCCTCAAACGAAAGAAGCGGGGCTTTGCGGTAAACGTGGTAGACGAATGGTTTCACTCTTCGCTCAAAAGCGAGCTTCCGGAACTGCTCTTGGATAAAGGCTCTCTCATGTTTGAGCTGCTTAAACCTGAGCCAGTGCAGAAACTCTTGGAAGCCCACCGATCAAGACGACAAGACAATCATAAGCTTCTGTTCAGCCTGGTCATGCTCGAGCAATGGTTGCGCAGAAGGTGGTCGAAACAGAAGCCCGCATGCGAGGCAGTCAGCTGTTAATAGGCGGTCCTTTGAAGTCAAATGGAAGGTACTGAATCCGTTGGGGGGTACGTTCAGGTGCAAGCGAAACTGTGATTCATCAAAAGACTACCTTCTTAAGTCTCAGAAATACCAATTGATCCCGGAACCGACATCAAGTCGAAGACGGCCGGGAAAACTGTATCAGATTCTCGGTGTATCTGCTCTAAATGTGTCCACGCTGTAACTAGTTATGCAAGTTTTCAGGTATCAAGAACTTGTCAGGGGGAAGTATTCTGAAGTGGACGCGCTCATGGTCAATAAAGCGATGATTCTAATAGGCGGGCGGGTAATGAAGACCGCGCGAGTCTGCTACGAATATTATGATGATGTCGGAGATCCCGAGGCGGTAATCCAAGCCCTGAAAGCAATTAACAGACGAGTAGACCTGCTAACATTCATACAGCGGCCACCCGATACGACGCCAAAATACAGGTATCACCTAGAATGGGAAGGGATTGCCGCTCTACCGATAATGTCCTTCGATCAATGGTGGAAGAAGCAGATTCTGAAGGAAACAAGAAGAAAAATCAAAAGGGCGGACAACGCAGGTGTAGAAATTCGGCACGTACCATTCACTGATGAATTGGTGCACGGAATTATGAAGATATTCAATGAAACTCCTGTCAAAGGAGGGAAGCCATTTTGGCATTACGGTAAGGATTTTTCCACAGTGAAGAATCAGTTGGGGAAAGACCTCGACAGAAGTGAATTCATTGCAGCTTTCCACGGGGAAGAAATGATCGGGTTCGTAAAATTACTTTATGCCGGCGGCCTGGCGAGCCCGGTTTTAAATCTCTCGATGCTTGCGCATCGTGATAAAATGCCTGGTAACGCGTTAATGGCAGAGATTGTTCGGATATGTGCCAGCAAGCACATTCCGTTCGTATTTTACGGTGTCTGGAAAACTCGAAGGGGCGGAATGCGGGAGTTTTTGGAGAATAATGGATTTATGAAACTAGACATACCGCGTTATTATGTGCCATTGACGATCTGGGGCAGGGCCTGTTTGCGTCTCACGCTGCATCGGGGACTCGGGAGTTTGCTACCAGAAAATCTAACGGTGACTTTGCTCAAGTTACGCGAAATCTACTATCAAAAGAGATTTCGCCGTGCAGCGAATCATTCGGTTGCGCAGCTAGGCTAGGATTATTGAAACAATACGCGCAGGCATTCCTCAGGAGGCTTGGTTTCTACCAGCGCTTGAAGTCCTCTTTTGTATACGATTTCTATTGGACCTTTGCTAATCGGCAACTACTTGATGACAGGACTAGAGAAGTCGAATTCTACAAAAAGACATTACAAGGTTTCCGAAAGGGAGACATCATTTTTGATATTGGCGCGAACGAGGCACACAAGACGGATATTTTTCCTGAGACTGGGAGCAAAGGTCGTAGCGATGGACCTCGATGAAGCCAACCAGGAGGTACTATAGCAGCGATTTCTGAAACCTAGACGCGACCCAAAGAAGGTAAGCATCGAGGGAAAAGTAGTTAGTGACGACATTGCTGTTAAAACCATGTGGATTGATGCTCCGGGTTCAGCGAAAACACGCTTGATCCAAAATGGGTCGAAACTTTGAGGAATGACTCAAAGCGCTTTGGATACCGCCTGGATTTCGCCCGCAAAAAAGAAGTTGAAACAACTACTCTGTAAAACCTCATCGCTATTCATGGCGTTCCATTCTTCATAAAAATTGATGTCGAAGGCCATGAACCGAGTGTCTTGCGCGGCCTGCATCGTTCTGTCCCTTACCTTTCCTTCGAAGTGAATCTGCCGGAATTCAAGATGGAAGGATTACAATGCATTAACATCCTCAACGAGATTGCTCCTAATGGCGAATTTAATTATGCGGTTGATTGCCGGCGAGGCTTGATATCCGAACAGTGGATGCCGTGCCGCGAATTCGCTGGGCTATTCGATCGGTGTAACGAGACATCGGTCGAGGTGTTTTGGAGAACGCCAATTCGTTGCAACAGCTCGCCCCCTGGGCGACGTGAGCTTTTTGGACATGGACATACTCATCATCAAAATTGGCGCGACGGGTGACGTTGTGCGGACTACGCCGTTACTGCGTCGACTGAACGGGGATATCACGTGGCTCACGGCCGCGAAGAATATCTCGTTGCTAAAAGGCGTGAAGAATAATCTGCGATGCGTGTCGTGGCAAGAACGCGAGCGGTCTCTGGATATCAAGTACGACCTTATTATTAATCTAGAGGACAGTCTCGAACTTGGTCCATATCTCAACACGCTGGAGTTTAACCAGCTATTTGGCGCATATGTGGATCCCGAAAACAATCTTCGCTACACCGACGATTCACGGCGCTGGTTTGATCTTAGCCTCATTAGCTCTTATGGGAAGGACCAAGCAGACAGACTGAAGTTTCAGAATCGGTATACCTATCAAGAATTGGTCTTTGACGGTTTGGGGCTCCGCTTTGCCGGTGAGACATATTTGCTGCCGAAACCGATCGAAACCGGTTTATTCGGTGACGTCGCCATAGCGGCCGAAGCAGGGCCGGTCTGGCCGATGAAAAAATGGGCTTATTACGAACAGCTAAAACAGCAGCTCGAGAGTGAGGGGCTGACAGTAAATTTCCTGCCGGAAAGGTCATCGCTTCTCGAACATCTATCAGACGTGCGAAATCACCGGTGTCTGGTTGGAGGGGACAGTCTGCCCATGCATTTCGCTTTGGGAACGAGGACGCAATGCGTCACCCTCTTCACCTGTACCAGCCCCTGGGAGATCTATGATTACGGAGTTCAGAAAAAGATAGTTTCACCCCTGCTTGAGGAATTCTTTTACAAACGGGGGTACGACGACCGGGCAACAACGGCGATAAGTGTGGAAGAAGTATTCAGCGCTGTAATGGCCCACCTCGAGACTGCATCCCCGGTCGCCAATCGCATTACCGTTAGATGACCGACGGAACAGAGATCCAGACGCCGAAAGCTCCTGGCAAGGGTCCCTTGCCGCGCCGGAGCCCACGCTTAGGCGGGTCTGCCCTCAGTGCTCCCTCATCGGCCACCCCGTCCTCCCACCGGGGCGTAGGCCCTTATGGGCCGGAGGCCGTCCTCTCTCCGAGCTGTAGGCTCTTACGAGCCGGAAGCCCTCCTCCGACCCTCAAGATCGCCTTACTAACCGGCGGTGGTGACAAACCTTACGCACTGGGTCTGGCAGCGGCGCTCACGTCGGCGGGCATAGCACTCGATTTTATCGGTAGCGATGATTTGTCCGTGCCCGAGTCACTCGACAATCCTCGAGTGAATTTCCTTAATTTGCGAGGAGATCAATCACCGAACGTAAATCTCGCGAAAAAGGTCACACGAGTCCTGAGCTACTATTGGCGGCTGATCCGCTATGCAGCGGGTGCTCAACCCAAGCTGTTTCACATCCTCTGGAACAATAAATTTGAAGTCTTCGATCGCACTGTACTAATGTTTTACTACAAGCTGCTTGGAAAACGTGTCGTTTTCACGGCGCACAATGTGAATGCGCGAAAGCGGGACGGGGAAGATTCTTTTCTCAACCGGTTTTCGTTACGAATTCAGTACCGGCTGAGCGACCACATTTTCGTTCATACAGAACGGATGAAGCGGGAACTTCTCTCCGACTTTGGCATTCAGGAAAGGAAGGTGAGTGTTATTCCTTTCGGCATTAACAACACCGTCCCGAACACTGCACTGACGACGCTCAAAGCAAAGCAGCAATTGGGTGTGAACCGCAATGACAAGACCATTCTCTTTTTTGGAAATATTGCGCCGTATAAGGGACTTGAATGCTTAGTCTCTGCTTTTGTCGAACTTCTAAAAAAAGACGGAAGTTACCGACTGATTATCGCGGGTAAGCGCAAGGGATCCGAGGATTATTGGAGGCAGATTCAGCGGACCATCGAGCGCAGCGGCGTGCGTGATCGGTTCATCGAGAAGATTGAGTATATTCCGGACGAACAGACCGAATTGTACTTTAAAGCCGCCGACCTTCTGGCCTTGCCGTACACGCGCATATTCCAGAGCGGCGTGCTGTTCTTGGGATACAGCTTTGGTCTTCCTGTTATCGCGGCAGATGTCGGGTCTCTCGGGGAAGAAATCGTTGAAGGAAAAACTGGTTTTCTATTCAAGTCGCAAGATTCAACCGATTTGGCGGAGACAATAAGCCGGTATTTCGCGAGTGAACTATTTAGCGAACTCGAAAATCGGCGGCTGCAGATCAGGCAGTATGCCAACGAGCGATATTCCTGGAATAAAGCGGTCGCAGGGACAAAGGCGGTTTATTCGGACCTCGTCTAGAGGTTAAATCGGCACAATTAGTGCTAGAAACTTCGCGGCAGACGTAATTACAAGAATAAATTCACATGCAATTGACCTATCGTACCGCGTCTAAGTGGCTGACCGTCATTGCCTTAGGCTCAATCTCCTGGATTACTATTTCTGCTGCGACGATCTATGTACCCGACCTATCGTTTGCCTCCGTCCAAACGGCGATAAACTCCGCTTCAGATGGTGATAACATCAACATCCCTGCCGGGTCAGCGACATGGACATCAACCCTTACCATAAATAAGGCGATTACGCTTCAAGGTGCGGGATCATCTAGCACGATTATTACAAATGCCGTGCCTAGCACTGGCACGCTGATGACTATCAACTTGGTCGCTGGAAAACCGACAAGGCTGACCGGATTCCAAGTCCCCAATACGCCTCTTGCCAACACTGGTCAAGCCGCCTTTATCGTTTCCGGTCACAGCGACCAAGACGGAAGCACTTTCCGGGTTGACCACTGTGTTTTTGGTCAGCAGCCCTCGTACTGTTTTTGGCTTACTGATGTTTTCGGCGTCGCCGATCACAATACTTTCACAGCTGGACCGCAGCATATCCCATTTGAGATTTGGAACGCTAACTGGGGTGGGCATTCCTACGGAGATGGTTCGTGGGCAGACGATTCATACTTTGGGGCGAGTAAGTTCTTTTTTATGGAAGACAACACTTTTACTTGTTCCAGCAGCACTTACCCTGAAGCACTTGTTGATTCTCTCGGAGGCGCGAGGTACGTCGTGAGAAACAACATTTTGATGAACGCATCAGTAATAAATCACGGTACTGAGAGTGGCGGTCGAACGCGCGGCGGCAGGGTGATGGAGGTTTATAACAACGTTTTCCAAGGCAACTGCGCGTTTTGGATTAATATTCGCAGTGGAACCGCCGTGATATGGGGAAATGATCTAAAGGGCGTGACCCAATTCGGAGGAGTTAGTGCCACTATTTTGGAAGCAAAGCGGCTCACCTATAGCTTCACACCGTGGGGCCAAGCAAATGGGAAAAACCTTTGGGACAGCAACGTCGCTGGCGGACCGTTTGCCAGTGGCACGGCAACAGGCGGCGGTTCATTAACCCTAACCGATTCAACGAAGAATTGGACAGTGAACCAATGGGCTGGCAACGGTTATGTGCTTGTAAAAACCAATGCCGGTTCGGGCTATTGTGGCTCACAAATTGTGTCGAATACGTCAACGAGCCTAACGATTCAAGGGAATGACGGATACGCTACCCAAATCTCATTTACTACGGGCAACACCTACGGAATATGGCGGGTTAATGAGGCTCTCGATCAACCTGGAAAAGGGAAAGGTTCTCTCGTTACTGGAAGTACACCACTAGTTCCGAGTGGCTGGTTCGACGAAGTGACCGATCCGATCTACCAGTGGGGCAATACATCATCCGATAACACCGCGAACTTCCGTATTAAAGCCAGCGAGTCAACCATTCGAGCTAACGAGCACTATTTTAGCGTGGCTAAACCTGGGTACACGCCCTACACCTACCCGCATCCATTGGTAACCGGCAGCCCAAACCCGCCGACTAACCTTCGCGTTCAAATGTAAAACCGGAGAATTGTTGGCGACTCTGAGTCGGCCAATCGCGATCTAGGGTTCTTGCAGGGGAAAACGTCAACGCAGTATCTGCGGGTCGCTTTTCGCTATCCCGCGATAACGACGAAGGTTTATTCGAACCTCTTGTCCTCTACTTGCTGATCCGCTCTAAGGATTCACGATTTTAATGCATCTTACCTCTGCCCCGCTATCTGCTTTGCCCACGCCGTAGCTTGGGCGTAGACGGGGGCCCTCTGTCCTCTGATCTCCGCACTGAATCGATGAGAGTCGCTTATATCGCGCATTACCAGGGACCAACCTTGGTGAGAAACCGGCCCTGCCTCCACAATCTTAGTTTGGCTATCCGGGTAAAGGTAGAGCTGATCGCCGAGCTGCTTCGAAAAAGTTCACATGAGGTTGAAATCATATCTCCCGGCGAAGTCGATAGGTATGAGTGCCGATTCTATCCGTATCTTGAGGAGACGGAACTCTTTCATCCCTCAATTCCCATTTATTATTCTTCGGCTTTGCCGATCAGGTTTATCAACGGCTTTTGGTCCGGCTACCGTAGCGCTCAACTATTTAAAGCTCGACACAAGGTTTCACCTTTCGACCTGGTGATTATTCATAACATGAAGCCTGGTCACATAGCTTGCGCCAAGTACGCGAGAAACCGTCTCGGATTGCCGGTTGTTTTGGAATATGAGGATGACTTGTTTGCGGACGTTCGCGGAGAAAGAGCAAATGGATTGCTAGCTAGCTACCATCTAGGCGTGTACGCCAGAATGCTACGAAAAGTTTCAGGATGTATGGCGGTCAGTCCTTATCTGCTGTCCCAGTTGCCGTGCTCGATTCCCAAACTTCTTCTCCGAGGTGTGGTAGGAGAAGCTATTATCAACTCAAACCATCAACCAATGGCTCTGCGAAAGAACTGGGTGGTGTTTTCGGGCACGCATGAGGGAACCCAGGGGCTCGAACAACTGGTCAAAGCTTGGGGGATGCTGGGACTGCCCAGTTGGGAGCTTCACATCGCGGGTAGAGGACCGATTACGCCTGCTTTGGAAAAACTGGCCGGAAATGACCCAAGCATCCTCTTTCATGGATTTCTTAGTCGCGAAGAGAACGCGCGCTTGCTGTGCATGGCCAGAATTGGGATGAATCCACAAGACGTTACGCAAATCCCTGGCACATCATTCGCCTTTAAGATTATCGAATACCTTGCCGCCGGCCTCCATGTGATCACCACGCCGCGGGGTGCACTCGAACCAGAATTGGAGGTCGGAATCAGTTACATTAACGATAACAGTCCGGACACGATCGCGAAAGCGCTCAAGAGGGTAATAGACGCGAGATCGTACGAGCGCAGCGCGCAAGATGCTGCGATTGCAGCCTACGGTCCTGACGCGATTTCAAGAGGTCTGAATCGCTTGGTCGAAGAAGCAAAGGCATTCGCTGCTTCGTGTCGTTCTTCCCAGGGGAGTGCAGTGCGCTCTTAGATCTCATGGTTCAATTAATCGTTACCGTTACCACACGTCCCGGGCGCCGGGACGACTATGTCGCTGCTTTCGCTGTCTTGGCTCCGCAGGTGCGCTTGGAAGAGGGATGCATTGAATACGATATTTATCGCGACTCCACCGATCCTCGATTCGATAACGAAGCTCGGCCTGACACGGTGGTGCTTTGCGAAAAATGGAAAAGTATAGAGAGCTTGCAGCGGCACACGTGCGACAACGTCGCGTTGAACGCATTCCGACAACAGGTGAAAGATATTAAAGTAGAATCGCGTTACCGTCTTCTTACGCCGGCAATTGGCTCGTGAAGACGCGCGTTTACAAATATGCGCATTCTCATCTGCGGTGCATCGGGTATGATTGGGCACAAGATCTGGCAAGCGCTGATGCGACAGCGTGACGATCTTTTTGGGACATTGCACGGGCGTCGAGATGTTTTCGAGCGCTATCGGCTTTTCACCGACAGGGTCATTGAAGACTTTGAAGCATCGGAGTTTCAAGGCGTCAGTAAGCTCCTCGATCGCGCGCGGCCAGCGCTCATCATCAATTGCATTGGAATAACAAAGCGGAAACTGGAGGCGAATGATGTTGAGAAAATGCTTTTGGTTAATGCGCAGTTTCCTCACCACCTGGCGCGTTGGGCTGCCAACAACGGCGCACGCGTCATTCACTTCAGCACTGACTGCGTTTTCGACGGCACGGATGGAAACTATAGTGAACGGAGCGTCATGACTGCGCCTGATTTATACGGCCAGACCAAGTACTTTGGAGAACTGGACTATGATCACTGCCTGACTATTCGGACGTCGATGATCGGAAGGGAAATAACGGGTCATACCGAACTCCTGGAATGGTTTCTCGCTCAAAGCAGCAAGCGTGTGACCGGTTACAAAAACGCTCGTTATTCGGGCGTGACAACTCTCACGATGGCACGACTTCTTCCCCGAATTATTTACGAGCATCCCCACCTTTCCGGCAGATATCAGATTGCCGGCCCTGTTATCAGCAAGTACGATCTGCTCTGCCAGCTTCGGGATGCTTTCGCGCTGGATGTTGAGATTGTCCCTGATGAGGCGTTCCGCTGTGATCGCACTTTGCAATCGCACAAGTTTTTGGAGGCGACGGGAATAAGCATTCCCTCCTGGAAGGAAATGCTTGCAGAACTCGCGGCTGATCGGGAGTTCTATGATTGCGGCCGCGGCCTCAATTAATATCGAGGAGAGATAAGTGGAAGTAATTCCCCAATTTCGTTCGTACGTCGACATGAGCGACTACGAATACCTACGCCGCGCCTTTGAGGAGCGGTACATCGCCGAGGGCCGGTTTGCCCAGGAGTTTCAGAGTCAGCTTCTGCAAATCATTGGCGCGCCGTACGGTTGCCTTGCCTGTAATGGGACCGTGGCGATTTACCTTGCTCTCAAAGGTCTCGGGATTGGTCCAGGGGACGAGGTGATAGTGCAAAACATCACGTTTATCGCCTCAGCCAATGCCGTTCACATGACAGGCGCTACACCTCGCTTCGCTGATATCAAAGGATTCAATGATTTGACATTGGACCTCGAACGCCTCGAGCTGACTCCGCGGACGAAGGCATTAATGGCGTGCCATTTGTTTGGTACAGCGTGCAGCAATATCGAAGAGATCCGTAAGTATTGCGTGGACCATGGTCTCCTGCTTGTAGAGGACGCGGCGCAAGCGCTCGGTATCAAGAACGCACACTCACATTGTGGCACCTTCGGGGCCGCTGGCACCTTCTCCTTTTACGCGGACAAGACAATCACGACGGCCGAGGGCGGTCTGGTAGTGACGGGAGAAAAGGAAGTCTACGAGCGGATGGTTTATCTCCGCAATCAAGGGCGTAAATCTAGCGGGACCTTTGTCCATCCGGAAATCGGATACAACTTCCGCTTGAACAACATCCTCGCTTGTCTCGGGCTATCTCAACTGTCCAAACTCCAGCATATCAGTGCGCAGAAGCAAGAGATTCACGAGCTCTATCATTCGTATTTGGGAGATGCGGTTAATTATCTCGTGATCAGAAGCGATTTTACTTACATCCCGTTTCGAGTAGTT
>Ga0070706_100003280_pt1 | contig 16003 bp, 19 predicted proteins | sample KBSK5501metaG_FD_65476 | JGI IMG/M metagenome (GOLD analysis project Ga0070706, IMG submission 65476) | Corn, switchgrass and miscanthus rhizosphere microbial communities from Kellogg Biological Station, Michigan, USA - KBS K5-50-1 metaG | ecosystem: Host-associated > Plants > Roots >...
TGCACCAGATCGGGACGGCCGTCATTCGGGTTCGCTTGATCCCAGTAGGCTCCGAACAGCAACAGCAGATCGCTCCGATCCCGATGTCGTTGCCGGATCTCGAACACGGCTTGCTTCCCCGGCGTGGCATTGCCGCCGTGGCCATTGATGAACACGATCCGGCGGAAGCCGTGCGCGATCACGTTCTCGGCCAGGTCGTTGAGCAGATCGAGATAGACGCGTGGACTGGCTGACAACGTCCCCTGAAAGTCCAGGTGATGATGCGAGTTCCCCAGCCACATGACCGGGGCAATCAACACGCGATCCTTCATCGCTTCACCGACTCTCCGCACCACTTCACCGAGCAACATGCTGTCGGTGAAGACCGGCATGTGACGCCCGTGCTGTTCGAGCGCCGCCACGGGCACCAGCACCGGAATATCTCGCGACAGGTTGCCGATCTCCGGCCACGTCATCTCTTGCAGCAACATCGTGCGCCTCCCGTGAGCTGAGCGTTGCTTGCGTTGGGGATCAGAAGCCGCGTCCTGCGCCCGATGGCCTTGAGCGTGTTCTGAGGTTGCTGGTAGCCCATGCGTTCCTCCCTCGGAACCTGATCGGACGGCCGCGAGCCGCTAGCAAGCCTAGCCGGTGAACTCTGAGCGGTCAATGAGGGGACGGCCACGAGTGATCCGCAAGCGGCCCGTCTGAGTGCGCGTGGGTGCTGTGGCAAAGGGACGTCAGCTTCTAAGCTGGCGGTGAGCGTGAACTTGCCCCGGCCGTTTCAAGTGGTCCCGGCACCAGTCGCAGTGGTTGATCATGGTTAAGATCGTGCCGTGTGGGTCAGGGTTCAGGTCGCCCGCATCGGTTGACGTGCGCGGAGCGGTTGTGGAGTTCCAGCTTCGTGTACGAGTGCGTGGGACGCATGAGGTGCCTCTCAGACCACTGGGAGGGGCGAACATCCGGTACCGCAGAGAGTCAGTCACCGAATTTCCGTCGATCCGCCCCGATTCTTAGGAGTGTAGCCATCTCCGCGATGATCCGACGCCGTGCGCCCACTCGTCAGATTCCCCAGTCGTTCGGCCAGCGACGTCAGGGTCACGCGGATGGCTTCATCGAACTGCTCGAGGTCGTGTAGATGGTCCTGGAGGCCGCGAGCGAACGGCCCCAACAGCTGGGCGGTTGACGGGTCCACCGCTTTCATCAGCTCGTCGAGATCATCGGCGACGACGCCGAGGTCTCGATCCGCGTCCTCGAGATGACAGTGGGCCCGGGTGATCTCGTGGAGAAGCCCTTCAATCATTTCGTCACGGGTCATGTCTGGCATCGGCAACCTCCCGCGGGGCGGACACTCTGCTTCAGCGTACCACTCCAGAGGCAAGGGACTACAGGTCGCGGGGTCGGATGCTCCCGGCCCCGCGCTGTATCTTGGCCGGTGGCGGACGGGCGCTCAGGCGCCCCCGGCTACTACTCGGCTTTGATCGGGATGGTCGTCCCCTTGGACGTCGGGGTCTTGGGCAGGGTAATGGTCAGCAGGCCGTTCTTGAAGGTCGCGACCACCTTGCTCCCGTCCACCGTCACTGGCAGCCGCACGCTCCGGGCGAACATCCCATAGGAGCGCTCGACCCGGTGATAGTGCTCGTCGTTCTCCTCTTGTTCCTGCCGCTTCTCGCCCTTGATGGTCAGCAGGTTCTCCTGTAGGGAGATCTGGATGTCTTTGGGGTCCATCGCGGGCACCTCAAGTTTCGCGATCAGGCTGTCCTTGGTCTCCGAGACGTCCATGCTGGGCGCCCAGTCGGCCCCCGCCGAGGACTGCTCCTCCAGCTTGCCCTCCAGGAAGCGATTCAACAGGCGGTCCATCTCCGTACCGGTCATCGTCGTACATGGCATCAACGTACGCATCGGCAAGTCTCCTTTTCTCTCACTGTAGTTATGTAAGATATATATCATATATCATGACTCGTGGCCTCGCGTCAATGGCGATCGGGATCGGTCCAGTGCGTCAGGCCGACGAACCCCCCTTCGCCCAAACTGTCGATCGCGTGACTCGTCAAAATCGCTGCACGCTTGGATAATGGGTCAACGGAGGGATCAGAAATGTAACGTACAGGATACCGCGGTCCGCATGGGTCATCCTGGGCGGGTTTGCAACGGCCCTCTCGGGCTGCGGCGTCAGGCCGGCGGCTCAGCCGAGCGCCTACTCTATCCGGGAAAAGGGCCAGACCGGCAGGCAGCGATCGCGCGACACCGCCGAGTGCCAGGGGTGGGCCCAGCAGCAGATGGGATTCGATTCCCTGAGTGCGGGCGGTCGTGTGAGTGTCCGGGGCCATCAAGGGGCTAGCGAACCGGCGCGGCCCGTGAAAGTAGAGGCGTGGGCCGCCACTCAGTTGGCCTGACGATGCCACCGTCCCTCCTGCTGCGGGCGGACGAGGGAACCCAGTGAGACCGAGAGAGAATCAGGCTCGATTCAGGCTCCGAGGGAGGACCACCTCATGATGACAATCGTCACGCATGTACGCCTGAAGGAAGGGGCTGACCGTGAGTGGGACGCGGCGATGCGCACTCGGCTGTCGGCCGCGAAGAAGCGCCCGGGTTGGGTGGGAGGCCAGCTCCTCCGGCAGTCCGATAAGCGAGACCGGCGGGTGATCGTCGGCACGTGGAGGACACGCGCAGACTGGGAGGCTTGGCACCACGACCGGCAATTCGCCGCGACGCGCGGGCGGCTCGACGGGTTAGAGAGTGGACCCGCCGAGCACTGGTGGCATGAGGTCGTGGTTGATGTGAGGGCCGCTGCATCGGCTCGTCCCTCAGCATCGAGACCAGTCAACACGCGGGGGTCGAAGCCTAAGGCGAAGAAAATGCGACGGCGCCCGGCCTGACGTGGCTCTTGCTCGCGTTAGGGGACTCGGGCACTTCGCAAGCCTCACTATCAGCCGGCAAGGCTGACTGCTCGGGCCTGATCAAGCCGCGCTCGCTTCCCCTCGCCCGCTGATAGACTTGGCACCCACCTTGAGGGACGCCGCTACGCCCCCGGCCTGTCCCACTGGGTTCCACCGGCACCTCGTCGGCGTCGAGTTACTAGAGCTCGCGGCTCACGGCCGGCTGCGTGGCGGGCTCCGGACTGGTCCCAGCAACGATCGTCGGGTACGCCCCGAGGGCCCACTTATCGGCCCCGCGAGTGACCTCGACGGTGAAGCGTCCGGCGCCGAGCGGAGTGACGACCAGCCAGCCGCCCGCGTAGGGGGCATCCGTCTGCGCGTGGCACGCCGGGCAGAGCGTCACTAGGCGATCGAGATCGAAGTCCGCCCTCCTGGGCGCGCTTGACGACGTGGTGGATACCACCCTCGTCACGCCGCCGGGGTGGGCCGATATGGCGAGCGCGCTACGAACTGCTCCGTACTGTGGCGATGACTCGTGCCGTCCTGGTCGCAGTCGATGACCCGCGCCTCGCGAGTCAGAAGGGCCCAGTCGGCGTAGAGCGAAGCCAGCTCGCCCGGGGCAAAGTAGTCGATTTGCTCCCCCTTCTCGACGTACACGGTGTGGTCGGTGAAGACAATGTGGGCGTGGAGCCCGTGCTCTCGCGTAATGACCTTGAGCCGCGGGATGAGGTGCGCTCGCACGGCCCGAGGCACATAGTGGATAGCTCCGCACGAATAGATGAGATCGAAGAGCTCCCCGACCACGTGCCGCCCGGCCGCGCGGCCGATGTCGCCACAAATCCAGCGCACCTTCACGCCCCGGCCGCACGCCAAGCGCTCAGCCTTGGTCAGCCCCGAGGGGGCGATGTCGATGCCCGTGACCTCGAAGCCCCGCTCCGCGAAGAACACACTGTCGCGGCCCTCGCCGCAGCCGAGATCGAGCACGCGTGCGCCTGGGCGCAGCAGCCCACCTGGTGCGCCAGGGCGGAGGCCTCGGTGCCCCAGATATAGCGCTTGGGAGTCCGAGCGTACTCGCGCGCCCACGGGTTTCGAGTCACAGCCTGATCCAGCCCACGGAGATGTCGCTCTCCCCGGACACACGAACGCCCCCGCCGACCACGTCGGTCAATGAGGGCGTCGAACAACGGCCGGGCACCGAGGCATGCTCGCCTCCTGAGGCGTGGCCTTACGACCTGGGGGGACTCTCCCCCTCAACCGCGTTGTTGTCAAGCCGACTCGCGGCGGCCCCCTGGCCCGTGCGCCGCCCTTGGGTTACCATCGCCCCGGCACGAAGCCTTCCTGGCAGCCCGGCCCGGCTATTGAGGAGGCCGCGATGCTTTCACGTGCACAAGAGGCTCGGGTCCTCGAAGTCCTCAGGGATTGCCCATCGGACGCCATCAGAACGTACTGCCTGGAACACTTGGCGGCGGCCGTCAAGATCCTCCCAACGCATGCCGCCGATCTCATCACATTCCTCCAGGCGATGCGAGCCACGGGCGACTGCGAGGCTCAGTACGGCGGCTTCTGCGACGCGGACGGACATGACACGGAGGACCTCCTCGTCTGGATAAACGTCACCCCGCCGGCCTTGCCGTAGCTGATGCGCCCGCTCTCGATGAAGGTCCCGGCGCCGGTCATCTGCACCTCCAACTCAAAGGTGACACGGGGGCCTGGTCTCGATTCCGCCTGGGCCTGCACGCCCTTTGCGGTCAGGGCTGTACGCAGGACCTGGCCGGCCGCGGTCGTCTTGCCGGCAAGCTTGCCCTCGACGCCTTCGACCGGATGGGCTTTCCCCTTGAACGGCGGTGGTCTCGTGCGATTCACGAACACCGCCTGGGTCGTGTGGCGCTTGCTCGCGCTAGGGCACTCGGGTACTTGGCGACCCTCGCCGTACAGATTCTGCGGCAAGGCTGACTGCTCGGGCCTGGCCAAGCCGCGTTGGCTCCCCCTCGCCGGCCTGTGGCTGATAGACTCGCGGCCACCGGCGAGCGGCCGGTCCGAGGTGCAGGTCAAGAGGAGGAACTTTACTATGATCACCCAGGCGACCCTTACCGATGCCATGCGCCGGACGAGCCAGGCCTATGCCGAGGGCCTCGCGGCCGTCATGAAGGCGATCGGGGACCTGCCCAGGGATAGCGGAGAGTTCCATCGCCACGCGCTGGAGCAGTGGCTCAGCTTGGCGCGAACTAACAAGGACGGCTTTGTGGCCGCGGTCAACCAAGGCTTCGACATGTGGGAGCGCGAATGTCGCCGGGTGGCCGGGGCCCCGCACCCGTCGAGTGCCGCGGCGCCGGGGACCAACCCCATGCAGGCCTGGCTCGAGAACTGGCAGCGTGCGGTTGGGGCCATGACGACGGCGGGCGGTGCCGGGGAGGCCTATCGCGACTTGGTACGCCGCCAGACCGAGCTGGTTCAGCAGGCCCTGCTGGACGGCGTCCGCATGTGGGGGCGGCTTTGGCAGCCCTCCGAGCGGTAGCAGTCTAGGCGGTCGACATCCAGGCCCAGCAGCTTATAGACATCGAGGTTCAGCAGCGCCCGGTCCCGCGCCCCCCACGCACCACGCGGTAGCCTGCGGCGAGGTGGACCGGATCTTCTGGCTGTCGGCGGGCCGTGCGGCCGTCCCGCGCGTCCACCCCAGGTTGACCAACTCCGCCGCGCGGAGCAGGACCTTCTGATGCATCGCGGAGTGCAGGACTTGACGTGTGAGCTCCGGAGAAACCTCGTTCATGCTCGCCTCCTCAGGCTTGCCCCACTCTGCAGGCCGGTGGTTTGGTCGTTACGCGCGGATGGCCCACTTATCAGCCCTTCGGGTGACCTCGACGGTGAAGCGCCCCTCGCCGAGGGGGGTGATGACCAGCCGGCCACGTGCGTAGGGGGCATCGGTCTGGGCATGGCAGGGTGGGCAGAGCGCGACCAAGCGGTCGAGATCGAAGTCGGAGCCCCCCTGGGCGCGCTTGACGACGTGGTGGACGTCCAGCCGGACGCACTCAACAATGCGATGAAATGCGATGCCGCGGGTCACCGCTGGCCTGAAGTCATTCAAATCCACGGTTCACCTCTTCCGAATCGAGGCCTAATCCGAGTGGACTACCGCTCGGATGCCCCACAATCGACCGTGAATGACCCCATTCGCGAATGGGCGAGGCCAAGTGCTCTGGTCTGGCCGAGAGGTGCTTGACGGAGAGCCTCGTTCGGTAGATTCTCAGCGGCATCGAGCGGCTCGCGCGGACTCGACCTCATCGAAGTGGTCGAACGCGAGGCCAAGCGAGCGCGAGGCGTGACGTAGTGCAGAGCGGGGGAAGAACCTGACGCACACCTGTACTCTCGGCTCCAGACACTGGGCCGCTATCCCCGCCCTGGACCCCTGCCTGGTGCTGCCTGGGACACCCGCGCATTTGAGGACACCAGCGTTGGGGACGTCGTGCATTCCGTAGGCCCCCAGCCGAAGCTCGCGGGAGTAGGATCGCTGGACCGGGTGGCCGGGACCTCGGCTCGCGCGCGGCGCTGGCCCGTCGCCCGACTCGCACGCCCCTCGTGGAACCGCACCCGGCGGCGCGTCTTCGCGGCGTTCCTCGGCCCCTCCCTGGCTGTGCTCATCCTGGTCACGATCCTGCCCCTGGTGTTCCTCGTTATCACGAGTTTCACGCCGCTCGACCTGACGAACCCCGGCTCGCTGCGGTGGACTGGCCTCGCGAACTACCGGGAGCTGACCCACGACGGACGGTTCTGGAACTCGGTGTGGATCCAGGCGCAGCTCTCGTTCTGGACTGTGTCGCTCCAGCTCGTCGTGGGCTTTGGCATCGCGCTCCTCCTCAACGCTCGCATGAAGCTCCTCGAACTGGTGCGTGCGACGTTCATCGTCCCGATGGTGCTGCCACCGGTCGTCGTGGCGCTGATCTGGAAGGTCCTCTTCACGCCGGACATCAGCATCCTCGACTGGGCTCTGGGACTCCTCGGCCTGCCGCAGCCGGTCTGGCTCGTGGATCCGCGGTTCGCGCTCTGGGCCATCATCATCGCGGACGTGTGGGAGTGGTTTCCGTTCGTGATGCTGATGCTGCTCGCCGCGCTCCAGATGCTGCCGCAGGAGCCTCTGGAGGCCGCCCGCCTGGACGGGGCGTCGCGATGGCAGGCCTTCCGCTACGTCACGCTGCCATTGCTGAAACCGGCGATCGTGGTGGCGACGGTGTTCCGGCTGATCGACAGCACCAAGGCGTTTCCCCACATCTTCATCATGACGGGCGGCGGGCCGGGTACGGCTACCGAGGTCACGAACTTCTACGCGTATCTCGAGGGCTTCTCGTACACGTACGTCGGCTACGCGAGCGCGATTATCGTGGTGATGCTCGTCGTCACGCTGCTCATGAGTCTGGTCGCGCTGCGTGTCGCAGGGTGGGAGGTGGAGGTTGAGTAGCCAGCGGCAGGTATGGACGGCGCTGGCCACCCTTCTGTTGATCCTCGTTGTCCTGAGTCCTGCGCTTTTCATTGTGCAGATGTCGTTCAGAACCGGTCGCGACGCCTTCCAGATGCCGCCCACGCTCGTCTTTAGGGTGACTCTCCAGAATTACGCGGACGTCCTCCAAGGGAAGTTCGTCCGGGCGCTGACCAATAGCACCGTGACTGCGACGGCCGCCACCGTCCTCGCCCTCGTCCTCGGGGTGCCGGCGGCCTATGCCCTGTCCCGGACGCGCTTCCGGGGCGCCGGGCTCGTCTCGCTGTGGACGCTCTCGACGCGAATGGCACCGGCGATCGCCTTCGGAATTCCCTTCTTCCTCATCTATAAGCACCTGGGCCTCATCGACACCCGCCTAGGCCTGGTGATCATCTATCTGACGTTCAATCTCTCCCTCGTCATCTGGATGATGCGGGCATTTTTCGACGCCTTGCCGCGATCGCTGGAGGAGGCCGCCTACATCGACGGGGCTGGTATCGTGAAAGCCTTCTCCACCATCGCGCTGCCGCTGTCGGCTCCGGGGCTGGCCACCACCGCCATCTTCACCTTCCTGCTATCTTGGAACGATTTCTTCTACTCGCTGCTGCTCACGCGAAGCGAGGCGGTCACCGCCCCGGTGGCGATCGTCAACTTCATGAACTACGAGAGCTGGGAATGGGGTAAGGTCGCGGCGGCTGCGACCATGATCATGCTGCCGGTCGTCGCGCTGTCCGCGATCGTGCGGAAATACCTGGTCCGGGGTCTTACGGCCGGCGCTCTGAAGGGCTGAGGGGAGGTCACTATGGAAGGCATGAACCGCCGTCGCTTCCTTCGATCAGCGGCCCTAACCGTCGGGGTCACCGCGAGCGGGGTGCAGCTCTCCCGGGCATCCGCGCAGAGCCGCAAGCCGTACGCTGACGCGCGCATCAAGATGTCGCAAGTCTCTCACGCCTACGCTGATGCGCTCACCGCCAAGCTGCCCACGTTCGAGCAGCAGACGGGCATCAAGGTCGAGATCGATCAGATGTCCTTTCCGGTTCTGAACCAGCGTGAGGACTTGGAGCTCGCGAGCGGATCGGGTGCCTACGACGTCATGCAGATGATCTTCATCCGCACGGGCCGCTGGATCGGTGCCGGGTGGGCCGAGCCGCTCAATGCCTACATCGACAATCCCCAGCTCACCGATAAAGCGGCGCTCGACGTCAAGGATTTCGTCCCGGGGGCGATGGCGCCCTTCAGGCGGGGGGAGACGATCTACGCGTTGCCGTGGCTCGCGGATAGCACGGTCGTCGGCTATCGCGCGGACCTTTTCGACAAAGCCGGCTACGCGAAGTTCCCGGAGACCTTCGAGGCCCTGCAGGAGGCGGCCCAGAAGATCCACACGCGGCAGACCGCCGCCTTCGTGACCCAGGACAACCTCCACTGGATCTTTCCTAACTGGTTGCTGTCGTATGGCGGCAGCTTCTTCGCGAATCCGCCCAGCGACCTGACGCCGACCTTCGACACGCCGGAGGCGATCAAGGCCGCGGAGCTGTTCACGGCGATGCTCAGCAAGTACTCGCCGCCTGGCGGCATCAAGCTCGACGCTTCCATTGCGGAGGCGATCATGCAGCAGGGCAAGGCCGCCTGCTACCTCGATGGGATGGGCAACACGCAGCACATCATCGATCCAAAGAAGACCACGCTTGGCGACCGCATGGCGTTCACGGACACCCCGCGCGGGCCGAAAGGGCACTTCCCGCAGCTGGCCGTCCACGGCTACTTCATCAACAAGGCCTCGAAGAACAAGAACGCCGCGTGGGAGTTCATCAAGTGGGCGGTGAGCAAGGACACGATGCTCTCGGCCGCCCTCAACCAGGGTCATCTCGCCGGTACCCGCGCCTCCGTGCTGGACAACGCCGACGTGCGCCATAAGTTCACGTGGCGCGGCTCGGACCTTGCCACCCTCCACCTGAGCGTAATGAAGCGAGCCGGGGCGGGGTATATGGCGTACCGCACCGTGCCACAGTTCCCGCCAATCGGCGATCGCGTTATCATCGCCATGACCGCCATCGCGTCGGGACAGACCAACGTCATCGATGGCATGAAGTCGCTCCAGAAGGACGCCGAGGGCATCCTGGAGAAAGCCGGCGTCAAGCTCCGGGGCAAGGGGTAGGGGGCACGTATGGAGATCCGAAAGGTCTCCTCCGCGCTCGGGGCCGAGATCCTGGGGATTGACCTGGCGCGAGCGCTCTCGGCGAGCGCGATCGATGCGATCCGACGGACCTTAGCCGAGTGTGGCGTGGTCTTCTTCCGCGACCAGCAGCTCACGCCCGACCAGCACCTGATGTTCGCGCGGCACTTCGGCGACATCAACGTCAATCGCTTCTTCAAGGCGGTGGACGACTATCCGGCAATCGCCGAGGTGCGCAAGGAGCCCGATCAGCGACAGAACATCGGCGGCAACTGGCACACCGATCACAGCTACGATCTGGCGCCCGCCATGGGCTCCATGCTCTATGCGCGGGAGGTCCCGGACGTGGGCGGCGACACGCTCTTCGCGAGCATGTACGCCGCCTACGACGCGCTCTCCGACGGGCTGAAACGGACGCTCGAAGGCCTGCAAGCGCTCCACTCAAGCCGCCACGTCTTTGGCACCGCGACATATGGCTCCCGCGGCGACCTGCGGGCGCGGGTCCTCAATCCCGAGCTGGCGACCCAAGACGCGGTTCACCCGGTCGTCATTTGCCATCCCGGCTCCGGCCGCAGAGCGCTCTATGTCAACCCCGCCTTCACGGTGTGCTTCAATGGATGGACCGAGGACGAATCGCGGCCGCTGCTGCACTATCTGTATCAGCACGCCGCCCGTCCGGAGTTCTCATGCCGGTTTCAGTGGCACCCGGGCTCGATCGCCTTCTGGGACAACCGCTGCACCTGGCACTATGCGCTCAACGACTATGCCGGGCATCGGCGGTTGATGCACCGGATCACCATCGAGGGCACGCCGCTGAACTGAAAAGCTGAGGGTCGCCAGCAACCGGTAGCACTTCTAGTGAGGCACATCGCGGGCTTGACCCGTGCTGTCCCTGCCACTAAGCTTCGGCACATACAAGCTGCCGTTCGGGCAGCCGGCGTGGAGTGATCTCACGAAAGATGCCGTCCGATTGGCGGCACGTCTGCAAGGGGCGACTTTCGTAGGATCGTCAGCGAGGTTTCCGGTGTGGAGTTTACGCGCTACCTGAGCAGCCCGGCCGGCGAGCCGGCCGGACCCGGCATCTCGCCGGCAATCTCCGCTCGGCAGGAGACATTCATGAATCAGCACAGCCGGCGAGTGCTCGTCACAGCAGCGGCTCTCGGTTTCGCGATCCTCGTGGGCTGCGGCATGGCAGTGGCGCAGCAGCCACGACCTGGCGGAATTCTCACGGTGGCCGACCCGCTGGGGCCGCCGGTCCTGGACCCCCACAAGGACGGCTCCTACCAGTCGTCGGGCATGGTGTTGACCCTCATGTACGAGGGCCTCCTCACGCGAAATGAGAAGGGGGAGCTCCAGCCTCATCTGGCGGCGTCCTGGAAGGCGGTGAGCCCGACCCTCTATGAGTTCCGGCTCCGGCGGGGCGTCACGTTCCACAACGGGCGCGAAATGGATTCAAGTGACGTCAAGTATAGCTTCGAGCGCGAATTGGATCCGAAGACAGGCTCGCCGTTTCGCGCGATCTGGAGTGCCATTGACCGAATCGAGACGCCCGACAAGTGGACGGTCCGCTTCCATCTGCAGTACCCGAGCGCTCCCTTCCTTAACTACCTGGCCGGTCCCTACGGTCATCAGATCGTGCCGAGGGAGGGTGTCGAGAAGAACGGTGATCTCAATCAGGTGGCAGTCGGCACTGGGCCCTTCCAGCTGGTCGAGTACGTGCCGGACAGCCATCTGAAATTCGAGAAGTACAAGGGCTACTGGAAGAAGGGGCAACCGTATCTCGATGGTGTCATGATCCGGATCATCAAGGACGAGTCGGCGCGGATTGCCGCGATTCGCGCCGGCGCCGTCGATGTCACCTATGTGACGGCAGTCAACGCGCCCGCGTTGAAGCAGGACAAGAACCTGGTCCTCCTCGAGGGCGACAATGTCTTCTATGGAATGACGCTCGCACAATTCATTCCGAACGACTCGAAGGCGCCGTTCAGCGACAAGCGGGTGCGGCAAGCCATGAGCCTCGCGATCGAGCGCAAGGAGCTCGTGGAGTCGGTCATCTTCGGGGCGGGCGTCGTGTCCGGTCCGATTCCCCCCGGCATGGGCCCCTTTGCCCTCAAGCCAAGCTACACGGTCGATCTTGACCGGGCGAAGCACCTCCTGCGCGAGGCCGGCCATCCGAACGGCTTCAAAGCAACCGTGAAGGCCTCGCCGCAGTACCCGCTCGACGTCGCGGATTGCCAGATCATCAAGAGCAACCTGCAGCGGATCGGGATTGAGCTCGATATCCAGCTGGTCGAGTGGGGACAGTTCCTGAAAGAATGGCTCGGCGGCAACTACGACACGATCTGCCTGACGAGTGGACCGCTCGCCGATCCTGACGCATTCACCTACGACTACTTCCACTCGAAGTCGCCGCGAAACCGGGCGAAGTTCTTCACCGGCGAGCTCGACGAGCTCGTGACGCAGGCCCGGATGGCCACGGAGCCCGCCAAGCGCCGCGAGCTGCTCCTGGAGGTCCAGAGGCAGGCGCTCGACCTGGCGCCCGTCATCTACCTCTACAGCGGAAACGGCTTCGAAGTGCATCGGCCGGCCGTGAAGGGCTACCGGCCGAGTCGGCTGAGCCGTTACGGGTTCAGCGCGACCTGGTTGGAAAGGTAACGCCGGCAAGGCTAAAGCGGCCCTGGGCATGTTGCAGTTCCTCATGCGTCGGCTTCTCGTCTTGATTCCGATCCTCATCGGGGTCTCCATCCTCTCGTTCCTGTTGCTCTATCTGATCCCAGGGGATGTGGTCGACATCCTGATGGGCACCGAATCGGGCGATCCGGCACGCTTGGCCGAGCTGCGAAGACTGTTCGGGCTCGACCGCCCGCTCCCCGTTCGGTTCGTGGAATGGTTCGGTGCGGTCCTGCATGGCGATCTCGGCCGTTCATTCGTGACGCGGCGTCCGGTCGCGACCGAGATTCTGACGGCGTTCCCTGTCACGCTCCAGCTCGCCGCCGCCTCCCTGCTGGTCGCGCTGGTCATCGGGGTGCCGCTCGGGATCTATGCGGCGATCAAGCGGGGCAGTGTCGGGAGCGCCGGGCTCAGCGTGTGCGTGCTCCTGGGGCTCTCGATCCCGAACTTCTGGCTGGGCATTCTCCTGATTCTCTTCGCGTCCCTCTATCTGCACTGGTTCCCGCCGCAAGGGCTGAATCTCGTCTGGCACCAGCCCTGGGAAACCCTCAAGCAGCTCGTGTTCCCGGGCTTCGCGCTGGGACTGGCGCTGGCGGCGATGGTCATGCGGATGACCCGGGCGTGCGTGCTCGAGGTCCTCGCCCAGGACTACGTGCGGACCGCGCGGGCCAAGGGTCTCGCCGAATGGCTGGTGCTCGGTCAGCACGCGCTCCGCAACGCCCTCATTCCTGTCGTGACGCTCGTCGGGTTGCAGTTCGGGTACTTGCTCGGCGGAGCGATCGTCATCGAGGAGATCTTCTCATTGCCGGGCATGGGCCGGCTTGTCCTTCGGTCGATCGCCCAGCGGGACTTCCCCTTGGTACAGGGGATACTCCTGTTCGGAGGCGCTAGCGTCGTCCTCCTAAACCTCTGCGTCGACGTCTGCTATGTCCTCCTCGATCCCCGCATCCGCCGTCGATAAGCAGCCCACGAGGATCGCGGGGGTCCCCCAACGCCGCCGCGGGTTGGCGCGGCTCCCGGTGCTCGTTCGTCGCCATGCGCTGAGTGCTGCCGGCCTCGTCCTCGTCGTCGGCCTCGTGGGTATCACACTCGCGGCACCACTCCTCGCATCGTACGATCCGCTGGCCATGAGCAGCGGTACGCGGTTCGCGCGGCCAGGCGGCGCCCATCTCCTCGGAACCGATCAGTTCGGGCGGGACATCCTGAGCCGGATCCTGTACGGGACCCGGATCTCGCTCGGGGTGGGGATGGGCTCGGTCGTCCTCGCCCTGGTCGTCGGCATGGTCCTGGGCTCGCTCGCGGCGATGCGGGAAGGCGCGCTCGATAGTGTGATCATGCGTACGATGGACGTGCTCTTTGCCTTCCCGGCCATTCTCCTCGCGCTGGCGCTCATCGCCGTCCTCGGATCGACCGCCCGAAACGTGTTGCTCGCGATCGGGCTCGTCTATATCCCGATCTTCGCGCGGACGGTGCGGGCCGCGGTCTTGACCATCAAGTACCGGGAGTTCGTCGACGCGGCGTGGGCGCTCGGCCGGTCGGGACCGTCGACATATGTCACACATATCCTGCCGAATGCGCTGACGCCGATCCTCGTGCAAGCGACGCTCAGTATGTCGACCGCGATCCTGGCCGAAGCGGCGCTGAGCTTCCTGGGGGTTGGCGCTCAGCCGCCCACGCCCTCATGGGGTGGAATGCTGTCCGAGAGCCGGGCGTTCATGGAGGTGGCGCCGTGGACGGCGGTTTTCCCCGGGGTGGCGATCATGCTCGCGGTGCTGAGTTTCAACCTGCTGGGTGACGGGATCCGCGACTATTTGGATCCGCGGGTCCGCACGCTTTGACGAGGCTGACATGCCATTCGCCCGACTCAACGGGATCGAGCTCTACTATGAAGACACCGGTGCGGGTCGACCGGTCCTCTTGGCCCATGGATTTTCGGCGACCTGCCGGATGTGGGCCGCCCAGATCGCGGCCTTCAGCAGCCGTTATCGGCTCGTTGTCTATGACGCGCGGGGACAGGGGCGGTCAGAAGTGCCCAAGGATTCGACGCAGTATTCGCAACCGCTGATGGTCGAGGACCTCCACCAACTCATGCTCCATCTGGGTCTCGAGCGCGCCTGCGTCGGCGGCTTGTCGATGGGCGGGAACGTCGCTCTCAATTTTGCGCTCGCGCATCCGGAGATGCTTGACGGTCTGCTGATCTGTGACACGGGCGCCGGCTCCGACGAACCCGAGGCGTGGGCGAAGAAGGTCCGACGGTGGGTCGGCCTGCTCGACAGTGAAGGGATCGAGGTATTCGCCGAGGACTACATCCGCGATCCGATTATGGCGGAATACGCAGGACGTGGGCGGAGGGAGAGAGAGTTCCTGTGGGCCGCTATGACCTCGAATACCGCCGAGGGCCTCGCGCGGGGCCTCGAGGGTGTCGTGGGCAACCGTCCGAGCATCTATTCGTTGAGAGATCGGATGGCAACACTAAGGGTGCCCACGACGGTGATCGTCGGGGATCGAGATCACTGGTGCACCAAAATCTCCCGTTTCATGACGGCGACGATTCCGGGCGCCGAGCTCGTTGTGATCCGTGACTCGGGCCACATGACTAACCTCGAGCAACCGGAGCAATTCAACGAGGCGGTGGAGAGGCTGCTGCGGCGCATGGAGACGGGTAAGGCCGGGGTGAGATAGCTGATGTTACTGCCTTGCCCTGTTCGACGGACCTTGCCGCGCGCTACGCGAACGACTCGGCCATGCTTGGCTGAACTCGCCAACGATCCCGCGCTGCTCGGGCTCTAGTAGTCTGGCGAGCGCCTTGACAAGCCTCTGGGGGTGGGTTTTTACGGGGAGCGCGATGAGGCAGGATGGCTCATCGTGGTAGGTGCGTCATGGAGGTAGGGATGGACACGCCACCGGACCACCCAGTTGCGTCATCGGCGAGATAGCGGGCCGCCGATGACGCCCCGGCAGCACTACAGCCTGCACTGAATCCCGACTCCTGCCGGGCCGCGCAGCGGAAGCTGCGCACACACCTGAGGGACCCGCGGGCGGGGCGTTCGTCCCGCCCGCCCCCTCTACCGCGCTTCGCTCCGCGCTCAGCGTTGCCGTGAGTCGTCGGGCTGCCTGACAGGCTTGCCAGACGTCCCATTCTCAGCGAATACCCGCCACGCGGTAGCCTGCGGCGACGTCGACCGGAGCTTCTGGCCGTCGGCGTCCTGGGTGACTCTCCCGCGCGCCAATTTCAGTTCGACCAGCCCCGCCCCGCCCCACGGAGGCTCTGGGGTGGCGGGCTGGTGGTTTGGCGTTACGCTCGGATCGCCCACTTGTCAGCCCCCCGGGTGACCTCGACGGTGAAGCGCCCCTCGCCGAGCGGGGTGATGACCAGCCGGCCACGTGTGTAGGCGGCGTCCGTTTGCGCATGGCAGGGCGGACAGAGCGCGACCAGCCGGTCGAGATCGAGGTCCGAGCCTCCCTGGGCGCGCTTGACGACGTGGTGGACCTCGAAGCGGGAGCGCATGTCACACGCCGTGCAGACCCCAGGCTGTGCCGCCTTTGATCACCAATGCCCAACACTAAAGTAGTGGGAAAAGTAGTGAGGGATGTTCGTGGGGTCGGAGACGTGGGCTCAAAAGGAAAATATTGTGGACGGGGTCAATCCTTGCGCTCAGCAGGCGGGATGCGCGCAGGGAGAGCCGAGTGTCCCAGGAGGTCGCCGGGACGTGGGAGGCCTTAGGCGGACGTAGTAGGGAGAGGAATCGCCTTGACACGCGCCTCAGCGGGACCTAGGGTGCTCGTGCTAGTTCCTACCGTCTAACCGTCCGGCTCACGGGGGCATTTGGGGGGCCC
>Ga0070706_100003282_pt1 | contig 16000 bp, 16 predicted proteins | sample KBSK5501metaG_FD_65476 | JGI IMG/M metagenome (GOLD analysis project Ga0070706, IMG submission 65476) | Corn, switchgrass and miscanthus rhizosphere microbial communities from Kellogg Biological Station, Michigan, USA - KBS K5-50-1 metaG | ecosystem: Host-associated > Plants > Roots >...
AATCGCGTCGGATACCTCCGTGTACCGTGGCGTCACCGGCCGCGCCTTCGCGCCTTCGACAACCGGCAGCGCGTCCGCAAACCACGGGTTCGCCTTGAGCACTTCAGGGTCCTTGTACACCTGTGGAAACACCGGCAGATTGGACGCGAGGATCGCCATGGTCTTCGACACTTCGGGTGACGACAGGTAGCGCGCGAACTTCACCGCCTCCGGCTTGTTCTTGGAGAAGGCCGAAACTGCGACCTGCCAGCCGCCGATGCACGTCGCGCTCCGGCCACCCTTGTCGGCGGGCAGCGTCGTGACACCGACCTTGCCCTTGACTTTGGTGTCGGCGTCATTTTCGACGCGGTTCCAGAAATAACCCCAGTTCTGCGCAAAGATCACGTTGCCGGCCTGGAAGTCGACGCGGATACGGTCGGTCGCAATTTCACCGATATTCTTTGGGAGCACGCCGGCGACCTTCAGGCGCCCCATCAGCTCGAAGGGCTTTCTCGCCTCGGGCGTATCGAGGTTGGGCTTGCCGTTCTTTATGAGCTCGCCCCCGGCGCCCCAGAGCGGAACGAGGTAGGTGCACACCGTTCCCTCGATCGGCGCACCCGCAGTAGAGAACCCCTGCAGCTGAGGATTGTTCTCGCCCTTCATGACGATCTGGGCCGTTTCCATGAGCTCGTCCCAGGTCTTCGGCGCCGGCCGCTTGTATTTCTCCAGCAGGTCCTTGCGGTAGTACAGGAACTGCGCGTCGGCAAAGAACGGCAGGGCGACCAGCTTGCCGTTGACCTGGTCGGCGTCGGCGTAGGCCTTGAGATACGTCGGCAAGAGCTTTGCCTTGTCGGCGCCCAGGTAACTGTCGAGAGGCTCGGCCCAGCCTGCGGCCGCCCACTGCGCGGGCCGAATGACGTCGATCAGCATCAAATCGAGCGTCGAGTCCCTCGCGGCCAGGACCGTGTTGAGATATTGCTGCTGCGCATCCGATGTGGCGCCCCCGACTTCGACCTCGATCTTCACCGACGGATTGCGCTTGGTATATTCGTCGGCGACCTTGCGCATCACGTCTGGCCGCTGCTGCCCGCCCGTGAAGATGTGCAGCGTGGTCTGCGCCGCTGCAGTCGCCGTCAGGGCCGCTCCAAGCATCGCTAGCAGGAAAAGTCTGAAAATCTTCATCGCATCCTCCATGAGCCGCAAATCGCGTAACGCGCTGCGGCGGCCGTTCGTGGTGAGCCTGTCGAACCGCAACGGCCGCTCGCCCTTCGACAGGCTCAGGGCGAACGGCAAATTCAACTCAACTAATCGCGCTCGTCTGCGCCAGTCCCGCATCGATGATAAGGTCGTGACCCGTGATGCCGCGCGCCTCGTCGGAGGCGAGGAACAGCACGCCGCGGGCGATATCGTCGCCGTCGAGCCTGAACTTGAGGCATTGTTGATCCAGGAATTCTCGCTCCAGCTCGGCCGTGATCCACAGCTCGCGCTGGCGCGGGGTGTCGATCGCTCCGGGCACCAGCGAATTCACCCGGATGTTGTGCGGCCCGAGCTCGCGCGCGAGGGTGCGCGTCAAGCCATGGATCGCCGCCTTCGCGGTCGTATAAGCAACCATGCCGGGCGTGCCGCGCATCCACGACACCGAGCCCAGGTTGATGATCGACCCGCCACCTGCGCGCACCATGCCGGGCGCGACCGCCTGCGCTGCGAAAAAATGGTGACGAAGGTTGACCGCAAGGCGATCGTCCCAGTACTCCGGCGTCACGCTTTCGAGTGCGTGCCGGTCGTCGCGCGCCGCATTGTTGACCAGCACTGTGATCGGTCCCCACTCGGTTTCGATGTCCGCCAGCGTTGCGCGCAACGCGGCGATATCGCGGACGTCGCAGCGGTGGTAGCGCACCGGCGCCGGCGCGAGCCGCGCCACGAGCACCTGCGCAAGCTCGTCCGCGATGTCGCAAAACGCAACGCGCGAGCCCTGTTGCACGAAGCGCTCGACGATGAAGGCGCCGATCCCCGAGCCGCCGCCCGATACAAAGACGGCGCGGCCGGCGAGGCTCGGATAGCCGGCAATCGAGCCGCGGACTGTGGTGGCAACCGAGGGCACGTTTGCGGGTAAGTCAGTCGACTCCTCCACCGTGGCACCAGACGCCGGCTTCATGGCCCGTCCGAGTCGATGCCGTGGGGAACGGGCCACATCGTACATCAGGCAGACGACTTCGGTGAAACGCGCGGCTACAATAGCCACCGCAAGCGCGCCGCAAATCACCGTTCGAGGAATCTCGATGGACCTCCCCGTCAATCATTTCAAACGCGCGATCGCCTCAGGCAAGACCCCCGTCGGCGCTTGGCTCGTGAGCTCGGCGCCGTCGACGGCTGAAGCGCTCGGCTGCGTCGGCTTCGATTTTCTGGTCGTCGACATGGAGCACACGCCGATCGATACCCCGCAGATGGTCGGCATCCTGCAGACGATCGCGGGCACGCCGGCGCAGGCAATCGTGCGCCCACCGTGGAACGATATGGTGATGGTCAAGCGCGCGCTCGACGCAGGCGCGCAGAGCCTTCTCTTTCCGTTCGTGCAGAACGCCGAGGAGGCAAAGCGCGCCGTCGCCAACACGCGCTATCCTCCCGCCGGCGTGCGCGGCGTCGCCGCGATGCATCGCGGAAGCCGCTACGGCACAGTCCCGAACTACGCCAAGCGCGCACACGAGGAGATCTGCGTGATCGTGCAGATCGAGACGCTGACCGCGTTCGAGCAACTCGAGGCGATCGCTGCGGTACCCGGTGTCGACTCGATTTTCATCGGCCCCGCGGACCTGTCGGCATCGATGGGATTCCTGGGCGACATGGGCAACCCGGCTGTACAGGAAAAGCTCTCAGCCGGCGCGCAGACGTGCAAGCGCCTCGGCAAGCCATGCGGCATCGTCGGCGCCAATCCGGAAATGGTGGGCAAGTTCCTCCAGTACGGCTTCTCCTGGGTCGCGGTCGGTTCCGACCTGGCCATGCTCACCAGCCGGGCACAGGAATTCTTGAGCGCCGTGCGCAATACCGTCGCGGCTGCACCCAAGGCGTAGCGAAAGCTGCCCCTCCCCACAGTGAGGGGAGGTTGGGAGGGGCGTAGACATGAACAAGTCGCGAATCTTCTGCCCCTCCCCCAACGGGGAGGTTGGGAGGGGGGACGACATGAACAAGTCGCGAGTCTTTCGACCGACTCCACTGCCCACATCAGTGCGCCGGAATGCGCGAGCACTGCGCCGGAACATGACCGACGTCGAACGCTTGCTGCGGTCCAGATTGCGCATGGGTCAGCTGGGCTTTCGCTTTCGGCGGCAACATCCCATTGCGCCGTACGTCATCGACTTCTACTGCATCGAACGTCGACTCGCAATCGAGCTGGACGGAGGACAGCACAACGAGAGTGCAGGTATTGCATCTGGTCGCGACAGATCGGCGCGACTGCGCACACAAGGGATCCAGACATTGCGATTCTTGGATAACGACGTTCTCAACAACATCGACGGCGTGTTGCAGATAATTCTCGAGTCACTCGGGCCCCCACCCCATCCCTCCCCCGCTGGGGGAGGGAGCCGTCATCGCGTCGCCGGCAAGTGATTCGAGCGCCACTCCAACCCTCCCCAGCTGGGGAGGGAGTCCGTTGAGCGAATGCAACTGATCGAACTCCGCGCCGGTCCGGCGCGGCTAACGCTTGCGCCCGAGATCGGCGGTGCTATCGCAGCTTACGAATGGAGCAATAAGCCGATTCTGCGCCCGACCCCAGGCGAAGCGCTCGCGGCCGGCGACGTTCGGTTGTTCTCTTCGTACCCGCTGATCCCGTTCTCCAACCGCATCGCGGACGCGATCCTGCATTGGGGCGACACCGCGTATCCATTGCAGCGCTATCTCCCAGACGAATCGCATGCGATCCACGGCAACGGCTGGCGCCGCGCCTGGAGCGTCATCGAGCGAGCGAGCACGCGCGCGACGCTCGAGTTGTTGCACGACGCCGCAGGAGACCACGCGAGAGAGTGGCCGTTTCCCTACCGCGCGCGGCAGGCGTTCGACCTTGCCGCGGACGCGCTGACACTGACACTGAGGATTTCCAACACCGGCAGCGCGCCGTTTCCGTTCGGCCTCGGCTGGCATCCGTTTTTTCCTTGCAATGCGGCGACGATACTCGGCTTCGTCGCGGGCGGTGTCTGGCAGACCGATCCTACGCTCCTGCCCACGCGGCTCGATCCCGTACCGCCCGCGTGGGACTTCAGCGCTCCGCGACCAATTGCGGCGACGACACTCGACAATTGCTTCGCCGGCTGGCGGCCACCGGCGACGCTTCGCTGGCCGGATCGCGGTCTCTCGGCAGCGATCAGCGCCGACGCGGCCTGCGATCACCTGGTGGTGTTCATTCCGCCGGGCCGTGACTTTCTCGCCGTCGAGCCAGTCACGCACATGACCGACGCGTTCAACCGGGCCGCGGCAGGTCAGCCGGATACGGGCACGCGCCTGCTCGCGCCGGGGGCGACGTTTTCTTGTACGATGCGCATTTCGGTATCGCCGGGCCGTGGGAGCACCGATGCGGTCGCCGTTTGAGTGCGTGCTCGACATCAAGGCCAGCCTTGGCGAATGTCCGGTGTGGTCGGTCGACGAACAGTCGCTGTACTGGGTTGACATCAATGCGCCGTCGCTCAATCGTTTCGACCCGCTTACCGGACATAACACCGCGTGGGCGATGCCGGAATCGATCGGTTGTTTCGCGTTGCGGGCAGACAACGGATCCGTCGCCGCGCTGCGCAGCGGTATCTGGTTCATCGATCGCGACGGCAAGCTCGGACGCAAGATCGCGAGCGCGCCTTATGATCCCGCGCATCACCGCTTCAACGACGGTCGCGCCGATCCGCAGGGCCGCTTCTGGGCGGGCACCATGAACGAAAATCGCGACGCGGCGACCGCCAGGCTGTACTGCCTCGACCCCGATCACGCGCTGATACCGATGATCTCGGGCGTCACGATCTCCAACGGGCTCGCCTGGAGCCCGGACTCGCGCACCATGTACCACGCCGACACGCCAGCGCGAACAATCAGCGCCTGGGAATTCGATCCGGCGACCGGCGACATCTCCAACCAGCGTGTATTCGCCCGCTTCCTGGGCGAGACCGATCGCCCCGACGGCGGCGCCGTCGATCGCGAAGGCTGCTACTGGAGCGCCTTCTATCACGGCGGCAAGGTCGTGCGCATCTCGCCGCGCGGCGAGTTGCTCGCCGAATTTCCGCTGCCGGCGATGTGCCCGACGATGTGCGCCTTCGGCGGCCCCGATCTGAAGACCGTATACGTGACCTCCGCGCGCCAGCAACGCGAGCCGGAAGAGCTCGCGCGGCTGCCGCAGTCCGGCGGAATTTTTGCCATGCGCGTCGACGTTCCCGGCATGCCGGAGCCGAAATTTGCTGGGTAGCGAACCTTCCCCCATCGCGGGGCAAGGAACAATGACAACAATGCAACTCGATACGACTGCGTACATTCGCGTGACCGCACCCAACAGCCTGGGGATATCGGCTTCGGGCGGCGCGTTTGCCACGAGCACCGGCGACGTGCTGGAGGTAGGGTGCTTCGGCGCCGGCGTATTCCGCCTGCGGATCGGCGCGAATACCAAGCCGGACTACGGTCTGGTGGTCGCCCGCGCGCAACGCTGCGATACCGCGCAACCCGATCCCGGCGTATGGTCGTTCGCGGCGGGCGGCACACGATTGGAGCTTTCCGGCGAGCCGCTACACTTACGCTTGATACAAGACGAGCATACGCTCCTCACGTCGGTCACCGACGAGCATTTCCGCGGCTTCACGCGCCTGCCGGCGATCGGCCGCACGCGTGCGGGGCAACAATGGCTGGCGGCATTCGCGCTGGCGTCCGGCGAGCCGGTGTATGGCCTGGGCGAAAAGTTCGGTCCGCTCAACAAGCGTGGTCAGATCGTCACCTCGCGGGTCGAGGACGCGCTGGGCGTCAACACGGACTGTTCTTACAAGAGCGTGCCGTTCTGCTGGAGCCCGGGCAACGGCGCGGCCGCGAAAGGCGGCGCCTGGGGCATTTTCGTCAACACGCCGGGCCGCGTGACGCACGGCGTCGGCCATCCCGAGTGGTCGCATCGCTCGTACGGCATCGTCGTCGACGACGAGGCGCTCGACCTGTTTTTTTTCGCCGGCCGCGATCCCGCGCAGGTCCTCGAGCGTTATACGACGCTTACCGGCCGCGCGCCTGACGTGCCGCTGTGGAGCCTCGGCCTGTGGATGTCGCGCGCGTATTACCGCACCGCCGACGAGGCGATGGCGGTCGCCGAGGATCTGCGCGAGCACAAGATTCCCTGTGACGTGCTTACGCTCGACGGCCGCGCCGTGTGGGACGTGCGCACCCGCTTCGACTTCCAGTGGGATTCGAACCGCTACCCCGACCCTAAAGCGACGCTGGCGCGCATGAAGCGGCACGCGCTCAAGATCTGCGTCTGGGAATATCCGTACGTGTCGGTTCATTCCCTGCTCTTCAAAGAGCTCGCCGCGAAGGATTTCCTGTTGACGACGCCGACCGGCGAGCCCTACGTTTTCGAGTGGGACATGGCGCCGGAGACCTCGCCTTTTTCCGGCGCGCTCACTCCGCTCCCCGGATCCGGCATCGTCGATTTTACGAACCCTGATGCGTACGCATGGTGGCGCGATGCGCACGAGCCGCTGTTCAAGGCCGGCGTCGACGTCATAAAGAGCGACTTCGGCGAACACGTGCCCGACGATGCGGTCGCGTTCAACGGCGATCGTGGCGCACGGCTGCACAATGTCTATCCGCTGCTGTACAACCGCTGCATCTTCGAGGCGACGAAAAAGTTCGCGCCTGCGGAAACGCAGCCGCCGATCGTATGGAGCCGCGCGGGCTGGGCCGGCAGCCAGCGCTATCCGGTCCAGTGGGGCGGCGATCCGCAAAGCGACTGGGAGGGGCTCGCCGCGAGCGTCCGCGGGGCGTTGTCCTGGGGCATGAGCGGAGGACCGTATCACGCCAGCGATATCGGCGGCTACTACGGGTCGGAGCAGCCGTCGCCGGAGCTGTATCTGCGCTGGCTGCAGATGAGCGTGTTCAGCTCGCACATGCGCATGCACGGGCTGGGGCCCCGCGAGCCGTGGACGTTCGGCAAAGATACCGAAGCCATCGCCCGGCAATGGATCGAATTCCGCTACCGGTTGCTGCCGTATCTGAAATCGGTGATCGCCCAGGCGACGGCGACCGGGATGCCGGTGATGCGCGCGATGCCGCTGGTGTTTCCCAACATCGCGCTGACGCGCGGTTACGAAACACAGTTCATGTGCGGCGATGCGTTGCTGATCGCGCCGATCGTGACGCAGGGCGGCGAGGTCGAGGTCGCACTGCCTCCCGGCGCGTGGTACGACCTCGCGAGCCGGAAGCGGCTCGCCGGGAGACAAGTGATCCGCTACCGCGCCACGCTCGACAAGTTTCCGGTGTTCGGGCGCGAAGGTTACGTGCTGCCGCTGGGACCCGTTGTGCAGCACACGGGTGAGCTCCGTGCGACGGAGCCGCTCGCCGCTCTGTACCTGTTCGGCAAGCCGACGCAATCGCTGGACGGATTCACACAGGCGCGGATCGTTCTCGCCGACGACCGAGCGACCGTGGCTACCGCAGAGAGCGTGAAAGTCGAGACCTTCGGCGATGCGACCGGCATCCGCATCGAGTTGCTGGACTGACGCAAGAAATTCGAGTCTGACCCTATGACGTCGCGACCGACGATCGCGGTCACGATCGGCGAGCCGGCCGGCATCGGACCCGATCTGTGCGTACGCCTTGCCGAGCGCGCGTGGCCCGCGCGCCTGGTTCTCGTCGGCGATATCGAGCTCCTGCGCGAGCGCGCGCGTCGCCTTGGCGCCGGCGTCCGCTTCGGCCCGTACGTCCGGCGCAGCCCGCCCGCATCGGCGACGCGCGAAGTCGCGCATTATCCGGTCGCCGCGCCGGTTGTGCCCGGTCGCCTCGATCCCGCCAACGCCAAGGCTGTGCTGGCCACCCTCGAAGCCGCAGTGGCCGGCTGCCTGTCGGGTGAGTTCGCGGCTATGGTGACCGCGCCCGTGCAGAAGAGCGTGATCAACGAAGCCGGGATCGCGTTCACCGGCCATACCGAGTTCCTCGCCGAGCGCACTGGAGCCAAGCGCGCGGTCATGATGCTCGTCGGCGGGCCGCCGAAGCACATGCTGCGGGTCGCCCTGGCGACCACGCACCTGCCGCTCGCCGCGGTGCCTGCGGCGATCACGCGTCCGGGTATCGAGGAAACCCTGCGCGTCGTCGCCGCCGATCTCGTCGGCAAGTTCGGCATCGCGCGACCGCGGATCGCCGTGTGCGGCTTGAACCCTCACGCCGGCGAAGGCGGCCATCTCGGGCGCGAGGAGATCGACACGATCGAGCCGGCGATCGCCGCGGCTCGCGCCGCGGGCCTCGACGTCGCCGGACCGTTGCCGGCCGACACCGTGTTTGTTCCCACGAAACTTTCCGACTTCGACTGCATCGTCGCGATGTACCACGATCAGGGCCTGCCGGTGCTCAAGCACGTAAGCTTCGGGCACGGCGTCAACGTCACGCTGGGTTTGCCCATCGTGCGTACGTCGGTCGATCACGGCACCGCGCTCGACCTGGCCGCCAATGGCAGGAGCGCGCGCGCGGCCGATCCGGGGAGCCTGTTCGCCGCCGCCGGGCTGGCGATCGAGCTCTCGCGCCGCGAGACCTGACGCTTGATCGACATCACGCTGCACGAGACGCCCATCATGAACGAGACTTATCTTTCGCACCTGCGCAACGTCGTCGACGGCATCCGCGCCGACGGTTTCTACAAGACCGAGCGCGTCATCGCCAGCCCGCAATCGCCGTCGATCCGGCTCTCCGGCGGCAAGGAAGTGCTCAACTTCTGCGCCAACAATTATCTCGGACTCGCCGACGATCGGCGGCTGGTCGACGCCGCCAAGGCCGGCGTCGACCGATGGGGCTTCGGGATGTCCTCGGTGCGCTTCATCTGCGGCACACAGAGCGTGCACAAGGAGCTCGAGACCGCGTTGAGCACTTTCCTCGGCACGGAAGAGAGCATCCTCTACACCAGCTGCTTCGACGCCAACGGCGGTTTGTTCGAGACGCTGCTGACCGAGGAGGATGCGGTGATCAGCGATGAGCTCAATCACGCGAGCATCGTCGACGGCATCCGCTTGTGCAAGGCCAAGCGGTTCCGATACCGCAACAACGACATGGCGGATCTCGAAGCCAGGCTCAGCGAAGCCGACAGCGCCGGAGCGCGCTTCAAGCTAATCGCGACCGATGGCGTATTCTCGATGGACGGCATCGTCGCCAACCTCAGCGCGATCTGCGACCTCGCCGACAAGCATGGCGCGCTGGTGATGGTCGACGACTCGCACGCCGTCGGCTTTGTCGGCGCCGCGGGACGCGGCACGCCGGAATTCTGCGGCGTCGAGGGACGGATCGACATCCTGACCGGCACGCTGGGCAAGGCTCTCGGCGGCGCCTCGGGTGGTTACACTGCAGCCCGCAAGGAGATCGTCGAGCTGCTGCGGCAACGCTCGCGTCCCTACCTCTTCTCCAATACACTGGCGCCGGGCATCGCCGCGGCTTCGCTCGAGGTCCTCGAGCTCCTCGGCAGCGACGAAGGCATGGCATTGCGCGAGCAGGTACGGCGGAACGGCGAGCGCTTCCGGCGCGCGATGACAGCGCTGGGCTTCGAGCTGGTGGCGGGAGAGCATCCGATCATCCCCGTCATGCTGGGCGATGCGGCGCTCGCAACGCGCATGGCGGACGCGTTGCTGGCGGAGGGCGTCTACGTGATCGGCTTTTCGTATCCCGTGGTGCCCAAGGGCAAGGCGCGCATCCGCACGCAGATGAGCGCCGCGCATACCGCCGAGCAGATCGACCGCGCGGTGGCGGCGTTCGCCAAGGTCGGCAAGGCGTTGGGCGTGATCCGCTAGTTGCATATGAAGGCACTGGCAAAACTCGAACGTGCACCCGGCTTGACGCTGACGCGGGTGAAAAAACCCGAAGTCGGGCACAACGACGTCATGATCCGGATCCGCAAGACCGCGATCTGCGGCACCGACCTGCACATCTGGAACTGGGACGAGTGGGCACAGAAGACCATTCCCGTGCCGATGCACGTCGGCCACGAATACGTCGGCGAGATCGTCGAGATCGGCCAGGAAGTGCGCGGCTTCAAGGTCGGCGACCGCGTCTCGGGCGAGGGTCACATCACCTGCGGCTTCTGCCGCAATTGCCGCGCCGGGCGGCGGCACCTGTGCCGCAACACCGTCGGCGTGGGCGTCAATCGCGAAGGCGCATTCGCCGAGTACCTGGTGATACCGGCGTTCAACGCATTTCGCATTCCCGACGACATCTCCGACGACCTCGCCTCGATCTTCGACCCTTTCGGCAACGCCACGCACACCGCACTCACGTACAACCTCGTCGGCGAGGACGTGCTCATCACCGGGGCGGGCCCGATTGGCATCATGGCCGCGGCGATTGCCCGTCACGTCGGCGCGCGCCACATCGTGATCACCGACGTCAACGACTATCGCCTGGGTCTGGCGCGGCGCATGGGTGCGACCCGCGCACTGAACGTCCAGCGCGAGAACCTGCGCGCCGTCATGACCGATCTCGGCATGACCGAGGGCTTCGACGTCGGCCTCGAGATGTCCGGCGTGCCGCAGGCCTTCGGCGACATGCTCGAGCACATGAATCACGGCGGCAAGATCGCGCTGCTCGGCATTCCGCCGGCGGAGATGGCGATCGACTGGAACCAGGTCATCTTCAAGGGGCTCGAGATCAGGGGCATCTACGGCCGCGAGATGTTCGAGACCTGGTACAAGATGGTCGCCATGCTGCAGAGCGGCCTCGATCTCTCGCCCATCATCACCCACCACTACGCCGCCGAGCAGTACGAGGACGCATTCGCGACCCTGCTCTCGGGCCAGAGTGGCAAGGTCATCCTCGACTGGGCGGTATAGCGCGCCGAAGGGCGGAGGCGCGAAGCGCGCGACCCCGGAGGCGCGCAGGCTAGCGACGCGCCACGGTTCCGTGCGTACGGCCGAACAAGGAGCTAGCGCCGGCGGTCACCTCCCGCGGCGACGCTTCGGCCAGCATTTCCTGGTCGACCGCCACACCATCGAGCGCATCGTGGCGGCGCTCGACCTTCGACCGGACGACAACGTACTCGAGATCGGGCCCGGACTGGGCGCGCTCACGGGTCCGTTGCTCGAGCGCGTTAGGCGGCTGACCGTCATCGAGATCGACCGCGATCTCGCCGCGCGAATGGCGGCCGAGCATCCGGCCGAGCGTCTGATGCTGTACAACGCCGACGCGCTCGACTTCGACTTCGGCTCGCTCGGGCCCGATCTGCGCGTGATCGGCAACCTGCCGTACAACATTTCGTCGCCGCTGCTGTTTCATCTCGCGCAATACGACGCCGTGGTGCGCGACATCACCGTCATGCTGCAGAAGGAAGTCGTCGAGCGCATGGCGGCGGCGCCGGCGACCGCGGAGTACGGGCGGCTGTCCGTAATGCTGCAGGCGCGATTTCGCATCGAGCGGCTGTTCCGCGTGTCCGCAGGCGCGTTCCGGCCGACGCCCAAGGTCGACTCGGCGGTTGCGCGCCTTACTCCGCTGCGCGATGCGCGCCCGAGTCTCGCGGACGAAGCGTTGTTCGCGCGTATCGTCACCGCGGCATTCGGCCAGCGCCGCAAGACGCTGCGCAATGCACTCAAGGCGCTCGCGAGCGAAGCCGATCTGGAGCGCGCCGGCGTCAGCCCCGGTGCACGCGGCGAAACGCTGTCGGTAGCAGATTTCGTGCGGCTCGCGAATGCGCTCACCAAGGAACCCGTTCGCTGATCCGGCGAATTGGCATGAGAGCGAATAATCTGTCGATCGAAGAAATCACGATCGACATATTGATGCGTTCATCATAAGCTTTGATGTATGCGAACTACGGTGCGACTCGACGACCGTGTCCTGGCCGAAGCGAAGAAGTACGCCGCCGAGACCGGGCGGACGCTTACCTCAGTGCTCGAGGACGCGTTGCGGGAGACGCTTGCCCGGCGTTCCGCGCGCGCGAAAGGAAGAAGGCGCGTCCGCCTCAGGACCGTCAAAGGCGATGGCGTCCGGCCGGGCGTGGACTTGGATGATACGGCCGCACTGCTCGCCCTGATGGAATCCTGAGTTGCTCGTCCCCGATGTCAACGTGCTCGGGCTACGCGCACTGAAAGGATGCGGCGAACCATGCCGCCTATCGGGAGTGGCTTGAGGGTGTCGTCAACCGCGACGAGGCATATGGAATTTCCGATCTTGTCTTGAGCGGCTTCGTTCGCGTGGTGACGCATCCCAAGGTATTCAAGCGCCCAAGCAGTGCTGCCGACGCATTCGCGTTCGCCGAGCAGTTGCGCGACCAGCTGAATTGCGTGCGCGTCGAACCAGGTCCGCGTCATTGGGACCTCTTCAGGCGGCTGTGTCTCGATGCGGGCGTGAAGGGCAATCTCGTGCCCGATGCGTATCTCGCAGCGATCGCGATCGAATCGGGCTGCGAGTGGATCTCGACCGACCGGGACTTCAGTCGATTCAGCAGGCTTCGCTGGCGTCACCCTCTCGACTGAGTCCCGGATGGTCTGAGGTGCGACGAAGTATATCTCGCGCCGCCGGATACCCATTCACAACGCTTGCAACGTCCCCCAATCCCGATCGGGCCGCGCAGCGGGAGACGCGATGCGCAGCGTCTTGCGGCGTCCAGTCTCACCGCGTACGAGCGTGACATTCCGCCGCGGCACGCCGAAGCTCTCAGCAAGGAATGCGACGAGCGCGTCGTTCGCCCGGCCCTCGACCGCCGGCGCGGCAAGCCGGATCTTGATCGCAGCGCCGTGAACACCCGCGACCTCGGTGCGTTTTGCGCCCGGTTGCGCGTGAATCGTGAGCGTGATCGAACCGTCGGCGCCGACCCGCCGCCATGCAACGTCAACGGAAGAGCTGGACAACGGTCTGCTCCAGCCACGCCACGGGCAGCATCAGCACGAGCTGCGCGAGCACGATGACGATCAGCGGCGAAAGATCGAGCGTGCCGCCGAGCGGCGGCACGACGCGCCGGACCGGCGTGAGCACGCGAAACGTCAGCGCGTTCAGCACGCCGGCAAGAGGCCCGTCCGGAGCGACCCACGACAGCAGCGCCTGGAGAAAGACCGCGATGATGATGATCCAGAGCGTCGCCTTGACGAGCTCGACGACGGCGAGCACTGCGACAAGCCCGGCGAGGGTGCCCGACACCGCACCGCCGGCCATCGTCATGAGCGCGGCCAGCCACAGGACCTGCAGGATCCAAGCGAGCAGGAGCGACGCCCAGTCGTAGCCGCGATAGCCCGGCACGACGCGGCGCATCGGCTTGACCGCCCAGTCGGTCAGCGCACTCACCGCCTGGCCGAGAGGATTCCTGAATGGCGCACGCAGCCATTGCATCAGGAATCGCAGCAGCACCGCATAGACGAGCAGCCCGAATACGATGTTGATCAGAAACCGGAGCGCGTCGTAAAACATCAGGTCTCGTCGCCCAGGATTTCGCCGAGCTCCTTGGCGCGCCCCGCGGCCGCCTTGACCGCGGCGACGACCGCCGCCTTGACCGCGGCCTGCTCGAGCGTCTCGATCGCGCGCTCGGTGGTGCCACCCTTCGAGGTGACCTGCGCGCGCAATTGCGCCGGCTCGGAATCGCTCTGCTCGGCCAGGCGGATCGCGCCGGAAAACGTCGCCAGGCTGAGCCGCCGCGCTTCCGCCGCCGTGAAACCCAACTCGCGCGCCGCCTGCTCGAGCGCTTCGAGAAAATAGAAGACGTACGCCGGGCCGCTGCCCGAGACCGCGGTTACCGCATCGAGCTCGTCCTCTCGCTCGCACCACAGCGTGCTGCCGACCGCTTCGAGCACCGCGGCGGCGCGCGAACGGCCCTCGCTGTCGACACCGGATAACGCGTACAGCCCGGCAATCCCGGCGCCGATCAGCGCCGCCGTGTTCGGCATCGCGCGCACGAGCCGCCGATAGCCCAAGAGCCAGCGAGAGAGATCGGATAGCCGGATGCCGGCGGCGATGGTCAGCACGACCTGGCGCTTGAGCAGCGTGGCGAGCTCGCGGGCGACGATGCGCACGTTCTGCGGCTTGACCGCAATGACGATGACGTCGGCGTTGCCGACTGCGGCGGGCTCGATCGCGGCGAACGTCGCGACGCCGAAGCGCGCCGCTACTGTCGCCCTCGCCTCGGCGTCGATCTCGACCACCGCGAGCGCGTCGGAAGCGTGGCCGCGCGTGATCAAGCCCCCCAACAGCGCCCGTGCCATGTTGCCGCCGCCGATGATGGTGATGTTCATGCCGCAGCCTCGTTGTCCAATGTGCCCGTTCTTTCGCCGAACAGCGCGGTGCCGATGCGCACCAGCGTCGCTCCCTCCGCGACGGCGGCCTCGAGATCGGCAGACATTCCCATCGACAGCGTATCCAGAGCGAGTCCGCCCGCGCGCGCCGCGTCGAACAATTCGCGCAAGCTACGGAACTGGTGGCGCTGGCGTTCGACGTCGGCGGTTTCCTCCGCGATGCCCATGAATCCGCGCAAAGCGAGCCTCGGCAGCCCGGACACTGCGCGCGCGAGCGCCAGCGCTTCACCCGGCGTAGCACCGCTCTTGCTCTGTTCGCCGCTGATGTTCACCTGCACGCACACGTTGAGCGGCGCGGCGTGCGCCTCGCGCGCGGCAGACAACCGCTCGGCGACCTTCAGCCGATCGACGCTTTGCACCCAGGCGAATAGCGCCGCCGCAAGCCGTGTCTTGTTGCTCTGCAGCGGTCCGATGAGATGCCACTCGACGTTGGACAGATCGGAAAGCAGTCCGGCCTTGAGCGAAGCCTCCTTTACGTAGTTCTCGCCGAACGCCCGCTGACCCAGCGCGTACGCGGCGCGGACCGCTGTGATGGGCTGACCCTTGCTCACCGCGAGGAGCCCGACGGACGCGGGATCACGGCCGGCGCGCCGGGCCGCGAGTGCGATCCGGGACCGGACGGCTTGCCACGCCTTCTCGTCTAGGCTCATAATCGGATGACGTCGGCATAGCGGGACTTGTAATACACAGGTGGGGCCCGCGCGCCATCGCCGCCGTCCTGGGCTTGCCGCCGCGGCCGCCCGCAAGAATTCCCTCGGTCCGCGCATCAGGCCCGACGGGATTATAAATGGACATTGCCGAACTCTTAGCATTTGCGGTCAAGAACAGGGCCTCAGACCTGCACCTTTCGGCGGGCCTGCCGCCCATGATCCGCGTTCACGGCGACATCCGGCGGATCAACCTGCCGCCGATGGAGCACGAGGACGTGCACGCCATGGTGTACGACATCATGAGCGATGCGCAGCGCAAGATGTACGAGGAGATGCTCGAGTGCGACTTCTCGTTCGGCATTCCCAACCTCGCCCGCTTCCGGGTCAACGCGTACAACCAGGAGCGCGGCGCCGCGGTTGCGTTCCGCACCATCCCCTCGAAGGTGCTGTCGCTCGAAGAGCTAGCGACGCCGAAGGTGTTCGCCGAAATGACGAACAACCCGCGCGGGTTGATCCTCTGCACCGGCCCGACCGGCTCGGGCAAGTCGACGACGCTGGCAGCGATGACCAACCACGTCAACGAGAACAAGTACGGGCACATCCTCACCATCGAGGACCCGATCGAGTTCTTGCACGAATCGAAGAAATGCCTGATCAACCAGCGCGAAGTCGGGCCGCATACGTTGTCGTTCGCGAACGCCCTGCGCGCCGCGCTGCGCGAGGACCCGGATTACATCCTGGTCGGCGAAATGCGCGACCTGGAGACGATCCGGCTGGCGCTGACCGCGGCCGAGACCGGCCACCTGGTGTTCGCGACGCTGCATACGAGCTCGGCGGCGAAGACGATCGACCGCATCATCGACGTTTTCCCCGCGGCGGAAAAGGACATGGTGCGAGCGA
>Ga0070706_100003283_pt1 | contig 15999 bp, 10 predicted proteins | sample KBSK5501metaG_FD_65476 | JGI IMG/M metagenome (GOLD analysis project Ga0070706, IMG submission 65476) | Corn, switchgrass and miscanthus rhizosphere microbial communities from Kellogg Biological Station, Michigan, USA - KBS K5-50-1 metaG | ecosystem: Host-associated > Plants > Roots >...
GGCGGGGACGGGCTATTGGGCACCGCCCGGATTACGTCCCTGGCATAAGCCAGCCTCCTTCGACGTACTCACTCACTCCGTGCGACAACGCGTCGCAAGGCACGCATTGGGCACAGGGAGCCGCTGAGGGCCGCCCTCGCCCGGTGTCGACCGGACACACGACCGTCATCGATCACATGCTGCGAGCCCTGATCGTGACGGTAGATGACCAGGTCAGGATGCAGATGCGCATGTCAACCCCCGAGTGGGCTACCATGCACCGAGTCCCCGGCCGGTGTAGCTCAGTCGGCAGAGCAGCCGTCTTGTAAACGGCAGGCCAGCGGTTCGAATCCGCTCACCGGCTCGATGTTCCCAGGCACCTTTGAGCTCTCTCACCTGCAGATTCATGCAAGAAGGGAGGGATATCATGGCCGGGCCCACGCTCCTGGACACCCGAGATCACCCAAAAATAGCCACAACCGCGCCGAGCAGGTCGGCATACGTGGCCCATAAGGAGGCCAGGCGCACGGCACTGCCAGCGTGGTGGCGGCGCGCGCCGGCTGCCGCGCCCGGTGCTGCGCCCGTGCGGGAGGACTTCGAGACCTGCTGGCCACCCTCCGCAGCGAGGAGCGCTCACAGCCGTCCGTCGCTGCCCGCCCCAAGGCCTGGCCGCAGTCCAGACTGACGGGTCGGTCGCTCGCACCGTCACATGGATACCAAGGCCGTCGACAGACGTCCGCGGTGGGCGCCGTAACGCGGTCTGCCGCGACGCTTGCCGATGTGATACGCGAACGTAACCCAACGCATCATCCGGTCGCGGCCGTCCCGTAGCGCGTGCGCGGTCGCCCGCATCCCAACCCACTGCGCCCCCGCCGACGGTCGCTGTCACAGAGCCCAGGGTCACGCAGCGCTCCTTAGTAAAGTCGGGGTAAAGCCTGTCCTACGATACTTTGTCGAGCAATCGACCAGAAGATCAGTGAAGACTGACCTGCGGCGAATGTCGCGGCGACCGCGGGGTAGGGAGCCTGCGGTCGGCGATCGCGGCCCGGGTTCCGATTGCGAATCGGTCCTGCCAGCGGGGGAAACTTTGCAGGCCTTTTTTGCGTTTTGTCTGAAGTGACGTGGGATCCAGGTCGCCCCACTGTGCCGGACAGGGAGAGGCTATGCATCCTGCCGATGCCGCCGGGGATGCCACGGCCGACGAGGCCGGGACCGCGGGAGCGGGCACCTCCGCCCCCGTCGGCGCGCCGAGCCCGCCACCTCCGCCCCCCACCGCGCCGATGCCGGTCGTCCCCCCGGGCTGGAGCCGCCGGAAGAAGATCCTCGCCTGGGTGGCCGGGTCGCTCGCGGTCGTCCTGGTGCTCGCCGCGGCGGGCGCCTACCTCGTGTACCGGCACCTGAACGCCAACCTGCACCAGGTCAATGTCTCGGGCCTGCTCGGCAGCCGGCCCGTGGACCTGCATCCGCAGGCGGAGAACATCCTGGTGATCGGCTCGGACACCAGGCAGGGGCAGGGCCGTGGCTACGGCAGCGCCGCTCAGCTCAACACCGATCACTCGGACACGCTGCTGGTCGTGCACATCGCGGCGAGCCGCAAGTGGGCCGACGTGATGTCCATCCCGCGCGACTCCTGGGTGAACATCCCCGCCTGCCGGATGGGCAACGGCCAGTTGGCTGCGGCGCAGTCGTTCAAGATCAACGAGGCGTTCACGATCGGCAACCTCTACGGGAACAAGACCGCGCTCGGTACGGCGTGCGTCATCAAGACCGTCGAGAGCGACACCCACATCCACATCGATCACTTCGTCGTCGTGAACTTCGATGGGCTGAAGGACATGGTCAACGCCGTCGGCGGCGTGCCCGAGTGCAACACCAAGCCGATCAACGACCCCAAGTCGGGGCTGCACCTGTCGGCGGGCCATCACCTGCTGAACGGCAAGCAGGCGCTCGGTTACGTCCGCGCCCGGTACACCCTCGGCAACGGGAGCGACCTGGAGCGCATCACCCGGCAGCAGGCGTTCATGTCCGCGCTGGTCGGCCGCGTCAAGAGCAAGGAACTCAACCCGCTCGCGCTGTACCGGTTCCTCGACGCGGCGACCAGATCGCTGACGATCGACACCCAGCTCGGCGGCATCCGCGGCCTCTATGACCTGGCCACGAGCCTGAAGAGCCTGCCGCCCGGCAAGGTCACCTTCTTCACGCTGCCCACCTACCCGCGCTCCTACGTGGACCCCGCCGACACCGCCAACCTGCTCTGGACGCAGCCCCAGGACAGCCTGATCTTCCAGGCCTTCCGCAACGACGTGCCGGTGAGCCGGGCGCTGCTCGCCCGCCCGCGCGTGCCGCACCTGTCCCGGTCCAAGATCTCCGTGGTCGTGATGAACGGCACTACGACCCTCGGGTTGCAGGACACGGTGGGCCCGGCCTTGCAGCAATACGGTTTCAAGGTGCCCCGCACCAGGGCCGCCAGCAGCCAGGACACCAGCCAGACGGTGATCCGCTACCACGCGGGCCAGGAGGCGGAGGCCCTGCTGCTGGCCAAGGATCTGCCCGGCGTCTCGTTGTCCCAGATCTCCGGGCCAGCGGAAGCCATTGGCACCGGGCACATCACGCTGCTGCTCGGGGCCGATTACGGGACGACCGTCACCTTGGGACCGGCGGCGAGCACGCCGCAGCCCGCGTCCACGTTCGCGCCGCGGACGGCTGGCGGGAATATCTGCACTGGGGCCTGAGCGGGCCGGCCGGTGTGGCCGCGGGGTCAGGGCCGGGGTGATCGCGGGGTCAGGGCCGGGGTGATCGCGGGGTCAGGCCGGGGTGATCGCGGGGTCAGGGCCGGGGTGGCCGCGGGGTCAGGGCCGGGGTGATCGCGGGGTCAGGGCCGGGGTGATCGCGCTGGACATGATGACCGGGTCGCGGCTGAGGCGGGAGACCCCGTTCGGCTTCTCCGCCCTGACGGCGGGCCGGTTCTACGGCCTGGCCAACGCCGCCGTGGTGTTGTACGGCGCGGCCGGGATCCGGTGCCCGCGGCCGCACCGCACTGCCGTTCCTGCTGCCACTGGCCGCGGTGATCCTGTCCGCCGCGCCGCGCGAGGGTACCGGCGCGGGTACCGCCGGCCGGGAACCGGCCGCCGCGACCGTTTCGCCGCGATCGCCCGGTCCACGGATATCGTTGAACTTCGGCTGACGACTGGCGTGGAGGGTTCAAGTGAAGTACCGCGTGTCCCGGACGGTCGCCGGGCCACTAATTCGCCTCCTGTGGCGCCCCGAGGTCACAGGCGGCGAGCACATCCCGGCCACCGGTGGCGCGATCCTCGCGTCCAACCACCTGTCCCTGGTCGACTCGATCTTCCTCCCACTGATGCTCGCCCGCCCGGTCACCTTCGCCGCCAAGTCGGAGTACTTCACCGGCAAACGTCCCGGCCAGCGGTTCGCCGGCGCCTATATGCGGGCCACCAAGCAGCTGTCTGTGGACCGTGCCGACACCCGCGCGGCACAGGAGACGCTGGAAGCGGCGCTGGGCCTGCTGAGGGCCGGGGAGTTGTTCGGCATCTACCCGGAGGGAACCCGGTCACCGGACGGCCGGCTCTACCGGGGCCGGACCGGAGTCGGCTGGCTGGCGCTGGCCTCCGGGGTGCCGGTCGTTCCGGTGGCCATGATCGGCACCGACCGGGTGCTGGCTCCCGGGCACACCGTCCCGTCCCTGCACCGGGTCGGCATCCGGGTAGGTGAGCCGCTCACGTTCGAGGAGTACCGGGACCACAAGCCGGCGGCCCGGGCCCGCAGGGCGATCACCGACGAGGTGATGAAGGCCATCGGGGGCCTGTCCGGGCAGGAATACGTGCCCGTGTACGCGTCGGTGCGCAAAGACGAACTGGCGGCGGAGGGCGGGCGTTAGAGCGCTCGGGGCTGGTTTGCGTGGGCCGGGTGCCGTGGCAAGTGGCTGAACGCCAGTTGCCACGGCACCCGATCCCCGGAGTGTGACGCTCACCCGGGGTGGGGGAAACGCGAGAGGGGTTCCCGGGCCGGTCTGGTGCGTCGGGTGGGCCTGGCGCCGGCGAGGGGCGGGTGCTGGGGATGTCCGCCCGGATGGGACCGTTAATCTGTGTCGGCTTCGGGCGGCTTGTTTTCGATCCCGCTGTTGCCGGTGCCGCGGACCGGGGGGAACAGGCGGAACGCATCTTCCAGGTCGGCACGCGGCCGGATCGCGGGGAAGATCTCGGTGCTGTCACCCGGGTCCGCCCGAGGGAAGGACCGCCCCGCCGGCCCGGAATCCACATCGGGGAAGCTGTCCGTGCTGTCGGCCGAGACCGGCCCGGTGCCCTGGGCCGGCACGGCCGGCGGAGTGGGGGGCCTGGGCACGGCGCCGGGCCATGACGGGCCACCGGCGGGCGGGACGGCGAGGAAGGAGTCCGTGATCTCCCAGGGCGGCACGCCGGTCTTCGGCTTGGCGCCCTCGCCCTCGGGTTTCGCCGCAGGGAACGCGGGGCCCGGGCTGGACCCGGCACCGGCGCCCGGCGTCCCGGCACCGGTCCCCGCCCCACCGGTCGGCCCGGCGCCCGTTGCACCGGCGCCCGGCGTCCCGGCACCGGTCCCCGCCCCACCGGTCGGCCCGGCGCCCGTTGTACCGGCGCCCGGCGCCCATCCACCGGTCGCCCCGGCGCTACCGGCTGCGGAACTGGCGGCCGCGGGGTCCATCGGCGGGCGGATGGCCCGCGGGAACGGCCCCTTCTCGGGCTGACCGGTACCCGGTGACGCGGGATCCGTGGCGGGCCGGGGAGCCGGCGGGAACGGGGGCTGGCCTGCGCCGGTCCCTGGCCAGCTTGCGCTGGAGGCCCCGGCACCCGTCCCCCCCGCGCCGGAGAACGCTCCGGCCGGCCCCGCACCGGAGAGGCCCGCGCCAGAGGCGCCACCGGTAAGGCCCGCGCCAGAGGCGCCACCGGCAAGGCTCGCATCGAGGCCGGGGACACTGGCACCGCCGGCCTGGTCGGGCATGGCGCTGCCGATCCGCCGGGGCAGCGCGAGGCTCGGCCGCCTGCCCGGCGAGACGCCCGGCTGGCTCGCGGCGGCGGGACCGGTGGCCGCCGCAGCGGTCGCCGATGCCTGGCCGGTACCACCGGCTGCCCCCGTGGGCTCGGCCTGTGCCGCGCGGAACGGCCGCACGCCGGCACCGGGGTCCCACCGGTAACCCGGCTGGCGCTCCGCGGGCCCGGCCTGCCCGGGTGAGTCGGGCTGGGGGGGCGCCAGCCTGGCGGCCGGCACTCCCCGGGCGGCCCTGGAGATGGCCGGACCGGCCTGCTGGCCGGGCCGGTCGCCGGTCCCCGCGACCGGCGGTACCGGCGGATGCGGCCCCGCCGCCTTCGGGCCGCCCGGCCACGCTTCCTGCGCCAACTCGTCCCACCAGGGCAGGTCCGGGCGCACCTCTTCGCGCTTGGGCAGCGAGGCCGGCCCCGCAGGTGACGGCGCCAGAGGCTGGGCCCAGGGCAGTTCGCTGTGCGGCTCTGGTGCCGGTTCCCAGGGAGGCCGGCCGGAAACCTGCTGCGCCCGTGCCTGACGCGGCCCCTGGGCCAGCCGGCTGCCCGGCCGGTCCAGGCCCGCGCCCTCCCCCGCCGCGCTGAACGCGGTTCCGGTCCCACTGGCGACCTCGCCGGCCGGCGGTGCCGCGGGGATGCCGGGGAGCGCGCTGCCGGGGAGCGCGCTGCTGGGGAACGCACTGCCGGGGAGCGCGCTGCCGGGGAACGCACTGCCGGGGAACGCACTATCCGGGATCGCCGCACCGTGCGGGTCCGACTGCATCCGTGCCCACGGCGGCGTGCCGGTTCCCGTGGCGGCGGCTGCCGCCTGGTCGCCGGGCGGGACGGCGCCCGCGGCGGATGCGCCATGCGCGGCGGTCCCCGGCGCGGGGTCTGGCCTGGCGGCGCCCGGCGCTGCGGCCGCGCCAAGCCCCGCGGCCGCAGCGAGCCCAGGCAGGGCAGCGGGCACGGACGGCGGCGTGCTCGCGGCCGCGATGCCGGACGACCCCGACCCGGTGAAGCCGGACGAGGCCGACCCGGTGAAGCCGGACGAGGCCGACCCGGTGAAGCCGGACGAGGCCGACCCGGTGAAGCCGGACGACCCCGACCCGGTGAAGCCCGATCCCGTGAAGGTGGCGGCCGACCCGGTGAAACCGGACCCGGTGAAGCCCGGTGACGCCGACCCGGTGAAGCCGGACGGTCCTGGTGCGGGAATCGCCGAACCCAGCGGCGCGGCGATGAAACCAGCGGGCTCGAGCTGGGGCTCGGCGGCCGGACTGCCGGCACCAGCCGGGCTGCTGGTACCGGCCGGGCTGTCGGCAGCGGCCGGGACCCGGTCCCCGCCACCGGCCCCCTTCTTCGCGGCGGCCTTGCCCGAGGCTGGCTTCTTGGCCGCCGCCGTCTTGGCCGCTGGCTTCTTGGCCGCCGCCGTCTTGGCCGCTGGCTTCTTGGCCGCCGCCGTCTTGGCCGCTGGCTTCTTGGCCGCCGACTTCTTGGCCGCCGCCGTCTTGGCCGCCGCCGTCTTGGCCGCCGCGGGGCCCGGTTTACGGGCGGGCACCCGGGCCGCCGCCCGGACCTCGGCCAGGCGGGCCGACCGCGCGCGCCGTCGCCGCCAGGCCGCGATGCCGAAGATCAGCCCGAGCAGCAGGAGGAAGACTACGCCGGCGATGACCGCGTCCTTGATCAGCGTGCCGCGGATGTTCCGGTGGATAGGGCCGCGGTGCGCCGCCGGGGGAGAGGGGGGTCCCTGGCCGGAGGTGCTGCCCGAGGCGGCGGACTTCGACACCGTCTCCGCGATGCCCGCTGCCGCGGTCAGCGCCCGGGCGGCGTCGACGGTGCCGAATCCGGAGCCATCGGCCCGCCCGCCGGCCGGCCGGTACACGGTGCTCGTGGTGAGCGCCTTGGTGACCTGCGCCGGGGTGAGCGTGGGGAACTGAGCCCGGATCAGCGCGGCGATGCCCGCGACCACCGCGCTCGCCATGCTGGTGCTGTTCAGCTGCGGGTAGGTTCCGGACGGGCCTGCCGCGGTGACACCGGTCCCGGCCGCGGTCACCGTGACGTACGGCTGGTGGCTGGTGAACGGTGCCTTGACGAAATGCCTGTCGAAGGCGCCCACGGCGATGACCCCGTGGTAGTCGGCCGGGTAGTTCACCGGGTCGGTGCCCGCACCCCCGTCCCCGGCGGGGGCGACCAGCACCACGTGCTTGGCAAGCGCGTAGGCAACGGCGGCCCGCTCGGCGGGGCTGCCGCCCGAACCGGGGGCCCCGGGCGTGGGCACCGGGTCGAGCGGCAGGTCGATCACGCTCGCGTCGTGCCGGACCGCCCACCTGATGCCGCGGGCAATGGCGCCCGGCAGCCCGGCCGCAATGGTCTGGTTGGCGAGCTGCGGGTCGTTGCTTTCCAGCGTCACCCGCACCGAGAGGATCCTGGCTGCCGGCGCGATGCCGATCATCCCATTGGCCCGGCCCGCGCCGTGCCCGTGCCCGGCGATAAGGCTGGCCACTTCCGTGCCGTTAATCCCCCAGAACTGCCCGCCGGGCGTGCGCCCCGAGTGGGTGTAGTCCGGTCCCGTGGTCACCGAGCCGGTCAGGTCGGCTTGCGCCCGGTCCACCCCGGTGTCGAGCACCGCGATGCTGACGCCGGCCCCGCGCGTCGTATGCCAGGCATTCGTGACGTGAAGGGTGCGCAGCCACCATTCGTTCTGGCGGGCCTGATCGGCCAGCGCCGGGGAACTGGCCGCCGCGATAAATGCCAGGCCCGCAATCGCGGCAAGGCCGGCCCGCGCGCGGCGGCGGAGGCCGGCTGAAACGCCAGCCTGCGCGCCTTCGGGGAGACCATGCGGCACGGCGGCCCTCCTCCGGGGATGCACGTGCGCATTCTGTCATGTTCATGACCGTTTCGTGGCCAGAGCCGATGGCATGACCTGGCTTGACCCGTGATTTCCAGGCCTATTCCGGTGCTTTGCCAAAGGGGCGCCGGGCTAGGACGGCGGTGCCGCCGCCAGCCGGACGTGCGCACCGGGCGGCAGGCCCAGTTGCTGCGCCGCGTCCCCGGCGTTCACCGCGAGCGAGATGAGCCCCGCGCTGTCGGTGAACGCGACCAGTTCGCCGGGTGCGACCGCGGCGAAAGTCTCCAGGTAAGGCACGGTGAGCTGGCGGCGGCCGCAGCGCACCACGAGCTGGGAGCCGAACCCGATGCCGATCCGGTCGGCGTCGGAGGCGGCGATGGACAGCTGCACGTTGCCGAACCGGTCCACCGACATCACCTCCCCCTCGGCCTCGCGGTCGTGCACCCGGCTGGTCGGCGCGGGCAGGGTTACCAGATCGCCAGTATCCAGTTCTGTACCCACCGTAGCCAGGTCCGCGCCCGACGCCAGATGCGCCGCGACGGGGGTGAAGATGTCCCGGCCGTGGAAGGTCTGCGACACCGGGTGCAGCCATAGTTCACCGTTGGTGAGCTGGAACGCCCGGCGCGCGCCGCCCAGCGCCGCGACCGCCCACGACAGCAGGCCGTTGTCCGGGCCCACCAGGATCGCCTCGCCCGCCTCCACCGCGATGCCGCGGCGCGCGGTGCCCACGCCAGGGTCGACCACCGCGACGTGGACGGCGGGCGGCAGGTACGGCATGGTCTGCGCGAGCATGGCCGCGCCGCGGCGCACGTCCCCCGGGGGCACCAGGTGCGTGATGTCGATGATGCGCACCCCGGGGGCGATCCGCGTGGCGACTCCGTGGCAGGCGGCGACGAACCCGTCGTCCAGTCCGTAGTCGGTGAGGAGGGTAAGACAGGCAAAGGTGGTCACGAACGGTGAGCGTACGACGTGCGGCCGGTTGCCGGAAGCCCCACCGTCCCGCAGAACCCTCGCCGGCCGCTGTCGGAAGGACCGCGGTACTGCCTACGATGGAGGGCCGGGCGGAATCGGGGCGATGCGCGGATTGCGCCGGCGGGGGACTTCGATCACGGGAGGAGCGTGAGGCAGGTGGCGCCACTGTCCGAGCGCGAGACCCGGGTTCTGGCCTTCGAGCGGCACTGGTGGCGGCAGCCGGGTGCCAAGGAGCAGGCGATCTCCGACCAGCTCGGGCTCTCCGCGACCCGCTATTACCAGATGCTCAACGAGCTCATCGACCGGCCGGAAGCGATGGCCGCGGACCCGGTGCTGGTCAAGCGGCTGCGCCGGCAGCGGTCGCGCCGCGAGCGGATCCGCTCGGCCCGCGCCGGCCACGGGGAGGGCGGCGCCGCGTGATTAGGGCGTGTCCCGTGGGTCTATGCCGTCGCGAGCGGCCGTCGGCGGGATGCATCGCAAGGCGGAGGAGGAGCCCATAGTGGTTCTATGGGCGACGACGACAACGCAGCGAGGCGCCGGTCCGGTGGACGCGCAGCAGGCTGGATGACCTACGGGGCACGCCCTGGGCCGCGGCCGCGGGTGTCGCTCCCCGCAGCGGCGACTCCCGAGGGCGCGGCCGGCCTTGCCGCCATCGCGGCAGATCCTGCCCGCGCCCTGATCGCGCTGGACTTCGACGGCACGCTCGCGCCGATCGTCAGCGAGCCCTCCGCGGCCCGCCCGCACCCCGGCGTGCTGCCGGCCCTGCGCCGGCTCGCCACGGCGGTCGGCACCCTCGCGGTCATCACCGGCCGGCCGGCCTCGGTCGCGGTGGAACTGGGCGGGTTCGCGTGTATCCCCGGCCTGATCGTGATCGGGCAGCACGGTTTCGAACGGTGGGAAGCGGGCCAGCTCACCTCGCCCCCGCCGCCGCCGCAGGTCGCCGGGGCCCGTGCCCGGCTGCCCGCGGCGCTCGCCGCGGCCGGCGCGCCCAAGGGAACCCAGGTGGAGGACAAGGGCCACGCCCTGGTGGTACACGTCCGCCGGACCGCCGACCCGCAGGCGGCGCTCGCGCGGCTGACCGGCCCGCTTGGCGAGTTCGCCGCCGGGGCGGGCCTGGACGCCAAGCCCGGGCGGCTGGTCATCGAGCTGCGTCCTCCCGGCGTCAACAAGGGCGCCGCGCTCGCCGCCCTGATCGAAGAGCGCGACCCCGCGGCGGTGCTGTTCGCCGGTGATGACCTCGGCGACCTCCCCGCCTTCGAGGCCGTCCGCGCGGCCCGCGCCGCCGGGCGCGCCGGCGTCACGGTGTGCAGCGCCTCGGACGAGGTCACCGCGCTCGCGGCCCACGCCGACCTGGTCCTCGACGGCCCGGAAGGGGTCAGCGCCCTACTGGTCTGGCTGGCCGACGCGGTGGCCGCTCACACCGGCTGACGCCGCAGCCGCCTACGCGGGCGGCGCCGCGGGGGCGCCGCCATCCCGAGCGCGCCGAGCTGGGCGGCAAGCCACTGCTCCGGTGGGCACGCGGCGCTCGCCCGGGCAAGGAGATTGCCACGGCGTTTCCGTTCGGCACTTTTCATGCTCAGCGCTTCGTGCAAGGCCTGCGCCGTGGCGGAGACGTCGTATGGATTGACCAGCAGGGCGCCCTCGGCCAGCTCGGCGGCCGCGCCGGCCTCGCGGGACAGCACGAGCGCGCACGACCGCTCGGACAGCAGCGGGCCCTCCTTGGCGACCAGGTTCATGCCGTCCCTGACGGGGTTGACCAGCAGCACGTCGGCCAGCCGGTACGCGGCGAGCGAGCGCGGGTAGTCGTCGTTGACCTGCAGCACGAGCGGAGCCCAGTCCTCGGTGCCGAACTCATCCACGATCTCCCGTGCCGTCCGCTGCACGCTGGCCGTGTATTCGCGGTATTCGGGCAGGTCGTGGCGGGAGGGGTAGGCGAACGCCACGTGCACGACCCGGCCCCGCCACTGCGGCCAGGTGATCAGCAGCTCACGGTAGGCGGCCAGTCCCCTGACGATGTTCTTGGACAGCTCGGTGCGGTCGATCCGGACGATCAGCCGCCGGCCTCCCGCCGCCTCGGTCAGCGCGGTGACGTGCGCCTGCACGTCGTCGGCCGCGGCGCGGGCACGCAACTGCGGCGCGTCCACGCCCAGCGCGTGGACGCCCACCGTGGTGGTGTGACCCCCGTGCCGGACAGTCTGCGCCACCCGGTCCACCTGGGCGCCGAGCACCGCCTCGCAGCAGTCAAGGAACGCGCTGGCCCAGCGCTGCGCGTGGAACCCGGCGTGGTCGGCACCGAGGATGCCCTCAAGGACCTCGCGCGCCACGCCGTCGGGCAGCAGCGCGAAGTAGTCCGGCGGCGCCCACGGGGTGTGCGAGAAGTGCGCGATCGCCAGGTCGGGGCGGCGCTGCGCGAGCATCCGGGGCACCAGCGTCAGGTGGTAGTCCTGCACCATGGCCCTGGTGCCCGCGCCGGCCGGCCCGGCGCCCTCGGCGAGCGCGTCGGCGAAGGCGGCGTTGTAGGCCCGGAACGACTCCCACTCGCGGCGGAACGCGAGCCCGAACAGGGGCCGGTTCGGGGTGTCGAAGAGCAGGTGGTGGATGAACCACAGGGTGGAGTTGGCGATCCCGTTGTAGGCCCGGTCGAACACCGGGGCGGGGATGTCGAGCATCCGCACCACCGACCGCGGCCCGTCGCTCGCCGCGCCGCCGGCGGCGAGCGGCACGTCGAGTTGCCCGTCCGTCGTGCCGCGGGCGGCGGCCCGGTCGGCGTCGTTCAGCGCGGCGCACACCCACAGCACCTCGGCCCGCCCCGCCAGCGCCGACAGCCCCGCCACCAGCCCGCCCCCGCCACGGCAGCCGGTCAGCCGCCCGTCGTCGCCGAGCGTGAACGACACCGGCCCCCGGTTGGACGCGATCAGTACCCGTCCCGCGGGTTCGGCGCTCATGGAAGGTGAGGTTAGGGCATCAGCCGATCACCGCGCGGGCGGGGTCAGCGGCCCGGAACTCGCTTGCCGCCATCGGTTAAGGTTGTGAGCACAACTTCATAACGCTCATCCAGAGGGGTGGAGGGATACGGCCCTGTGAAGCCCCGGCAACCACCGTGGCGGCGAATGCTGCTGGTCGGCTTCGGCCGCCTGCGCGTTGGTCCGCAGTGCTGGCCCAGGGGGGCGACCCCCCTGGAACCCCCGGCCTTGGCTGGGGGTCACTTCTAGGAGCGGCCCCTGTTGGCTGGGGCCACCTCTAGGGCGGCCCCCGTTGGCCGGGGTTACTTCTAGGGCGACCTCCTGGAACTCCCGGGCGGTGCCTGGGGGTGCTGGCAGGTGCGGGCCGGCGCTTGCGGGGCTCGTCACGGCAGGTGCCAACTCCGGCCCGCGGCCGTCCGGCCGCAGGGACAGATGAGGGAAGAAAGGCCCCGCACCGTGACCACGTCAGCGAGCACCCCGTCCCGTTTCGGCTTCGCAACCCACCTGTTCTGCCGCGAATGCGGCGCCACCGCGGCCCTCGGCGCCAGCCACGCGTGCGTGGAGTGTTTCGGGCCGCTGGAGGTCGGCTACGAACTGCCGCAGGTGACCCGGGCCAGCATCGAGGCCGGGCCGGCGAACATCTGGCGTTACGCGAGCCTGCTCCCGGTGCCGCAGGGCATCGCCGCCACGCCCAACACCGAGCCCGGCTGGACCAGGCTCGCGCGCACCGACCAGCTCGCGAGGGAACTGGGACTGCGCGCGCTGTGGCTGAAGGACGAGCGCGGCAACCCGACCCATTCGTTCAAGGACCGGGTGGTCGCGGTCGCGCTGGCCGCCGCGGTCGAGATGGGCTACAAGGTGCTGGCCTGCCCGTCCACCGGCAACCTGGCCAACGCGGTGGCCGCCGCCGCCGCCCGCGCGCAGATCCGCTCGGTCGTGCTGATCCCGGCCGACCTGGAGCCGCAGAAGATCGCCGCCACCGCGGTCTACGGTGGCACCCTGGTGCCGGTCGACGGCACCTACGACGACGTGAACCGGCTCGCCTCCGAGCTTGCCGACGACCGGGAGGACTGGGCGTTCGTGAACGTCAACGTGCGCCCCTATTACGCCGAGGGCTCCAAGACCATCGGTTACGAGATCGCCGAGCAACTCGGCTGGCGGCTGCCCGAGCAGATCGTGGTGCCGGTCGCGTCCGGCGCGCAGCTTGTCAAGATCGACAAGGCGTTCCGCGAGCTGATCGAGCTCGGCCTGGTGGCCGACACCAAGTACCGGGTGTTCGGCGCGCAGGCGGCCGGGTGCGCGCCGGTAGCCGCCGCGTTCCGCGCCGGGCACGACGTGGTGCAGCCGGTCAAGCCGGACACCATCGCCAAGTCGCTGGCCATCGGCAACCCCGCCGACGGCCCGTATGTGCTCGATGTCGTGCGGCGCACCGGCGGCGCGGTGGCAGACGTGAGCGACGACGACGTTGTGCATGCAATACGCTTGCTCGCCGCCACCGAAGGCGTCTTCGGCGAGACCGCGTCCGGGGTGACCCTCGGGGTGCTGCGCCGGCTCCTCGATGACGGCGTGCTCGACCCCGCCGCGGAAACGGTCTTCATCAACTCGGGCGACGGCCTGAAGACGCTGGACGCGGTGGGGGCCCCCGCCGGGGACCGCGGGTGGCCGGGAGCGGGAGCGATCCGGCCAACGCTGGAGGCGTTCGAGGCGTGGGAGTCGTCCCATGCGGCGTGACCCGTGCTTCCCGCCCGTGACCATGACGTTGCTGTCCCCGGGACCAGGACGGTCATGATCACAAAGCTGTCCCCGGGACCAGGACGGTCATGATCACAAAGCTGTCCCCGGGACCAGGACGGTCATGATCACAAAGCCGGCAACAGAGAAAGGCGGCCGCGGATGAGCGTATCCGTCCGAATTCCGACGATCCTGCGCACGTTCACCGGCGGCTCCGCCGAGGTGAGCGCGGACCCGGGTACCTTGCGGGAGGTTCTCGCCAGCCTCGACACGGCGTATCCGGGCCTGGCCGGCCGGATCGTGGACGATGCGGGTAATTTGCGCCGCTTCGTCAATGTGTATGTGGGCGACGAGGATGTGCGGTTCGCCGATGGGCTGGACACGCCCGTGCCGGCCGGGTCCCGCGTTTCCGTGATACCGGCGGTGGCGGGCGGCTGACCCCCGGCCGACCACCGCAACTGATCCGTTTTCACCCGTGCTGACCACCGTGTCCGTGTTTCCCCGGCGGCCCGGCCGAGTTTCCTGGCCGCATTCAGCGAATATCTGGTCACGCGGGCGCACGGCAGGGGGTATGGTCATACCCGGTCGCAGTCGGGCGGCGAGAAGGGCAAGCAAGCACTTGTCTGGCGCTAGACCAACCGCGATCGCAGGTTCCGCAGAAGCAAGGGCGGGATCTGAGAAAGCCCGAGCATAGTTAGGGAGTTGTTGAGTAATGGCTCAGGGCACCGTCAAGTGGTTCAACGCGGACAAGGGCTACGGCTTCATCGCGGTCGACGGTGGCAGGGACGTGTTCGTGCACCACACCGCCATCCTCATGGATGGTTACCGCAGCCTTGAGGAGGGCCAGCGGGTCGAGTTCGACATCACGCAGGGTGAGCGCGGACCGCAGGCCGAGTCCGTCCGCTTGCAGTAACCGCTAACCAAGCCTGCTCATGGCCCGGCACCCGGACGCGGGTGCCGGGCCATCACCCACTCCAGCCCCTGCCGGGGCCAGCCTTGGCCGTCACGGCAACCTGTACGGGGGAAGTGGGACCGTTGGGGTTGGCCTGGTATCAGGTGAGCTAGGGGAGAGGCTCGATCTCTACTTCCGGGCGCTTTGCCCGTGGTGTCGCAAGCCCCGCCCCGTGACCGCAAGTCCCTGCTCAGCGCTTTGTGACCCGGCCCTGCCGGCAAGATCAGCTTGCACTCTCGACCTGAGAGTGCTAAACAGGTCGTTGGCACTCTCGGCATGAGAGTGACAGCGCCAAGGCGGGATCGGGGCGATGAGGCCTCACCTGTGCAGGAAGGGACTGCCACAGCGAAGGCCGGCCGTCGCGGGCGTCGGCTCGATCCGCCGGTAGCCGCATAGTTTCCGGAGGACTGGAGCCTATGGCAGCCAAGATGATCGCGTTCAACGAGGACGCAAGGCGCGGCCTCGAACGCGGTATGAACCAACTAGCCGACGTCGTGAAGGTAACCCTCGGCCCGAAGGGCCGGAACGTGGTGCTCGAGAAGAAGTGGGGCGCCCCCACGATCACCAACGATGGTGTGTCCATCGCCAAGGAGATCGAGCTCGATGACCCGTGGGAGAAGATCGGCGCCGAGCTGGTCAAAGAAGTTGCGAAGAAGACCGACGACGTCGCCGGTGACGGCACCACGACGGCGACGGTGCTCGCTCAGGCGCTGGTCCGCGAGGGCCTGCGCAACGTCGCCGCCGGCGCCAACCCGATGTCGCTCAAGCGCGGCATCGAGGCCGCGGTGGAGCGGGTGAGCGAGGAACTGTCCAAGCGCGCCAAGGACGTGGAGACCAAGGAGCAGATCGCTTCGACCGCCTCCATCTCCGCCGGTGACACCGCGATCGGCGAGATGATCGCCGAGGCGATGGACAAGGTCGGCAAGGAAGGCGTCATCACCGTCGAGGAGAGCAACACCTTCGGCCTGGAGCTTGAGCTCACCGAGGGCATGCGCTTCGACAAGGGCTACATCTCGCCTTACTTCGCCACCGACCCCGAGCGGATGGAGGCGGTCCTCGAAGACCCCTACATCCTGATCGTCAACTCCAAGGTGTCCGCGAACAAGGACCTGCTGCCGCTGCTCGACAAGGTCGTGCAGTCCGGCAAGCCCTTGGTCATCATCGCCGAGGACGTTGAGGGCGAGGCGCTGGCGACCCTGGTGGTCAACAAGATCCGTGGCCTGTTCAAGTCGGTCGCGGTGAAGGCGCCCGGGTTCGGTGACCGCCGCAAGGCCATGCTCGGTGACATCGCTACCCTCACGGGCGGCCAGGTGATCAGCGAGGAAGTCGGCCTCAAGCTGGAGACCGCGGACCTCGACCTGCTCGGCCGCGCGCGCAAGGTCGTCGTCACCAAGGACGAGACCACCATCGTCGATGGCGCGGGCGACGCCGACCAGATCGCGGGCCGGGTCAACCAGATCCGTGTCGAGATCGAGAACACCGACTCCGACTACGACCGCGAGAAGCTGCAGGAGCGGCTGGCCAAGCTGGCCGGCGGCGTTGCGG
>Ga0070706_100003286_pt1 | contig 15993 bp, 13 predicted proteins | sample KBSK5501metaG_FD_65476 | JGI IMG/M metagenome (GOLD analysis project Ga0070706, IMG submission 65476) | Corn, switchgrass and miscanthus rhizosphere microbial communities from Kellogg Biological Station, Michigan, USA - KBS K5-50-1 metaG | ecosystem: Host-associated > Plants > Roots >...
TAAAATGTTGCTGCATACCCGAGATGTCGTAGTAGCGCACAACAATCTGCTCGAACGCAAATCTGTCTTAGCAGATAATGTCAGTGAAGATGAAGCCGCAAGAGTGACGAACCAACGCCCGCGGTGCTCAATCATGGTGCTTGCAGTCGGCACGGCGACCTGCGGGAAAATCCGGAATCCAATTGTGCTCAAATGGGGAGGTATACGAGTAATAAAGTTTCATCGAGCAAATCTACCCCTGCAGGCGAATGTGGGGAAGCTCAGCAACAGCTGTTTTAGTCTTGCTAGGGTAGAGGCGCAGCAGGGAGAATTCACGTGTGCCACTAGCTCGCGTCATCCTGCTTCTGCTTTTATTGACAGGATGCGCAGATTCGTCTTCGAACAGGCAAATGACAGAGATGCAGCAGCAACGTGCTCGCACCGAAGAGGCGCGCCGCGGTACGAATCAGGCTTTTCAGAAGCTGCTCGCTGATCATCGAGCGTATTTTAAGCGAAGGCTTGAACAAACTAAGCAACTACCGCTCGAACAGCAGCAGGCGGAGCTTGATCGTTTGGAACGCGAGGAAGAAGCATTTCACCGCGATGTCACAGCGGAACTAGACCGTCAGGGACGCGAGCTTGACCGGGAGCAAATGATCAATGCGCAAAGCGATCTCACGGATGCTATTAACAATTTGTCTGATGAAATAGAGCAGTCTCGAATGCGCTACTAAGCACACACAGTCCAACCGCGCGACACGTTGGATGCACAAGCAAACAAAAGCACTGAAGCGGTTATTTTGGGCGCAGGGCGACATTCAAGCAGCGCGCGAACTGTGCGACCACATATTGGCCGGAAGCATCGAGCCAGGTTGGAAGTGGCGAGCTGTGGAATCGGGCATCGTCGTCTCTTATGCCCGACCATTCGGGGAGAATAAAGGCTTAGGTCGATTGTCGTCGCGTTTCGAGTGCTTTCATGATCCAAAACTTGCCACTGTGCATAAAATGTTGCTGCATACCCGAGATGTCGTAGTAGCGCACAACAATCTGCTCGAACGCAAATCTGTCTTAGCAGATAATGTCAGTGAAGATGAAGCCGCAAGAGTGACGATCATGATCGAATCGAATGGCCAAAACTGGTGGACGCTTCCAGTTCCGCACCTTCAGGCCGGAAACATTCGTCGAATCGCTGAGTTGTGTCGTTTTCAAGAGGAGCGCATCCGGCGGGAGTCGGATGCGATCTTAATTGAGCTAGCGAGAACACATCCGCATGAGCCGGGGACTTATCAGCTTGGTGCGGATTTTCCGTGACAGAAGCGCGGCCTAATTTGTTGCGTGAGTAAGCCGCTGCCGATTCTCTATAAGCTAATCGTCCAGTGCATCAGACCACACATCGGCAAAGATTGCAGGAAAATGGGTCACGACGTTATTTGTCAGTTTGTATGTAGTCATACTTCCAGGATGGCGCCTCCCAGCGCTGTCCTGGAAGCCTACATGACTCCAACCGCTGGCCGGCCAAGAAAATTACAATGTGAACTTAATAAGTAGAAAGTGTTCGCGAAAGCTCGCTCTCGCCAGCAGCGCCTCAGCTCTGTCTCGTTAGGTCTCTCCGAATGACTCCCGCTGACGAAGACTTTGTCCACTACGTGGATTGCATCGACAGCCTCAACCGAGCGTGGAGCATCCTTCAGGATCTTGGCACGGTCGAGCGGCCTTCCGCACTTCACGCCGCAGCGTTCCGGTTCGCTCTTATCGAGTACGCGAAGCCATACACTCGTTCGGACGGCATTCACGGCCGCCACAAACTGCCACCACCCGAGCTGCCGGAGCTCCTCGCGCTCCACCAACAGCTTCTTGATCTTCGAGATCAAGTCCTCGCGCATTCAGACCTGACTGTGAAGCAGGCGCAGCTTCACCTTCATTCATTCCATGGCAAACCGTACTACATCGTCTCCTCGAATTTGCCTGAGTCTTTGCCCACTCGCGAAGCCGTCATCACGCTTATCGAGCGAACCCTTGACCACATGTATGTCGAGCGCGATCAACGCTTACGGTCGCTACACAACACCTGATCTTGTGTCTCGTTAGGCGTCATTCGCATCCACTCTCGTGAACTATTACTATACCACTGACGGCACCGAGGTTGTCGGCCCATACTCACTGAGTGAACTGCACTCACTGCTCGGGAGTGGCACTATTCCCAATTCGGCCCAGGTTTGTGCAGAAGGCACTGAGTCGTGGACGCCAATCACTGCCCTATTTACTCGTTCAGAACCGCCACCGGTTCCGTCCATAACCCACGGTCGCCCGCCCGCATCCGCAAAGCGGCATAGCATCTTCTATTATGTCTTTTGGGGTACGCTATCTCTCTTCGGCACTCTAGCGATTCTTTTCCTTGGTTTTACTTTTCTCACCGCCGCAGGCACTGGGTTTCTTCGCGGCTTAGCTCGCCACGTTTCAAAGACTGAGGACGCATCATCAACAACGATTGCCACGAAGAACTTGCCTCCACTTACCGATGCCGAAGCTCAGGAAGCCAACAGACTACTGGCGGGGTTACGCGCCAAGAGAGACGATATCGAGGGTATCACATGGTATTCGCCAAACGAAGCAGGTGGTTATAGGACCGCCGTTTACCTTTACATCGGACAGAAGGAAAAGGGACAGCCTTTGCTACGCTGGAAGATTCGCTATTACGGCGACGATTGGCTGTTCATCCGCAGGTATCGCGTGAAGATTGATCAGCAGGAGCCGAAGACTCTTCTGCCAACCACCGAAATCAAACGAGATCACAGCGGCGGATCGGTCTGGGAGATTTTTGACGAATCCGCGATTGAACACGCACAGTTGCTCAACCAGATACTTGCGGGCAACAGTGCTTACCTGCGAATGGAAGGCAGCGAAGGACACCACGATCTCGCTCTTGGTAGCGAACAGCTTCAGCGGATGCGAGACGTTTTGTTGGTGTATCGTCACTTAGGAGGCACATGGCCCGCACAGGAATGACGCCTAGCTGTTCTAATAGGTGCTGTGCCACCTCCTCGTAGGTGCGCCATTTCTCTTCCCACTCCGACCTTCTTGCGCGTTAAAGAACACGGGCCGAGGGTTTGGAATGAAAATGGCAACCATAAAATTCAAAGAGCTGATCCAAGACATCCATGATGTCGAGACCGATGACCCGGCCCAACAAATCATGCGCTCACGAGCATCATTCACGCTCGATGTTGACGGCGAAGAGTATGACGATATGTCTGTTGTTCTCAAGCAGCCGTTTGGAACGAATTATGCGCAAGAGCCACTCGAAGTGGAAAAACCCTCGGGCTCTTACCCGGGCGATAGATGGAATCACAACGAATTCCATGACGCGGTAGAAGATTATTACCGTAGCGCAATAGGTGAGAGAGGCGGTGCAATACGGCTCGGGCCGAACGCTACGAACATCCGCATGAGGAATAACAAAATCGGCGGGCTTTCTAAAACGTACCAGTTTAATATTCCGGATTAAAAATTTCCCGGGCGCACGGTTCCGGTGAATTCACCGTGACCGTGCAAACAGCTTAGCAGAGAGTTGTCAAAGGGACACGTCGGTGGAAAGGCAGCGACGTTTAAGTGGTCACAAGACAATTCGTCTGTCGCGACCAGTTTGTCGGAGGCGGCCTAACGAATGGACTTTGCGACTCCGTGTGGTTTCCCTTCAGGACTGTACGGCAAAAGAACCTTAGGGTGAATTCACCCTAAGGTTACGCTGGTTTTCTGGCCTGCCCGGGCAGCTCGGAAGCGTTCTAGCGGCCTTTACGGCGCGGGAAACGCCCTGCTTTCGGCTCCAAATGGCAACCGATTGCCAACTCTGGCGCGACACGTGCGACACATCTCGCGCGCGCGCGCGAGGTTGCCTAACGAGTGGCCCGACTGGCACCCTCCGGTGAAATCACCGTAAGGTTGCGCTGGCATTGTGGTCCTGAGCCACTGCCACTGCAACTCAGCCGATGGTTGTGTAGTACTTCATCGTCAGACGGATGTTAGAGGGCAAAAGCAGGTAGCCGCCGCATATTTTGCAGGGAATCCCTTCGTCCGCTCGGCAGGGCCTACCCCGCCCAGAACGATACCATAGACAACTGCGGTTATGGCGTTCGTTGCTGGGGAATGTAAGCCAATGCGTTGGCGTCGACTGGTGACCGCCCGATTTTTGGACGGGGGCAGCATAGGATGGTAGAGCGTTCCGTGATGTGGCATCGGTTTGGGGAGAAGCTGGTGGTTTCTGTTCTTCGGATCCGGTTTGAGACAGGCCTGCTTCAGTTAGCAACGCACGAAGTCGTTGGTTCTCTTCTTTTAACTGTTGAACTTGTTTTCTTAATTCTTCGACATTTGAGGCAGAATCTGATGATGGGGACTGACCACACGACAGCGACGTGAGCAGAAGCGCACCGAAGACTACAAAGCAAGTGTGTTTAGCAGATGCGATGCGAGCTTGTATGACCTGAGACTAGAAATTTGCAAACGTTCAAACAAGGAAATTTCAACGTTTCACGCCAACGGGTGTGACACCCAAACGTGATACTGCGACACGCGCGACAGATCGCGCGCGCGCGACCTAACGAGGCGGTGACAGGTGTTGATCGCTACGCCAAACAACTTTTACGCGCGTAAAAGTTTATGGAAATTATCCGGCACCCGTTCGAGGCGGTGCCTGCCGGTGAAATCACCGCAAGGTTGCGGCGCAACCTGCACCCGGACCACTACGCCTACTACCGCGGTAAGCTGCACGAACAGGAGAAGCAAGGCCGGGGCGAGTACCAAAAACGTCAAATTGAAGGTTTTGGGTTAAAGGGTTCGACAGCTAGGAGAATCGCGCGCGAGCATGGAGTCAACATACGTACCGTCGAACGGCGACGCGGCTTTCGCCCGTGGCGTGGAAATCGTGGAGAAAGCTATGCCTTGCGCGCCCCGCCACGCGCTCGCGGGTGCGCGCCCGCTGTGTCGCCCCGCCCGCGACATCAAAACGATTGTGGCGGGCTTTAGGGCGCGCGGGAAAGGCCGAGCGCCAGATCCTTCGCGAGACCCATTTCGGCCATGTGATACTGCCTTATGATACTGCCCTTGTAATTTGGGGATAACGTGAGATAACGTGGTTTAGTGCGCTTCCGAGCGGCCTTTTCCCTCGGCAAACGAGGTTTTTGGCAGCTCCCGAAGGAAACGCTCAGACATCGCAAAACATGGCGAAAATGCCCGATAACTGGGTGTAAACCAGCCGCTCTACCACTGAGCTAACCGCCCGCTGTCAGACAGTGAGAAGTGATTAGTGATTGGTGAAAAGTAAAGACGAGAAGCAATAAGGTATAAGTGATTAGTGAGAAGTAGAATCAATGCTCGAGCATTTTACACGTTGTGTGTTCGCGAGCAACGAGAGCCATTGGCGAGTCAGATTCACAAATTGTTTTGTGCTGTCTTGACCTCGACCGCTCCACTGCGATAGCCTAATTACTGGTGAGTGCGAGGCAGATTAATTTTGCGATCCAAGCGCGCAGAGTTGCAGGCGCGTTCAGCCGCGGCTTTTTCTTTCATGTGCGTTCGTTCGGCACCCCTTATTCGGCGGGTCCCGAGCGGGCGCTGTAAACACCGGCATTTTCCGCCGCCGGTCTTTTGCGTCTCCGCCAATGAGTGATCCTCTTGAATCTCTTCGCAGTCGCCTCGATGACCTTGACCGCCGGTTAGTCGAGGCGTTGGCTGAACGCCAGCGACTGGTGGCTGAGGTTGCGGCGCTCAAAGCTGATCCCGCCCTCCCGCTACAAGATGTCGACCGTGAACGTGATCTGCTCGCCCGCGTTTCCGCGTTGGCCGAGGCTGAAGGACTCGACAGTTATTTTGTTGAATCGCTTTACCGCCGTATTCTCGAACATTCGGTTCGTTTTCAGGCAGCGCGACAAACTGATTCGGGAACGAACGCTTCGCTCGTCATCGCATATCAGGGTGTTGAGGCGTCCTATAGTCACGCCGCGGCCCGGAGCCATTTCGCCGGATCATCATCAAAGGTTCAATATCACGGTTATCCCTCTTTTGCGGCGGCCCTTGATGCGGTGACCCGTCGTGAAGCGGAGGTTGCGTTCCTTCCTATTGAGAATTCGCTCACCGGTTCGATCACTGAAACGTACGATCTCCTTAGTCGGGCGGATCTGCACTTGATCGGCGAAGAGGTCTACCGGGTGGAGCATTGTCTCCTCGCCTTGAAGCCGGTGCCTCTGGGATTAATTCGCCGCATTGGATCGCATCCGCAGGCGCTTTTGCAATGCAGTACTTTTCTGGCCGGCCTTCAAGATTGTCGGGTCGAGATGGAGGCAGATACGGCCAGCGCGGCCATGCTCGTCGCGGAATCGGGCGATCTCTCCCGGGGCGCGATCGCGAGCAAAGAGGCGGCGGCGCGGTACGGGCTGGAGGTGATAAAACAAAACGTCGCCAATCAGAAAGAGAATTATACGCGATTTGTGGCCGTGGCACGGGAACCGAAACCAGCCGATCCCCGACTTCCGCACAAGACTTCAATTTTGTTGACGACGGCGCACCAGCAGGGGGCGCTGGCCCGCTGCCTCGATGCGCTTGCGCGGCAGGGTGTCAACTTGACGAAATTGGAGTCACGCCCAAGTACCGAGCGACCGTGGCAATATCTCTTCTACCTGGATCACGAGGGCGGTTTGCACGAGGAGCACGTTGCTGAAGCGCTCAAGGAACTGACGAAGCATGCCGAAGCGGTTCGCGTGTTAGGGACATATCCGCGGAGTGGCGCGGCCTCACATGTCCAGAAGGGGCAAATCACAACTCCTGTAGCGGAGGCGAATGTTGCACCTCCTCAGCCAAAGACCGCGCCGGTCGTATCCATTCCCCAAGAAAGCAAAGCATACCGCCTGGCATCGCGGGCACATCGGGCGGAGGATACGAGCATCGAAATAGGCGGCGTCCGTTTCGGGGGTGACGCATCCTTCGCACTGATCGCTGGACCCTGCTCGGTCGAGTCGCGCGAGCAAATCACTGCTTGTGCGCACGCTGTTCGGGAAGCTGGTGGTGGAATGCTTCGCGGTGGCTGCTTTAAACCGCGTACTTCTCGTTACGATTTTCAAGGGCTTGGTTTCGAAGCATTGACGTTGCTGCATGAAGCGGCAAACGCTTACGGCTTGTCGATCGTGACCGAGGTCCTTCATCCGGGCGATGTCGATGCTGTGGCCCGTGAAGTTGACGTCCTGCAAATCGGCGCAAGGAACATGCAAAATTTCGCGCTCTTGAAGGCAGTCGGCAAGGCGCGGCTGCCGGTTCTGCTGAAGCGTGGTTTGATGGCTTCGGTGGACGAATGGTTGGCTGCGGCCGAGTATGTCATGGCCGAAGGCAACAAGCGTGTCATCCTTTGCGAACGCGGCATTCGCACATTTGAAACAGCGACGCGCAACACGCTTGATCTTTCCGCCGTGCCGGTCCTGCGCGAGCGGACACATCTGCCGGTGATTGTTGACCCAAGTCACGCGGCCGGCCGTCGCGAATGGGTACCGCCGCTGGCGCGTGCGGCGCGGGCCGTCGGGGCACACGGCGTCATGATTGAAATTCATCCCGATCCAGACCACGCGCTTTCCGACGGCCCGCAGTCGCTTGATTTCGCTCAATTCAAAGCGTTAGCGCGCGAACTACTCGCGCCGCATTAAAAGGCGAGTGAGAGGTGAGAGGTGAGAGGTGAGAAGTGAGAAGTGAGAGGTGAGAAGTGAGAGGTGAATAGTGACTGGTGACGAGTGATTGTTTCCTGCATCTGCAGTTTCGCATTTGCTCGATTCGGAGGCATAGCGCATGAATGGAAAACATATCATGGCCGAAAAATGAAAGAGCACTACTTCGATGATTTGAAAGCGGGCGATCGGTTTCAATCCGAGACGCTGGAAGTTCCCGGCAAGGCGATTATCGAGTTCGCTGAAAAATTTGATCCGCAAATGTTTCACCTGAATCCGAAGTCGGCCGAGCGATCCATTTTCAAAGGTCTGGTGGCGAGTGGCTGGCATACCGCGGCGATTACCATGCGGCTGTTCGTAAGGACACTGAATTTCGCCCAAGGCGCGATTGGGCTGGGAGTGGACGAGTTACGTTGGCCAAACGCCGTTAGGCCGGGCGACGTCCTTCAGGTGGAAACCGAAATTCTTGAAACCCGGCCTTCGCGTTCAAAGCCGACCTACGGAATCATTCGGTTGCGAAACATTACGAAAAATCAACGAGGCGAAATCGTTCAAAGTATGACGGCACATGCCATGGTGCCACGGCGGGCAAAAGAGAGTGAAGAGTGACAAGTGAAGAGTGACGAGTGACGAGTGACGAGTGAATAGTGAATAGTTGATCTCTGACCTCTGGACTTCAGCGCCTGAGCAATTTCATCATTTCCTCGGGATAGCGCGAGCCGGCGAAGGCGTTTTTCGGAGCCGCCTCCTCGATGCGGGCGAGATCTTCGCCCGTAAGAAGAACATTTAAGGATCCAATGTTTTCCTGCAGATATTTGCGGCGCTTTGTTCCTGGAATCGGGACGATGTCGTTGCCTTGTGTCAGGACCCAGGCAAGGGCGAGCTGGGCCGGCGTGCAACGCTTCTCCCGGGCGATCTCTTCCACCCGGTTAACCAAATCGAGATTGCGCTGAAAATTGTCTCCCTGAAACCGTGGAGTGGTGCGGCGATAATCGTCCTCCGACAAATCTTCAGGCTTCTGAATTTTACCGGTCAAAAATCCACGACCGAGCGGGCTGTAAGGGACAAAGCCGATACCGAGCTCACGGCATGCGGGCAACACTTCATCTTCAGGATCGCGTGTCCAGAGTGAGTATTCCGATTGTAAAGCGGTGATGGGATGGACGGCATGGGCGCGGCGTATCGCTTCGGGTCTGGCTTCGGACAAACCAAGAAAACGGACCTTGCCTGCGCGCACGAGTTCAGCCATTGCGCCGACGGTCTCCTCAATGGGCGTGTCCGGATCAACCCGATGCTGATAATAGAGATCGACGCACTCAACATTGAGCCGACGCAGACTTCCTTCGCAGGCCTTGCGCACATAATCGGGTCGGCCGCTGATTCCGCGAAACTCTGGCTTTGCCGGTTCGCGCAAGATGCCGAACTTGGTCGCGATAATAACCTGCTCACGATGCCCTTTGAGCGCGCGCCCAAGTAGTTCTTCGTTCGTATAGGGTCCGTACACATCCGCCGTATCAAAAAAGGTGATACCGAGCTCAAGGGCGCGTTGAATGGTGGCCAACGATTCTTCGTCGTCGCGTCCGCCATAAAAATCGGACATGCCCATGCAACCGAGCCCGATAGCGGAGACAATCGGGCCGCCGCGGCCGAGTTTGCGCTGCTTCATAACAGAAGGAAACAAAGGTAACGAAGGTTCATTCTAAAGTCATAATTCTTGGGGAAAAAACTTCGTTTACTTCGTTATCTTTTGTTCAAACGCTGCTCGAGATAGATCATATTTGCCCGATCCAGATTCGCGGCGCGACTTCTTCCCAGCGCTGCCGAATTGCCCGATATTGTTCTTCGGGCAACGGGCCCGCCTCCAGTAATTTCGAATCTTGCTGCAAACGTTCCGGTTTGGTCGTGCCGACAATGGCGGTGTGCACACCGGGCACGCTCAAAGTAAAACGCAACGCGATTGAGACTGTTTTCTCGAGGTCGTCGAAGTTGCGCAGAAAATCATAGTTCAATTTTCGCAGGCGCTCCCAATATTCGTGGTGGTAAGATTCCATGGGTTTGTGTCCCGTTTTCCAGGCCACGTTCGCAATCGGGCGTTTGGCGATTATGCCCATCTGTTTCTCGCGGGCCAGGGGCAAAGTGAGATCAATCGCTTCCTGGTCGGCGATGCTAATCGAAATTTGTAGCGTATCGAACGCGCCGCATTCCACGGCGTAATGAGCCGGGCGACTGTCACCGCTGTAACCGATATAGCGCGTGTAGCCGCGCTCCCGGGCCGTTTGCAGTGCGCCGATCGCTTCGCCTTTGCGCAACTCCGATTCCGAACAGCTGTGTAGATGAACAATGTCGACACGATCCGTCTTTAAGCGCTGCAAGCTACGCTCAATACTTTCCAGAATTGAGTCACGCGACCAATTCGGGGCACTTTCCAGGCCGCGTGGATGACCGCATTTGGTAAAGAGATAAAATTCCTTCCTTCGATTGTTCACGGCGCGACCGATCATTTCCTCGCTGTTGTGATAGCATTCGGCCGTATCAATGACGTTCAGCCCGGCATCAAGCGCACTGTTCAGTAACTCCGCGACCTGCTCGTTAGTCACATTGTGATAGCCGATCTCCGCTCCGCCAAATCCGAGCACGCTAACGTCCATGTCGGTCTTGCCGAGGCGTCGTTTTTCCATTCGCTATCAGACTAGCGTTGATCTTTACGTTGTCATCCCGAGCGGAGTCGAGGGATCCCGTTGCGAAGGCCTTCAGGTATCATCGCGGGATTCTTCGACGCCGCTTCGCTTTGCTCAGAATGACAGAATAGTCCTGCCGGAGCCGCGCTCGATACGTCCGATTCGTTTTGCTTTCAGGATCGACGCCACGCGATTGCTGTCGCGCTCAGAAACGATCGCCCCCATTCCGATTCCCATGTTGAATACCTGATACATCTCAGCACGCTCGATGTTTCCGTTTTGCTGCAAGATCTGGAAAATGCGCGGAGGGTGCCAGCTCTGGGTATCAATCACGGCATCACAATTTTTTGGAAGAATACGCGGCAAATTGTCGATCAAACCGCCGCCGGTAATGTGAGCCAGCCCTTTGACCAATCCCGTGGGCATCTTGGCCAGCGATGGTTGATAATTCCTGTGCACGCGTAGAAGTTCCCGACCGACTGTGACGGTAGATCCCGGAAGCCGCGATCGAACATTTAATCGCATTTTATCGAACAAGATTTTCCGTGCCAGCGAGTAACCATTCGTGTGCAGTCCGTTGGAAGCCAGCCCAAGAAGCACATCGCCAGGTCGAATTCCACGACCGTCGATGATTTCTGCGCGGTCAACCACGCCGACGATGCAACCGGCGAGGTCATATTCCCCTTTACGATACATTTCTGGCAGCTGCGCGGTTTCACCGCCGATCAGCGCGCAGCCCGCCGCACGACAGGCCCGCGAAAAGCCGCGCAGCAACTGTTTGAATACATTCGACTGAAGTCTTTCCGCTCCGATGTAGTCCAGGAAAAAAAGCGGTCGCGCGCCTAACACGGCGATGTCGTTCACGCAATGATTCACTAGGTCGGCACCGACGGTGTCGTGCCTATTCATGGCGAAGGCGATTTTCACTTTGGTCCCTACGCTATCGATGCTCGCGACCAGAACTGGATCGCGCAGTCCGCAAAAATTCGCCCGGAACAATCCACCAAACCCGCCGATTCTACCGAGCACCTGTGGCCCATGGGTTTGCCTAACGAGCTGCTGGATGTTACGCTTCAGTCGATTCCCGAGATCGACGTCGACACCGGCGCGTGCGTAGGCGCTTTGTTTTCTTGTCATGTCGAGCGGAGTCGAGACATCCCGTTATGCGAGCTTAAGGCATGATCACGGGATTCTTCGACTTCGTTTCGCTGCGCTTTACTTCGCTCAGAATGACAGGTTGACACCTGTCACTTTAGATCCGCGAACAACGTGGGATGAGTTTCCTCCGCTGCCAGCCTTCTGGCCCTTTGTTCGCGTTTCTCCATGATAAACTTGTCGAGGGCGGGATCGACCGGCAGAGGGTAATTTCCGGTAAAACACGCCAGGCAAAACTCATTTACTTTGCGGCCGGTCGCCCGCACCATTCCTTCGACATCCAGGTAACCGAGGCTGTCCACGTTTAGATACTTGCAGATTTGATCCATGTTCATCTGATTGGCGATGAGCTTTTCCGGGTCGGGGAAGTCGATCCCATAATGGCAGGCAAAGCGATGCGGCGGACAGCTCACACGCATGTGCACTTCTTTTGCGCCGGCTTCGCGCAAGTTAACTACGCGCGCGCGGGCGGTAGTACCGCGCACGATCGAATCATCCACCACCACGACGCGTTTGCCGGCCACGGCTTCTTTGATCAGATTCAATTTCACGCGCACATCGAAGTCGCGAATGAGCTGACTGGGCTGCAAGAAAGTTCGCCCGATGTAGTGGTTGCGCACGAAGGCGTGCTCGTAGGGGATGTTCAACTCACGCGCAAAACCAAGCGCGGCATAGTTTCCTGAGTCAGGCACTGGCACGACAATATCAGCCTCGACCGGAAATTTTCGCGCGAGTTCACGCCCCATTTCGACGCGCACTTTTCCAACATTGACGCCGCCGATGATGCTGTCGGGTCGCGCAAAATAGACGTATTCGAACATGCAAAACGCCGGCTGCTGGTCCGGAAAAGGCCGCTCCGAGCGCAACCCATTTTCATCGATGATCAACACTTCGCCTGGTTCGATCTCCCGAATAAACTCGGCATGGATGAGATCGAATGCGCAGGTTTCCGAAGCGAGGATGTAAGCGCCGTCGAGTTTGCCGAGTGAGAGGGGCCGCCAGCCAAAGGGATCACGCACCGCGATCAACTCTCGCTCGCTCATAATCAGGAGGGAAAAGGCACCCTCGATTCGACGCAACGCGCTCAAGACGTTGGCGCCGTTTTCGGAAGGTTGGGCCAGCAAATGCAGAATGATCTCGCTATCGGCGGTGGTCTGGAAAATGGAACCTTTGTGCTCGAGCTCATCGCGCAGGATGTCGGCATTAATCAAATTGCCGTTATGCGCGATGGCCATTTGGCCACGCACACAATCGACCACGAAGGGTTGCGCATTCTTGGGCGTGCTGGAACCGGTCGTGGAATAGCGGGTATGGCCGATGGCGCGCGTGCCTTTTAGCTTTTCCAGCTCCTCCTGCCCAAAGACTTGCGACACCAGCCCCATGTCCTTGTGCAAGTGAAACGTGCTACCCGGGCCATTGCTCGTAACGATGCCGGCGCTCTCCTGGCCCCGGTGCTGCAAGGCGAAAAGCCCGTAATACGTCAGGACCGCTGCGTTCGGATGCCCAAATATGCCAAACAGGCCGCATTCGTGCTGCGGAAACGCGGCCGAATCGGGCTGTTGGTCGATATCGATCGTGTCTGGAGAGATCACACCTAATAAACCACCAAATAAGCCTTCATTCAATCAGTGTTTGAATTCACAAACTGGGGATTCGTTCGGACGAATCGCTCCCCAATGCGCGTCGGATTGCGTTCCACCAATCGTCGTAAATCTCCGCCACCGGCCAGCGGAAAGTTTCATCGGTCGCGCAGATGCGCAGCTCATCGCCCCTAACGATGCCCAGATGTGAATGGGGAACGCCAACTTCGCGCAACCTCGACATCGTTTTGTCGAGATTCTCAGCCGCGACGGAGATCACGATGCGTGATTGCGATTCATTAAAAAGAATTTCCTCTGTCGTTGTAGCCACGGGCCTGCGGCCCGTTTCAGGACGGCCCGGAGGGCCGTGGCTACAAAGATCTACCTCCGCACCGTAAAGACCGGTCGGATTGAAGCAGGATTCAGCCAGAGCTACGGCAAGGCCGCCTTCGCTGCAATCATGAGCGCTTTTGACCAAACCTTCGCGAATCAGATCTCGAACCGCGTTTTGGATTTTGATTTCGTGATCAAGATCAATGCCCGGGGGTGGACCTTCCTTGCGTCCGTGACAGACCTTTAGAAATTGCGAGCCACCAAGGCTGTGGCTGGGGTCGTTGACCTCGGCTGTCTTTTCCTTGTCTTGGGAACCGGGGTCAGCGACCCCGGCTACAGTGCCGACAAGAATGATGGCGTCGCCCGCTCCCTTAAACCATTGCGTGGTGATGTGCCGCTCCTGATCGATGAGGCCGACCATGGCGATGGTTGGAGTAGGATCGACTGCCCCGGCCGGGCTTTCATTATATAGAGACACGTTTCCCCCTGTAACAGGCGTATTGAAAGCGCGGCAGGCTTCGGCAATGCCTTCAACGGCCTCGCGTAACTGCCAGAAGTTCTCGGCCTTATAGGGATTGCCGAAGTTCAAGTTGTCCGTAATGGCGAGCGGCTTCGCACCCGAGCAGGTAAGATTGCGAGCGGCTTCCGCCACAGCGATCTTGCCCCCTTCGCGCGGATCGAGCGCGCAATAAAGCGAATTGCAATCGGTCGTGGCGGCCAAAATCTTGTTCGCGTACCTGACGTAGAACACGGCCGCGTCCGATCCTGGTTTTACAACTGTGCCGGTGCGAACGGTGTGATCGTACTGGTGATAAACCCAGTTCTTCGAAGCGATGTTGGGATCGCGGAACAACTGCCGGAGCGCTTCGTGAATGTCGATCTTTGGCAGTTCCTGCCGTCCCGCCTCGACGCGCCACAGGCGCGTGGCTACAGGCGCTTTTGCTTCGCGGGAGTAAAGCGGAGCTTCTTCTGCCAATGGTTTTGCCGGAACTTCCGCAACCACGCTGCCATTATTGCGGACGCGCATCATGCCATCGTCGGTGACGCGGCCGATTTCTGCGCACGGCACATCCCACTTGTCAAAAATTTCGCGCACGACATTTTCGCAGCCTCGCTTGGCAATGATTAACATGCGCTCCTGCGATTCGCTCAGGAGAACTTCATATGGTGTCATGCCGGGCTCGCGTTTCGGTACTTTCGAGAGATCGATTTCGATGCCACTGCCACCGCGGCTGGCAGTTTCACATGTGGAACATGTTAGTCCGGCTGCGCCCATGTCTTGAATTCCGGCGACGCCATCGCGGGCAAGGAGTTCCAGGCAGGCTTCGAGCAGCAGCTTTTCTTTAAACGGATCACCTACCTGAACGGCGGGCCGGTCTTCGCGTGATTCTTCGGTCAGTTCACGCGAGGCAAAAGCGGCGCCGGCGAGACCGTCGCGTCCCGTTTCCGCACCGACGTAGAAAACAGGATTACCCACACCGCGAGCGGCCCCACGTGCGAGTTGCTCGTGACGCAGCACGCCCAGACAAAAAACGTTAACCAGCGGGTTGCCTTCAAAGCTTTCGTCGAAGTAAATTTCACCGCCAATCGTCGGAATGCCGACGCAATTGCCGTAGTGTGCAATGCCGGAAACAACGCCGCTAAACAATCTGCGATTGTTTGCAATTGCGGATTTCGGATTGCGGATCGTGGATTGATTTTTATCGCCTGCTGCGTCCTTACATTCCGCACTTCGCATTCCGCAATCCGCATTTTCGGTGATTGGTCCAAACCGCAGCGAGTTCAGACAAAACTCGGGACGGGCGCCCATGGTGAAGATATCGCGAATGATTCCTCCGACACCAGTGGCCGCTCCCTGAAATGGCTCGATCGCGCTGGGGTGATTGTGGCTCTCGATCTTGAATGCGATCGCCCAACCGTCACCAATATCAACGACGCCGGCGTTTTCTTCACCCGCTCGGACCAGAATGCTCGGACCAGTGGTCGGAAATTTTTTGAGCTCTTTACGGGAGTTTTTGTAGGAGCAGTGCTCGCTCCACATCACGGAAAAAATTCCGAGCTCAGTGAAATTAGGTTCACGGCCGAGAATTTGTTTGATCCGCTCAAACTCTTCCGGGGTCAGACCATGTTTGGCTACGAGATCGGAGGTGACCGGCGGATCGATGATGGATTTCGTCGCGACCATTATGCGTGATGCTAACTGAAAGGATGGTCTGTCTCAAATGGTAGGGACAGCGCACTGCGCTGGTATGCCTTTAGCGTCTGGTGGCGAGCGCAGTGACCATTCTCTCATTAACACCTCGCTTGAGCGAGGTGCCTGCGGCGTCTCAAGACTGCAAACTGCTTTAGCGGTTTCTCTGGCGCAGTGAAAAAACCGCTGAAGCGGGTACCGAACGCTGGCGTTGGCGTTTCGCACCCCGCTAAAGCAGGTTATCTGTTTGGCGCGCAAAAGGCGCCGTCCCATGCCAGCCTGATACGGTTCCCACAGTTATTCAGCCGCTGACGCGCAGAGCCACCAAGAGCTCACCGCCTCAGACGGCAGCGGTGAATAACTGTGCGGCGCCGAAA
>Ga0070706_100003289_pt1 | contig 15991 bp, 20 predicted proteins | sample KBSK5501metaG_FD_65476 | JGI IMG/M metagenome (GOLD analysis project Ga0070706, IMG submission 65476) | Corn, switchgrass and miscanthus rhizosphere microbial communities from Kellogg Biological Station, Michigan, USA - KBS K5-50-1 metaG | ecosystem: Host-associated > Plants > Roots >...
CCGTCCCTGATCGAAAAACGGAGGAGGACCCCCACGGGGGCCCCCCTCCGACGAATTGCCGTTATCCGAGCATCTTGCGCGCTCCCCCAGGACCTGCGAGCAGAGGAAGCGCTACTCTGCCCTCCAGCCGTACCGTCGTCGTCCAGCTGAGCCGCAGCGGCGAGCGACGGCCGGAGTAGGCTGATGCGCTACCCGGTCATCCCCTCGCTGTGCGGATACTGGCGGCAGGTCGGACGGTACAGCTTGGAGCGTCTACTATGGTCCATCCGCATCACCTCCTTTCAGAACTACCCCAATCATCGCTCCGGAGACCGCCGCCGTCAAGAGCGCGGTGGTTGGGAGCCTAAGCCTTTTTCGCCTTTTTCTTCGACCGGGCCCGGAGCCAGACGGCAATTCCGTCTCTGTTGAACCCACCGCGGGAGACGTTCGTCACAAACTCGACGGATTCGTGCGCGGGGGTGAGACTGAGCCGATATCCAGCTCCTTCGAGGAAGAGGCGTGCCGCTTCCAACGCGGTCCGTTTATTCCCGTCGTGGAAGACCTGGTCCCGGGTCAACCGGTCAAGGTAGAATGCCGCCATTTCCCAGACCGAGGGCTGAGGGCGCAGAGAGATCCGAGTCTGCACGAAGCTGACCAACGAATCCAAGCTCGGGGGATATACGACGTTCTGTTCGCTTGCCAGGTACAATCCGCCGGTCGCTCGGATCATCCGCTGGTTCACCGTCTTGAGCTGGTCTGTAGTCAGGTACTTCAACGTTTGGCCAACGCCTCCCAGACGGTCCGGTGGTCCCGCAGGCTGCGCTCCAGACTACTGAGGAACATGCGTTCGCTTAAAGCCTCAGGCGGAGGCACGGACCGCGTCGGGCGGTGCAACCGGACGGGCCTTGGCCGGACAATCCTGGCCCGAGCCCTGGGAGCGGGCCGGTTCCGGACGATGCGGCGCCCCCTTGCGGGCGGTTTTTGGCCGGATCTGCGCATTTTCGGGTGGTGCGAGGCGCTGACCCGCCGCGGATGCGCTCTGCCGGATCCATGCGTCATAGATTCCCCCTCGAAATAATCTAGCATGGGCATAAGGTAGGTGCAATCCCCCAATGGAAGTGGCGTCGACGGCGAAGAGTGGATGAGAGATAGGCGTTTCAGCTAATCGTAGACGGTATTCAACGAGGAAGTAAGATACGCTGAGATTTGTTGAGATATTGCCGCTTTAATCGTAATAAATTCGCAAATATTGCGGAGTGTGGCACGCAAATGATCCATACGGCCTTAGAGTCATAGACGAGAACGGAGGCGTCCGGCTGGTCGATCCCCGGTGCCTCCGTTCGAGCTTCGGACTGACCTAATCTCGCGTTCTAGCCCACTACGCGGACGTTTTGAGCTTGCGGCCCCTTTTGCCCCTGGGTGATCTCGAACTCTACGATCTGACCCTCTTCAAGATTACGGAACCCCTCGCCGGCGATTCCGGTATAGTGAACGAACACATCCTTCCCCTCTTCCGGAGTAATGAACCCATAGCCTTTCTCTCGATTAAACCACTTCACAGTACCTTTTGGCATCGCGTGTTTCTTCCTCCCCCGGGGGCCGGTTGCCCGCGTTACGTCCCCTCATATACCACGGTCCCTTGGCGAATCCTTCAACCGGCCTCCGCCCACTCCGCGAAGGCCAGTGCGGGAACGGGGCGGACGGGCGGACGGACGCGGGGTAACGGCAGGCGTCCGATCGGCATCTCCAATGTTCCGCTCAGCCAGCGCATCACTGCGGCCCCACACCGCCGCCACTGGCACGATCCCATCCCGCACCGCGTGACTCGCTTGAGATCGTCTGGACTGACGGCGCCATCGTCTACTGCCGCCTGGAGCGCCCCTGCGGTCACCCCGATGCAAGGGCAGAAGACGGTGTCGGTGGAGCCATCCCACCGCTCGACCACGTCGTCAGGCATCGCGCCGATGACGTGCGACTCTCGGACCCGAGCGCTGAGCGGTACCGAAGCGGTCCGCAGTTGCCGCCACGACTCCTCGATCCGCGTTTGCCCATCGGGTAAGAGACCAAGCCCGTGCAGGGCGGCCCGAGCCGCGAGCCGTCCCGATTCGGCAGCTGCCCGCGCGGTGTCGATCCCGGCGGCATCGCCGGCAACATACAGGCCCGGGGTGGGTCCATGGAGTGCCAACGTCCGGTCATAGCGGGGGATGAATCCACCGAGACGGGGGTGATACAGACAGGGGGCGCCTGAGAGGCGCGCGAGGTCTGTCAGAGGAGTCCGTGGCGACTCGATGCAGAGCATCTGGCAGTCGTGCTTGGTGCCATCTGCGAGGACGATCCCATGCAAGGTGCCGTCGCCAGTTGCTTCGGCCAGGGCGCCCCGGGTGACCGGGATGCTCTCCGGCACCCCCTTCGGGCGCTCTTCGGCGATCAGCGTAACCGCGACGCCCCGCTCCGACAACCTGGTGGCGAGGGGGCCCGCTTCCCCTCCCCCCGTCACGACCGCGGGGCCGCTTTGCGATCCGATCTTGCCGCCTCGCACCGCCTCCCAGGCTGCCTCGAGGGTCATCACGCCATCGAGAGTCCATCCGCGAAATGGAACGATTTGCTCGATGGCCCCGATCGCCAGAATTACCGCATCGGCCACGACCGCATGCGCCCGCCCGTCGCGAAGGACGGAGAGGGTGCGACCGAACAGGCCCCATACCGCGCTGCTCCTCCACACCTCCGTCGACCGGAGGTCGCGCATCAACCCCTCCGCCAGGCCGCGGGCCCCGGGGACGACCACGGCACGGCCGCCGAGGACCGCCCTCTCCTCGAGCAGCAGCGCTCGGCTTCCCGCGACGTGGCACTCCCCTGCGGCCGCAAGTCCGGCGGGCCCCCCGCCGACGATCGCGATGGGAACGGTGACGGTGGTCACGCCCGTTTCGCGCGGGCGAGGGCCTGGACTACGCTCTCCGGAACGATGGGAAGTGTCTCAACTCGAGCTCCGCTCGCGTCCGCGATGGCGTTGGCGATCGCCGCAGCCACGGGGACTACGGGTGGCTCCCCGACCCCCTTCGCGCCAAACGGACCCCGCTCTGAAGGCACTTCGACCAGGGAGGTACGGATCGGCGGGACGTCCGTTGCTCGCGGCAGCGCATAATCGAGGAACGACCCGGTTACGAGCGAGCCGTGCTCGTCGTAGCTCATCCGCTCCAGGAGGGCCCAGCCGATGCCCTGTGCCACTCCTCCGTGGATCTGCCCGAAGATGGCCGCGGGGTTGATGGCCCGTCCTACATCCTGGGCGACCGCGTACTCGATGATCCGGACCCGTCCGGAGTCGGCGTCCACTCGGACCCGGGCAGCATGCGCTCCAAACGCGGGTGCGCGCTCTACGATGGCCTCGGATGCCACCCCGAACACCGGCGGATAACTGGCCCCGAACCCGGACTGGAGTTTGGCGACCTCCGCGAGCGCCACCGTGCGGGCGGGAACACCTCGGACCCGCACCGTCCCATCCACGATCTCGAGGTCCCCCTCGGCCGCTTCGAGGCGGCGGGCCGCCAGCGCGAGGATCTGGTGCCGTGCGTCCTGCGCAGCCTTTGCCACCGCCGAGCCAACCGTATACATGATCTTGCTTCCACCGGACATGCCCGCGGCCGGCGCATTGTCGCTATCGGCGGCGATCATCCGGACCCGCGACAGCGGGACGCCGAGCGTTTCGGCCGCGACCTGGGCCAGCCCCGTGGCGGTGCCGCTGATATCTACAGACCCGACGACCACGTGCATGCTGCCGTCGGTGTTGAGCCGAACGCAGGCGCTCGCGGGCTCGATCCCTCCAAACCACCCGCCCGCGGCGACCCCAATCCCCCGCCCGTCACGACCCCGATTTCGCCACAACGGATCCTCCTGCAGGGCCGCCAGCGATTCCCGAAGACCGATCCGGGGCCAGGTCTCGCCGCTCGGCATCGGGTCACCGCCCCTGGAGGCGTTCTGGAGCCGAAACTCAATCGGATCGCGACCCAAGCCGCGGGCCAACTCATCGATGACGGACTCCAGGGCGAACGCCGCCTGCGGCGCTCCGGGCGCTCGGTACGCGCCGACCGGGGCCTTGTGTGTGAGGACCTCGCGCCCTTGCACATCCAGATGCGGGACTTGGTACATACCGCCCAGCATCAACGCCGCGATATTGAGAGGGGCCCCCGGCAGCGCCCCGGCATCGAACAACAGTCGCGCCCGAAGCGCGACGAGCGTCCCGTCGTGCTTCGCTCCGAGCCGAACCTCGAAGGTCGATTGCGGCGCGGGCGTGGCGGTCCGGAATTCGTCCGACCGCGTCAGCACAAGCCGGACGGGCCGCCGCAACACCATCGCGAGCGCGCCGGCGAGCGGCTCGAGCAGGAGGATCTTCGCCCCGAAGCCCCCGCCCACCGGCATGGGGACGATTCGGACGGAGGACTCAGGCAACCCAAGGACCTGGGAGACATGCTCTCTCGAGTAGAACAGCGCCTGCGTCGCCGTCCACACGGTCAGTCTCTTGGCCGCCGCGTCGTAGTCTGCGACCGTGGCATGCGGCTCGATGTATGCCTGGTGCACGATGGATGTTCGAAACGTCCGGTCGATCACCAGGTCGGACTCACGCAGCCCTCGCTCGATATCCCCGCGTACGAAACGGACACGACCGCTCACGTTGCTGGGCTTTTGGTCCTGGGGGTCGTCGTCGACCTTCACCGCTGCGTGAAGGCTGGCCTCTGAGCTCTTGCCGGCGAGCCCGGGCTGCACCAACGGGGCGTCGGGGTCTGCGGCGGCCGCGGCATCCACGAGCGCCGGCAGCGGGTCAAACTCGACCGCGGCGGCCAGGCGCTCTGCCCCATCCGCCGCAGCGGCTTCGGACTCCGCGACCACCACCGCCACGGGGTCGCCGACGAAGCGCACCTCGCCGCGGGCCAAGAGACAGCGTCCGCGGACGTTGGGCACCTCGTCGCCGAAGGGGAGGTCGTCCGCCGCGAACACGGCCACCACCCCTGGAACCGCGCGTGCCGTTGCCGTCGGGAGCCGGCGGATCCGAGCGTGCGCGTGCGGGCTGAGCACGAGACGTGCGTGAAGCAGGCCGCGAAGCTCGTGATCGCCGGTAAACCGGGCGCGGCCGGTGATTTTCTCTTCCCCATCCACCCTCGGAAGCGACTGTCCAATGACCGAGTACGTCATGACGATGCACCTCGCTTACACTGAGTACGCAGGCGGCGCCGGATTCTTTCCCGTTGTGCACGATGGCCTCCTGCTGATGCCGTATCGCCAAGGAACCTTCGCGTTGGTGGCGAAGGAATGAGACAGACTGAACGTTGACGAAAGGCCGCACTCTCGCCGCGGCGTCGGTCTGCGTCGACCCGCCGCGCGCACCCGGAGGCTCATGACGCAGCGCAGCCAAAGCGGACCCAATATCAACCTATTGCATCTCGAGGATGCGTCTCGCCGGCTCATCTCGGTGCGACGCGCGTTCACCGCGATCGCGGTCCTCCTGCTCGCGCTTGTCCTGACTCCCGGACCGCTGCGGCAGCCCTCCCGGCCAACGGGGCCGCCTGCAGCGCACCCGACCGTGCGCCCGACGGCGCCTCACGGCGACGAGCGTTTCCTCATTGTCGGGCTGACCCAAGACCAGCACCGCACGGATTCCATCATGGTCGCCCAGTGGGACGCGGCCCACCATCAGGCCCGCGTGCTGGGGATACCTCGGGATATCGGGGTCACCATCCAGGGCGTCGGCTACACCAAACTCGTCCACGCCTACGCGACCGGCGGGGTTGGCCGCACGCGCGCCGCCGTGGTGAAACTTTTGGGGGTGCCCGTCGCGCACTACTTCGTCTTCAGCCTTCCCGCCCTGCGCCACCTCGTCGACTTGATCGGCGGCGTCCCGATCACGGTGGAGAAACGGATGCTCTATAACGATCGCGAGCAAGGGCTCTCCATCAATCTCCTGCCCGGTGCGCAGGTGCTGGACGGACCGCACGCCGAACAATACCTGCGGTTCCGGAACGACCCCGAGGGCGACATTGGGCGGATCCGCCGGCAGCAACACTTCTTGCGCGCCGCCCTCCAAGCGGTGCACCGTCCTCAGGTTTGGGTCCGGCTCCCGCAGCTCATCAGCACGGCGCGGGCCGAGCTGGGGACCGATCTCACGAGCGAACAACTGCTCGGCTGGGTGCACGAGATCGATCACTTGGCACCCGATGCCGTCTCCGCTCAAACCATCGAGGGCCATCCCGCCACCCTGTTTGACAGCATCATGCGGATGCAGCTGAGCTTCTGGGTGGCGGACATGGACGACCTGCACGCGAAGGTGCGGTGGCTCTTGACAGGAACGCTACCCATCCCCAAACCCTAGCTGCAACCGGCGCCGAGCACCGGGTCAGTACAGGCCGCCGTTGACGTCCACGATGGCGCCATGAACGTGGCGCGCGCCGGGCCCCGCGAGAAACACGATCACGTCGGCCACGTCGTCGGGGTGGGCCAAATGCCCGAGAGGCGTTTTCCGCGCAAACTCGGTCCGTTGCTCCACCGTCGCGATCTGCCAGAGCAACGGCGTCTCGGTCGGACCCGGGCAGACACAGTTGACACGAATCCCCGTCCCCGCCAATTCGCCCGCCAGGTGGCGGGTCAGTCCGATCAGCCCGTACTTCGAACAGGTGTAGTGGGCGCCGTTCGTCAAGCTCGCGCGACGGCCGGCGATGGACGACACCAGCACGATCGCTCCCCGCCGGCGTTCCAACATGGAGGGCAACGCGGCCTGCACGCAGAGGAAGGCGCCCTTCAGGTTCACAGCCAGGACCCGGTCCCAGTTCTTCTCCGAGATCGTCACGATGGGGTCGGGAAAACCGATCCCCGCGTTTGCGACCAGGATGTCGACCGCTCCGAAATGCTGGCCCGCGGCCGCGATCATGGCGCTCACCTGCGACCGGTCCGCCACATCGGCCGCGACCGCTACGCACCGCCCGCCGCGCGCGGCAATTCCATCCGCCGTGACCTGTGGCGGCCGCAGGTCTGCAGCGACGACACGGGCCCCACCCGCCGCGAATTTCTCGGCGGCCGCGCGGCCGATCCCTCCGGCCGCGCCCGTGATCACCGCCGTCAAAGACGTCACCTCGTCCACGCGTCTCCCTCCTCCCGCGTCGGAGTCTGACGGGGCGTTCCGTCTCCCATTGCCCTGTCCCTGCACGTTCCGCCGACCGGGCCGGGAGCGATCGGCTTGATTCCAGCCGGGGCGGCGGTTGCGTACAGGTCTACGAGAGGTCGATTTGAGGTATGTAGGAACACTGAGGGAGATACGGAGATTCCGGGAGGACATGTCATGCGGCAAATCGTTCTGACCGTCGTGTTAGTTCTCTCGCTTGCCACGCCGGCGCTGGCCGCGCCCGGATCGACGCGGCCTGGCGAAGACCAGCTGAACCTTCCTATTAGACTCGCCTCGACCTCGACCCCGGTTCCGTGGTTTTCGTCCGGGGTCGTCGCGGGCCGGTTTGGGGGGGTGCCGGTCATGGGAAGCTTCTCAGGCACCTGGGCGATCGGCATTATCACGCTGACCACGCATGGGGCCACGTTTGCCTACGGGGGCTATGCGTGCATTCGCAAGTCCTGCACCTTCACCGGAACCCTGGCAGGGGTTCGCGTGAAGGGGTTCCCGATGCCGCTCAGCATTCGCGGGGCGGCCACCGCGGCCACGACCGCGTTTCCGACGCGTCGTTCATGGATCGAGGCCGTGTCCGGCTGGGCGAAGCGGCATCTCACTCGTGACCAACACGACAGGGTGGTCGCCGAAGCCGCCAAGATCCCGGGATCGTAGTTCCTAAGGCAGCCCCTCGATCCGGTAGGCCTGAATCTCGTTGCCGACGGGGGACGTCCCCGCCTCCCGGATCTTTGAGAATGTCCCGGTCACCCGGACCCGCTGCCCGTTGCTGAAGCCCTGTTTGTTCCAGGAGAATACGACGACAAACTCGTCGCCATCGGTGAGACGAAAGGTCGTATAAGGATTCCCCGCGGTGGACACCCGTTCTCGATAGGCGGTGATCGTTCCGACAACGGTGACCACCTTGCCGTCATATTTCGCGGGATCCTGGGTGAGGGCGTGAACGCTGATGCCCCGATCGGCCGGTGCAGCGGGCGCGCACATCACGAGCAGAACAACCGCCGTGAGGAACTGAGATAGCGCAACCTTCATGGCGCGTCACCCCCGCTGGGACGGGCACGCGATTATAGTATAGAAGGATGACGACACGCCCCCGTTCCACCAGCAATGTATACCCCTCCCCATCCCCACCCTAGCCCTCGCTCCGAGAGAAGAATTTCCGGAGCCCTTAAAGAAGATAACGGTGAGAACTCGTGGGGTTTCATGGAGATCTTCGAAATCCTCGAAAACCAGCTGTATCAGAGCGGCGCGCCCGAGGATGCGGCGGACTGGCAGCCCATTCACGAGCGTGGCATCGACGTGATCGTTGGATCTCTACGGGACGTTGGATCCCGGCGTGCCGACAACCCCAAACTCGATCCTCTACATCTTCTGGCCCATCGAAGATATCGCCAAATTGCCGGACATGACGATCATGGAAGGTTAGTAGACTTGGCCGTGCGCTTCATGCGGGACGGACACCGAGTGCTGGTGCACTGCCATAAGGGGAAAAGCCGTTCGGGACTCTTTAACGCGCTCGTGGCGATGAAGGTTCTGCACATCGATGGTGCGGCCGCGGTCGATTTCGTTCGTCAGCGCCGGCCGGGTGCCCTCGGGAATCAGGTATTCGCCGGATACCTCGAACAACTTCCCGCCTCCTCCCGACGCCCCACCACGGTAACGACGTCACACTGCTGAGGACCGTCATGGAGGAAGGCATACAGAAAGTCGCCATCGTGACCGGCGCCGGCCGGGGTATCGGCGCCGCGGCTGCCCACGAGCTCGCCGCCCGCGGATACCGGCTTGCCGTCCTGTCCCCCTCCGGCGCGCCCGCGGTGGCGCGCGCACACAACGCCCTGGGCCTGGCCGGCTCGGTGTCCAACCCTCGTGATCTGCAAAATCTCGTGGAAGCCAGCCTGGCGCGCTATGGCCGGCTCGATGCGGTGGTCAACTCCACGGGCCATCCGCCCAAAGGTAACCTGCTGGAGATTTCCGATGCCGACTGGCTCGCCGGAATGGATCTGGTGCTGTTGAACGTCGTGCGTATGGCGCGGCTCGTGACCCCGGTGTTCCTGCGCCAAGGTCGTGGCAGCATCGTCAACATTTCGACGTTTTCGGCGTTCGAGCCGAGCCGAACGTTCCCTGTGTCTTCCACGTTGCGGGCGGCGCTGGGGAGCTTCACCAAACTGTACGCAGATGAATATGCGTCCCGCGGGATTCGCATGAACAACGTGTTGCCCGGGTTTATCGAAAGCTATCCGGTGGATAACGACACGGTTCAGCGAATCCCCATGGGCCGCGCCGGGAAGCTGGACGAAATCGCCAAGACCATCGCCTTCTTGCTGTCGGATGAGGCCGGCTATATCACGGGGCAGAACCTCCGGGTCGACGGAGGCATCACACGTTCGGTGTAGGCACCACGATCTTTAGCGCGCGTCCACGATGAAATCGAACGCAGCGACTTTGCCACCGGTGTCGTCTCGCACGTCTGCCAGCAGGGCGCGATTGAAGATTCCGTCGTTTTGGTTACGCGCCTCGCCGGGGAAGAAGATCTGGGTCGTGAGCGTGGGGCCGTTGGGCGCGCGGACCTTCACGTGTATGTGGCGGGTGCGGCCCGGGTAGAGGCCCGGCACGATGGTCTCGAGGGAGTAGAGGCCAGCGGCGTCCGCGAACTGATGGCCGCGGAGCCGGTAGCCGGTGTTGTCGTACACGCCCGAGTCACTCGCCTGCCAGAAATCGAGCCACGCGCGCGCGACCGGCTTGCAGTCACCTCGGGTCAGCACGTATCCCGTCACGATGAGCTTCGTCCCGGTCATATTCGGCTCGAGCAGCGATACTCGCTCGGGCGAGCCGCTCTTGTAGAACGGACCCGAGGTCACCGACGGGGTCGCGCGCGTCTCCGATGTGCACGCTCCCGCCGGCGGCGTGACGAGATGCTGCTGCCCCGCAGCGGGAAAGATGGCGCCGGCGGCCATCATAAGTGGCAGCGCCAGCTTGTACCATCGAAACCTCTGCACGATCTATACGTACCACAAGGGGACTTCGTGCGCAAAGTGTCCCAAGTCACCCCGAGGCCGGAAGGCTCGATTCCTTCGGGACGTCGGGTTAGGCCGGCAGACCCCAGCTTCGTACCCGGAACGGGACGATCCGAAACATGACTCGATCCGGCGGCATCACATCGCCTCCCCACCGTCGCGCCAGGTCTGGCTGATACTTTTTCAGGAATGCGCGCGCGAGCGCGCGCCGCTCATCCGACTCGGGGAGGAACTCGGCACGACCCTGAATGGTCACACTACGGAGGCCCGGGAGGCCCCCGGCCTCGGCGACGACGCAGACCCGCGGGTCACGCCGTAGGTTTCGGACTTTCTGCGTGTTGGCCTCGCTGATCATGGTGAGGGCGTCGACGGTGTGCAGAAACCAGACAGGCATCGCAAGGGGCGACCCATCGGCCTGAATCGTCGCGAGCACGACGACGTCCGTCGTCGAGAGGAACCGCTGAATGCGCTCGTCTCCCAGCTGCTCGGCCATCCCTGATCCGCCCCGCTTTCCGGAACGTTCCGGGGAAAGGCGCGATTCCACTCGCCCGGGGACCGTGAAGGGTGGGTCCGTTAGTGAAAGCGGTCGAGTGGCGAGGAGGTCTGCTGTCTTGGGGCCTCAGCCGGCCGCGCGGCCTCCAGCCCGGCGAACTCCCGAACGAAACTCGCACACCGCGGGCAGCAGGACGCCGGCTCGGGCTTCGGCGGCGAAGTCAGGACCTTCCAGACTTCACCGCACTTGGCACATTTGAACCGCAAGATAAAGACGTGGCTCACGTTATCGCCCGTTACCCTGTCCCCATTGTGGTCACTCTAGCACGAGTCTTGGACATCAAACTATCCCCCGGCCGACGGACCGGGGACGTCCAAACGAAGGTCGCTGATGGACGAGGGCCGGCCTCCTTCTGGCACCGATGCCGCAACGGGGCCGTCCAGTTAAGAGTTCGAAGCCAGAAGCGCCTCGCCGGCTGTGTAGATGGCAGCGCCGAGCAGAACCAGATCTTTCATCAGAAATCCGCCGATATCAGATCCGGGGGACAACGCGCCTGGCGTCGTGACCAGAAACGACAGGGTGGTCAGGAAAATGAAGATTCCCGCAAGACTTCCGGCCGCCGATGCCTTCGGAGAGAAAGACCGCAGCGCAATGAGGATCCCGTTGGTAATCTCTACGAACCCGAAGAAGTTCGACACCCCTTGAACGCTCAGGATGTGATACATCCAGCTGAGGAACAGACTGTGCGCCACTAACGGTTGGATCCCTCTGGCTTCGAAAGCGAAAAACTTCATCGAGCCGATCACGACCAGAAGGAACACCAGGCCATAGCGGAGGACTCCGGTGCCGTGCCGGTCAGACCCCTGCCCCATGCCGCCTCCGGTGCGGATCGTCCGTCCTCGTCTCTGGGGTGCATGACGATGGTTGCTTCTTCCATGCTGCTCATGGTAGACTCCCTTCTCTGAAATTGCTTACCTCGAACCTGTAGTCTCGACTCAGCCGCGATCGTTACACGCGCTGCGCGTGTAACAATCGTGTTGAGGCGGGCCAAGATGGGAATGTCGCCCGTCGGTCTCAGGTTCCCTCTTGAAGCGAAGGGGAACGAAAAGAAGGGAGGCGGTCATGGGCTGGTACCGGTGTTCGTGCGGATTCATCATCGAAGCGACACCTCGGTTCGGGGGCTCGATCGTCTCTGTGAGCCACCTGCACCGCGCCGCGCGATTGGACGGGACCTCGTCGATCGTGAGGATGGAGGAGATCGTTGCTCCGGGCCTCGAACGCGAGACCTCGCGGACGTCGCCGATCCAGGGCGCGGATGAGGCTTTGGTGTCTCCACGATCGATCGCTCCGCGCCCCGGACGCCGGGCTGCGTAACCCGCTGGGGGATCCTCGTGTCGCGGACATGTCCCGAGCGAGCGCGCGAACGGGGGGGGCCGTAGCAAGGGATGACGAGCGCTCGGGGATCCTTCGAGGAAGAGGGGGGGACCGGTCCCCCGGCCCCCGTGGCGGTCAAATCATGCGGCGGATTTCCTCCAAGATCCTGAGAAAGTCGTTCTCGGAGCGCGTCCCGGTTGAGAAAGTGGCGTCAAAGAAGAGCTCAGTAGCCCCCAGGGTTCGAACGGCTTTAATGTCAGACTCGATCTCCTCTGGGGCGCCAGAAAATATCCCGCGTTCCTTGCCGAGCGGCTGCGTGGTGATCATAAGGTTGGCGCGTACCACGAGCTCGAGAGAGGCTGGGTCTTTTCCCGCAGCCTGCGCCATGCTCCTGAGGCTCGCCATCATCTGCGCCATACCGTCCACCGGCACACCCGCAGGGTTCCACCCGTTCGCGAGCGTGGCCGCTCGCTTGAGGGCACCGGGAGAAAACGCGGCAAGGTAGATGGGAGGATGGGGTTTCTGGACAGGCTTCGGCTGAATGATGGACTTGGGGATATGAAAGTACCGACCGTGAAACTCCACAGGGTCGGTGGTCCAGATTGTCTTGAGGACTTGAATGAACTCGTCCCCGCGCCGACCCAGGCCTCGGGGAGAGGCCCCGGCGGCATCATACTCATCTTTGGACCACCCTTGACCGAAGCCGATGCGCAGGCGGCCACCCGAAAAGACATCCAAGGTGGTCAGCCGTCGTGCCAGCACAACAGGATTGTAAAATGGCATATCCAGCACGCTGGTACCGAGCGTAATGCGCTTCGTGTGGGCCGCGGTGAACGTCAACGTCTCAAGAGGGTCTAGGGCGCGCTTGTACGCCGCGGGCAGTAAGCCATCCGGGGTTCCGGGGTAAGGCGTCTGAGGATTGAGGGGATAGAGCAACCGTTCAGTAACCCAGACGCTATCATAGGCCAACGCCTCAGCCCGTTGTGCGACATGGACGATCGCATCAGGGCCTGCAGCCGGACCCAGTTGAGGTAGGACAAAACCTATACGCATTACTCCCCTCCTTCAACCGTCCAATGGCGATATCTTACATGTCCTCCCTCGACGCCGCTAGCCACGATTTCCGACAAGATCGGAAGACAATGATGTAACAACTCTGTTAATGCGACGCGAGTTGGGAATGTCTGCGGGAAGACTTGGGTTGTGTCGGTATGGTGGACCAAATTGTACTACGATCCGAGAGAGAAGGAGGAGACAGTCATGCGGTACGTGCTTGCACTGCTTCTGGCCGTGGGGATGGGCGTGACGACGATGATTCCCGCCGCGTCGGCGTTCCCGTCCAGCGAGTATGTCAATGAGTACGGAAATCAGGTGGTGCCTCTGCAGGCTCCGGGCGGTAATGGAGGCGGCAGCGTCTACGTGGATGGCGTGGCTCGGAGTAGCGACAAGCCCGCGACGGTCACTCTGTACCCAGCATCCGAGCTGGGAACGGTCGCCGGCGGCGGCGTGCACGACGTGTCGGTTGACGTGAGCCGTGATCAGGAAGGCAGCGAGTGAAGGCAGCGACCGCTGATCCTTCCAGCCCGCATATTGGCCGCCGGGAGAAGTGCCCGGCGGCCGCGGTTTTCGAAGGCGTCAGCGCCAGGTCACAGGAGGGAACGTCATGAACGACCTGGTTCCCGTCACCTTTCGATTTCCCGGATCTCTCGTCCCGCGGGCGCGTCGAGTGGCCGTCATCGGTTCCTTCAACAATTGGCGTGGCAGTTCGCACCGCTTGATGCGGATTCCGGGAGGCGACTGGATCATCACCATCTTTCTGCCTCCGGGGGGTGTCGTGTACGGCTTCGATGTGGACGGGACCCGCTGGCCTGATCCTCAAAGTGAAGACCGGATATCGACCGGAGCGGGATCCGAGTACTCGGTCCGTCGAGTCAGCCTCGGCATGGGGAGAGACTCTTCTTGATCGAGGGTCACGCGCCCCGATTTTGCCTGTTGGGTGGCTCCTTCTTCCAATCGCGAAAGATCCGGAAGAGATCCTGCTTGGCGTCTTCGGACAAGTCGTCCTCCGTCAGCCGTCCGAGCGTGCGGATGGTCTGGCGCATCTGGTCCAGGTAGGTGACACAATACGGGCAGTCGTCGAGGTGGTCCCCAAATCGCCGCTGATCGGCTGGAGGGAGAGTCCCTTCGAGATACTCCGTCACCAGTTCCTCAAGTTCCTTACAAGCCATCTCAGAGGAAACTGACATCCTGGGTTATTGCCTCCACCCCATGACTCATCCCCGGGGGTCCACGACTGTGTAGTCTCGTGTTTCACCCGTATGTTACACCATTACCGATTATTGCCATTTTCCCGTGTGTCCGGCACCTGCTCCGGTGTGGGAACGGGTATCTCGAGGACCCGGTCGAGCAGCACGGCGATGACGCGCTCGGCCCCCGCAGCCAGCAGATCACTGTGCCCCACCGGGCCGAGGTTGACCCGAGTGACGTCCGGGGTCAACAACGCCGCCACGCCGCCCCCGCCATGGATCGGAAGCCCCTGTGCGCTGTCCGCGAGCACGACGCCATCTCCCGAGGCGAGGTCTCGGCTCTGGGCCCCCTCGGTCATGCCGGCCAGGGTGTTTGGGGCGTCTCCGCTGCGACCCCCGTAGAATACCCACACGCGAACCCCCCTGGGGATCGGGCGAGCGTTGAGCTGTGCGAGCGCAGGATTATCCGCGTCCGGCGGCATGGACCACGGCTCCGTCGGGGCAGCCCGCCAGAACGGAAACGTCGGGATCAGGGCACGGGTGGCTGGGGCGTGGGCAAAGTAGGCAAACGGGAGAAACGTGGGCACGTTGCGGTACGCGTAGGCGAGGACAGATCCTTCGTTCGGCACCCCAACGAGTATCAGCCGGTTGACCAGCGTGCCCCACCCGTCCACGTCGAATTGGACATTCCACCGGGCCAGCAGACCGCCGAAACTGTAGCCGACGATGTTGATCTTACCCGCGTACGCCCGGCGCAGTACGACCCGGCGGACATACTCGGCAAGCAGGTGCGCCCCCTCTTCCAGCCCCACCTGGTGGGACGGATACCCAAACCAGAATACTGTGGGGGCGCGCTCGTTGCCGCGGTAGCCGTGCTGCATGAACGTCGCGAGCCAATCCTGATCTTCACCACTGAGCTCGTTCGCAACTCCAGGAACGATGACGGTGGGGAGGAGCATCGTCACAATCCTCCTCGCCGTCGCCACGCGACTTCCCTGGCGGACTGTCACCTGGACTGGAAAGCGCATGTTGTCCGTGAACGGCCGGACCGGGGCGAACTCGCCCACCTTCACGACGCCCACCCGGACGGCGCCTGCCGGGAAGTCGATGTCCATTGAAAAGCGCGACGGCAAGTATTTAAGCAACAGCGAACCGCGCGCGCGGGCGTCACCGAGCCAGGCTTCTAAGGTGACGTCCGGACTCTCGCCCCCTTGGGGATCCAGACCTGCTGTGGCGATACCAACCCGCAAGATGTGCCCCTCAACCGGCTCCACGCCTAGAATGCTGACGCTTGGAACCTGCGCCGGTTGGCCGGTTGCGGAGACCGCCGTCGCGGCGAGGAGGGCCACGACGATGGTGGCGATGATCTTGTTGCGCATTTTGCCTTCCTTCCCCCTAGAGAAGGCGCAACGAATTTCTCTGCTGGTCCGCCCCTCCAACTTGCGTAAACCTGGGGGCGGACTCATTTTATTTCCTTCTCCCCGAATAGCAGGTCTTTACCCCCAAACAGTCCGGGGGCCTGGCCGACTTTATGCGTTCAGCGCATGAGGGTCTCTTCGATTGCATTATAAACGAAGGGTAAACCGGGACGGGACAGCGGCAAGCCATCACCGCTACGTGTTCAGTAAGTTGTGCTCGCTCGACAAACCCCGCTATATCTCGTATGCCTTGGACGGCGACCTGAGGCTGCGCGTAGGCTGGACATCGACCACTCCCGTCATCCAGGGAT
>Ga0070706_100003290_pt1 | contig 15991 bp, 16 predicted proteins | sample KBSK5501metaG_FD_65476 | JGI IMG/M metagenome (GOLD analysis project Ga0070706, IMG submission 65476) | Corn, switchgrass and miscanthus rhizosphere microbial communities from Kellogg Biological Station, Michigan, USA - KBS K5-50-1 metaG | ecosystem: Host-associated > Plants > Roots >...
ACAGGGAACAGGCGCCCTGGCAATTTTGAAACCGGGCCGCCGGGATTCTTCGCTCTTAGAGGCAACGATAGACAGGAAGGCGCCATCACGTCACCGAGCGGGCCGTTCGAATAGACGGTGGGCTCGGAATGACACGCGAGCCAGCATTGATCGCTGGGCGGACACGCAGGACCGCTCCTTACGTAAGTGGTGGTCAATACGGCACAGACTCCTTGAATTGCGATATCGCCTTCTTCAAAGTCTCTTCCGTGTCCGGCTCGATTGTCTTCTTATCGTCGATGGATTTGAGGATTTCGGGGTGGTTTGACTCCATGTAGCTGTGGAAGGCGTCTTCGAAAGAGCGCACCTTCGGGACCTCGACGTCGTTCAGGTGGCCGTTGACGGCGGCGTAGATGATGCTGACCTCCTGGCCGAGGGTCAGCGGGCGGAACTGAGGCTGCTTGAGGACCTCGGTCAGGCGCTGGCCGAGGTCGAGCTGGCGGCGAGTGGCCGCGTCGAGTTCCGCGGTGCCGAACTGGGCGAAGGCTTGAAGCTCGCGGTACTGAGCGAGGCCGAGGCGCATGCCGCCGGCGACCTGGCGCATGGATTTCGTCTGCGCCGCGCCGCCGACGCGCGAGACGGAGAGGCCGGCGTTGATGGCGGGACGGATGCCGGCGTTGAAGAGGTCGCTCTCCAGGTAGATCTGCCCGTCGGTGATCGAGATGACGTTTGTCGGCACGTAGGCGGAGACGTCGCCCGCCTGCGTCTCGATGATCGGCAGTGCGGTGAGGGAGCCGCCGCCGTATTCGGGCGCCAGCTTCGCGGCGCGCTCCAGCAGACGGCTGTGGAGGTAGAAGACGTCGCCGGGATAGGCTTCGCGGCCAGGCGGGCGACGAAGCAGCAGCGACATCTGGCGGTAAGCCCAGGCGTGCTTCGAGAGGTCGTCATAGATGACGAGCGCGTCCTTGCCGTTGTCGAGGAACTCCTCGCCTATGGCGCAGCCGGAGTAGGGCGCGAGGTACTGAAGGGCAGCCGGGTCGGAAGCGTTGGCGGCGACCACGATGGTGTGAGCCATCGCCCCGTGCTCTTCCAGCGTTGACACCACCTGGGCTACTTTCGAGGCCTGCTGGCCGATGCCGACGTAGATGCATGTCAGGTCGCCGCCTTTCTGGGCGATAATCGTGTCCAGACAGATGGCGGTTTTACCGGTGAAGCGATCACCGATGACCAGTTCGCGCTGGCCGCGACCGATCGGGATCATGGCGTCGATGGCCTTGACGCCGGTGAGTACCGGCGTGTTCACAGCCTGACGCTGGACGACGTTGGGGGCAATCCGCTCAGCCGGCCGCTGCTTGTCCGACGGCACCGGCCCTTTGCCGTCCATCGGCTGTCCGAGCGGGTCCACGACGCGCCCAATTAGTCCGTCGCCAACCGGCACCTGGACGATGCGGCCGGTGGAGCGGACCTCGCTGCCTTCTTTGATGTCGAGGTAATCGCCGAGGATGATGGCGCCCACCGTATCTTCTTCGAGGTTGAGCGCCATGCCTATCACTGTGCCCCTTCCCCCGGCGTCGTCGATCGTCTGGAACTCAAGGAGCTCGCTGTACATGGCGTTGCCGAGGCCGTAGACGCGGGCGATGCCGTCACCGGCCTCGACCACGCTGCCGACATCGACGGCGGTGATAGCGGTGCCGAACTGCTCGATTTGCTCGCGGATGATGGAGGCAATTTCTTCTGGTCTAACGGCCATGGTGGTCTCCTTTCGCTCCGCGCGTGCCAGCGTCGGCCCACCCTGCCCCACCCCCCAATAGGGGAAAAATTGGGGGACACCCCCAAACCCCCGGCCTGGCGGCGCTCATTTCTTCCACTGTCACTAGGTTACGATGCTCCGACTCGTCAGCACGACGGGCAACCCCACTCGCAGAACGTGGCGAGTTGAGGCACACCCGAGCGCCGCGACCCGGGCCGCACCGACACCATTGGGTTAACGGCCATGGTCTTCTCCTTTGCGCCCCGCCGGGGCGCATCTACGCGGCAGGGCGTTCCGATGAGGCACGTCTATGCCTCTGTGGTTTCCAGGTTGCGTTGCCATTCGCGTATCTGTTTGGCATGCTCTTTGTAGTGATTGTAGGTGTCTTCACGGAAGCGGACGAGCATCGACCATCCCTGAACTTCCTGCTGGAGCACCCCCGGCGGAGTGGCCTTCAGCGAAGCCTGCGCGGCCTCGAAGCTATCTTCCCACTCCCGCTTGACGTCCTTGACGGACTTGCCCTTGCCGGCGGCGGCTTCGCGAGCATTCCACTCGTCGGTCACGTTTTGGCCGCCTGAGCCCCCGGGATTCGGGATAAACGGGACCTCGATCTGGTCCGCACGGCCGCTTCGGGCGAGGGCGAGGTCCCCCGCGGCCTTGTTCGCCCAGAAAGCCATGTGGCTGAGGAGGTCTTTGACGGACCAGTTCTCGACAACCCCCGGCTCCTGGAGCTCCTCGGCCGATAGGGAATCGACGACCGCTTTCAGCGACTGCCACTCCTCTTTGAGCCTCGTCTCGACTCCGGCGAAGTCGACGTCGGTCACACAGACGCTCCTTCGAGGCGCTGCTTGAGCGCGATGAGACGGCTGCGGGTGCTGCCATCGATCAGGCGGTCTCCGATGCGGACCACGAGGCCGCCGAGAATGCTTTCGTCTACTTGAGTGTCGAGAATGACCTCGCCGCCTGTGATCTCGCGGAGCTTCTGCTCGACGGTGCGCCGGTCGTCCGTTGAAAGCGGGACGGCGCTTGTCACGGTGGCGTGCGAGATGCCTTTCGCCTGGTCGATCAGCTCCTGGAAGGCCTCCCCGATCTGCGGCCCGAGCGAGGTGCGGCGACGGCGTACGAGGAGACGCGCGAGGTTGAGAACGAGCGGATCGACACCGGCGAAGACACGTTCGACGAGAGCAATCTTCTGGTTCGGCGGCACAAGCGTGCTTTCGAAAAGCGGCTTAGCGCGCTCATCGCCGAAGAGAGCAGCCATCGCGGCCAGGCCGGCGGACCACGCGTCTTCGTTACCGTGCTCGCGGGCGAGCAAGTATGCTGCCTCGGCGTAGCGCTTGGCGGCGACGTCGCGGATCACGGAGAGGGGGCCACCCCTCTGGCCTGCCACCCAGCAGAAATGAGAAATGAGAAATGAGAGATAAGGAAGACTCCACACCGTCCGGTTGCTGGATGTGGCTGCTGGTTGTTCAACTAGTGCCGGGTTCCGTCGGTGGCGGAGGGCGCTTCGGTGAGCACCTCCTGGATGAGCCGGTGGTGCTTTTCGGGGTCGAGCTCTTCCTTGATCACCCGCTCGGCGGCAGTGATTGTCAGGTCAGCGAACTCACGCCGGAGTTGGGCGATGGCGCTATCGCGTTCAAGCTGGATCTCGCCGCGCGCCCTCTCGAGCAGTTGTTCGGCCTCGTGGCGGGCGCCCTGACGGGCTTCCTCCTGGATGCGGGCGGCGATCTGTTGGGCCTGAGCGATCTGTTCTTGGCCCTGCTGGCGGGCCTTCTCGAGCTCCTTCGCAACTTCCTGCTCGGTTTGGGACAGGCGCCGCTTGGCTTCTTCGCTGGCGTCTAGCCCTTCCCGTATGCGTTTTTTGCGCTCGTCCAACATGCGGATGACGGGCCTGTAGAGGAACGCTCGGAAGACGATAAGTAGCAGCGTGAAACTGACGAGCTGCGCGACGAGAGCCGGCAGGTTCAGTCCGAGAGCGCCGATTCCGAGAAGTATCGTTAGCATAGCGTTCGTGTCCTATGTCGGGAGGTATGGGGGCACTATGGTACCTCGCAGAATGCGCTTTAGCTTAGAGATCTCGCGGCCACGCGGAGACTCGCGCATTCGGATCATGCTGTGCCGCAACTAGAAGACGAAGCCAATCATCACGGCGGTCACCAGCGCGTAAATGCCGATGGCTTCCGCGAACGCGAGCCCCAGGATCATGTTGGTCTGGATTACGGGCTGGGCCTCCGGATTGCGGCCAAGGGCGTCGAGCGCGCGGCCGACCATGTTACCGATGCCGAGCGCCGGGCCGAAAGCGCCGAGCCCCATCGCCATCCCCGCCCCTATGTACTTGATTCCCTTGTCGCTGATCGCGAATGTTGTCGAGTTTTGCTGAGCGACATCTCGCAACGTGTCGATCGCGGGGGCGACGATAGCGAGTAGCAGGTCCATTTATCATTCCTCCTTTGTTCTAGGTCTCGCTTGGCTGCATATGGTGGACGGGTTCGTCCGCGTTTTCTTGTGCGTGCGATTCGTGCTCGGCCGAGTGGCCGCCGTGCGCCACTGCCATGACGCCAAAAACGAGAGTCAGCATCGCGAAGATGAAGGCCTGGATGACGCCGACGAAGAGTTCCAGGCCGTAGAAAACGAGCGGCAGAAGGAAGGGCGTCATGAAGGTGAACATGAGGATCACGACTTCTCCCGCAAACATGTTCCCGAAGAGACGGGCGGTGAAGCTGAGGAGACGGACGAGCTCCGAGACGAATTCGAGGAAGCCGACGAAGGCGTCGATCGCGCCCTGGAGGAAGGCAGCCGGGCTCAGCTTCGCGACACCGCGGAGCATGCCACCGAAGTTGAAGAACTTACTTCCATAGCGGAAGAGTCCGAGGGAGGTGATGCCCCACGTCTCGACGGCTATGGCGGAGACGATGGCCAGGGCAAGCGTGGTGTTCAGATCGGTGTTGGGCCCGCGGAAGAAGGGCAGGAGCTCGCCGACGGCCTTGCCATCGTCATGGGCCTTTTCGAACTGCTCCTTTGCTTTCGGGTCGTCCGGGTCGATCTTTTCGCCGCTGAGGCCGCCCGGGCTTGAGAAAGGCACGTAGTTCGCGTCGAGCGAGCCGATGGAAGTCTTTTCCATCACAAAGCCGTGCTCCTCCGCCTGAACGCCGCCGATGACGTTAAACACCGGTAGGAGCGAGAGCCAGTTAGCGGCGAGAACGAAGAAGAAGATTGTGGCGACGACCGGAAAGAACCGGCGCCCATTCTTCTCGCCGGCGACGTTGACCACGAGGTTGAAGAACGCCTCGACGACGGCCTCGACGAGGTTCTGGGCGCCGCGCGGCACCATCTCCCAGCGGCGAGTCGCCAGGAAGACGACGATGATCATCGTCAGGACGACCAGCCACGAGGTGAGCATCGTGTTCGTGACGTCGATCGGGCCGACGCTGAACAGCGTCTCAGGCTTGATGGAAATATGAGGCGTGGGGCCGCGGAAGAAGACAAAGCCGATGAGGAAGAAGAGAAGCGTGAACAGCGCGATGATGATCGCTTTTGGACTAAGCTTCATTAGCTCCGTTCCCCGCCGATGTAGCCGCGATGACCTGCATCAGAAGTTTGTAACCGCCCCAGAAGGCGAGAGCCAGCCCAAGAAAGAGCCCGGCAAGAGCGAAGATGGGCTTTGTGTCTGCGAGGTCGTCCAGGAGTAGTCCTCCGCCTATTCCACCGACGATGCAGAGGGCGAAATACCAGCCGATGCTCAGCAGGCTGAGAGCCCGCGGCATTCTTGTTAGCACGATTGCCCCCGGCGATTGCGAAGATTATCACAAAGTCGGCCTAGGAACAAGGAGAGAGGAGCTGGGAGCAAGGAGCCAGGAGCAAGTGGCCAGACGAGCGAGGAGCCAGGAGCGAGGAGCATGCATGCCTCCGGGATCGAGGTGATTATACCGGTGTGGGGGGTGTTAGGTGTTAGGTGTCAGAGGCAATCGGCAATCGGCAAGAGGCGATATGTGGCAGGCGAATAGGCAATGGGTGACCGGTTAGCAAAGGGAGTCGGAACGGAGGTCTTAGGCTTCTTTCTTGCCGAAGTCTTCGAGGTCGAGGCCTTCGATAACGTCGCGGAAGGGGCTCAGCTTCTCGAGCTCTTCCGGGGACACCTCAGTCGTGGCCTCTCGCGTCTCGCCGGTGATGGCTTCGAGGGTTTGGCCTTCCTGGTCTAGCTTGACGCCGGCCTTCTCAAGCACAGACTCATCGGCGTAGATGGGGACCTGCACACGGACGGCGAGCGCGATGGCGTCGCTCGGACGGGAGTCTATCTCCATAACGCGCCCATCTATTTGGAGCATGATGCGGGCGAAAAAGGTGTCGTTCGACAGGTCGTTGACGATGACGTAATCGACGCTGGCGCCGAGGGAGTCGATGATCGAGCGAAGGAGGTCATGGGTTAGAGGGCGCGCCACCGAAACCTCCTGTAGGCGTACGGCGATCGCGTCAGCCTCGGCGGGGCCGATCCAGATAGGGAGGTAGCGATCGGACTCTTTCTCCTTCAAGATGACCACGCGCTGATAGTTCATCAGGCTCACGCGTATACTTTCGATGGTCAACTCGACCACACGGCCACCTCCCAGTGTCGATGCACTTTAACTCTAGACCGCCGCTAAGAGGGGTGTCAATCGAATCCGGCTAGGCTGGCGTGTGTGAGCACGTTCGGAATGAGGCCTCGGTACAGCCTTTTCGAAGCGACTCAGAACTCCTCCGGCAGCGCCTGCGGAAGCCGGCGACGGAGCGACGCCCCGGCCTCAGCCGGCGACGTTCTACAGCTTCCCGGTTTCGCGGTCGCGGCCAGGCTCCGCTTCGGTGAAGCGGCCGCTGGCTCCTACCTCTTGACGCTCGCGGGGCGGACCCCGCGGCGGCCTCTCCCGCGCTTCTTGCTCCTCGCGAACAGCGACCCTCGCGCTCGCTACGGCAACCCCTGCCACGACCGCTGCGATCATCAGGAGCACTGCGGGAACCTTTATCAGGTCGGTAACGGCGCCTACAACGAGCAACGGTAGGAGCGAGATGAAGTTGACTGAGACAACCTCGGTGGCAAAGATACGGCCTCGCATCTCCGGCGGGACGCGCTCATGCAGGACGGTCTGCGCCGGAGCGTTCAGCAAAGCGTAGAAGAACCCCATCGGCCCGGCGATCGCCATCGTCAGCAGCTGGAGCAGTGAGAAACGCAGCTGCCGGACGATCTCTTCAGTGCCGGGCGCCGCTTCTGTCAGCACGGCCAGCGGTTTAATCAGCGCCAGCAGTGCCAGGCAGACGGCTATCCCCGTGAGGCCGATTACGACGACGCGGCCCTTCCACTTCTTGGTGAACCAAAGGATGAACCGCTGCCCAACGAGAGCGCCGATTGCCGTCGGCGCGAACACCACCGCGGCGTTGTCGGGCGGCACTTCCAACACGTCGTGCATGTAACGCGGAATGAGCATCGCGAAGAGAAGGACAAGCGTGCTGCTGGTAATTAGCTGGCCAAGAGCGAGCAGGGAATAGCGATCCGACGCGAGCACTTTTATCGTTTCACGAAGGTCAGTCGGTATGCCGCCGAAGATGGCGCCCTGCGGCAAGTGCTCTCGCGCCTCACTTACGACATTAAGAGTCGAGGCCAACCACGCGGCTGCGAGGAACATGAACGTCGCAGCAATGAACATGCCATCGGGGCCGACGCTCTTTAGGAGAATCGGCGCGAGGAAGACCATGCCGACGAGCTGAGATGCAGTGAGCGTGAAGTTGTACAGGCTGTTGGCCGGCACAAGACGCTCTTTCGACACAACCGAGGGCATAAGCGAGATTACGGCCGGGTTGAAGAAGAGTCCGACCGTGGCAAGGCCGATGCTGATGGCGAAGATGGTGAGTTCGTCGCTGTGGAAGAACAGGAACAGGACGCAGGCGCCGGCCCGCAGAAGCGCCGCCGCGACGAGGACGCGATCCTTTCTGGTTCGGTCGAGCACTACACCGACGATGAATCCCATGGGGATTGAAGGCAGGATGAAGCACAAGACGAGCACGCTGGTGGCGATGGAGGAGCCCGTGATCTGGAAAACGATGACTAGCAGACTAAAGAGGACAGCGTTCTGGGCGGTCTGTGCCAGCCCCTGAGTCAGCCACAGACTGGCGAAACGGCGGTCGGCCAGCAGCGCGCGTGACTTGATGACCTCGCGCATGTGGGGTTCGTAACGTGCTTCTTGCACCGCTGCTCTTGCCCGACCTTTGCGCTCAGGCCTGTTCGGCCGCTCCGCGCGAGACGAACACTTTCACCCGCTTCTCGAATGTACTGCGCTCAAGAAGGACGCGCCGTGAGCACGTTCGGCAGCGGATGCCGATATCGGCGCCGAGGCGAACGACTTCCCATTCGAAGCCGCCACATGGGTGTTGCTTCCTAAGGCGCACAATGTCGCCCAGGCGAATGTCCATTATCACGAGTCACCGCCGAGCGAGGGCCGCCTCGCGCATTAGGTTAATGCGGCTGCGCAGTCTCTGGGCGGCCTTGCGCGCCGATTTGGCATAGCCGTCGTCCTTTGCTGTGTAGAGGACTGCGCGCGAAGCGTTGAGGATAAACCCTCCGCCGCTACTGTCCATCGCTGCCTGCACCGCCGCTTCAAGGTCGCCCTCCTGGGCACCGACCCCAGGCACCAGGATCCACATGTCGGGACAGATATCACGCACGCGTTCGATCTGCTCGGGCCAGGTGGCTCCAGCGACGACGCCGACATTGCCTTGCGTATTCCATTCCCGCGCCCGATCTGCGATGGCCTCGTATACGACGCGGCCGTCCTCCAGCTTCATGTCCTGAAGGTCAGAGGCCCCAGTAGTCGAGCTGCGGCACCATACGAGTACGCCGCGGTCTGTGTAGTTGATGAAGGGCTGGACAGAATCGCGTCCGCCGTAAGCATTCACCGTCACTGCGTCGAACTTGTAAACGTCGAAAAGGGCCCTGGCGTAAAAGCGAGCCGTGTTGCCGATGTCTCCGCGCTTGGCGTCAGCGATGATCGGGATGTGCTTGGGTATGGACCGGAGCGACTCGAGCATCGTCTGCATCCCGCCCATTCCGAGCGCTTCAAAGAAGGCGAGATTAGGCTTGTAGGCGCAGACCAGATCGCTGGTGGCGTCGACGATCTCTTGCAGGAACGAGGGGATATGCGGGTGGGCCATCAGCTCCGGGTCTGGATCTAAGCCGATGCAGAGGAAGCTGTTATTGCTCTCCGCCGCCGCCTGCAGCTTCTCGGAGAACATGTGGATTACGCCCCCGCCCGCGTCGCGCCCGCGTGGCGCCTTGTTGCTCGGGCTTCTGATCTTTGCTCCAAGTAGTCCCTCTCAGCATATTATGGGCAACCAAGAACAAGGAACAAGGAGCAGGGAATGAAGAGCGGATCCTGGTTGCTGGATCTTCACATTACTTCAGATGCGAATTGATGCGGCGTTCCTCAAAGGAGAGGCATTCGATCAGTCTCGGTCTGTATACATTGTGGTCGACGTCCTACGCGCGTCGTCTAGCATGGTTACGCTGCTTGAACGGGGCGCCCGGCCGGTAGTGGCCGCGAGGAGCATCGAGGAAGCGAGAGCACTTCACACGCGGCTGCCCGCCTATCTGCTGTGCGGGGAAAGCGGCGGCCTGCCGCCGCCGGGCTTCGACTATGGAAACTCGCCGGCGGAGTTCTCGAGATTGCAGTTCGAAGGTCGCGGCGTGATCTTGGCGACTTCAAATGGGACTCGATTGCTGGCGGAACTGGCCGGGGCGCCCGCCGTTCTTGCCGGCTGCTTGCTGAACCGTACCGCTGCGGCGAAGGTAGCCGTGGAGATGGCCCGTGGGCGCAGACTGGATATCTTGGTGGTGTGCTCGGCTGCGTACGCTGGAGCGACCTTCGTGCTGGAGGATGCGCTGGGCGCGGGCGCGATCGTCGACGCGGCGCTGGCATCCGACGCCTTGCTTCAAGCGTCGGATGCTGCGCGCTTCGCACGCGATGCCTTCCGCACGGCCCAAGGTGACCTGCGGGCGGCGATCGCTTCCTCTTATCACGCCGGCGAGCTGAAAGAGGCCGATTTGGGCGATGACGTTGCCTACTGCGCGCAACTCGACGTGTCGGAGATCGTTCCGGTCCTTGAGCGCGGAAAAGAGGGTGCGCTCGCGCTGGTACCGATGGATCAGCGACGAGCTGCGAAGACACCGGCAAGAAGTCAGGGGCTCGGATTGCGGCATAACTAGCGGCTGCTATACTACTGCGCGTGACGCAACGAGAGCCCGAGGAAGCAACCGGAAACTAAGCACCCGCACCTCCGTCGATTACAAGCTTCCCTGACCAAGGAGATCGCTCGTGCCCCACATCATCTGCCTAGCCAAACAGGTGCCTGACCCGGAGACGCCTGCCTCCCAGTTTCGAGTGGACGAGGCGGCGAAGAAGGTGCTGCCTGCCCCGGGCATCCAGCCGGTGCCGAGCCAGTTCGACACGATTGGCGTTGAGGCGGCACTCCGGATCAAGGACAAACAACCGGATACTGTGATCACTGTCGTTAGCCTTGGGCCCGACTCTTTCCGGGACACCATAAAGCACTGCCTCGCGATGGGCGCCGACGAAGGTGTCCACATCAACGACCCCGCCGTGAACGACGCGGACCATTGGGCAACCGCCGAGGTACTGGCCGCAGCCATCAGGAAGCTCGAGCCGTTCGACCTTATTATTGCGGGACGTCAGGCAGTCGACTGGGACATGGGCATAGTGGGCTCGACTATCGCTGAGATCCTCAGCATTCCGGTAGTGACGATCGCGAAGGATATCCAGCACAACGACGGAAGAGTGACCGTCGAGCGAGTCTTGCTGGACGGGTTCGAGACGATCGAAGCGCCGACGCCCGCAGTTGTAACGGTCAGCAACGAGCTGGGCGAGCCGCGTTACCCGCAGCTGCGCCAGATCATGATGGCGGCGAAGAAGGAAGTGAAGCCCTGGACGCTGAGCGATATCGGGATCTCCGCGCCGGAGAAGCGCATAACGCTAGAAGCCTTGTTTGTGCCGGAGACGAAAGTCGAGACTGAGTTCATCGAGGGCGACACCCCCCAGGAGAAAGGCGAGAAGCTGGCGACGCGCTTGCGAGAGGCAAAGCTCATTTAGGAGCCAGGAGCTATTAGCTAGGCCAGGAGTTAAGGATGGCAAGCGGAACACTTGTGATCGGCGAGGCTACTGAAGACGGCAAGCTGAACCCGGTCGTGCCGGAACTGATTGGAATCGGGGCGAGGTTGGGTGGGCCGGTGACCGTCGCGCTGCTCGGGTCCGGCTTGGAAGGGCTGGCCCAGGAAGCGGGGGCATACGGTGCGGGCAAGGTCATCGTCGTCGACGACGCGATCTTGAAGGACTACCAGGGCGATTCCTACGTCCCTATTGCAGAGCGGATCGCGAAGGAAGTCGAACCTGCCGTCATCTTGATGGGGCAAACTATGATGGGGCGGGATCTGGCGCCGCGCCTCGCGCAGCGGTTGGGCACGGCGGTGGCGATGGACTGCGTGAACTTCGAGATGCACGGCGACAAGCTCGTGGCGGAGCGCCCGTGTTACGGGGGAAGCGCCCGAGCGCGATACACGATCAACGGCTCGCCGCAGATCGCAACGGTAAGGGCGAAGGCCCAGGAGCCGGCGGAGCGAGACGGGTCGAGGCAGGCCGAGGTGGTGAAGCAGCCCGCGGACGTCGGCGAGGGTGAGGTACGGACGCGGATCGTCGAGCGTCGGAAGGAGAAGGCGGAGGGCGTGCGGTTGGAGGATGCGAAGGTGGTGGTGAGCGGCGGGCGCGGGCTGGGCGGGCCGGAAGGGTTCAAGCCGCTGGAGGACCTGGCGAATGTACTCGGCGGGGCGGTGGGGGCAAGCCGCGCGGTGTGCGACCTGGGCTGGTATCCGGTGGCCAACCAGGTAGGACTGACTGGAAAAGTGGTTACCCCGGACCTTTATATCGCGGTCGGCATCTCGGGTGCGAGCCAGCACATGGCTGGCATCTCGTCGGTGAAGAACATCGTGGCGATCAACAAGGACGCGGACGCAAGCATCTTCAAGTCGTCACGCTGGGCTGTGGTGGGCGACTGGAAAGAGATCGTACCGGCATTCACGGAGAAGGCCCGGCAGCTAAAGGCATCGGGCTAGGGCTTTAGCCGTCAGCGGTCGGCAGTCAGCTATATCACCTGGCTGAGTTCAGGCGCCGAGCGAGCGGACGCACACCGGTTGTACTTATCGCAGAGGATGAGCCAGTCGTATAACTTCAGCAAACAGATTGAGAAGTAAACGGGCTCCGTTCTGTTTGGCAGATGCTGAGATTCCTCGCCACCCGACCAGTCTCCGCCAGCAGCGGATTATCTGCTCGCCCCACCCCGCGAGCTCGGAATGACAGTAAGCGATGTACGTAGTGGGGCTGACGGGCGGGATCGGCACGGGAAAGTCCGTTGTCGCCGGGATTCTTCGGGAGCAGGGCGCACTGATTCTCGATGCGGACCGTTTAGGGCACGAGGTATACATCCGGGGGCGGCCGGCGTACGACGACATCGTGGCCGAGTTCGGGCGTGATGTCATCGCCGATGACGGGACCATCGACCGCAAGAAGCTCGGGCCGATCGTGTTCGGCGATCGCGTAAAACTAGCGCGGTTAAACGCGATCACGCATCCCCGGATGAAGGAGATGATGCACGAGAGGCTAGCAGGGGCCGAGCGGGCGGGCACGCGGGTTGCGGTGCTCGAGGCGGCACTGCTCTTCGACGCGAGGTGGGATGACCTTACCAATGAGGTCTGGGTGACCGTTGTGGACGCCCAAACGGCGGCGCGGAGGGCGTCCGAGCGGAGCGGCATTCCGGTGGAGCAGGTGCTTGAGCGGATCCAGAAGGCGCAGATGGCGAGCGATGAGCGGATCCAGCGCTCGGATGTGGTCATCGATACGTCTGGAAAGTTGGAGGACACGCGGAGGCGTACGCTGGAGGCCTGGGAGCAGCTTCAGTCCAGGCTTGCGACACTTGGCTCACGCTAGGCACTATCGGGTTGCTTGACTCGATCCGGCTGAGTCGTGGTACACGGCGGGAGTCATCCGCGCGAGCGAGTCCACTGAGGCAGAGGCAGTTCTGCCTGACAGTCTGACCCCGATCGTTGCGAGGTACCGGCGCTCGTTCAGCGGCTGGTGACGTTGTTAAGGTAAGATGAGCGAGCAAGCACCGGAGAAGAACGCCCCATGACCACCGAGCAGACTTATCGCCAGTACGCTATCGAGGAGTACATCGTCCATGCGGAGCCGTTCTATCTGCCCGTCAAGGACGAGATCGAGCTCTTCGGGGCGGCGTACAACGAGAAGATCCCGGTCCTGCTGAAGGGTCCCACCGGCTGCGGTAAAACCCGCTTCATCGAGTACATGGCGTACAAGCTGAGCCGGCCGGTGACCGTTATTCGTGATGCAACACCGTCCGGCGACGGCGATCTCCAGGGCAGGCCGCTGGTGACTGTGGCGTGCCACGAGGACCTGACGGCTTCAGACTTAGTCGGGCGGTATCTGCTGGAGGGCGACTCCACGCGCTGGATCGACGGCCCGATCACGCGCGCGGTAAAGACTGGTGCCATCTGCTATCTCGACGAGGTCGTCGAGGCGCGCAAGGACACGACCGTGCTGATCCACCCGCTCACGGACCACCGGCGCATCTTGCCGATCGAGAAGCTGGGCCAGATCGTTGAGGCGCAGGAAGGCTTCCTGCTGGTGATCTCGTACAACCCTGGATACCAGAGCGCGCTGAAGGACTTGAAGCACAGCACGCGTCAGCGCTTCATGGCCGTCGAGTTCGGGTACCCGCCGCGCGACCTCGAGGCACGGATTATCGGGCACGAGAGTCAGGTGTCGGAGAGCGTGGCAACTGACCTGGCAAAGCTAGGCGAGAAGGTCCGGCATCTGAAGGAGCATGGGCTGGCGGAAGGAGTGAGCACGAGGCTGCTGATCTACGCAGGACGGCTGATACACGAAGGCATCACGGCGCGCCGGGCGTGCCAGGTGGCTGTCGTTTGGGCGCTGACGGATGATCGGGATGTGCAGCGGAGCATCGAAGAGGTGGTGTCGTCGATTTTTGAGTAGGGCGCAGGCAGCGAACGACCGGAATGTGCATCCTTCGACAGGCTCAGGACGAACGGGTTGGGCGAGAGGTGGTGTGGTCGATCTTTGAGTAGGCGCTCCTTGCGAACCATCGGCCTCGCCCCCCGTGTCCCTCGAAATGTGGTGTTCCTCTTTTCAGTACTAGCAGCGCAGTGCTTCCCACCCGCCCACCCAAAAGGGGGAACTGGGGGACACCCCCAGACCCCCGGCCTAGCGGCGCCGATCGGTTCAGCACGGCCCTTTACTGAGTCCCGGCCGCATGGCGGCATGAGACCGATCCGACGGACAGATCCTTCGGTCCTCGGATGACAATTTCCAGGATGACAGTTGCCGATGATTACTTCTGAGCGCCGGAATGCGTGCGCATATTTACGAGAGGCGGCCGACGCGGTTCTCGACCTCGTGGCTGCCCCGCTCATCCTTCGAGAGCCTCAGGACGAACGGGAAGAAAGGCCTTCGTGTGTCCCGCGGGGTGCCTTTCTCGGTGTGCCAAGATGACAGCTTCTGAACGCCGGAAGCTGTATGCGCATTACGAGAAGCAAATGACGCCGTTCTCGACGAGCCTTGTCGCGGAGTTCATACGCTCCGCCGATGCGATAGGCGACTCGGTCACGGATGACGAACTGAAGGCGTGGGCGGAGGATGGGCTGGAGCTGGCGCGGCAGTCGTGGCGGTCATGGGAGGCGGCAGGTGAGTATTTCCGGGTGGCGCCGCAGATGCTGCCGATGCTCGGTTGGGAGGGCTTCCGACGCTGGGCGCGATACGGAAGGGATCTTGCGGAGATGTCTTCGGCATTGGCGGCGGCCTACTTCCGGGCCTCGCCGGCCACGCTGCCGTCGATCACTTTTGTCCGCCTCGGCGACTGGGTGAACCTCGGGCGCCTGCTCTACAAGGGGACGTGGCGGTCGGCATCGCTGGCCGTGCAGTTCTTCGAGGGCAGCCCCACGTTCTTCTCCCGAATGACGCTCGAAGAGGGCCGCGTACTCGTGCGGTTCGTCGATGCGCTGTGCGACCGGTCGTACGACCTCGCCTCGCACTGCCTGAGCATCGCGCCGCACGTTCTGGAGCCCTTGAGTGGCGAGGACAGAGGCGCCTTCCTTCAGTTCGCCGAAGCGCTGGCCTCGACCGGCTGGGCGGACGCGCGATCGTACCTCGAGAAGGGGCCGGCGCTGCTTGCGCACGTGCATTCGCCGCAGCGGGGACGGTTCCTGGCCCTCTCTCGGGAGCTGGCGCGGCGGGAGGGACGGCAGGCGTTCTCCTTCTTCGCCGAAGCGGCGCGGGCGCTGGCGCAGATCGACCCCGAATCGCATGGGCTGTTGCTCTCGCTTTCAGAGGAACTCGTGAACCGCTCGCCGCTTTCTGCGATGGAGTTCCTCAAGACGGCTGCGACCGTGCTGGAGCGCATTCCGATCGAGGAGATCGGGCTCTGGCACCAGGAGGGGAGCAACCTGCTCGAGCTGAGCATCGAGGGCGGCGAGGCTTACTTCCGGCTGGAGTCGAGCAAGGGTGAGGAGGTGCTCGAGTCGCTCTCGTCGCGAGTGGACCTAAGCCGCGTCTCGGATATCCTGCGCATGTATTGCAAAGCGCTGACGGGGTACGAGGTGGCGGTGCATTCAGCGGAGGCACTCGCGGAGAAGGGCATCGGCTGGGTCGAGACGGAGACGCCTTCGACGGAAGGCTCGGCGATATTCCTGCCGCCGTGGGTCGAGGAGTTCCATGACAAGGACGCGAACTTTCACGTGTACAAGGTGTATGGGACGCACCAGGCAGGGCACCTCGAGTTCGGGACGTTCGATTTCGAGTTCGAGCGCGAGGGCACGATTTTCGACAACCGACGGGCCGATCTGGAGATAGACGTCGTAGGGGCGCAGCACACGCCGCCTGCGGAGGACGTTGCGACGGCCGATGCGGATGGCGATTCGAACGGCATAACGACATCGACGCGTGCTGCGCCCCTACGGCATGCGGCTGACGCCGAACCGAACCTCGATGTGTTAGAGTCCGCCGCACCACCGAAACGAGGGCCGCTGACGGATATGGAGCGGTTCTTCGATTTATTCCCGGACCGGCGGCTGGCGTCTGATCTGTTTGCGATTGTGGAGGACGCGCGGATCGACGTGCTCATCTCGAAGGAGTACGCGGGCAT